>Ga0193743_1001155_pt1 | contig 20034 bp, 21 predicted proteins | sample L2c2metaG_FD_143038 | JGI IMG/M metagenome (GOLD analysis project Ga0193743, IMG submission 143038) | Soil microbial communities from a riparian zone of the East river system, Colorado, United States - L2c2 | ecosystem: Environmental > Terrestrial > Soil > Riparian zone | place: USA: East River... | reverse complement strand
CGACGCCCATATATTTATGGCACATAGTAATACTCGACACCACATTTGAGATCTGACCTTGCACCTGTGTATTTTTATATCTACGTCCATCTACGTGTCTTTTTTTTTTTTACGCTCACAGCATTCAACGATGATCCAATGCAGTCTAATGCCAGTGTCTGTCAGTACTCGGATCTGCGCAGCTACTGGGTACCTTCCGTTGTCCAGATTTCCCCGGGACATCCTCTAGCCCCAAGGAGTTCAGCGCTCGGCATGACGCTTCTAGGATAAGATAACACAAGAGGCAGAACAAGATCCTGACCGCCCAACGAAAGTGATACAATAAGCTGAAAGCGTGTCACTGTCAATGTCGGAGATTTAATTTTAGTATTACAATGAGAGCGGAGTTATAATGGGTGTTGTGTGATTTGGCGCCATGGTTTTCCAGTCCTGTGGCAGCGTCAAGTTTTTACAGATGGCTATGTGAAGCCATAAATAAGCAGTAAATGGAAAGTCGAGATTTCAATCCTTTTTTTATTTATTCTAGCGTCAAGTTATAACGTGTGACAGCGAGTTACAAGCAAATTTTGATTTGAACAACGCAGGATCTCGTTCTTGATGCCGCGTGAATCCATCATACAGCTAAGGATGACCCACCCACCCTCTCCTTCAGTGTTTGACACAGCTGGCTTGGATCTCGGCACGCGTTTTCCACAATCTGGCTATCCCGACACTCAAGACTTGCTTGGGCGCTTCGCATTATTTCAGATCAAATCTTCAGATCAAATTATTTGGCCTAGAGATACGGCCGACATTTTGGTGTGATTAGGCTGAGACTCTGGCCCTCACAAGTCTTAGGTACAAACAGGTTCTTATTTGCTACAACTCATCTAGTTATACATTGACCAAATATCATCAGGTCATGTGCAGTCAGCATTTGCTTGAGATGCATGCCTGTACTGGTGAGTAATTTTGAGAGCATGCCGCAAACGATAGCTTTTGCAGGAGAAACTACTAGCTAATCGTATGCGATCTTTGTGTGGACTACTTTATAAGGAAGAGAATAGCATCCGGTATGAACGGAGTCTAATTATATGACCATAGAGAGGACCGATCATCGATCGCCTCTTTACGTGCCTCGTAGCGCAGGACCCCGGATCCCGCCAGCTGCGGACACATATTTTCGCCATTAGAGGGTAATTACACCACAAATCGATTAAGTGGAGCGATCATCGATCATCCCCAGTGGAGTTGGAACTAGGCTGGAAGCCTGCTGGAACCTCAATCTCGCAGATTAAGCGAAAAAGAGAAATTGATGGGAAATCATTAATCAGCACTCAGCTTAGGGACTTTCGGGGGTCCTCCTTGACTCGGAGGTGTATATAAAGGCCCATTTCTTATTGAAAATACCCCCAAGCTGGTCTTCACCCAACCTCCGAGCTAGAAGCTTAAATAACTGTTCACCCACACATCACGTACTGTCATGTTCTCATCCAAAGTATGGTTTCGCAACGTTTAAAATTCCAGCTACATTGCTGACTTGTTCCTGTCGGTTGTCTCGGTAGATCTCCGTTCTTTCACTCTTCGTCTTCTGCCTCTTCACTTTGGGACAGGCCGCCCCCATCCTAGACGAGATTTCCCCTCTATCGACTCGCGAGGTTTCCTCCTTCGAATCCTCCCTCGTCACTCGCGGGTTCTTTTCCAACTTGTTCCACAAGAACGACCCTGCTACTCAAAAACTTATCAACGAGGTTTCTAAAACCGTCCACTGCAAGTCCCTGAATATGCTCTTGCACTTTCAAACAGAGTACCAAGATGCGAAGAAGGATCTGAGTGCGGAGAAGGCTAAAGTCACTGGGAAGGGTAGCAAGGCAGTTGTCAAAGAATACGAGAAGCAAATCAAGAATTTCGAAACCTCGAGGAAGAAAATTGCATCCGAGATCAAGGGCCATGAATCAGCGCTCAAGAAGTTGGGTGTCAAGGATGCTCAAGCTCACTGCAAAGCACCTGCGGTTGTTAAAGCTGACAATTAACACCTCACAACCTCAACCCACGATTCTTCGCCCGCTGGCCGCAATCGATTGTAATGGTTATTTACTTGTTTTGTGTCATGTTATTTCTCCAATAATACTTGGGTGACTTATCATTTATGGCGTTGTTTTGGCCATTGTTTTGAACCGCTGCAAGTGTCCCAATCCTTCAGTTCTTATTGAAAACCATAATGAGTGATCCTCGTTCACATCGCCTGAGAGGCTGAGACGACGTGGACGGCCCAAGTTGATCAGTCGGTCACATGCTGCGTGTTGATTGCTTGCGAACATCCCTACGTCGTTATTTACCTGTTTACATGGTGCCGCATTATACTTTCTCTACGTCGTGGGTTCATCAAAGCTATGTATACGGCTCCATTTGTCCACGTTAACTGGGGGGAAACTTGAACATTTGCCTACTAGCGGCAATTCTCAAGGCAGAATAATAAATCCCTTGTGCTTCACATGGACCAGCTGGCGAAAATAGATCCCACTATGATTTACCAAGAGATGTATTAAAGCCTGTGAAATTTCCAGCTACTTATGTCCTTTATCTCTTCGTTTGATTGTGGTGATTGTTCTCATGCATGAATTTTCAGATATAAATGAGCAGGTTTCTCATTCCTAGCTTTATTAGCGACATGCGTTCCTTGTTCCCAGTCGTTCTTCTAGGTTTTGGCCTCTTTGGCACCTCTCCCGTGGCGGCAGTTCCTACGGGAGAATCTGCATACAGTGTCAAGGAAGAAGTCAGCTCTCCTAGAGGATGGTCGAAACATAGCCGACCGGCTCCTGATCATAGTATCGTCCTACGCATAGGTCTTCCCCAACCAAACTTCCACATTTTAGAAAAACATCTCTATGAAGTAAGCGATCCTAACCATGAGCGCTATGGTCAGCACCTATCCAAGGCAGAGGTCGAGGCCCTCGTAGCTCCTCACCAGGAAAGTGTTGAATCGGTTGATAAATGGCTAGGCACCTTTGGCATCACTGAGGACAGTCTTGTGCGTTCGCCAGCTAGAGACTGGGTGACACTGAGGGTCCCAGTGAGCTTAGCAGAGAAGATGCTTGATACTGTGAGTTTTTGAAATTATCTCTTTATGTTTTAATCATCCAATCATGTTTGTAGACCTATCACGTCTGGACGCATTCTGAAAGCGATGATTACCTGGTCCGGACTACGAGCTACAGTCTTCCTAGCAACCTTCATGACCATATCGACCTCATTCAACCCACGACGATGTTCGGAAGGTTCAAGCAGCAAAAATCGACGGTTGTCCCAGTAGGTAAAAATGCAGCTATCGCTCAATCTGACCCCAATGCGGCTCCTATTGTTGATTCTGCATCTGGGGTAACCGTCGATGCTAGCTGCAAAAAGACAATTACCATCACATGCCTTCAACAGCTCTACAATGCTGTCGGCGTAATCCCAACTGCTACTAATAATTCGATAGGTATAACGGGGTTCTTGGTGGGGGTCATCCTTGCTTGAATCTTGATTTTAGCTGATTTAATTCAGGGAGAATTTGCAAATATTCATGACTTGCAATTATTCTATGCTGATCAACGACCAGATGCATCGGGCTCTAATTTCACATTTGTATCCGTGAACGGTAAGTTCACAAAACAAACTTTCGTTGTCACATATCTTATGTTATTCTTTTGAAGGCGGACTGAATGACCAAACACCGGCAAATGCTGGTGCTGAAGCTGGCCTTGACGTACAGTTTGCTTTTGGCCTCTCTCACCCAATTTCAGTGAGAATCCACCTTCTGTAATCTAATCTTTTGATCTGATACATGGCTTGCTCAGCCAACTTTCTTCTCTACCCCCGGGAGTCCTCCATTCATGCCCGACATCCTGACGCCACAGAATACCAATGAGTATGTCTAATCTATGTATGATCTACAATTTCTGGGCTTCACGCTTTCCTACAGACCTTACACAGATTGGCTTGATTTCGTCCTTGCTCAACCGCAGCTTCCTTTGGTAATATCAACCAGCTATGGCGACGACGAACAGACTGGTATGTACTCATCGACTTCAAGTGTGATCGCTGTTGCTAACTGACCAACAGTTCCACTGAGCTTTGCCCAACGTGCATGCGCAGGATTTGCTCAACTAGGTGCGATTACACTTGCACCATTATACTTTGACTTATTGACAACTAGAGTGACAGGTGCTCGTGGCGTCTCCCTTCTGTTTTCCTCCGGGGATTCAGGTGTGGGAGATGGCGACCCAAACCCTGCCACTCAACAATGCTTTACCAATGATGGCCGGAATGCCACCCAATTCATCCCATCCTTTCCAGCGTCGTGCGTAAATTTATCTTCGTGTCATGATCAATAGTGACCGCTTTCATTTTTATAGATGTCCATTGTGAATAACAGTCGTCTATGAGAAAGTATTATCATTTAACATCCCTGATAGTGTTACTACTGTTGGAGGAACTACGGGTATTCCTGAAGTTGCAGTGTCAAGGTTTTTCTCTGGAGGAGGATTTAGTAACTACGTGAGTTGCAGATGGCTCCAGCCCAACCAACTGTCTGACGAACCAAAATCATTACCAGTTTGCTCAACCTGCCTACCAGCAAACTGCTGTCAATGCTTATTTAAACGCTCTTCCTCAGGGAACTTTCGCAGGTCTCTTTAATGCGTAAGCTATATTTCGTTGTTCAATGGTGCAGTAAGGTTGACTTATGCCGCTTTGCCACTCACAGTAGTGGACGGGTGAGGCTTTACTGATATTCAAGTTCCGTCACTGAATTCGACACTTAACATTTTGTCAGGCCTACCCAGATGTTTCAGCACAATCCGATCTCTTCAAAATTTTCCTCAATGGAAGGGCCATTCTCATTGGTGGGACTTCTGCTTCATCCCCTGCATTTGCTGGATTTGTTGCTTTATTGAACGATGCTCGCCTGAACGTCGGTTTACCACCCTTGGGATTCTTGAATCCCTTCCTATACTCCAAAGGATTCTCGGGCCTGAATGATATCACTGTTGGTCATAACTCAGGCTGTGGTACTCAGGGATTCACTGTCAGTGACATAAGTTTGGGATGTGACCGGACAACACTGACATTATTTATCCAATTCCGCAGGCGGCAACGGGATGGGACCCAGGTATGCATCGTTCTCGGGGCTATGTGTCATACCTGAATGTTTTTCTATAGTCACCGGTTTTGGTACCCCCAACTTTGCGAAGCTCAAAGCCCTCGTTACCGTGCCCTGGTAAGGAACCTTTACCCTATATGTCTGCTCATATAATGACAGAAAATATGCAGAAGAAGTGGCCAAGTGAGAGGGACACAAACAATTACTTGCGCATTTGTTTCTTGAAACGTTCCATCACCTGTAAATTTTATGAATATTATTTCCCATGACCGATAAGGGGCTGACGGCTTCACTGGTTGCCATTTGAGTTCGCTTGGTGGTTCGTCGAGGAAAATTATCTTGAGGCGGCGTTCCCATCGCTTCCAGTTGCGCCAGGGCCCACAGTCGGCATCTGACTTGGTTCTAAAATTAGGCCGGTAATGCAAGAGGGTTATCAGATGTTCTTCGTCATTATTAGACCCTTTTTCCCCTCTTGATGACTTCTTCCTTCGATATTCTTCAACCGTGTGGTACCAAGCAATGTCTCTGAGATGTGAACAAATATGATTACAGATTGTTTCAAAGTTTTACAAGTTTCAGGCCTCAGGTATTGCAGTGAGCCCTGTCAAACTATTTGTAGCACTACCGATATCACGGGTTTCTGCTTTTCGACCTTCTAACAGTCAGCGATGCTGTACAAAGCCTCTCATGGATCCGCACGAGCGTTGCTTCACGATGCGAATCGTGAGGTTCTCTTCTATGATAGCCCATGGGATGGGTCAATCACTTCACACATATGCTTGTCCACGTCAAGGATATAGGAAGTTGTTGGCTCGAACGGCTCTCCGACCCTTTCCTTCCTTCTCTTCCGACTCGTCTTTCATTCAACTTTACACTGTGCAAGCATAACTCCTCTTCGTGATGGATCCCTTTCTTCAGTCTGCTCTGTTCTCCCTCCGCTTCTTTTTCTTCTCAATATCCCCCTTGTTCAGTGAAGTCGGCTAATTTTCTAGAGAAAACGCGTTGAAAAGGAAAATGCCAGACCGTGACACCGCTTCCAAGCTGACAACGCCCAGCGCTCAGGGCTCATCTCCCGGACTCAGTATACTCAGTTCTTGACACTGTTTACTCTGCACATTGTACCCGTCCCTGATGTGCTATGATCACGTGACATGAATCTCAATTTCTTGGGTATAAGCAGCGTACTCTCGCCAGCAATTGGATTATACCTCGACGGTTGCGGGGTCGACATGAACATTAGCATACAAGCGGCCCATTCCCAAGACAAAACCAGCGGGTGTCCTTGTGCCCTCACATGTCGAAACTTTGATCTCCTCATGAACCGAAGATGAATGTAATACAGCATGTGAAAATTTTGATTGTGTCCCTAACATTTAACTCTTGGTCTAATTAAGGAAATTAATCAATCGGTGATTGTTGGGTTTTCATTTAAAAACGAGCAGCTTTCTCATTCTTAGCTTCAGCGACATGCTTTCCTTGTTCCCAGTCGTCCTTCTAGGTTTTGGTTTCTTTGGCACCTCTCCCGTGGCGGCAGTTCCTACGGGAGAATCTGCATACAGTGTCAAGGAAGAAGTCAGCTCTCCTAGAGGATGGTCGAAACATAGCCGACCGGCTCCTGATCATAGTATCGTCCTACGCATAGGTCTTCCTCAACCAAACTTCCACATTTTAGAAAAACATCTCTACGAAGTAAGCGATCCTGACCACGAGCGCTATGGTCAACACCTATCCAAGGCAGAGGTCGAGGCCCTCGTAGCTCCTCAGCAGGAAAGTGTTGAATCGGTTGATAAATGGCTAGGCACCTTTGGCATCACTGAGGACAGTCTTGTGCGTTCGCCAGCTAGAGACTGGGTGACACTGAAGGTCCCAGTGAGCTTGGCAGAGAAGATGCTCGATACCGTGAGTTTTTGAATTTGGCTTCTTATGTTGTAATCATCCAATCATGGTTTGTAGACCTATCACGTCTGGAAGCATTCTGAAAGCGACGATTACCTGGTCCGGACTACGAGCTACAGTCTTCCTAGCTACCTTCATGACCATATCGACCTCATTCAACCCACGACGATGTTCGGAAGGTTCAAGCAGCAAAAATCGACGCTTTTCCCAGTAGACGAAGATGCAATGATTGGTCAACTTGACATCAATGCGGCTCCTTTCGTTGATTCTGTGTCTGGGGTAACCGTCGATGCTAGCTGCAATCGGACGATTACCATCACATGCCTTCAACAGCTCTACAATGCTGTCGGCGTAATCCCAACTGCTACTAATAATTCGATAGGCATAACGGGGTATTTGGTGAGGATCTTGCTTGAATTTCGATTCTAGGACATTACAATTGATATAATTCAGGGACAATTTGCAAATATTCATGACTTGCAATTGTTCTATGCTAATCAAACACCAGCTGCATTGGGTTCTAATTTCACATTTGTATCCGTGAACGGTAAGTTCAGAAAACAAACTTTCGTTGTCACATATCTTATGTTATCCTTTGGAAGGCGGACTGAATGACCAAACACCGGCAAATGCTGGTGCTGAAGCTAATCTTGACGTACAGTTTGCTTTTGGCCTCTCTCACCCAATTTCAGTGAGAATCTATGCTCTGTATCCAAATCTTTTGATCTGATACATGGCTTGCTCAGCCAACTTTCTTCTCTACCCCCGGGAGTCCTCCATTCAAACCCGACACCCGGACACCACAGAATACCAATGAGTATGTCTATGTATCATCTGTAATTTCTGGGCGTCACGCTTTCCCACAGACCTTACACAGATTGGCTTGATTTCGTCCTTGCTCAACCGCAGCTTCCTTTGGTAATATCAACCAGCTATGGCGACGACGAACAGACTGGTAAGTACTTTGACCTTATGTTGTGATCGCTGTTGCTAACTGACCAACAGTTCCATTTAACTTTGCCCAACGTGTATGTGCAGGCTTTGCTCAGCTAGGTGCGGTTACATTTGAACAATTATATTGATTGATTCATTGACAACTAGAGCGACAGGTGCTCGTGGCGTCTCCCTTCTGTTTTCCTCAGGGGACTCAGGTGTGGGAGATGGCAACCCAAACCCTGCCACTCAACAATGCTTTACCAATGATGGCCGCAATGTCACCAAATTCATCCCAGCTTTCCCAGCGTCGTGCGTAAAACTTACCTCGTGTCATGATCAATAGTGACCACTTCCATTTTTATAGATGTCCATTGTGAATACCAGTCGTCTATGAGCAAGTGCTATCATTTAACATCCCTGATAGTGTTACTGCTGTTGGAGGAACTGAGGCTGTTCCTGAAGTTGCAGTGTCAAGGTTTTTCTCTGGAGGAGGATTTAGTAACTACGTGAGTTGCAGATGGCTCGAGGTGAACCAATCGTACGACCAACGAAAATCAATACCAGTTTTCTCGACCTGCCTATCAGCAAATTGCTGTCAACAATTATTTACATGCCCTTCCCAAAGGAACTTTCGCAGGTCTCTTTAATCCGTGAGCTATATTTTGTTGTTTAATGGTGCAATAAGGTTAACTTTGCGACTGACAGTCATGGACGGGTGGGACTTCAATATTTAACTTGCGCCGCTAAGTTTGACACTCAATATTTTGTTAGGCCTACCCAGATGTTGCAGCACAAGGAGATAGGTTCAGAGTCTTCATCGGTGGAAATACAACTCTCATTGGTGGGACTTCTGCTTCATCCCCTGCATTTGCTGGATTTGTTGCTTTGTTGAATGATGTTCGCCTGAACGCCGGTTTACCACCCTTGGGATTCTTGAATCCCTTCCTGTACTCTAAGGGATTCTTGGGATTGAATGACATCACCGTTGGTCATAACGCAGGCTGCGGCACTCAAGGATTCAATGTTAGTAACATATTTTTTTTTGGATGTGACCTAACAACGCTGACATTGTTTGTCCAATTCCACAGGCGACAAAGGGATGGGACCCAGGTATGCGTCGTTCTCGAAGCACATTTATAACTTGGTCCGACTGTTTTCTATAGTTACCGGTTTTGGTACCCCCAACTTTGGAAAGCTCAAAACCCTTGTCATATCCAGTAAGGAGTCTTTGTTCCATTTGTCTGTTGATATAATAACAGAAATCATACAGAATAAAGGAAACGAGTGAGAGGTTCACAAAAACAATTACTTTCGCATTCTTTTCTTGAAACGTTCCATCACCTATCAATTTCATGAATATTATTTTTGATGCCCGATAACTAAGGGACTGACTATTTCATCGGTTGCCATTTGAGTTCTCTCAGTGGTCCTCCTCGGAGAGTTATCTTGAGGCGGCATCCCCATCGCTTCCAGTTTCGCATCCCTCAGGATGTCAGCGTCTGACTTTGCTCTTAAATTAGGCCGGTAAACTGCAACAAGTAAGGAGGCGTCAAATATGTTGAGTGCAAGAGGACTCACAGCGAGACGCTACTAGATGTTCCTCGTCATTATTAGATTTTTTCCGTTCTTGGCGTTCTTCTGCCACGACCCGCTTTGCCTTCTCGGTTTCTTCGATGTTCTTCAACCGTGTGCTGCCAAGCAGTGTTAGATGTGGACAAAATAAGATTGCAATACGCACTCCATTCCCAAGTCGACTTCAGGTATTGCAGTGAGCATTGTCAAACTATTTGTGACGCTACCGACATCAGTCGTTGGTTTCTGCTTCTCGACCTTCCAACGGTCAGCAATGTTGTACAAAGCCTCTTGTGGATCCACATGAGCATTTTCTTCGTCATCAGAATCTTCACGAGGTTTGCTGCGAATCTTGAGGTTCTCTTCAATGTAGGCCATCCTACGGGGAACGGCTCAATTGCTTGCTAAGAACATAGTATTGTGATCGTGACGCACATGTGCTTATCGACATCGAGGGTATTAGTTTGTTGAGTGAAGTTGTTGGCTCGAACGACCCTCCGAGCCCTTGCTTCCTTCTCTTCCTCATCCCTGAGATAAGAAAGCGATCAGTCAAGTTCATGAAATCATCACAACTTTTCGGTTGCAAGCGTACTCCTCTTCGTCAAGGGCACCTTTCCTTAGTCCACTCTGCTCTCCCTCTTCTCGAGGTCGCTTCTTTTTCTTTCTAATATCCCCCTTGTTCAATTTCGCAACATCGATCCCCTGACGAGCTTTTCTGAGCTTTCTCAACTCAATGAGATCTGCTAGCCTAGAAAACTCGTTGAGGGAAGCTCAGCTTATTGTAATACCAAAAATAGCTGGAAAGTCACATACGGAAGGTTCGCTTCGTCTTCATTCTCTGAAGGCGGCTCATCGTCCTTTTCCGGTGATATTTCCTTTATGCGAGGCTGAGGTCGTGTCCTTTTCTTGATCATTCAAGTTTGAACAGCAAAACTTTTATTTCAAAGTTGAATTTGACAGGTGGCTGTGCCAGATCGTCAACACTGGCATATAGTCTACTATAAGGCCTGCAAAAGCTACAAGGCTACTGGATCCAAGAACATCCTAGTAAATATAATTCATACTGTTATACAAATTTTTGTGCTTAGAAAAAGAAAAAAAAAGTCCAACCACTGCCTGGGTCTTTTCGATAATTCTAGGATAAATTTCCATTTTCCGAGGATCCGGGTGTAGGATATGCGACAGGTTCTTCACTTGAAGGAGCGGGTGGCCCATTTTCATCCTGTCGTGCTGGTGGAGTCGTCGCGGAACTTCCGGTAGGAGGGTCATGGACAACGGGGGATGCATGGCGAGAAAGCATAGACTGTAGCTCCGGAGCACGCATGTTCCTGCGCCGCCATCTAGGTGCCCTGATGAGAATATCATCTCGACTCTCGGCGTCTGGTGAAGCACGCGAATAACTATCAGAGGCAGGAGGCGCGTCGAACAATGTAGGCATCATGGGCTCAATCATAAAATGACCGGACTCGTCAGAAGCATCTACGCTCAACGGGTCTGATAGTTCAGACCACATCGTTTCGTGCTGACGGGTACGACTAAAGGGGAAGAAACGTCGTCCCTGAGATCGGTTCCAAGCGGAAGTGGGGCCGTCTCGAGGCTCCGTAACATTTTCTGCGGTGTTTGGATGCGTTCCCGAAGGTTCTCTACTGGGCTCTCTGACAGAATCCCGATTGGAGGAACGGCGGCGGTGGGTAAAGTCATTAAAGTCAACCATCCTCGACCGCGCTGCACGACGGAGAGACGCTTGTCGGCTAAGGGTTGAGGTTGGTAGCGCAGAGCTCGTTATGGGCATTGGCCATGGCCTACTGGTCGAGGTCGGAGAGCGCAGGGGCTGTGGGAGTGGCCACTCTTCAGAAGCCAGAGAGGGACTGGCAGTGATCCTTCTTGCATTGGATGGCGGCCACGGGTTAGTGATGAAGGCGTCATAAAGGTCAGAGTTAACCCTAGCGCCCTCCATAACGGTGGCACTATCCTGCATATCAAACTCGTCATCTTCCTCGTCTAGTTCCATTTCAGTGGGCGGCGCAGCCAAATAATCAGTCAAGTTGACCGTGCGTCGGGCGTGGCGGACAGATACTCGGTTTGTATATGATCTGTTATTATTAGCAAGGGTACGCAGCCCTTTTATTGTGTTTTCGGCCAGGAACCTGCGATCGTTGACAGTCGCCCTAGTTCGTCGATGAGCGACTTCCTATTTTCCCAGTCAGAAAATCAGAACCGCCAGAAAGAAGTCGAAGTAACGGCTCACTTTGACCAGGATGTCAACTAGCGAGAGAGTGAAAGAGTCACCGGTGTCCAACTCGTTCACGAAGCTTTCATAGCTTATCGAAGTTTCTTTCTCGACTGCCACACGCCGAATGGCGCCCGAGCTATGAAAGCAGGGAGAAAGTTGAAGACACTTGGCGCAAATTTCGCCGAAATAACAACATACACCATATTAGAGATTTTGGCATGAAGCACTTCGTCGACATAGTTAGGTGTCCTGGATACGAATGAGTCGTCTGTTCTTCGGATTTAATTGAATTAAAGGCGCACCATTTTCCCATCCTGTCAATATGTATAGCGATTTTCCAAATGCTTATACGAAGGTATGGTACAGGCAGTGATTCGGCCTTTGTGCAATGTTGGCGGACGTTGTAATACGGTAACACCGTGTAGCCGTTCGACGTTGAGCAAACGACAATGTGGACAAATATAGGTAAACAATAATTGTGGCACAAGCAAAAAATATTAACAAAATATTAATGTTATTGAATATCAACTACTGTCTTCCATTCCATTTGGCAGGCCGTTCGTTCTCAAGCCAGCAGTACCTCTACTAGCCGCAGCAGCGTTCGCTGTTCGATCCTTCGTATTTGTACTCAGTAAACTTTGGAAGAAATTTTGCAAAACCTCATGCTGAGACTGTCCTGTTGAGCCAGGGCTCGGAGTGCCGGTGTTAGCTGTTGGTGTCGCAGGTGAACGCACACCACCAATGTTGGTAGGTGAAGACGAGGTGCCCAGTGGGGATAGCCCAGCTGGTCGGCCTGTTGCAACTGCCCTGCCAGTAAGCCTTCTAGTAGTAGTACTTTCGATGGCAGTTGTAGATGCAACTCCAATGCCGCTTTCCATTTCGCTCAGAGCACGTTCGACATTTGGTAGATTGAAGCTGCTGCTCCCCAAAGGACCAACAATACCCGCAGAGGCACCGGCAAATTCTGCAGGGTTTCGGAACGCCCCTCGAGGATCTCGGTCTGATTTCTTCGAATTTTCATCATAGTTTTTGGCGAGGAAGGCTTGTTCTGGGACTGGATTATTGAAGGGAGGCAGTGGCGGAGGCTGTAAAACCCGTGAGCAGGATTGTAAGAAGAGGGAACATAGACCAATTACTTTAGATCCCTGATCAGGGACGAGCATGGCGTAAGCCTTCTTTGCCCCTGCCTCGCCAGTTCCTTGTCCCCCTTCCGACTCCAAATCTCGTTCCCAAGCTTCCCCCCACATCTTGGCGTCGAAACCGTCTCTCATGACAGAGATTTTACCCCAACTGTCCCACCCAGCTGGAACAACGATGCGATCGCGGTCCAGGGTGTTTGGCTTATGCAAAAAAGGGAAGAGATTGCGAACGGGAGCTTGTATTTCTGCGGATGAAGGCATTGCAAGTGAAGGTGCAGGTGGCATGAAAAGTAGATGTAATGCGTATTGCCGCAGTATTTGCAGGTTCGCAGGCAGAGGCGTTGTATAGAACAACGAAGCACCGTCTGAGCATCATGCAACTTTTAAATTGAATTCCTTGAAGTTCGTGGAATCAACTCACATTTCAAGCAGATTGTTCGAAGCACTTGCATAACACCATCTGTCCTTTCTTCCCATTCTCCTCCTTTGCCTTTGACCATACTTCCCATCCCTGATGCGCCAGCAACCATATCGTTACCATCATCAATCAAGTCAGCTTTTGTGCAAGCAACAATTATTGGGATACCAGCTGAATTATGAGTGAAAGTGCCTGGTCCAAGGGGTAATAGTGTACTTGAGAGCGTAGAATTTGAGGTAGGCAAAGGATCGTTGGTTGGTTCCGAATAATGTTGTAGATAAGATTGAACTTGAAAGGGGGACATCTCAACATTTTGAATTAGTACAACAAGTAAAAGGAACATACGTCGTTCTCGACTTTCTTCACGGATAATTTCCAGTTCTCGAGATCCATCTCCTTTTGACCACGTTTCTATCCATGTCAGCCATGTTTGTAGTTCTTCAATAAAAGTCCAGGGGCGCGTCCAATCAAGGACAATTATAATGAGAGTTTGAAGCAGTGATGACCGTGGGGGTAGAAAATGTGGTAGCAGAGCATTGTATGATGGTGCAGAGGAAGGCACTGTGTATACAGATAATCGAGCAAGCGTGTCTAATTTCATAGATTCCATTAAACATTTCGTTGCTTGAAAGTTGCAAACGGCACTCGCCTTCATCTGCCTCGTCCCTAACGTCAGCAAAGTCGTAACCAATAGCAAAGTCAGTTCTTTTGTCGTCCTTCTGGTCGTCCGACAGAGGCTTTTGCAGAAGAGCTGAGGTTAGAGTTGATTTCCCTGATGACGGTTGACCTAGCAGAAGAATTTGCTTTGAAGGTATGGAACGAGAAGAAGAGACCGAGTCCAGAATCGAGGACCAGAGGTCTTGGGGCGGAGCCTCTGGTGATGATGGTCTCGAGATATCCATGACGGTGGTAGTAGTAGTACAAAGAGGACGAAGCGATTTGAGATCCCGACCTTTCTGACCATGATGTCCGCTGCTGTAGCCATCCCACAACACAAGCTCACAGAGTCACCCAACTCTCGCTCAATAGAAATATACGACTGGTTCATCACAGCATCTACCAATCCTATATCCAACGCTCCAGAATGCGACGCTATCCAATCTTCACTTGGCATCCCTCTTCCAGAAATGATTTTTGGAAACAATTTTTTAACACTTGAACACCGCCCATCTGGCGTGAACTACTCTTTTACGGCTCAAAAATCCTTGCAAGGCGTAAAAAAAGGAGAACTGGTGGAGGGAGATGGTGCAGTCAAAGTCGGTTATGCTGATAAATGGTTACAGAGCAGGCAGGACGTTTCCCGCATGCTTCAATCCAACTCGATGATTTACTTGTCGCCCTCTTGATCGGCAGAACGGATCCGTTTTCGCTTACCCCAATGCCCAAGACCGTTCTCACCAAACCCTATGATTGGACATACACCACAACCTATCCAGGTCATTTTGACCGGGATGATCCAGATGCTGCGTCTACTAGTTTGTCGCATCCTTCGTGGCAGCCTGCGGATCCCGAAAATCCCTGGAATGCGATTCCCTTGGCAGAACTTTCCCGTCAAGATCCAATCTTATTCTATGCTGAGGTTCCTCTCTTCGAAGATGAATTACATGATAATGGAGCCTCGTCACTCATTGTAAGAATCGTAAGTATTTATTCGAATTTCCTACTGTTCCATAAGCTAATCGATGTATAGCGAGTAATGCCGACGTCCTTGTTTATTTTATCGCGTTTTACTTTACGCGTCGATAATGTTCTCTTCAGAACGCAGGACACGCGTTTCTATCACTCGTTCGCCTCCAAACCACCTTTAATTGTACGTGATATTAGCGGGTGGGAGGCACCGTATGAACGCGTCCAACGAGTAAGCATTTCTACTTTTCTGCATGGATCTAATGTTTATACATGATTCATGTTCCAGCATCTCCCCAAACGCGACGATATGACGCCTCTCACAGACCCCAATTTCATTGCAAAGATCCTATCTGATTTACCCAGACACATTTCCCAGAGAGAAGGTGCAAAGACCGGATGGCGAGGACTCGGTTCAAAGACCGAAATAGCTGTTCTCAGTTAGAAGCAAAGTGCTCTTTACAAAATTGTATCATAATGAAACATGTAACCGTAGTACCAATGATAAGGGAACTCGAGATCTCACATGAGCTTGGCCTCTCTTTTGGCTTGCTGCACTTGAGCGACACGTTGACTCCTCAGTGTCATATGAGTTCCTTGTGTATTTTTCTTGCCAGTAGTAGCAGTAAATGTAGGTGCAACTGTGGACTGGGAAAGTGATATCCTGGTCTCGTCTGACGCGAAACCAGGAATTCGGATGTTGTGATTGCGTTCTATACAAAGGTGTAGAATCTGTGAAGATACGTCGACAACCAGACTCGAGGATCACAAACCAAGATGTAGTTGTAAATCGCGAACTTCAAGCGTTTCGCCTCCTCGATGCTTTGCTAAGCGGCACGCAAAGTTAGTGACCGAATCGATGAATTCATCTGCTATAGACAACAGCAGCTATCATGCACGGTCAGCAACAAAGGAATAAGCCACTGAACTAGAAAGCTCTCACATCCTCTACATCTGGTTCAATCTTCACATTTGGATCAACACTTGATACCAAATCTTGAATCGTTCGTCGCATGCTCTGATCCCCTGGTGTATTCTTTCTCCTTGTCTTGCCATCATCAGCAGTCAAATTACTAGGATCGTCGGGAGGACGAGCAATTTGGGCAGGAGTTCCTAAAAGCATCCAAGTCAGAACCTCACTGATTTCAGCTTATAATCTTCCAATGACGAACCTGACATACGACCAGCAATTGAGCCACCGGTAAGAGTAGGTCTGCTTTGTGGCCACTGAACAGGACCGGGATTACTTGTGGACAGGGTGCTATTGATGCCCGGATAAAAATCGACAGAAGTGGCCGCAAGATTGGGCAAATCACTTGCGGAGTCTGAACCATTTGTTTTGAGAGCAAATTGGGTAGTGGGTGTAGGGGCAGCAGCAGGGGCAGCAGCGGGAGCAGGACTGGCGGAAGAAGACTGAGTCACTGCCTGAGAGTAGGATATGATAATCAGTACATATGTATAGCCAAATTAAATCTTTCCATGAACCTTCAGTGAATTGACTACGGCAGCAGCTGCAGCAGCTGCCGCTGGGTTCGATGGGTTTTTGGTATTGGCTTCCGCAAATTCCTTGAGCTGAAGGATCCTATAAGCAGAAATCATAATGCGTTGGACGATCGTATACATGCCACCTGGAGTACATGGCGTTGCGAAATTTTGCCGGACTGTACCAGGTTCGCCATTTGTTGGGTCATGGTTGGATCAACCGTCGCTCGTGGTGCCCTGAACAGCCCCGAGAGAAGCTTAACCAATTCAGTCTGCGCTGGAGTGGACTCCGGCAAAGTAGGTGGGATCGACGTTGCACTTGAACTTGCAGCTGCATTTGTAGATTCACTCATGACCGTTAACGGAGAGGGTGCTTATTTGGCAAGTAACTCCAGGCCAAACATTTCTCCAAAAAAGAAAACACTGTTGAAGCTTTCATTTCACAAACATGGACGTTTCTAATATTCTGGCATCGCATGCAGCAAAATTGTAAGCTGGTGTGCAAGTATTCAAAAAGTTATTGAGTTCTTTTTTTTTGGACAGTCAATCTGTCACGGTCGAGAAAGAGACACCTCTAGAAGTCGATGCCGGCCTTTTGACAGTAACAGACCTGAACCCTATCGACGAGGAAAGTTACAAGTAAGAAACGTCCTTGGCCTTTGATATACTCATGCTTCACATACAACAGTGAAAACCTCGAAGAACACCTTCAATCTGTAGCCCGCGATGGCGTACAAGCACTCTTCGCCGCTCTTTTTTCACTCCCAACCAGACCTTCCCCTGATGGACCACTAGCTGTCCTACCAACTCCAAGTTACCAACTACCACGTGCAAAACCTCTGCCGAAACCGAAACCGCCTACTAAGTGGGAACAGTTTGCTGCTGCGAAGGGCATTCAAAAGACTGTCAGAGAGAAGCGGGTATGGGACGAAGAGAAGCAAGATTGGGTTAATCGGTGGGGAAGAGATGGGAAAAATAAAGAGGTCGAGCAAGCTTGGATTACAGAGGTGCCTGCTAATGCTGGTCAGTTGTTCTATTTTTCCCGTCCTGACTGGCTATTGATTTATTAAATCTGAAAACACAAAACAAATAATCAGACGTTGATTATGACCCACGAAAAGTCGCTCGAGATGCTCGGAAAGAGAGAATATCCAAAAACGAAATGAAACGCCAACAAAATCTTGCTCGTGCAGCTGGCAATCCACGTCAAGAACGAAAAATGGAAATTGAGAAGACTCTGGCGACTGCAAAAATAAGTACCGCTAGTATGGGCAAATTCGACAAACGGTTGGATGGTGAAAAGACAATCCGTGGTGTCAAACGGAAGGTACGTCCGAATGAGATTTATATATTAAATTTTTTATTCATAAATTGTCGCAGTTTGATCCTACGGAGGTATCTGTGGAACAAGAGAAAAACACATCTCTTAGTTTGCTTGCAAAAATGGAGAGTGATCGTAAGAAAATGGGGAAGGAGCCACGAGCTGAAGAAACCCAGCTAAATGTGCGGAAAGCTGTTAGGTTTGCCAGTAAAGGGAAAGGTGGGCTAGCTTTGGGACGGGAAGTCGCGAGCAGAACGAGCAGAGGAAGAAGCGGCCGGGGAGCTCGTGGTGGCCATAGTAGATGAAAGGTCAACATTGATTCTTTGCTTTCCGTACATCATGCATCGGTTCATGCAAAGCTTTCATATCATAAAATTTACATTGTAAGTGTATTGAGTACCTATGGATATCGTATGGACGTGATTTAAGAAAGAAATCCAACATGTGGAACCTGGCATGTAAAATACAAAAAAGACAGTGGTCATGATGATCTAGAAATGGATGCAAAACAACTTTACTTGTTCGAATCGAATGGGAGGCCATCGAGGTTGACTTTGCCTTCGTCGATCCATTCTTGTTTAACGAGTTTCTCCTTGGCGGCATAATATAGACGATAGACCAGCTTTATAGTCCCCTCGCTAACTCCTGCTACTGCACTGATGTCCCTCACTGACTTCACTTTGCCCAAGAGGTGGCAAGTGAAGTATATCGCACCTCCAGCGATAGAAACGGGACTTCGTCCATCGGCGACGCCATGCTTTCGAGCGGCAATGATGATGTCTGAGCAAATTGCCTGGACATTCGGTGGCAAGTCAAGGTGGTTGCAGTATCGCACGAGAAGATTTTCAGGACCGGTCGATGGTGAGCTGGCGGTGTGATGGGCTGAGGCACCTGGCGCCAGGTTGAAAGCCTGTTCGAGTGCTTTATAACATTGTCCAAGGACTTTTTTGGAGACATGTGTGAGGTTGCAAATCTCACGAAATGTTCGAGGAACGTGAGCTTGTCTGCACGCAATGAATATACAAGCGGCAATGACGGCGTCTAAAGGTTTGCCGCGGAGAAGTTTCTCTTCATCTGAGCGTTTGTACAACTGTTTTGCGATGTCGCTGATAGTTTTGGGGAGGGAGAACTGGTCGCACCAGCTGGAAATATCTCGAAAGGCACTAAGAAGATTCCGTTCTCCACGTGAGTTTTGGGACCGCGACGCTGCACGTTGAAGCTCTCGCGCAATTCCTGAACCACCATCACGAAAACTGATCACTGTATCTAGTTGTTCAATACCCTCCATTAAAGGGTCCGATGCAGCACCGACACGCGAAGGATCATCTCCTTCGTCATTCGCGAATGTCTGAAGACAACAAACTCAATCAAACAAGGCAATTATGAAAGAAAATCAACTCACACGCCATTCACTTCTTGTATCGACGATACGATCACCGAGAACAAGCCCACAGTTACCACATACGAGGTCCCCGCTACCGAACTCCTCGACAATGTTTGGATTCGGATCTCTGCATTCTGGGCAGATGAGGCGAACTGCTAAGTCAGGTCCAAATGTAGGGTGGTGCGGGCCCTTGGTCTGAGGCGCAGCAAGCGGAAAAGGCTGGGCGTATGCCATGTCGAGGAGTGGTAGCGAGAAAAGAATGAGGGTTAGTCGTCGACGAGCAAGCGCTCGGTCGTCTTTTTCAGTCAGGTCTAAAGAACGACTGTGCAGTGGGATTTTTTATTAGCAAAACCATTTACTATGACCTACCAGACTACGGTTGCCAATCTTAAGCTTCTAGCCAATTAATACAGGCAAATTTTGGTTGAATGGCACCAAGGACGTCAACAAGACGATGGTGGACGGAACAAAAGTGTTACGGAGCCGACTACCAAGTTCGTGACTAAACATATGCCAAATAAATGCGTCACATGGGTCAAGATCATGTGACAATTATTGTCACGTTTATTGATGGCGCTATTTAAAAGTATTTTTAGCAGACCTGCTACATTACATAGGTAACTGGAGCTACCTCGCCAGCGCAGCGTGAAATAGAAAAGAAAAGAAAAGAAAAGAGAGAGAATAAGAGAAGGAAACTATAGACATCAGCAAAACCGTAAAGTTTCGACATTGGGAGGTGGACTACGCAAAGTCCCACGAAATTTGAGCCGCACGGCAAAGCGGCGTATACCCGAGCCGAACTTGGTGGACTCATGGTATTTGTGTTCGAAATGGTAAGCTTTTGCAATCATGGGAGCACTAATATATGGTGATCACAATCTTTTCTCTCCCCGGGTATTATGTCA
>Ga0193743_1001154_pt1 | contig 20036 bp, 21 predicted proteins | sample L2c2metaG_FD_143038 | JGI IMG/M metagenome (GOLD analysis project Ga0193743, IMG submission 143038) | Soil microbial communities from a riparian zone of the East river system, Colorado, United States - L2c2 | ecosystem: Environmental > Terrestrial > Soil > Riparian zone | place: USA: East River... | reverse complement strand
CCCACTCCTCATCGCTTACATCGCTCGGATACCCAACAAGGCCACTGTTCCCCATACAACCATGCTTGCCAAGATCAAACCCAACGCAAAGCGTCTAGCTTGGTACAAAGTTAAGAACAGGCTCTAGTCAATAAATTTCCAGTTTGTTGTTGGTTCAGACGTTGTTTGTTACCGTCCAGCTCGCCCTGGTGCGGGGCATCACGGCAATCTCGCCGCCCAGCCTCCCTTACACTGAAAACATGCTCTACACCGAGGCAGTCGATCGCCTGCAGGCCCTGGGCGCGGAGTTGCATACCACCCCCGGCCAGCCCCGGCGCAAGTTCGAGCTGGCCCAGATGCACACCCTGATGGCCGCGCTCGGCGATCCGCAGCGGCAGTTCCGCTCCGTCCTCATCGCCGGCACCAACGGCAAAGGCTCGACCGCCTCCACGCTTGCCGCGATCCTCGCCGCCTCCGGCCTGCGCACCGGCCTCTTCACCTCGCCGCACCTGGTCCGCGTCAACGAACGCATTCAGATACTGTCGCGGACTCCAGAGACAGCCCATCAAGTCCAGAAGTTCGGCGTTGAAGCCAGCCTCATCCCCGACGACGACTTCAGCCGGCACCTCGAAGCCGTCATCCACGCAGCGGAAAAACTCGTCTCCGAAGGCCGCCTTCCCGGACCACCTAGCTTCTTTGAGACCGTCACGGCCATGGCCTTCCTGCACTTTGCTGCCGCCCAGGTCGATATCGCCGTCCTCGAAGTCGGCCTTGGCGGGCGTCTGGACGCCACCAACATCGTCGAGCCGGTTCTCTCCATCATCACGGACATCTCGCTCGACCACACCGAGTGGCTGGGCCACACGATCACCGAAATTGCGCGTGAAAAGGCCGGCATCCTGCGGCAAAATGGCGTTCTGATCACGCTGCCGCAACATCCCCAGGCCAACCAGGCCATCGGCGAAGCCGCCATGGCACTCCATGTCCGCGCCATCAACGGCGCCGCGGCCCTACCATACGTCACCAACACGGTGACAGATACACACAACCATTATTTCGTCGACATTCCCGAAGAGGACCGTCAAGACGGCCTGAAAATAGAGGTCGATTCGCCGCTCGCCGGCCGGCACCAGCAGCGCAACATCGCACTCGCCATCACTGCCGCGCTCGAATTACGTAATCAATACGGCTACAATATAAGCGCGGAGTCCATCGCCGCCGGTATCCGCCAGACCCGCTGGCCGGCGCGCCTCGAAAAGCTCGCCCGCAACGGCCGCTCCATCCTCCTCGACGTTGGCCACAATCCCGCCGGCGCCTGGACCCTCCGCGCGGCGCTCGCCGCCGAATCCGCCCCGCCCCGTAACCTGATCTTCGGCTGTCTGGAAGACAAGCCGGTCGAAGAGCTGGCCCAGATCCTCTTTCCGCTCTTCGATCGCGTGCTGCTGGTCGCCGTGCCGTCGCCCCGCGCCGCCTCCGGCGGCCGCCTGCTTGCCGCTGCGCAATCCGTCGGCGCGCCCGCCCGGCTCGAACCCAACCTGGCCAGCGCCCTAACCGCAGTGGGCAATCAGGATGCCGTCATCACCGGCTCGGTCTATCTGGTAGGCGAGGCCCGCTCGCTTCTGATGGCTGACGGCTGGAAACCGGTAGAATCGACCTCCGATGCCGGCTGACACAGAAACCGCTCTCGCCGCGCCACCGGGCCACATCCGCGTCCGTCATATCGGCCTGAAAGAGACCCTGCTATCGAACCTCGTCCAGGCGCCCATCTTCTTCAGCGCCACCGCCGCCTTCGGCACCGTTTCGCTTCTCGCCTCTCTCACTGAAAAGGATGGCCGCCGCCAGCATCGCATCGCCCGCGCCTGGGCCAAGTGTTCCCTCGCCATCGCGGGCTCGCCCATCCACGTCACCGGGCTCGACGTCCTTCACAACCACCCCGTTGCCGTCTACGCCTGCAACCATCTCTCCTACATGGACTCCCCGGCCATCTTCGCCGCGCTGCCATTTCAGTTCCGCATCCTCGCCCGCAGCGATCTATGGAAGTTGCCCTTCATCGGCTGGCATCTGAACCGCTCCGGCCAGATCCCGGTCGCGGTCACCAATCCGCGCGCCTCCATCACCAGCCTTACCAACGGCGTTCGCGCCCTGAAGGCGGGCATGCCGCTCTTTGTCTTTCCCGAAGGCGGCCGCTCTCCCGACGGCCATGTAGGCCCGTTCATGAGTGGCCCGGCCTACATGGCCATTCGCGCAGGGGTACCCATCATCCCCATGGCGCTGGTCGGAACCTACGAGTTGCTGCCCATCCATACCCGACACTTCAGCTCGCGGCCGCTGGAGCTGCGCATCGGCGCACCCATCCCCACCGATGGCCTCACCGCTCGCCAGTCGGAGGCATTGACCGCGCAGCTGCGGCAAGCTATTGAAGGATTACGGCTGGCACCTCCGTCGAGCCACTGAAGGATTTGATCATGGAAAAACCCCGCATCCTTATCCCCGAGCCCACCTCCAACGACCCCGAATACAACCAGCGCGGCTGGCGCCAATACGCGGACGCAGTGGAGCAGGCCGGCGGCGTTCCAGTCGCGGTCCCGCTCCACGCCAGCCAGGAGGAGCAGGCTCAGCTCATCGCCGGCGCCCAAGGTGTGCTGCTGCCCGGCAGCCATGCCGATGTAAACCCCGAGAAATGGAATGAGCCGCTCGACTCCCGGTCCGCCCCGGCCGATCCACTTCGAGAGGCAGCCGATGAGCTTTTGCTCCAGGACGCCTTCAACCTGCAGAAGCCCATCTTCGGCATCTGCTACGGAATGCAGTCCATGAATGTCTGGCGCGGTGGTTCCCTGGTCCAGCACCTGGAAACCCCCGTAAATCACACTCCTGGCCGTCACATCGCCGAGGCCCACGCCATCGTCGTGACCCCTGGCACCTTCCTTGCGGACCGGGTGGAGACCGCCCAGTCAGCAATGGACCCGGTATTGGTGAACTCCAGCCACCACCAGGCGGTAGCGCGCGTAGGCGACCAGTTACAGCCCGTCGCGATCAGCCCGCTCGATGGCACCGTCGAGGCCGTCGAAGGGGCGAAGGGCGCACCCTTCGTCCTTGGCGTGCAGTGGCACCCGGAACGCACCTTCGACTCCAGCGCCCTCTCGCGCGAGCTCTTCCGGGCATTCGTCGAAGCCGCCGCCTCCTGGAAGCCGCAGCCCAACCGCTGCTAAGCAATGGCCATCACGCCGGAGCAGGTGCAGGAAGCATCGGAGCGCTGGAGCCTCGCGGCCATCGCTACCCCCGTAGTTGATCGCCTGGCCGCCTATGGCAACCTGCTCTTACAGTGGGACGCCCGGCTCTCCCTGACCGCCATTCGTGATGAAGTCGAACTCGTGGAACGGCACTTGATGGAGGGGGTCTTCGCCGCTGCTCACCACCCCGAAGCCTCCACCGCGCTCGATTTCGGCTCCGGGACGGGCATTCCCGGAATCCCCATCGCCCTCTGCAGACCTTTCATCCACGTCACGCTCGCCGAGTCGCAGCGAAAGAAGGCCGCGTTCCTGCAGGAGGCCCTGCGCAGACTCGACTTGCGGGCCTCGGTGCATGCGGACCGCGCCGAAACGCTGCCTCCCGCCAGTTTCGACGCAGTCTGGATGCGTGCCGTAGACAAAAGCGCCGCGATGCTCCCGGTTGCAGCCGGTCTGACCGCTGCCGGAGGTGCCCTGTGCCTCTTCGGCACCTCGGAACCGCCAGCCCTGCCGTCGCTTGGCAAATGGCAGTGGAAAAGCATCCCGTTTCTGGGCGCAAATGCCCGCGTTTTGCACATTGGCCGGCGAGTCTGATGTTCCACGTGGAACGCGTATCTCTATGGAACCTCTGACGTTCCACGTGGAACATTTCTGACTGTCCCAGCGTTCCACAGCGTCTTCCACAACTCCCACCGCTCACACCGTTTGCATCAAGATCCGCTTCGCCGTAGCTTTGTCTGCAATGTCTGAAGCAATCTGCCTCGCCATCGCCAACCAAAAAGGTGGCGTTGGCAAGACCACAACCGCAATCAATCTCAGCGCCGCCCTTGCCCTCGAAGGCCTCCAGTGTGTCCTTATCGATTGCGACCCTCAGGCCAATAGCTCCAGTGGCCTCGGCGTCGCTCGCGACGGCGACCACGGTTCGGTCTACGACCTGCTTACCAACGGCGCCTCTGTTGACACGCTTCTTCTGCCCACGCCGATTGAAACACTCAAGATCATCCCAGGCAGCCGCAACCTTATCGGCGCCAATCTTGAGCTGGTGGACATCAAGAATCGCGAAACCCGCCTCCGTGACTCGCTCAAGGAGCTCCGGATTGCGTACGACTTCATCATCCTGGACTGCCCGCCGGCGCTCGATCTTCTTACACTGAATGCCCTGGTAGCAGCCGACCGCCTCCTCGTCCCGATGCAGGCCGAGTACTTCGCTCTCGAAGGCGTCAGCGAGCTCCTTGGTACGATCGGCCGCGTCCAGCAGGCTTTCAACCCGAAGCTGGAGCTCGAGGGCGTCGTCCTCACCATGTACGACGAACGCACCAACCTTGCCCAGCAGGTCACCGAAAACCTCAAAGGTTTTTTTGGCGACAAGCTCTACAAGACAGCCATCCCGCGCAATATACGGCTGGCGGAAGCTCCCAGCCACGGCAAGCCGGTCCAGCTTTACGACGTGCGCTCCCGCGGCTCCGATGCATATCGCGATCTGGCGGACGAGCTGCTGGCCAACCACAAGATCGTCAGTCCCGCTGCCAAGCAGCGTGAGTCCAGTGCTAAAGCACGTAAAAACAGCAAGTTACGATTCTGGCCGTACGCCTGATATGGCGAGACCTCAAGATTGAGAGATACAACATGAGCACACCCGACAAACGACGCGCCCTGGGTAAAGGACTCGAAGCCCTCCTGCCTCATCGCGCTGCACCTCAGCCCGTCCAGATCAACGCAGCCGCCGACGCTGCTTCCACGCAATCCGCGAATGGCGCGCCGTTGGAGCTCGCAGTCGAGCTGATCGATCGCAATCCGTACCAGACTCGCAGCCACTTCGACGAGGCTGCGCTGGAGGAGTTGACGACCTCCATCGCTGCCACAGGTGTCGTGCAGCCGATTCTCGTCCGTCCCATCGCCGACGGCCGCTACCAGCTCATCGCCGGTGAGCGGCGCCTGATGGCCTCGCGCAAAGCCGGCAAGGCTACCATCCCTGCGGTCGTCCGTCCGGCCTCCGATGAGCAGGCAATGGAGATGACCATCGTTGAGAATCTCCAGCGCGCCGATCTCAACCCCATGGAGCAGGCCCGCGCCTTCGACCGGCTTGGCCGCGAGTTTCAGATGACCCAGGAGCAGATGGCCAAGCGCACCGGCAAAGATCGCGCCTCCGTTGCGAACTTTCTGCGCCTGCTGCGCCTGCCCACAGAGATCCAAAGCAAGGTCGAAGCCGGCCAGCTCTCCTTCGGTCATGCCCGCACCCTGCTTGCGCTCGAATCGCCGGACTCCATCCTCAAGGCCGCACAGAAAGTGCTCGCGCTCTCTATGTCGGTCCGCCAGACCGAGAGCTTCGTGCAGAACATGCTCAACCCGGAGAAGGCCGCGAAGGAACCGAAGTCCAAAGACCCGCTCGATCCCAACGTGCGCGAAGCGCGCGATCAGATGCAGCGGGCATTGGGCCTCAAGGTGGCCATCGAAGACAAGGGCGGCAAAGGTAAGGTCATCATCGAGTACACCAACCTCGAGGCCTTCGACTCGCTCATGGAGCGAATCACGGCGACGCACGTTTCGGGCGAGGCATGACGCGCGCAACATCCCTGCGTAAAGACGGCCTGCTTGTTGTCTTCGACCTTGCCATCGTGCTGATCTTCGCGCTTTTTCTCTGGGCCCCATGGGACAGGACAGCCAGCGCGATCAGCTCCTCCACGACCATGGCCTGGCTGGCGCTGCCCGTCACACTGGCGCGACTTGGCATGCATCTTGAATTTGCCACAATGATAGTTACAGTTAGCGCGCTCGTGGCTGCGGCCTTGGGCGCACTGCTCTCGATCGCAGCTCGACTTCGCGGCAGCGCGGCACTGTGGGCGGTGGGTGTGTGGCTCTTCGGCTCTTCCGTAGCGATCCTAATGCCGCTATGGACCGCCGTCGGCTTTCTCGGCGCGCTGCTCTTGATCGTCGCGCTGCGTGCGCGTTTCGTCGCCATGCCTCCGGTCAGCGCGCTGGCCGCATTCCTCAGTGAGCTGTGGCCCCTCGGCTATGCGGCCGGCTTCGCCGCGCTGGCATGGCGCTACAATCCGCAGTTGCTACTGAAGGTGCTGGTCATCGCGCTGGGCGCCTCGCTGGTCGCGCGTGCGCTGGTGCCATCAGCTACTGGCGGCAACGTTTCCAGTACCGCCGCCACCCATTCCGATAACTCTTAGGCCCGAAGGTGTGCCGCAGTTCCATCCTTCGTACCCCGAAGAGTTATTGAATACTTCAAGCCGAGTACCAGACTCAAACTCAAGGGTAATGTCGGCAGTCTTCTCTGCGATGACTATCTGCTTAAGAACGCTCGTCGAGAACAATTCGATAGCGCTCGTCGAGCCATCCACCGCCGCAGAAAGACCAAACATTTGGCCGTGGTCTTTGCTGCCCAACGCAATTCCATGGTCGTTGATGATTCGCCATGGGCATTGCACATTCAGCCCTAACTGGCCTTCAAAGTCAAAGCTCCACGAATCAGGTGCATAGAGATCTACTTTGTGCACCTTAAGCCCCTCGCAGATGCCGACAGCACTTCATGTATTTCAATACCTGTCATGGTCTCGGAGTGTAACCCGTCCAATCATTCAAATTTCGAGATAGCTATCTGCAGAGAAAAATGGCGTGACATTTTGGGCCACGCCATACTCTGATATGACAAGGAATCCTGAGGGCGAAATCGAGGAATGAGCAATGAGGCCGACAAAGTCACCCGAAGCCGGTTCGAAATCGAAGACCGTGGGGAAGTCGCGTATCTCGAATTCGACACAGACAGCCAGGGCTGGATGACGATCTGGCATACGGAAGTACCGCCGGCCATGCGGGGTCGCGGCGTTGCTTCGGAGCTCGCCCAGACTGCCTTCGAATATGCGAAGCAACAGCATCTTCGCGTGGACGTCATCTGTCCCCTGGCTGCGGAATTTCTCCGCAAGCATCCTGAGTACGCCACGTCGGTTGGGAAAAAAGCGGATCGATAAGGCGCTAAAAGCCAAAAAAAAGGCGTGACCTTTCGGCCACGCCATACTCTGACATCAACTCTGGGCCCAGCACAGTGAATACCGCCCGGAACCTTGCCTCCGTTGTTACTTTTTCGGCGGCGCGATGGTGTCCTTCGCGGACTTTGCCACGCGAAACTTCACTACGGTCTTCGCCTTGATCTTGATCGCCTCGCCCGTCTGCGGGTTGCGGCCCATGCGCGCCTTGCGCTCTGCCTTTACCAGGCGGCCAAGTCCGGGGATCACGAATACGCCGTTCCGCTTGGTCTCCTTCACTGCCGTCTCGGTCAGCAAATCAAAAAATGCGCTTACCTGCTTGTTGGTCAATTCGAGCTTCTCGGCCATGTGCCGAACCAGCTGTGTTTTGGTCAATCCTGCTGCCATTGAAATTCCTCCTCGTGTCTCTTTGGGTAGCGGCCTTCCCGCAGATTGCCGGGAAGAACGCCTCAGGGGGAAGCTCCGCACCCGCGCGCCGGCGATCCTGAGGTGACAATCGCTAGTGTTTATGCGGGTTCCCGCAACTCCTACCGAGGACCACCATGCGGCCTTTCGCCGCCGCTTGTCAACGGCAAATCGGGCATTTCCACAGTTTTCTTCGTGTTTTTTAGGGTTTTTATGGGTTTTCAACGGTTTTCTACAACTTTTGCGGCAATTTCCGCCGTCTGCGCCCGCCCCGGGGCCGCGCGCGCGGCCATCGCCCGGCGCGGCGAGCAACTTCAGAAGAGCGGCTTGCGTGGCCTCTCCGCCTTCACCAGCAGCGGCCGATTCAACAACGCTACCAGTGGAGCGGCGGCGCGAAAATAGTTCGCCACCGTCTTCGCGAACTCCGGCTTCGTCGCCATCTCCGGCGCGAGCGATGCGCCAAATCCCCACCGCTTCTGCCGATAGAGTTCCGCTGCCGGATGCTCTGCCGGAAATCCCTTTGGCGACCGGGTCAACCGCTCGTGGCCTTCGTCCTCAGTAAATAGACGCCGCAACCCACGCGCCTGCGCGAGCTTTCGATACTCCTCGTGATGCTCGATGAGAAAACGCCGAATCGCCCGCAGTTGCTCGGTCTCCGGCATAAAGGCGCCAGCGGCAATCTCTACCTGTTTGCCGGAGACGTGCAGGTAAAAACCGGCGCCGGAAGTCTTCCTGAGCCCGTCATGCACCCACCATGCCGCCACATGTGTCTTGTACGGGACCTTATTCGCAGAAAAGCGCGTGTCGCGATAGATCCGCATCATGATCGACTCCGGCGCTCGCACATGCCCCGGTGCAAAGTCCATCATCGCTCCGGTGACCGCTTCGATCACTGCCAGCATTGGCCGCTTGATCTCCGCCTCGTACACCGGCTTGCGCTCGTTGAACCAGTCGCGGTTGTTGTTGCGAGCAAGGCCACGCAGAAAACGTAACCCCTCCGGCGCGAAATAGGCGCGCGTCTCCTGCGTCGCCTTCGCCGGCGCCTTTTTCCTGACAGAACCAGTCTGTTTCGTTCCCGTTGCGACTCGCCGTATCGAATTCATTGCGACTTTCCCGCCCGAAGGAGCGTCTTGAAGTGTTGCCCGCCGCGCCGCGCGCTGCAATCGTGCAGCAGCCAGCGTTTGGCAACGTCTGGAGGCACCATGCGTCTCCTGCATCTTCTTTTCCTGCCGCTCACTGCTCTCTCGCTTTTCGCGCAAATCCCGACACAGCCGGCGCCCTCTTCCGCATCTTCGCAGTAATCCGCATCTCCTGGCTACGCCGGCCCGCTCTTCAACGCCACCACGCGCAACGTCATCCTCGATGCCGTGGTTACGGACAAGAAAGGCAACGTTGTCACCGGGCTCACGCGCAATGACTTCGTCATCCGCGAAGACAACGTGCCGCAGGAGATCCAATCCTTCGATGCCGTCGCCGGCGGCAGATCGGCCGAAGATGCCACGCCGCACACCATCCTGCTGCTGGACGAGTTGAACACGCACTTCGAGGACATGGCCTATACGCGCTACTCCGTCAACCGGCTGCTGCACCATGACGGCGTCAAGCTGCAGCAGCCCACCGCTTTGTACATCCTCAGCAACGATGGGCTGCATGTGCTTCAGGACTACACGCGCGATCCCGCCGCTATCGACGCTGCGCTGCGCTCTCACAAGGCGGTCCTGCCCTGGCGCCTGCAGCACAACTTCTACTTCGGGATGGAGCGCATCAACATTTCGATGACGGCGCTGCAGCAGATCGCCATCGCCAACATCGGCACGCAGGGACACAAGAACGTTGTATGGATCAGTCCCGGCCTGCCCATCTTCACCATGTTGCAGATGAGCGCGGATGGAGAAAAGGAGTTATTCGATTCCATCCGCCACCTCTCCGATCAGTTGCTCAAGGCGCGCGTCAGCATCTACAGCGTCGATCCGCACGGCGTCCAGGCCGGATCTCTGCCCACCAATATCGCAAACAACAATTTCGCCTATGCGGCGTATCTCAACGGCCTTACCGAGTCGAACGATGCAGCTTTCGGCAACCTGGCAATCCAGACGCTGGCAACGCAGACCGGCGGGCATGCGTATTTCGGCCGCAACGATGTCGATCAGGAGATTGCCACCAGCCTGACCGATGGCAACACCTACTACACGCTGGCCTATTCACCCGCCAACAAGGACTTCCGCGGCGAATTTCGCAAGCTCAAGATCACCGTGATCCTACGGCCGGATCTGAAGGTGCAGACCCGCGACGGCTACTATGCCATGCCGGACAACCAGACGGCCGATCCAAAACGCGAGTTACAGGATCTGGCTGGCGCGCTGATCACCGCCATCCCCTTCAACGGCGTTCCCATCCCCGTCAGCTATACCCAATTTCTCAAATCCCCGGCACCGCATTTCAAAATTCGCTTCGTCCTGTCCAGCACATCCCTCAGCTGGTCTCCCGATGCAAAGGGTGGTTTCAGCGCGCAGGTCACCATCGCCGCAGCGGACAAGAGCAAGCATGGCGTATGGAAGCCTCGCATACTCCGCGCCTACACCGTTTCTCTGCCCGGCGGCATCACGCCCTCATCAAAGACGCCCACCAGCATCACCTTCGAGATGCCCTATCGCGATTCCGGCCATCTTCGCTTCGTTGTGCGCGACGACGCCAGCGGCCGCGTCGGCTCGTCCGAGATCCGGGTCAATACCGCAGGAACAAGTGGATGAATGCGCTAGCGCGCGGAACTTGGCTGTGCAAGTGACAGTGAGGGTGCTTTAAGCCGCGGATGCTATTTGCCGGCCACCAGCATCAGCGGGTCCGGGGTGACGCGGCACTCGGCTCCCGGCCGTGCATGCCATGTCGATCCGTCGGCATAACGCAGCTCAATCACCGAGACCCACGCTACAGATGTCAGATCGTTCACGGACACCGTGCGCATGCGTGTCTGGTCCGCCGGAACCGAGCTCACCAGGTGCACATTCCGCACCGCATCCGCCATCGGCTCGTCCGCAACGGCATTGGTGCGCACCATGCGGCGCTTGTTCGCCGTACCGTGCACTTCCAGTTCCGCGGCAACAATCCGCTGCAGCCGGGTGTTCGTCATGGAGAGTTCAATCGACTGTCCCGCATGCTTTTCATTTCCGTCTGGCGTATCGGGACCTGCCGCCAACATCTGACCCAGCCCATGCTGCGCGGCAGAAAGTTCCACGGGACACGCTGAGGGATTCGACACCGTTGCCGGCGCCGCGAAGCACGCAGGCGCAGCAAAAGCAGTGAGAGAGAGGATGAGAGTTGAAAGCGAGAAAGGATGGCGCATAACAACACCTCCAGGCGGGAGTGCCTTCCACGCGGTGCCCACTCTACGCCCGGTAGAAATGGATGCGCAAGGGCCGTTATGCCGATGCCAGCCCCCGAATCCAAATCGGAACGGTATGTCCGCTCAAACGGCCAATTCCCGGGCCAGGAGCACCTACCGGATGGTCATCAGCGCCGCGCGGAAGAGCTTGCAGGGGGAGTACGATACCGTCAACATGAGCGCCAGTCAGGCGAAGGACCTGCAGCCAGACGCAAAATCATCATGGTGGCATGAGCGTGAACAGCTCATGTTTTGGTCGGCGCTGTTTGCCACCGCGCTGTTCGTGTTCGTGGCTGTGAGCAGCGCGACCGACGGATACATCCATCCGCCACTGGTCACGGTTGGGGCGCCCCTTGCCACGCTCATCTAGTTCTCCACTTTTGTCGTGCTCGGAGCCCGCCTTTTCGGAAAGGTGCGCCTTTGGAAGGTCGTCCTCGCAGTGGCCTGCATGGCTGGTCTTCCGGTCGTCGTCTGGCAGCTTCTTAGTAAAAACCAGACTCCGCCGAACGTACACGACGGGACAGTGGTCGCTTTCTACTTGTACTGGGTCTTGTCAGAGTTCATGGCTGCAGTTTCTTTGCTAACGGCTCTTATGCGAGGCATCTCCCGCCGGCATTAGGCACTCCTTCCACGCGAAGCTCATCGTCTCGCCGCACCTATCGGATGGTCATCAGCGCCGCCCGGAAGAGCGCATCGAAGTGCTCGCCCACGCTCTTGTCCTTGGCCACCGCCGCCTCAATCGCCTTCTGCGCCGAGGGGCGCTGGTAGCCCAGGTTCACCAGCGCGGAGAGCACATCCTCCGCCGCCGGGCCCGCTGCAGCCACTGCCGGAGCCGCCACCGCCATGTCTTCCAGCTTGTCTTTGAGCTCCACCACCAGCCGCTCGGACAGCTTCTTGCCTACACCCGGGATGCGGGTCAGTGTCGCATGGTCCTGCGCCCGCAGCGCCGCCACCAGCCGGTCCGTCGGCAGCCCGCTCTGGATGGTGATCGCCAGCTTCGGCCCCACGCCGCTCACCGTGATCAGCCGCTCGAAGATGCGCTTGTCGTTGCGGTCCAGAAAGCCATACAGCGCCAGCGTGTCCTCGCGCACCTGCGTGTGGATGTGCAGCGCTACTTCGGCGCCCTCCGCCGGCAGCGACGTATAGGTCGATACGCTGACGGCAACGTCATAGCCAACACCCGCCGCCTCCACTATGGCCTGCTGCGGCTGCTTGCTCAGGAGACGTCCACGAAGATGCGCGATCATGCGGCTATCTTAATCAACCGCATGGATCATTTCCTGCGCCCGGCAATCAAACACGTGACTTTGCAGCAATACTTTTATCAAACGAATCGGTGGCGCGTGCATGCATGCATCACGAACCTTCGGCCTTGTGGCCGGTCTCGGTGTCGGAGCGGGGATCTTCTACTACAAGTCTCTGGTGGATGCTCACCTCGAGCGTGGCCTCTCGCCCAGTCTTCTCATGGTTCACGCTGACGTACGAAAAGTCATGCGACTTGCGCAAGAACGCAAAGCACAGGAACTCGCGGAATACCTTACCGGCCTTCTGCGGCACCTCGCCAATGGAGGGGCAGAATTGGCCACCATTCCCGCGTTCTCTCCACAAATTTGTGCTGCGGAATTAGCCGGAATGACTCCTCTTCCGCTTATCAATCTTCTGAATGTGATAGCCGCGGAGGCAGCCCGCAGAAAACTGAAGCGAGTAGCAGTATTCGGCGCACGTGTGACGATGGAAACACACCTCTTCGGCACGCTTCAGGGTTGCGATGTGGTCGGACTGAGCAGCGAAGAAACGAGTTTCGTGAGCACGATCTACGCCCGCGTTATCGAGGAGGCCAAGACATCACCCGAAAACTACGAGCAATTGCGGTCGCTCGCTCACAAGGTCATCGAGCGTGAAATCCTGGATGCCATCGTTCTGGCTGGCACCGACCTCGCTTTCGTATTCAACGAGCAAAACACCGATTTCCCCCACCTGGATGGTGCTCGCGCGCATATCAAGGCCATCATGGATGAGCTTGATCCCATCGGTCGGAAATAACATCGCTGCAGAGCGGCAAGTTCTCCTCTGTTCTCCTATTCCCGATCGAACACAAGAATGTTCGGCTTGCTTCGAGTCACAGGCTGCACGCTCATAGTCAGGGTTTTCCCATCGGAAGAGAGCCGGATCTGCTGGACATCCCGCACCTTGCCCTGGATCTTGTCGGTCATCTCCAGAGTGCGCGCGTTGACGCGGCGGCCCGAGGATGCAACGCCTGGCGGCAGGTCGGGGCCCTCGGTGGGATAGTCCTTTCCGTCGAATTTCATCTTCTTCGTCGATTGCTGGGCGGGATTGACGAAGGAAAGGCCATCGCCCTCCCATGGCTGAATCTGGAATTCGTAAGTCGAGTTCACCTTCTCCTTTGTGCTCTCCCACGTGCCCGGAAAGCCGGACGTGCCCGCCGTACGTGTGTACACATAGTCGAGGCTGGAGATGGAGCCATCGGGCCGGTTTGCCCGGAAGGTGTCCGTGAGCCTCTTGCCGTCTTCAGAAAGCTTCCAAATCCCCGTCAGAAGCAAGCGACCGTCCTTCTTGCGAACGACCTTCCAGGTATCAGGGCTCTCAGACGTCACTGCGAGGGTCGTGCCGAAGAGGCCGGGCTGATCGGTTCCGTCGACCACGATGGTTTCGGCATCGCCGTTGCCGAAGTCGAAGGCGTAGCGGTTTGGGCCGGCGGACGCGACCTTCATCTGGTCGGTGAGTTGGCTTTTGGAAGGATTGAGCTTCCATTTGCCCACCAAGGGATCATCGGCGGCCCACAAGGTGCTGGTCACCATGAAGACAGCAGCAAAGGAAGAGTGCGCTTTGGCATGGAGTCCTCCTCGATGTCTTGGAGCACTCGGGGGGCCAGTTGCCCGGGTGGACGGGACGCGTTCATGATCCTCGAAAATCTGCTTGGGGACTTGAATGAGCGCGCTTGCGGGGCTTGCTGGCGGCTGCCGTTCTGTAAGTGCGGAATGTTCGCAGATGAACGACGCTGTCCCAAAGCGGACAGTTCGCGGCTCCGGTCAAAAGACGAAGTGGGTTGAGTCTTTTATGCTTCTGCTTCTTTCGCGCCGCGCGGAATCAAATTCTCCTCGATCTTCGGCAGCAGCCCGGTCAGCAGGCCGAGCGCCGGCAGAAACGAGCACACGTGATAGACCAGGTTCAAGCTCGTCTCATCCGCCAGCTTGCCCAGCAGCGCCGCACCCAGTCCGCCCATGCCGAAGGCCAGCCCGAAGAAGAGCCCGGAGATCATGCCCACACGTCCAGGCACCAGCTCCTGCGCGTAGACCAGAATGGCCGAGAAGGCCGAGGACAGCACCAGTCCGATGATGAAGCTCAGGATCGCCGTCCACTCCAGATTCGCGTAGGGCAGCACCAGCGTGAAGGGCAGCACGCCCACGATCGAGACCCAGATGACCAGCCGGCGTCCATAGCGGTCGCCAATCGGCCCACCGAGGATCGTGCCCAGCGCCACGGCGCCGAGAAAGATGAAGAGATACATCTCTGAGGCATGCAGCGTCACATGGAACCGCTGCATGAGATAGAAGGTGAAGTAGCTCGTGATGCTGGATAGATAGAAATACTTCGAGAAGACCAGCGTCATCAGCACCACCATGGCCTGGGTCAGCTTGCCGCGCGACAACTGGGCCTGCGGATGCTCCTCAACCTTCTTCTTCCCCGAAGCGCCCTCGGCCACGCGCGCCTTGTACCAGCCCCCGATCGCAACCAGCATAGCAATCGCCACCAGCGCGGCAACGGAAAACCAGACGATGCGATGCTGGCCCGCCCGTGTGCTGCGCGCTGAAAGCACCAGCCACAAGACCAACAGCGGCCCCAGCGCGGAGCCCATATTCCCGCCCAATTGAAACAGCGACTGCGCCAGCCCGTGCTGCCCGCCCGAAGCTAGCCGCGCCACGCGCGACGACTCCGGATGAAAGACGGACGAACCCAACCCCACCAGCGACCCGGCAAACAGCAGCCATCCATAGGTCGGCGCGTACGCCATGAGCACCAGGCCGCCTAGCGAAAAGCTCATCCCCAGCGCCAGCGAGTACGGCATCAGCTTCTTGTCCGTCGCCATGCCGACAAACGGCTGGAACAGCGAAGCCGTCAATTGATAGGTGAAGGTGATCATGCCGATCTGTCCCAGCGACAGGCCGAAGAGGCGCTGAAACAGCGGATAGAGCGACGGAATCGTCGCCTGGATCAGGTCGTTCAGCAGATGGCACCCGCTGATCGCCGCGAGAATCGTAAAGACCGTCTGGCCGCCGCGCCGCGCCAGAGAAGAACTTGTTTCCGGCAACACCTCCGCTATCGTCTCGCGAGACGCCAAAACAATCCTCCTCTCAATTTCGATTCTCAATGCCACTGAGAGATTCAGCGACGCCAGCCCTGCAATGCATGCGAACGGCCGCGACCATCGGGAGAGGCCCTAAGAGCGCTTCCGCCTGGACGGCCAGTCCCTAGCGCCTGGAGGGCGAGTCCCGGCGATAGAGCACCTGGAACTGATAGCTCGCATTCGGCGGAAAGGCTGCCGCCACCGCGCGCAGCCGGTCCGCCAGCGCTGGCGGAGCCAGCAGCGGATACTCCCGCTCGCGCAGATCGGCGAAATCGAAATCCAGGGTCAGCGACAACATATAGATCGCCAGAGCATCCGCGAATGCCGCGTGGATATAGGTCGTCTTCGCCTTCTCGTCAATTCGCTGCGGGGGCATCTCATAGGCCGTCATGCGCTCGCCACGTCCCCCACGGCTGCGCTGCTCCGGCAGCTCGACGCGGGGCTCGCCATAGGCCCGCGCCCGGCTCTCCCACGCATCGTGGCTGGTCTCGCCGCGCACCTGCGCCATGGCCTGCCGGTCCACCAGTTCGCCAAAGCTGGCCGGCACCCCGGCCGCATCCACCAAGTGGTGGCCGATATTGATGAACAGCTCAAAGGCCAGCGCAAACTTATCCTGCATCAGCCGCGTCGAGATGAAAATGTAGTCCGCGCCGGCAAAGTGCACGTTGCGATGGCAGATCGCGCGATCGCTCAGCTCCGTCGTGAATTGCGGCGCAATCAGCGTCTCGCCGCTCGAGTGCGCGTCTTCCGGAATGCTGTCGCCGTCCTGCTCATGAATCGTGAGCGGGACAAAGTAATACGCGCGATGCTTCAGCGCAGCCGCCACGTCGCGCGGCACCGCCCCGATTACCTGCTCCAGCTCACCCGGCGGCAACTTGTGGTCCCCGAAAGTGGCGTAGCAGATGCCATTTTCCGCCTGTTGTACCGGTGTCTCGCGCGCCACCTGCGCGGCGGGAAGCAGCTCTGTCTGTGCGGTATGCCCCATCACGAGTATTCTAGCTGAGAGCGCTCTTGATATATGTCTGCAATCTCCGCCAGTAACTCCGGCCCTCTTTCCAATCCAGGCGACGCCCGCGGCACGATCCGCGTTTGCGGCCTTCCCGTCGATAACTTCGGCCTCTTCTCGAGCACCCTCATTGCCCTCGCGCTCGGCTTCATCACCTTCTTCGGCGTCACCTTCCTGAGCATCTTCGGCCTGATGATCTACAACCGCGCCGGCGGCCATCACGTCACCCTCGACACCGGCTACAAATTCATCGCGCTGCCCGCCGGCATCTTCGTGCTGATCGTCAGCCTCGCCGTTCTCCTCGGCATCTGGCTGCACCGCAAACTCACCGCACGCTAACGCACGCCATGTCACTCGTCACTATCACTGCGACAGAACACGTATCACCCGAACAGCATCGAGAATGGTGCGAGCGTCTCGAAGCCGGCTCGATCCTCTTCTTTCCGCAAACCCCCATTGCGCTCAGCGATTCCGACCTTCAGTTCCTTCGCGGCCAGCAGCAGACTGACAGCTCGCTGCACAAGAACATCGCCTACAAGCCGAAGTCCAACGAGCTCACCGGCGTCGATACGAAGACCGCGAATCCCGCTGCCGTCGACCGGCTGCGCGGCATCATGCGCAGCTACTCGCAGTCGGTCACCGCATTCCTTACCGGCTTTCTCTCGCCCTACGCCGGCAAGTGGCAGCTTGACTACGCCAGCTTCCGCCCGCAGGAAGAAGAAGGACGCGACCTGCCGCTGCGCCGCCGCAACGACCTACTCCACACCGACGCCTTCCCCACGCGCCCTACACACGGCGCGCGCATTCTGCGCTTCTTCAACAACATTCATCCCACCCGCACGCGCGACTGGATCGTCAGCGATCCCTTCCGCGCCGTTGCCACAAAATACGCGCCGGCCGAAATCGCGCTGCCGCAGCCAGACTCCGGCATGGGCCGTGTCTTCAAATCCTTCGCCACCGGAATTGGCCTCGGCGCCGCCGCGCCCGCATTGAAGCGCTCACCCTACGACGACTTCATGATGCGCTTCCACAACTTCCTCAAAGAGAATCGCGACTTCCAAAGCTCCTGCGCCAAGTACGACTACCAGTTCCCCCCAGGCTCAAGCTGGATGGTCTACACCGACATGGTTCCGCACGCCGTTCTCAGCGGTCAGTACGCGCTGGAGCAGACCTACCTCGTCGCCGCGGAAGCGATGGTCGCCCCCGAACACGCGCCGCTCACTGTGCTCCAGGAACTCACCGGCGCCCGGCTGGATTAGCCCGAATACCCCGCAAGCCACTCACCTGAAACCGCTTAAGGCCGCCTGATTGTGCGGTTAGCGTCCTCTCAAAATTTAATTTCAGGCACGGCATTGTCACCGCTTACATCCGCGGTATAGAGTGTTTCGCGCATGAAAACTACATTTTATTTCTGAAACCGATTACACGACGAGGTAAGCCCCATGCCAACGACACTCCCCCTGGGAACACAGACCGTCCACGCCAACCACAACAGCTCCCAAACCTTCTACCGACGCAACCGTGCCCTCCGCCGCATAGCCGCCGCCATCGCCGCCGCGCTTCTCGGCGTAGCTCCCGCGGCACTGGCCCAAGTCAATGGCGTAGGCGCGCGGCCCCTCCAGGGCTGGAGCACCTTCAGCCAGCAGACCATCGTCCCCTCCAGCACGGTGATGAACGAGCAGAACATCCTCGCGCAATCCGATGCCATGCGCACCTCCGGTCTCGGAGCTCATGGCTTTCAGTACATCAACCTCGACGCGGGCTGGAATGGTGACACCGATGGCTACGGCCGCTCGATCTGGAACACGACGGAGTTCCCGCATTTTCTTCAGATGATCCAGCACATCCACGCCAACGGTCAGAAGGTCGGCATCTATCTACTCCCCGGAATCGGCTCACAGATTGTCTCTGCGAATCTGCCAATCTTCGGTACGCAGTATCACGCTCAGGACATCGTGGTGCAGCCGCTCACCATCGGCAACGGATTTGGCTTTGGCTACAAGATCGATTTCACCAAGCCCGGCGCGCAGGAATACATCAACTCCATCGTCAATCTCTATGCATCGTGGGGCATTGATTACATCAAGCTGGACTCGGTAACTCCCGGCTCCTACAACGACGATCTCAACATCAACAACATTCCTGATGTCATGGCCTACTCCAAGGCCATCGCGCAAAGCCATCGCCCCATATGGCTCACCATCTCCTGGGCGCTCGATGAGGACTACATCAGCAACTGGCAGCAAACCTCCAACGCGCGCCGCATCGAAGGTGATGTCGAATGCGAAGGCGACTGCCCGCTGCTCACCGAATGGCCGCGCATCGAAGTCCGCTTCCTCGATCTGCCCAGCTGGGAGCACACCTCCGGCCCCACCCTCGGCTGGAACGATCTCGATTCGCTCGAAATCGGCAACGGCGCAACGGACGGCATCACCGACACCGAGCAGCAGACCGCGATGACCCTATGGGCCATGGCCAACGCGCCGCTCTCTATCGGCGGCGATCTTACGCGACTCACCTTGTTCGGCAAACAGGCACTCACCAACGATGAGGTCCTCGCCGTCGATCGGTCCGGCCACCCCGCCACACAGATCAACGCCGGCTTCACCCCCGTCTGGGCCTCCAACCTCGGCCACGGCGCGTATTACGTCGCGCTCTTCAACCTCAACGCGCTTCCTTCCAGCGTCACCTTTGACTGGAAGGACCTCGGCTTCCAGACCGCGGTACAAGTCCGCGATCTGTGGTCGCATTCCGAGCTCGGACCTCATGCGCAGTCGATCTCCGCGGTCCTGCCCGGCCACGGCGCGCGGCTCTTCCTCGTGCGTGGCGTCGGCCACGTTCCCACGCCGCCATCGCAGGTCTATGACGGCTCCTCGGCCGTTCTCCATGGTGCCGCCAACATCCAGCCCTGCTCACTCTGCGCCTCCGGCTCCAAGATCACCTTTCTCGGCATCGGCGCGGACAACTACGGCACCTTCACAGATGTCGAGGTGAAGAAGGCCGGAGTCTACCGCATGGAGGTCGACTCCCTCACCAACGGGACTCGCTCCTACATCATCAACGTCAACGGCGGCCCCGACATCACGCTCAACTCCAGCGGCGGCAGCGGCAACGTCCCCTCCAGCCTCACCATCCCGGTGCGCCTCAACGCCGGCATCAACAGCATCCAGTTCGGCAACCCCGTCAGCTACCCACCCGACCTCGATCGCATCGTCATCAGCGGCGACGGCAACGAACCTTATCCCACAGCCACTACCTATGAAGGCGAGTACGCCACGCTCACCGGAAACGCCAGTGGCGGCTTTTGCGGCAACTGCTCCGGCCTCGCCAAAGCCGGCAACCTCGGCGGCGGTTCGTCCGCAACCATCACCAACGTAAACGTGCCCGCAGCAGGAACATACAATATGGAGATCGATTACCTCACCAGCGGCCCGCGCTCGTACTTCCTCTCGGTGAACGATGGCACAGCGCAGGAACTCGACCTCAACGGCACCAGCTTCAATTCACCCGCCAGCACCGTCATCCCAGTCCAGTTGCAAGCCGGCAACAACACCATCGCCTTCGGCAATCCCAGCAACAACGCGCCAGACCTGGACTCCATCACCATCTCACCGGTCTACAAGTAGTTGTCCAACCGGTTCCTCACGCGGGCCGCGCGATTGCAGTCGCGGTCCGCTTCTTCTTC
>Ga0193743_1001153_pt1 | contig 20048 bp, 17 predicted proteins | sample L2c2metaG_FD_143038 | JGI IMG/M metagenome (GOLD analysis project Ga0193743, IMG submission 143038) | Soil microbial communities from a riparian zone of the East river system, Colorado, United States - L2c2 | ecosystem: Environmental > Terrestrial > Soil > Riparian zone | place: USA: East River... | reverse complement strand
GGTTCTGCACAGAAACAATTGGCACGATCATGCGGGCCCTCTCCACGTGTTCGCGAGTCACATTCGAGAGCGCTACATGGCGAATCTTACCCTGCTCGCGCAGTCTGGCCAGTGCTTCTACCGACGCCTCGAAGGACACAGCATTATCGGGAGCGTGCAGTTGATAGACGTCGATACGGTCCAGTCGCAGACGCTTCAGACTTCCCTCGAGTGCTTCGGTAAGATGTTTCGGGCTAGCATTATGCGTCCATTGGCCGGAGCCCGGGCGCTCCCATCCACCTTTGGTTGCGATCACTAATCTAGCCGGATATGGGTAGAGTGCTTCTGCGATCAACTCTTCGGAGGTGCCAGGGCCGTAGGAGTCGGCCGTGTCAATCAGATTCACTCCGAGTTCAATCGCCCGCCGGAGGGTCGCAACCGCAGCAGCCTTGTCTACAGGAGGTCCCCACACGCCTGGCCCTGTGATCCGCATCGCTCCATAGCCCATCCGGTTGACCGTAAGATCACCACCGATGGTAAACGTGCCAGCAGCTGCGGCTGAAAGAATCTGTTCCTTATTCATAAGACTGCTCCTTTTTGTGTTGAGAATTTGCAATGGATGACAAGCCTACCGCCGGGCTTAGGCAGGTACTGGCGCATTTTGTTCGATCAGATTTTGGGCCTTGAGCTCCGCCCAGAACTCGGCAGGGATCTTTGTTTGCATGGAGGTGTAATCGGCAAGGATCTGTTGCTCGCTGCTGGCGCCTACAACCAGGGCTGCGGCGACGTCAGGCGCCGCAGAGAATTGAAGCGCCGCAGTCCGGAGATCGACTCCATGGTTACTTGCAACCGCGCGAAGCCTCTTGCGTTTTTCAAGAAATGCAGGGGGAATCTTGTATGACTCCTTCCCGTAGTTGTAACGTGTACTTCCCGAGATAAAGCCGGCGTTGAGGGATGACCCGATCACGAAAGACACGTTCTTCGCTCTGGCTGTTGGAAACACTTGATCCAGTGCATTCTTGTGGTCTACGATTACACGGCGTCCGGCGTGCGACGTTCCATTGAAGACAGTCTGCAAAGACTCGGTATCGACAGCCTGGACATCGCCTTCGTGCATGACATCTTCCCGCATGCGGGTGAGTGGCATACGCATCTTTGTCGGTAACGACTGCGAATTCATTTCCGAGCGGAACCCCTCCTATTCCGAACCTGAAGGGCGGCTTGTAGCGTCCTTTGTTGACCCTGCTGACAGCCTGCTCCATGCTGTTACTTCCATTCATGTCTGATGCACTTGCCGCAGAAGCTACTCTGGGCAGAAGTGCTGTTGCCACCGCCATGGCCGATCCTTTGACGGTGACGCTCAAGAAATCTCTTCTCGTATTCATCGGCGTTTCCTCTCTATCGGTTTTGGGTCAGTTAGCGTCCAGAAATCGTCAGGCAAATTGACAACGATCGGCTCCGCCGTGCTTCGCACCACCACCCATCGAAATGAGTGCTCCTTCGAAGGGTTGAGTTCCTGATGTGGCAACCAACTCGGCACATGCAGAAAATCGCCCGCTCCAACAGTGGCCGAGTGTTCTCCGAAGTTGCCCCACCGTACATAAGCCTCTCCTTCAAGGACGTAAACGACGGTGTCCTGTTCGCCGTGGTGGTGAATGCCGGTCTGCGCTGAGGGCTCGACCACAAATATGCCTGCCCATAGCGAGGAGGCAATGCCATGCATTGCTGTAATGGCGGACAACCTCAGCGATCCCGGCGTCTGCTGGGTTTCGCTGCTTAGTTCAGCGGGATGCACGACGCTGATCGTCGATTGCGCTTTGGGTTTTGTTGATTGCGCTTTGCGTTCAGATAATCCGCGCATAGCTATTTCCCTTTGAATCGCGAACACATCGGTTAGCTATCGGCTGGACGAGCGAATCATTGGATATGTTTCCCATGCACTCTCCATATGTTTCGCTATTGACTCTAGCGATCACTATGTAATGTACTGTACTGTACAGTACATTATGGAGACACGTGACGACAACCCTACAGGCAGGCAATCCAGAGTGGTCTGAAGAACGAGGTCGCATAAAATGCTGCTAATACAGGAGAATTCAGGCTATGGATCGCATTAAATATTTTTACATTCAGGACGGAGGGATGGGAGAGATGAATGCCTAACAAGCGGTCGCGAGGAGAGGTTCGAAACGGCAAGCTTCAAAGAGTCGCAGCAGACTTGTTTCTGAAGCGCGGCTATGAGGGCGTCACTATCGACAAGATCGTCGAGCTGGCTGGCGGTTCGAAGAGTACGGTCTACAGCAAATTCGGCGGGAAGTGCGGGCTGTTCATCAGCAGTATTGAGAACCTGTGCCGAGAGTCGAACGAACCGCTCACGAAGATCGATTACACAGGATTGAATCTAGAAGAGAGTCTCAAGAAGCTCTCTTTTCACATCCTGAAGCTCATAACCTCAAAACGGTCCGTGGAGCTTCATCGTCTCGCCATCGGCGAGGCCGTGAACTGTCCCGAAGTAGGCGAGGCATGGTACACGCACGGTCCCGCCAGAACGGCTTCGTTCATACGATCTCTGTTGGAAAGTCGCCGCGAAGAGCTGCAAAAGACAACGATTCCAATTGACCGGATGGCGGTGATCCTTCACGACTCATTGACGGGAGACATCTTATACCGTCTGTTGGCAGGAGTCGGTAAGCATGAAAATGATGCCGAGCTCGAGCGATTGGCGGGTGCTGCAGTCGACCCCATCCTCGGGAACGTTCGTAGCGATGGGCCCTAAGGGCGCTTATCTCGCTCACTCCCAGGCCGGTTGCTCGGATTTGAAGTGTAAGCCTCGGCAAAAAACTCTCTGGCAACCTAAACCGCTTCTCCATGATTGGAGGGGTGCCGGGGAAATGCTCCTCGCCGCCAGCAATCAACCGCCAATTCGTCTTTCCCACCACGAGCACCCGGTGAGGCTTGCAAGTAATCAGAACCTGACGAAATGCTTCTATCGTTTTAGGCGAGGCCCACATCCATTCCTCCGGGCGCCGTCGCGAAGGAGCGATAAAGGGAACATCCCGTCGAACGGGCTGTCCATAGTCTTCCGTTGAACCGGAGATCGGTTACTGAAAGGGGCGCGATTTCGATACGCCAGAACGAATGGGCTGGGGCCTGCAAGCTGCAAAGAATCGCCGCGCGAATCACCGCAGGATGTGTCACCGCAATGGTATGACCGGCGTTGGTCTGGTTCTTCATCCAACGTTCAACTCGGGTGATCACTTGCACGAACGAATCACCACCATGCGGAGCTGCATCCAAGTCAGTTAGCCATGCCGCCAATCCTTCCGGATCGCTTGCCTGTATCTCGTCGATCTCTTTGCCACGCCACGCCCCGTAATTGACGTCAGCGAGTTCAACCGCTACAGACGGCTTGAGGCCCACTGCCTTCGCTGTCTGCTGCGTGCGCTGCTCCGGTCCAGACCAGACGTGTTGGGCGCGGGGAGCCACCCATCCGATCGCCGTAATCTTCTCCAATTCGCCTTCTACGATAGGTTCATCCAGCGGAAATGAGGCGCGCCGCAATGCAAGAGTGGCTGCGTGGCTGATAAGCGTGATTCGGGCTGGCAAGGCTTGCAATTCCAATGTTGCACCGCGAACAGATTACCATCGGTGACGCTGTTGCCTTGACACTGGCTTCGACCTTCACTAGGCTCAGGTTCAGTTGAGGTCTTCGTTATTCCTCGACCGGAATGTATAGCTTAGGAGGCTTCAGCATGGCTCAATCTGCCGCAGGTTCAATCTCTCAACCGGTATCTGTACCCGTTATTCCGTTACGCGAGTTGATGCCTTGGGCTCTGTTCGGCGGTCTGATGATGCTGCTTCTGATCTATTTCGTTGGGGCAGAACAGGGAGCCACTTCCCTCATTCACGGCCGCGCCGTTCACGAGTTCCTGCATGATGGGCGCCATCTGCTCGGCTTCCCTTGCCATTAGACAGTCCCACATGACTCGTACGCTTCTACTTCGCGGAATGTTCGTCGGACTCGTCGCAGGCTTGTTGGTCTTCGCGTTCGCTAGCTGGATTGGCGAGCCCCAGGTGGATAAGGCAATCGCGTTTGAAACCAGCATGGACAAGGCTAAAGGCGAACCGCCTGAGCCCGAGATGGTCAGTCGCAAGATTCAGAAGAGCCTTGGACTACTGACTGGCACAGTGGTCTACGGCACTGCACTTGGCGGCATCTTCGGACTCGTCTTTGCCTATGTACGAGGCCGCCTTAGCCTTGCAAGACCAAGGGTAATCGCCGCGTTGCTGGCGGGCATCGGCTTTATCACCATCGTCCTGGTTCCTTCTCTCAAGTACCCTGCGAATCCCCCGTCGGTTGGAAATCCGGAGACGATTGGCATCCGCACTGGGGCATATTTTCTGATTATCGCAATATCCTGGACAGCCATGATTCTGACCGTCCAGGCGGGTCGCCTCTGGAGCAAGTCCCTTGGTGGTTGGAATGCGTCGCTCCTTGCAGCCCTCTTATTTGTGACCCTTGTCGGAGTGAGTGCTTATTTCCTGCCTGCAATCGACGAGGTTCCCCCAGGTTTCCCAGCATCTCTCTTGTGGAACTTCCGCATCGCTTCATGGGAGACACAGGTCGTGTTGTGGAGCGTATTGGGGCTGCTTTTTGGATGGCTTACCGAACGGGAAGAAGGCGTTACTCAGTTGCGCGCCCGGCCATTCAACTCCGCGGACGAGATGCGTTACTCCTGACAAAAAACCTGGCGCTGCGTGATACTAATGGTATTGACCTACGGTGCCCACATGGGCTTAAAAGGGAAGTCCGGAGAAAAACCGGCGCGGTCCCGCCACTGTAAACGAAGATGAGCCGCTAGCAGTACCACTTGGTGAACCTACTAGGGAAGGATAGCGGTCGACACGTAAGTGTCGTCTTTGAGCCAGGAGACCTGCCAGGGTTCAAACTGCAACTTTCTGCGGAGAACAGAAACCTTGCGCCTGACCTTTGGCTTGATTGAAGACAATTCGGATGCTTCTGCGCTCAACGTAGCTGGTAAGTCAGCCTCGCGACCACCCTGTTATAAATCGACTTCTTCGTCTCGCCGTGCGACACCGCGTGGCGAACCACTGCGTGGGACCGCGAGGCCGACGATTGGGCACAATGGGCAGAGCAGCACTTGGCTGCAGGCGAGCGGCGCGAGGCGGTGCACTGGCCAGATTGGGCGGCGATTCCCTCGCCCCGCGTCCTCGTATCATCAACCGACGTCCCGGAATGCTCGCCGACCTTATGGCGATCGCGTCCGCTACCTATCTGGAAGAACTATTCCCGCTGATGCTGTGCTTGCTCTCATCGACGATCCATCCCTGATCTGGGCGATCCGCAAGCGACCTTTGGAGGAAATGTAGCCATGCCGACGTCACACCGTCAACGCGTCATTCGTGCCGATGGGCGCGCGTTCAATATCGTTCAACATCGTGCCCACCTGACCTATTGCTACACGGGTTGCTGCTGCGGAATTACCGAGCGCGGATACGCCGCAGTCCCGGTCGACGTCTATCAAGAGGAGTGGCTTAAGCGCAAAATTCGCAATGATGTTCATCTCACGAAGGGCGGGTGCCTTGGTCCGTGTGCCCTGGCAAATGTCGTCAGTCTCGTCTTCGACGGCAAAAGCATCTGGTTCCACTCGGTTAACAGCGAATGGCAGGTGCGGCAAATCTTCGAATACATCGACTCGATGCTGAAAGCAGACCGCTTCGTACAGCCGCCTGCCGAACTCAGCGAGTACGTTTTCAACTACTACGACTGGGATGTTCGCCTGCCAGCTCCTGCGGACACCCTGACGAAGCTTGAGAAAGTGCAGCCCACCGGCGCTATTATGCTTCTCTCTCACGCAGACACCGATCTGCTGACGTTGATGAAAGCCTCGGAGCTTCTTCCCGAAGAGTTGCGTGTGAGCGCCTTCTCGCTGAACGCGCTACGCAACGAGGATCAGATGAACGTGCTGATCACTGGAGAGATGGGCAAGGCACGCGTGATTGTTGTCCGCTGTCACGGGTCTCTCAGTTGCATACCCGGATTCGATCGGCTCAAAGCGGCCTGTATCGAACGCGGTCAATCTTTGGTCCTCGTCAGTGGTAGCGGTGAAAACACTTCAGAGTTTTCGCAAACCATCAATATTCCCGCCGACGTGATGGAGACAGCCGCGCAATATCTTTCTCTTGGAGGTGTGAACAACTTCTGTGAGCTATTCCGGTTTCTCTCTGACCGTCTGATGCTCACGGGCTACGGATATGCTTTGCCGGGTCCGATGCCTGAACATGGGATATATCTGCCGGACATGGATGTTGCCACCTTTGAGGATTGGGAGCGTCAAGCAGATTCCGCGAAGCCAACGGTCGCAGTTCTCTTTTACCGGGCACATCGCATGAGTGGCAATACGGGCTTCATCGACACGGTCACCCGGGCGTTACAGAACAGGGGTGTCAACGCGCTTTGTATCTTTACATCCAGCTTAAAGTCGAAAGAAGCTGGAAGACCTGCCGCATTCAATCTCATAGACGGAAGAGCTGACGTACTCATCTCAACGCTATCGTTCGCGCTTGGAGAGGTAAATACCGGTTCGATAACCGAGCCTGGCGAAGCAGTGAATTCCCTGGAACAACTGGGTATTCCGGTCCTCCAGGCCATTGCAAGTGGGATGCCGCGCGGGGCCTGGGAGGGATCGCGGCGGGGGCTCAACGCTGTCGATACTGCCGTCAATGTTGCCATTCCAGAGTTCGATGGCCGAATAATCACAGTGCCGATCTCATTCAAAGAACGCAGCGCCGCGGGTGCTGAGAGTCTTTATGTTGCACACGAAGAACGGGCGCTTCGAGTGGCCGGACTTGCGTCTCGTCTAGCAATGCTGCGACGAACCGCGAATCAAGATCGCCGTGTTGCGTTTGTCTTGACGAACTCCGCAGCGAAAGCTTCTCAGGTCGGTGGTGCGGTTGGACTCGACTCGCCGGCAAGTCTCTTGACAACTCTTCGTGCGATGCGGGGAAGGCGTTACAAGGTTTCATCCCTGCCCGAAACCTCAGAAGACCTCATGCAAAACTTGCTGAGCCATGGAACCTACGACGACCGATATCCACTGGATCCAGAGCAAGCAATGCGTTTCTCAAGATCAACGTATCGCACGATCTTTTCATCCTTTCCTGAACGACCAAACCGCAGAATGCAAGACTTCTGGGGACAGCCGCAAGATCATGGTTCGAGCATTCTCCCGGCGCAAAAAACCGATAAGAAGCTCCTGCCGACTATCGGAGGAAAGGTCGTCTCGATCGAGGTAGAAGAGCCCTGGGGCGATGATGATGACTACCTCTTCGCGGCTCTGGATTTAGGGAATGCTCTCATAGCGCTTCAGCCTCCGCGCGGGTATGGCATCGACCCGGACGCCATCTACCACACACCCGATCTACCTCCCACACATCACTATGCGGCCTTCTACCGCTGGTTGGGGAGTCCCCAGTCTGAAGGCGGATGGGGTGCAGATGCAATCGTGCATATGGGCAAACACGGCACCCTGGAGTGGCTCCCGGGCAAAGGTATTGGGCTCTCCGGAGAGTGTTACCCCGACCTGCTGCTCGGCGATACACCACTTGTGTATCCGTTTATCATCAACGACCCCGGCGAAGGCAGCCAGTCCAAGCGCCGTGCTCATGCGGTCATCGTCGACCACCTCACGCCGCCCATGACGACTGCCGAGACCTACGGCCCGCTTGCGGAGTTGAACCAGCTTGTCAACGAGTACTATGCCGTCGAGAAGCTCGACCCTGTTAAACTGCCCTATATCCAACAGCAGATATGGCAGTTGGTGGAACAGACGAATCTCAAGGCCGACCTTGACCTTAAGACCATGCTCACCCGCGAGCGTGGCGACCATACTCATGCATGGGATGACGCGCTGACTCCAGAAGGCATCCCCGCCACACTCGCATCGATGAATGGCAACGAAGTCGCACATCTCATCGAAGACCTGGACGGTTATCTCTGCGAACTGGGCATGGCGCAAATTCGCGACGGTCTTCACATTCTCGGGCAAATGCCACCGCTTCCCGAAATGCTTCGCTCGCTCACTCGTCTTTCGAATACAGCGGCACCCAGTCTGCAGGCGAGCCTCGCGGCAGCTTTCGGCTTTGATCTTGCGTTGCTGTTGGACAATCCAGGGACACGCCTCGATGAGCCGAAGCAACTTCTCAATCAGGTTTGTCATACTCGCGCCGATGCGCTTGAGATTCTCGACCGCGCGGCCCTCGATCTTTACACGATGCTGGAGACCCTCGGATTTCGCCTGGAAGCCATCGCGGAAGTACAACGTGCTGTGCTTGGCCTGGAGTCCAAAGACATCACCGAGGTCCTCACCTTTACCTGCAATGATCTCGTACCGAAGCTCGAACAATCCGGCGACGAGATCGAGCGTCTGCTCGATGCTCTGGAAGGAAAGTATGTCCCTGCAGGGCCTGCTGGTGCTCCAACCCGAGGCATGGCTCACATCCTTCCAACAGGTCGCAACTTCTATGCTGTCGATCCTCGCGCACTTCCCTCGCAAGCGGCGTGGCGCGTTGGGCAGCAACTCGCGCGAGAGGCAATCGAGCGCTTTCGCAAGGAAGAAAATAAGTACCCCGAGATGATGGGCCTGAGTGTCTGGGGAACCTCGCAGATGCGCACTCATGGCGACGATATCGCCGAAGCGTTCGCTCTAATCGGCGTCGAACCGGGTTGGAATGCGCAGTCACGACGTCTTGAAGGCGTTGCTGCAATCCCACTGGAACGCCTTGGTCGTCCACGCATCGATGTCACGCTGCGTATCAGCGGCTTCTTTCGTGATGCCTTCCCTCACCTCATCGACATGTTCGATCAGGCTGTCTCTCTCATCGTCGAACTCGACGAACCGCTAGAGCAGAACTTCCCTCGCAAGCACTATCTCGCCAACATTGAATCTCATAAAGAACTTCCAGCGCACGAAGCAGAAGCGCAGGCTCGCTACCGTATCTTCGGCTCGAAGCCCGGCTCGTATGGAGCGGGTATTCTGCCGCTGATTGAGGCGGGAAACTGGCAGGGCGACGATGATTTTGCGCGTGTTTTTCTTGCCTGGGGAGGTTATGCCTACGGCAAGGGCGCGGATGGCGTCGAAGCTCAGCTGGTCTTCGCCGAGCGCCTCAAGTCCATTCAGGTCGCACTACACAATCAGGACAACCGCGAACACGACATCTTCGACTCAGACGATTACTTTCAGTTCCATGGCGGAATGGTTGCATCTATTCGAGCACTCACCGGCGCACAACCTAAGGCATATTTTGGCGATAGCTCACGGCCTGAATCAGTTCAGGTTCGCGATCTGCGCGAAGAAGCCTTGCGAGTCTATCGTTCTCGCATCATCAATCCCAAATGGATTGCGAGTATCAAGCGGCATGGATACAAAGGTGGGCTGGAACTTGCCGCAACCGTCGATTACGTCTTTGGCTTCGACGCTACCGCACAGATAGCTCCGGACTTCGTCTACGAGGGCCTCGCCGAACACTATGCCTTATCACAGACGATGCGGGATTTTCTCAGCGCTTCAAATCCCTGGGCGCTGAACGCAATCGCAGAGCGCCTGCTCGAAGCTGCCAAACGCGAGCTTTGGGAGAATCCCGCACCTGAAACGCTGGAGGCTCTGCGTGGCGTGCTGCTGGAGAGCGAGACCCTGCTCGAAGCTCAAGGTGAGCGGAGGCGAGAGGCAACCTTATGAAGCATCCGGTCTATCCGTTCTCGGCAATCGTCGGACAAGAGGAGATGAAGCTGGCCCTGCTGCTCGCAGCCGTCGACTGGCGCATCAGTGTGCTGCTATGTGGAGACAAAGGCGCAGGCAAGACAACGACCGCGCGCGGTCTCGCAACTCTTCTACCTGAGCGTGCTCCTTTCATCAATCTGCCCATCGGAGCCACGGAAGACCGTCTTCTTGGAGGCCTTCACCTGGAGCGCACTCTCAAAGGCGACCCTGCGTTGAAGCCCGGACTGCTCTCCGAAGCGCATGGCGGTGTCCTTTACGTTGATGAGGTCAATCTTCTACCGGCTCATCTTGGCGATACCCTGCTTGACACCGCCTCCAGCGGTATCAACGTGGTCGAGCGTGAAGGTCTCAGCGCCTCCCACGCGGCAGAGTTTGTTCTGCTTGGAAGCATGAACCCGGAGGAGGGCTCATTGCGTCCTCAACTACTCGACCGTTTTGCTCTCGCGGTCAATATCACCGCGCCCCTCAATCCGATTCAGCGCCAAACCGTCGTCGAGCGCAGAATCGCCTTCGAACGCGATCCGATTCGCTTCCATTCCGATTGTTCTGAGATGGAGCAGCAACTTCGCGATCAGGTTGCGAACGCACGCACGCGGCTCGCAGACACCAGCTGTTCGGAAGAGATTCTCGCGCAAATCAGTGCAACTGTCTGTGAGAAGGGGGTACGTTCTCTTCGCGCCGATCTCGCCGCTGTGCGTGCGTCTATCGCCTATGCTGCCCTTGCCGGCGATGCGTCGGTACAACCCCATCACGTCGCAACAGTGTTGCCTCTGGTGCTCGCGCACCGCGTTCATGATCGCGAACGTTCCCCTGCTCCGCGTCCTCAACCTCCCACACCGCAGCCAGCCTCAGATGATCAACCGGAAGCCGAAGAGGATAAGCCGCTGAATGCAATGGATGGTCTGGCGCGAATCTTTGCCCCGAGAGAGATAAAAACATTCGCGGTGCAAGCCGCATTTGAAGAGGCCGCCAGGCGTGGCGCCAATACTCCAGCACAAGCCAGTGAATCTGGCCCTGTCGTCGGTGTTCGCCGCACCGAGACTCCTGTTGAACTCGACCTTCGCACGACCTTGAACCATGCGGTGCTGGAAACGGGAAACGTGCAACCGCGGATGGCGGACTTGCACGAGCGCGTCCGTAAGCCAAAGACGGGCACACGCTACCTCTTTGTTATCGATTCAAGCGGCTCTCATGCGGCGCAGGAGCGAATGCGCCTCGTCAAAGGCGCAGCTTCCAGCCTCCTGACTCGCTCTTTCAAGAACGGCGACGAGATTGCCATCATCGTCTTTCGCGGCACATCGGCTCAGGTAGTGCTTCAGCCCACTCGATCGCTACATGACGCCATGACCGCGCTCGAGTATCTGCCTACCGGCGGACGCACACCGTTAGCCCATGCTCTCGATCTCGCTCAAGGTTACGTGACTCCGGCAACGGCTTTAATCATTCTGACGGACGGACGAGCGAACGTCCCCTTAGGAGCGGGCGATCCGTGGCAGGAAGCAATGGAGATCGCAAGCCGGATGAAAACACCCGCCCTTGTTATCGATACCGAAAACTCGACTGAACGCTTCGGCAGGCCTCGCAAGCTGGCAGACATTCTGGCTGCCGAGTATGTCTGTTTGAAAAATCTCGAATTGAACGATACGGTCTTTCTTGCAATTCAACGACTTTCGTTTGCGGCCCGGCGAAGTTAACCTGACCAGCCATTCGAGCTGGCTTTCCAACCACGTTTCTCCGCAGTTGACCCGTGTCGCCTGTCAGCCGTATAACTTGGTTATCTGGTGTTCGGGAAGACGGTGCGAATCCGTCACTACCCCGTAACTGTAAGCGCCGAGAGCTTGGCACTCGAAGGGTCACTGGGATGAAAGTCCTGGGAAGGCCGCCCAAGCTCAATGAAGCGCAAGTCAGGAGACCGGCCAGATGACGATCGGGCTTAATTCAACTTCGCTGGGAGAGTTGAAGAGCTTATCCGCGCGCCTTCCTGCTGGAACGCCGTGGCAGCTGCCTCCTTACTATTCCCGCTCAGCATTCAGTGTCTTCTCGCACAGGACACAAGGAGCGATGCATGCAGCAGCCTCAACCGGTTTCCATCATTCTGGTGCTCGGTGGCGTCCGCAGTGGCAAGAGTCGATTCGCGCAGCGGATCGCCGAGCGTGCTAGACGCGTCACATTCGTCGCAACGGCGGAACGCCGGGACGATGCTGAGATGCATGCCAAGATCGAGCGCCATCGCTCCGAACGGCCCAAGGGGTGGTTGACGATCGAGGAACCACTCTATCTGGCACGTACTATTCGCGATGCAGGCAACGACTGCGATGTTCTCCTGATCGACTGCCTCACGCTGTTCGCGGCTAACCTTCTCGAGGCCCATGGCGAAGATGCCGTGCAACTCCAGGCATACATAGAGGAACTCTGCGGAGCACTTCGCTCCGCGTCGTGTTCGGTAGTGCTGGTCTCCAACGAAGTCGGTAGCGGCATTGTTCCTGCCTATGAACTCGGTCGGCGCTTTCGCGATCTTGTCGGCGAGATCAATCAACGCGTCGCTTCGGTAGCAGACACGGTGCTCCTGATGGTTGCGGGGCTTCCCCTAGCGCTCAAGGGCGCGATTCATGCGGAGGTCCGGTCGTGAAGGGGTTACTCATCGCCGGCACTGCAAGCGGAGTGGGCAAGACCACCGTCACGCTCGCAATTCTCGCTGCCATGCGACGCCGGGGGCTGATTGTCCAGCCGTTCAAGGGTGGTCCCGACTTCCTGGATACAGGTCATCACACCCGCATTGCCGGTCGCACCGCGCGCAACCTCGATACCTGGATGCTTTCAGTCGAAGCGAACAAGGACGTGCTTCGCCAGTCTTCGCAAAGCGTCGATGGGGTCGTTGTCGAAGGCATGATGGGCCTGTTCGACGGTAAAGGTGACGCTACCGAAACAGGTAGCAGCGCGGAGATCGCCAAGTTGCTACAACTTCCCGTCGTGCTCGTGCTCGACGCTAGCAGGAGCGCTCGCAGCATTGCCGCCGTCATACTCGGGTTCGAACTTTTCGACCCCGCCCTTCCGTTGGCAGGAGTCATCCTCAACCGAGTCGCCGGCGAGCGCCACTTCAAAATGCTGGAGACGGCAATTCTCGCCTCGTGCAGGACGCCGATATTGGGATGGCTGCCACGCGAACCCGCAATCTCCATCCCGGAGCGGCATCTTGGGCTACGCACAGCGGAGGAGTCCGATGATTGCGGCGCCACCGACAAGCAGATCGATGCGCTCTCGGTCATTGCAGAGAAGCATCTCTCACTCGACCGATTGCTGACACTTGAGTGCGGTCTCAGTTTGGAACCCGCTGTAGTGCGCTGGCCTAAGGCAGAAACTGCTTCTGTCCGGATTGGGGTAGCACATGACCGTGCGTTCAGTTTCTATTACGAGGACAATCTTGACCTGCTTCGGCAGCATGGAGCGGATGTTGTTCCGTTCAGCCCGCTGCTGGACACTTCGCTTCCTGCAGACCTCGACGCGCTTTATCTGGGTGGCGGCTATCCCGAACTTTATGCGCAACAGCTCAGCGCGAATGTAACGATGCATACCTCGATCAGGGACTTCGTCACATCACGCCGACCGGTGTACGCCGAGTGCGGCGGCATGATCTACCTCTCGCGACATCTCGTAACCACCGATGGCAAAACACACACGATGGCTGGTGTTCTTCCCTTCGACATGGAGATGACAGGCAAGCTGGTTCAGTTCGGCTATGTAGCGGTCGAACTGACGCGGGATTGCCTGCTCGGCGCACGTGGCACCGTTGTGCGAGGTCATAGCTTCCACTACTCACGCATCGCCAACGAGCCCACGATCGCGACCAGCTATCGCGTCCAGTATTCCCTCTCTGGGCAGCAGGAGGATGAAGGTTATAGTCTCGGCAATGTCCTCGCGAGCTATATCCATCTTCACTTTCGTGCTGAGCCGGCGATTGCGCAGCACTTCGTTGAGAGAGCACGCGGTATGAGAGCACGAGAAGTGGTGCCGGGATGAAACACATAGGGGGTAGCATGCCACCATTAAGCACGAATACTGTCGATCAGATCACTCGCGCCATCGAACCACCCAGCGAACTTTGGCGGCAACGGGCACGACTGCATCTCGACACCCTCACCAAGCCTATCGGCAGCCTTGGCCGGCTTGAGGATCTGGCTGCTCAGATCGTCTCCATCCGCCAGGAGAGATTTGCTGAGCAGCTCAACAATGGCGTGTACGTCTTCGCCGCAGACCATGGCATTACCGCGGAAGATGTGAGCGCCTACCCTCGCGAAGTCACTCACCAAATGGTCCTGAACTTTCTGGCGCAAGGTGCCGCCGTCAACGTGCTCGCACGCGTTCATCATGTGGATTTACGTGTTATAGACGTCGGTGTCGACGCAGACTTCGATGACACCTCCGACCTTCTCCATCACAAGGTCGCGAGGGGAACGCGCAATATGTTGCACGAGGCCGCCATGACAGATGAACAACTTGCGCGAGCCCTCGCAATAGGCGCGGCGGTTGCAGACGGCGCTGTAGCCGCAGGGCAGACAATGATCGCCATCGGTGAGATGGGAATCGGCAACACGACCTCGGCGAGTGCGATCACCTGCGCCCTCACCAACGCTGCAGCATCGGAAGCGACAGGTCAAGGCACAGGTGTCGGTCACGAGGCTTACACTCGGAAGGTCAGTGTGGTGGAGGCGGTAGTGAACAAGCACTTCGGAGGTTCCTCTTCGTACTCATCACCGCTTGAGATTCTTCGCTGCATCGGTGGGCTCGAAATAGCGGCGATGACCGGTATGGTTCTCGGCGCAGCACGGCATAAGCTTGTGATCGTCGCGGACGGATTCATCTCCACCACAGCCGCAGCCCTTGCCGTTGCGGTTGCCCCGGCCGTGCAGGGCTATCTCATCGCCGGGCATCAATCCGAAGAGCCAGGTCACAAACTTCTGCTCAATCATTTGAAGCTAGTGCCGGTGCTAACACTTAACATGCGTCTGGGTGAAGGCACCGGTGCCGTACTGGCTATGCCAATCCTAGAATCGGCCATCGCTCTCTACACCCGGATGGCGACCTTCACATCAGCTGGCGTGAGCGGAGCGTCACGATGAGTCTCTCAGACTCTATGCGGAGAACATGGTCGGAGTTTCTTTCTGCGGTCCAGTTCCTTACGCGTCTTCCTGTCCCCTCGCAAACTTATGAAGCCGACTCTCTTTCGCGGTCGGTCAAGTTCTTTCCTCTGGTAGGAGTGTTCATCGGTAGTGGCGCCGCCCTGTTGCATCTTCTGCTCGTGCCGCATCTGCCAAGCTTGGTCACCGCGTTCCTCATTCTTCTCTATCTCGTACTTGTGACAGGTTGCCTGCACGAGGATGGTCTCGCTGACGCGGCGGATGGTTTCGGAGGCGGAACGAATCGCGAGCAAATCCTTCTCATCCTGCGCGACAGCCGCATCGGCAGTTACGGAGGCGCGGCGCTCATGCTTAGTCTCCTTGGCCGCTTGCTTCTACTTTCGTCTCTTCCAATAACACAGGTTGCGCACTACCTCATCGCAGCCCACGCGTTGTGCCGATGGACGACACTTCCGCTCAGCTATTTCCTGCCGCCTGCCCGCGCTCGAAATGCACACGAAGTCGATGGACAGGGTGCGCGAATCGCACGGCTTACCTCGACCGGCACGCTCATCGGCGGAACGCTCTTTAGCTTTGCGGTCGCAATCTTTTTGTTAGGCAGTCATGCGATCGCTCTGATCTTGAGCGCCATCTTCCTGACGCTACTCACTGGTCTTTACTATAAGAATCGTATTGGCGGCGTAACGGGCGATTGCTTTGGCGCGACAAACCAACTAGCTGAAATTGGCGTCTACCTTTGCGGAGCGTGGACTATATGAACGGCCTTCTCTTCATACGTCATGCAGAAACCGAAATGAGCGGCAGGTTCTGCGGGCACTCTGATCCGCCTGTCAACGCACGTGGTGAGCGACAAATTAGTGCTCTGATCGCGCGCCTTGCACCCGAAACCATAGACGCGGTCTACTGCAGTAATCTGCGCCGAGCCGTCGTCACGGCGGATGCACTCGCGAAGGCCTTATCTGTGCCGGTAACAAGGAGACGTGGTTTGCGCGAGATCGGCTTCGGCGATTGGGAAGGACTTACCTGGGCCGAGATCGAACAGCGAAATCCAGGCGAGGCGCGCCAGTGGATGGAAGCCTTCCCCAATCTGCCTGCACCTGGCGGTGAATCTTTCGCAGACTTCGAGGACAAGGTGCTCGACGAAGTCGAACATCTCCTTCTTCTTGCGGAGCACAAACGGATCGCTGTCGTCACGCATGGCGGCGTTATGCGTGTTGTTCTTCGCGCTCTTCACGGTTGCAGCGACAAGGATGCATGGGACAAGACAAAGTCATACTGCTGTTCGTTTGCCTGCGCTAACGGGGTTGCTCCGAGGATGATGAGTCGATGAGCCACGGGAATGTCTATGTACGAGAGTTAGCCGCGTGGGGTCTGGATGACTATAAGTACCGCCCCGATTCAATCGAGCATCCGAAAATGTCTGAAGCCAGACGTCTGATAGCGCAGCGCCCTCCATTCCAGCAGTCGGCCGTCGTGCTCTCACAAGAAACCGCGCAGCTTCACGACGCACTCCTGCCGCACGCGACTCGACCGGATCTTCTCGCAGAGATGAACGGGTTGACATGGTCTCTCGGCGTCGTAGACCTGCGATCTCTCATTGCCTTCCAGCGTAGGCTCGTTTTCAATCCAGGGCTAGCTCAATCTGCGGCTCCTGCTGCGCGAGATTGGCCTGCCTTGCTTGCTCTCTCCTTCGGACTAGCAAAACCTGTGGAGTGCGATCTGATCCATGATCCGGCAGCCCGCATACTCATCCTGCAATCGAGCAATCCGAATCTGCATATTAGAACCACGAGCGATGCCAGCTCTCCACTGACCATCCATGCAGGAGGTCCGTTCTTCGAGGTAACGTGTTTTCGGGGGCGGTGGTTCCTGCGCGATGGTTATCACCGCGCCTACAATCTCTTGCAGGCTGGCGTATTCAAAGTCCCTACAGTGATCGTGCAAGCCAGAACGATCGAAGAACTGGGCGCCGTACAACCATGGTTCTTCTCCGAAGAGGTCCTCTTCTCGGAAGCTCCTCCATACATCTCAGATTTTCTCGATGACGACCTGGTCCTTGAATACAAACGCCCTCCACTCATCAAGACACTCCGCATTACGATGGAAGAAACTCTCTCACCAGCACCACCCATAGGAGAACAATCATGAGCATTGCAACCAAACGCGGCGACGGCGGACAGACCGGCCTGGCCGGTGGAATCCGTGTCTCCAAAGCAGACCTTCGCGTCGAGTCCTACGGCTCTGTCGACGAACTGAATACTGTCCTCGGGTTCGCGCGCAGCATCTGCCAGCACAAGGAGATTGCTGCCTGGACTGAAGAAATCCAGCGCACGCTCTTTCGCGTCGGCTCGGCTATCGCCACACCACCTGAAAGCAAGAAGCAGCCGCCCGTCGTCTCTCCGCAAGATATCGAGATGCTCACAAACTTGGTGCACCAGATCGAAGCAACAGAAGGCATTCTCTCCGACTGGTCTCTGCCCGGAGCTCACACTGAATCCGCAGCCTACGAGATGGCCCGCACCGTGTGTCGCCGCGCCGAACGCGCAGCTGTCCGTTTTGTCGAAAGTGGCGGCGTGGTGCAACCTACGGTCCTCCCCTACCTCAACCGCCTCTCCGACGTCATCTGGCTCTTCGGACGACTCATTGAGTTCAATGCCGGCATCGATGCACGGCTCCGTGACGATTCCAAGGGCGGCCCCAAGTGGTCGAGGGCCTGGTAATGACAGAGAATACCGCCTTCAGCGATCCTGAACGCGCTGCGGTTTATCGTGCAATCGCGGAGCGGCGCGATGTGCGCCGCGGCTTCATGGATCGGCCTTTGCCTGCCGAATTGCTTAAGCGACTGCTCGCCGCCGCGCACAACGCACCTTCGGTAGGACTCATGCAGCCGTCACGCTTCATTGTGATCTGTGACCTTGCCATACGGAAGGCGGTGCACGGTATCTTCGAACAGGCGAACACCGACGCCACCGCAAGCTACACGGGAAAGCAGCGCGAACAGTACGCGGCTCTGAAGCTAGAAGGCATTCTCGAAGCCCCGCAAAACCTCTGCATTGTGTGCGACACCCAGAACGAACGAGGCCACAAACTTGGACGTCACACCATGCCTGAGACAGCCGCATATTCGACCGTATGCGCAATACAGAATCTTTGGTTGGCAGCCCGTGCCGAAGGAGTCGGCGTCGGCTGGGTCAGCATTCTCGATCCAGTTCGGCTGCGCGCCGTGCTCCATATCCCCGAGCACATACTTCCAGTGGCTTATCTTTGCCTGGGATACGTCGACCAATTCGCCTCGTCACCCGAACTCGAACGCTATGGATGGGAGAAGCGCGTGCCTCTCGAAACGGCAGTTTGCTACGACCGTTACAGTGAGGACACCGGATCGTGAGAGCCCGCGCCATCATGGTGCTCGGAACAAGTTCGCACGTCGGCAAATCGCTGCTAACCGCGGCTCTGTGCCGCATCTTTGCGCAGGAAGGATATAGAGTCGCTCCCTTCAAGTCGCAAAATATGTCACTCAACTCCGCAGTCACGCCAGAAGGTCTTGAGATCGGCCGCGCACAGGCCCTTCAAGCCGAAGCCGCCGGAATCTTGCCTTCAGTTCACATGAATCCCATCCTCCTGAAGCCTTGCGGGGACATGACGTCTCAGATCATTGTGCACGGAAGAATCTGGGGTAAGCTCACGGCTTCCGACTACCATCTGCGCCGTGTCGAGGAACTGATGCCCACCGTCCGTGAGAGCTATGAGAGTCTCGCCGCGAAAAACGATGTCATCATTCTCGAAGGCGCTGGCTCACCGGCCGAGATCAACCTCAAGCAGCACGACATTGTGAACATGCGTATGGCGGAACTCGCCGACGCTACCTGCCTGCTGGTCGGCGACATCGACCGTGGTGGAGTCTTCGCCTCTCTCCTCGGCACAGTCGAGTTGCTTGATCGCGAAGAACAAGATCGCATCCATGGTTTTCTGATCAATAAATTTCGTGGCGATGCCGCGCTGCTCGAACCCGGTATACGCATGATGGAAGATCGCCTCGGCAAGCCATGCGTCGGCGTCATGCCGTATCTGCCTCAACTCATGCTCGACGAGGAAGACAGCCTGAGCCTTTCTCCCATCGACTCGGAGAGCATCGCACCGTGGCTTTGCTCAAACGATCCCGCAAGACCATTGCGCATCGCCGTGATTGCGCTGCCTTCTTTCTCCAACTTCACCGACTTTGATGCACTGCGCGCCGAGTCTTCCGTATCGCTGCGCTTCTGCCGGAGTCACGAGCAGTTCTCACAGGCGGACGTCATCATCCTTCCGGGAAGCAAACAGACGGTTGACGATCTTCTGTGGATGCACTCCGAGGGCTTGGACGGCGCAGTGCACGACCACGCTCGCAAGGGTCTCGTCGTGGGCATCTGCGGTGGCATGCAAATGCTTGGCGAGGAGATTCTTGACCCTCACGGTATGGAGCACGCCGGCATAATCGCTGGGCTTGGCTTGCTAGCCATTCACACAACGATGCGCCCCCAGAAGGTAACCAAGATCAGTCGCGGCCATCTCATCCCGGCTTCGCTCTTCGGCCAGCCCGTGCTCCCTTTACGGCTAAGCGGCTACGAGATTCATATCGGTGAGACCCGCTACCTCGAAGGTGCGAAACCGTTCGCTCAACTGGAGACCGGACTGGATGGGTGCGTCACCCCCGATGCGCGCATCTTCGGCAGCTATCTCCACGGCCTCTTCGATGACGACGACTTCCGCCACACTTTCCTCGCTGCCGCCCGGGCCTTCCACCAGCTAGCTCCTGCAACTCTTGTCGACAACTGGAAACAGAAGCGCGAAGAATCTCTGGATCGTCTCGCCGATACGGTGCGCGGATCGCTCGACATGCCGAAGATCTTTGCGTGGGCCGGACTCTTCTATGAGACGCGAAACAGTCAGGAGGAGCGCCATTGAATCGCAGCATTCTTCTTCCTGCGGCCTACCTGCTGGATCAGATCGCCGGCGACCCTGAGTGGCTCCCGCATCCGGTTCGCCTCGTCGGTTTCGGGATCTCGCGTGGTGAAGCTGCGCTTCGCCGCCCGAACCAAACCAGTATGGTCGAACTCGCATCAGGCGCCGCGCTCACACTCGCTATTGTTGGATC
>Ga0193743_1001152_pt1 | contig 20055 bp, 16 predicted proteins | sample L2c2metaG_FD_143038 | JGI IMG/M metagenome (GOLD analysis project Ga0193743, IMG submission 143038) | Soil microbial communities from a riparian zone of the East river system, Colorado, United States - L2c2 | ecosystem: Environmental > Terrestrial > Soil > Riparian zone | place: USA: East River... | reverse complement strand
AGTGCGCTTCCGAGATTGTCGACGCTCACGCACAGCGTGCTCATCGTTGACACCATTTATCACGTCCCTCGTCGATGAGTCGATCCACGCTGCGACGGCGATGTCCGTCACGACGCTGTGAGCCTTCAGTGTTGGCTGTCGGCGCCACCCGCGCTTCGGTGGAGGTACTGCAGTTGGTATCTACGTAACGGCCCGGGTGAGCCGCCGTTCGCGGCCGTGGCGCACACCGGGGCGACGCGTTCGTCCCGCGCTTTGGCAGGTGTAGTCGGTGCGCCACTGCACTCAATTCCCCGGCGGCAGTAGCATTTTCTGCCATGTCTTGTCGTTGGGCTCGGTTCGGGCGAGGTCGGATTGGGTGTACGAATGCCCGTCCGGTCCGACGTACGTGCCGGTGTCCGGGTCGTATGCGGCCACCGCGAGCGGTGCTGGTGTCGGTGCCGGGGCCGGAATGCTTTGAGCAGCCGGCGATCCCGGTGGCAGCTGCGGAACGTCTTGGCCAGACAGAGTCGCGTTCGGGTCGCCTTTCCAGTTGGTGCCGTCGTTGAGCGGCACGTACTGTTCGTTGCTTTCGCACATCTTCACCGTCGGGGCCCGCTTACCCGGCACGGTCAGACACGGGTAGTTGCGTGCGCCGCGCGCGTTGAACATTGAGTCCTGCGGCACCCGGCAGTACAGGTCGCCGGCGGGCCGGTCCGGGTAGTCCTCAAGGCTGGGTGAGCGTTGTTGCTGGGCGGGCAGAAATCCCGTGGTGCATGCTGGGGGTAGGTTGAGGTTGAGGTTGAAATCGAGGTACGCGCCCTTGTAATCCTGTTTGGTGTTTTGGTTGGCCACGCTGGTGCCTGCCACGTTGGCCACACCCTGTGGCAGCAGGACGAGCAGCTGTTCGAGGGCCGGCTGGTAGGTAACCGCAACCGTGCCAAGACTGACCAGATTTGCCAGCACGATCGGGAGGGTCGGCCGCAGCCGCTCGAACAATTGCCGTCCCTCGTCGGTCGCGGACGCGCCTGAGCGCAGAAGTCCAGCCACCGAGTCGTCGTGGGTGCGTAACTCGTCGGTGACGGTTGCCAGGTGGTTCGCCCACGCCCCGATCGCGTCGGAGGTGTCGGCTTGAGAGTCCAGCACCGGCTTCGACTGGTCGATCAGCGTGGTCAGAGCGTCAAGGTTCTGGCGTGCGTCGATCGCCAGCTGAGTGGATCCGTTCACGAACCGACGTATCTCGGGCCCTAATCCGCCGACAGCAGTATAGCTTTCGTCGATCGCGGTTTTCAGGTTGTCCTGCGGGATCGCTGCCAGACCGCGGTTCGTGTCATCCAACAAGCTGTTGACGTCCGGGGGCACAGCGACATTCGGTGCTGCAATGACGTCGCCGTTCGTCAACGGTCGCGAGGAGCCGTTGCGCGGCAACAACGCAACGTATTGCTCGCCGATCGCCGACACGCTGTGCACCTCGGCCCGTAGGTCCGAGGGGATCTTGATGTCGTCTATGAGGGACAGGACGGCGGCCACACCCTTGTCGGTGAGCCGCACATCCTCGACGCGTCCCACCTCGGTGCCGCGGTAGATCACGTTGGCGTTGGGGTAAAGACCAGCCGCCTCGGGCAGCTGAACGGTCACGGTGTAACGGTTGACGCCAAGCCATCGCGCCGGCGCCTTCATGTAGCCAAACACCATCACGCTGGCGGCCACCAGCGCGACGACCGTGAAGATGGCCAGTTGGATCTTGATCTGCCTGGTTAGGTGCATGTCAGGGACCCTGGTCGAGGTGGTAGGGGACGACCAGTGGGTTGCCGACAGTGGCCGGGCTAGGTGTTTGGCCGATGGTGCGCCCCCACTGCATCTCGAGCTCGGTCAGATTGCCTTCCCAGCGGGTGCCCGTGAACAGTGAGGTGTCCAGGCGGCTCAGTGTCAGGTCAAGTACCAGGGTCAGGTTGGCGTAGTCACCGCGCCACCAATTGCGCAGCGTCTCCATCGGCCATGGGTACGTCGCCAGCATGCTCAGTGAGCGGGTCAGTGCGGGCCCGGCGTTGGCCAGCGACTCGAAGACTGGTCCCAGGTCCTGAAGTTCGTGCACGAGTGCTTGTTTGGATTGGTCGGCCGCATCGGCTGTCAAGGCGCTGAACTTGCCGAACTGATCGAGTGCGTCGGCCAGATTCTGCCGCTGTGAGCTCAGCACCGCCAATGCGTCGGGAATCGTCCGCAACGCTTTGTCGATCACCGACTGTTGTGCGGCGAACTGGCCGACGAGGTTGTTGAGGCTGTTGGTGGCGGCGATGATGTCATCTTTTTGCTGATCGAGATTGGAGGTGAACGTGTCGAGCTGTTGGATGAGGCTCCGCAAATCTTGGTCACGCCCGGCGAAGGCGGTGCTGAACGCCGTGGTGACGTCTTGGACCTGGCCGAGTCCGCCGCCGTTGAGCAGCAGCGACACCGCGGCCAGTGTCTGCTCGGTCGTGGGATAGCCACGGCCGCTGGATAGCGGTATCAGTGATCCATTGTGCAGCTTGCCTTCCGGCGGAACGTCGGTTGGCGGGGCCAGCTCAATGTGCAATGAACCCAACAGGCTGGTCTGGCCGACCGTGGCGGTGGCGTTGGCCGGTAGGTTCACATCTCCGTTGATCGTCATCGTGACGAGGGCATGCCAATCCTGGCGCTCAATCTTGGTGACGTTGCCAACGGCCACGTCGCCGACCCGCACCCGTGAGTTCTGCTGGATGTTGGTCACATCGGGCAGCTGGGCCTCCATGGTGTAGGAGCCCGGCGTGTGTCCTTGGGTACCAGGCAGGGGTAGCGAGTTCACTCCTCGCCAACTGCAGCCCGGCAGCAAGCCGCCCACCAGGATGAGGGGCCCAACAACGCTACTGCACAGTCGCTTTCGGGTTATCATCGGCTGCCGGGGGGTGCCATCATGCCGGGCAAGCCGGCGGTCGGATCCGTGGGCACGGTCGCCTCTGCCGCCAGCGGTGCGTCGTTGCCTGGTGGTGGTGGTGCGTCGTTGCCCGGTGGTGCTGGCTGATTAGGTGCCGGAGCGGCGGCTGGTTGTGCTGGATTGTTGTCGGGACGCATCCAGTCCTCGCTGTAGGTGATCTCGTTGGGCCGAGCTTGAGCGTTCACGAAAGGATTGAGGCCAATAGGGGGAAAGTTGAACTGGCGGTTCTTGATGATGGGGGCCAGGTATTGCACACAGAGTTTGGCTGACTGTTCGGCGCCCAGCCGTGAGGCCGCCTGGATCGCCGAACACAAGAAGGTGATCGGGTTGGCGAAGTTGTTGACGGCCAACACCCCGGTCAACGCGGCATGGGCCGGTTCGTAGATGTTGATGAAGTTCTGAAACGCGTTTGGTGCCACGTGGAGTACTTGTTTGATGTCGTCGAGGCTGTCCACGAGTGCCTGCGAGACCGATGCGAGTTTGTCTGAAGTGGTGCCCAGCGCCTCGCGATTGTCGGCGGCGAACGAGGTGACGTCGGCTGCCGTCGTGTTGATGTCGCTGACGGCTTGGCCGACCTCGTCGGGATTGTTGGCCAGCAGATCGGTGACCGACGCGAGGTTGTTGTTGAGCTGGCGCATCAGCGCGGTGATGGACTGCAACGCCGAGACCAGCGTGGAAAGGTTCTTCACGGTAGTGAAGATGTCGCTACTGTGATCGCCCAGCGAGGAGATCGCCTGCGAGAGCTCAATTATGGTGTCGCGAATGTTGGCGCCCTGGCCGCGCAGGTTGTCGGCGGTGGTGTTGATCAGTGATCCCAACGGGCTTACGCCGTTGGGCTCAGGTTGTAGGCTGCCGGCGAGTTTTTCAAGCTGCTGACGCACGTCGTCCCATTCCACCGGCACCGCGGTGTGGTTCTGAGGGATGACGGCGCCCTGGCTGAGCACGGGGCCTGCGGTGTAGACGGGGGTGAGCTGTATGGCGCGGGAGGTGATCAGCTGCGGTGAGAGGATCACCGCGTTGACGTTGGCTGGCACGCTATATGTGTCGTCGACCCAGAAGGTGATCTTGGCGCGCTGGGGCTGGGGCTCGATCGTGTCGACTGCGCCAACCCGCACCCCGAGAATGACGACCGCGTCGCCGGGGTAGATCCCGTTGCTATTGTCGAAATATGCCGTGAAATGGGTGCGGCCAGTTTTCTGCCAGGCGTGAAGCGCCACCCCCAGTCCGGCGATCAGGGTCAGCACCAGTACGGCCGCCAACGCGGCCTTGGCGGCGGTCAACGCTTTCACCGTCCTGCCTTTCATCTGCTGCGGCGTTTGAGGCACGACCGGTTCGTGCTCATGGGGCGGCATTGACAGCTCCTCCTGATCCGGTGGCGCCTGCGGTTGGCGGCACTTCGCCGGGTGCCGGGTGATACACCGGACTTGGAGTCGGCTGCGCAGTGGATGCCTGATCGGGGGGCGGGGGTGCCGGTGGTCCGGGTGGAGGACCGCCCGGTGCGGGCGCGGGCAGCGGTTCGCGGTAGGGGTAGCGAGGATCGTCGGGGTTGCCGGTAATGGCCTCGGGCAGTGTCAAATTCGGCGCGCCGCCTTGGCCGGTGCGCGGGTAGGGCAGGGGTAGCGCCGGGGTGGCTGGCTGGCCGGTCTGCGGGTCGGTGCGCTGTGACGGCAACAAGACGTTGGGGTCGAGTCCAAGATCGGAAAATGCCGCGTCGACAAACGGCTGCAGGAACTGACCCGGGATCAGATTGGCGAGGTAGGCCTTGAAGAACGGGCCTGAGGATACGGATTCGCCCAGCGACATCGCGTAGGTGTTGAGGAGCTTGATCGACTTCTGCACGCGCTGCTTGCGGTTGTCGATGATGGTTACTACGCCGTTCAGCTTGTCCAGTGCCGGGCGCAGCTGTGCCCGGTTGTCGGCGATCAGCCCGCGCAGTTGCTGCGCCAGCGCGGAGATGTTTGCAGAGATGTGATCGAGTTCGGCGCTTTGGGTCCGCAGCTGAGCCAGTAGCGCGTTGGTGTTGGAGATTAGGCTGACGACCTGATCGGTGCGCTGCGCCAATACACCGGTGGCTTTCTTGGCGTTTTCCAGCAGTCGGCCCAGTTGCTCGTCGCGTTCATTGATTGTCTGGGAGAACCGGGACACGCCCTGCAACGCCAGGCGAAGATCCGGCGGGGTGTTGGCGAAGGTCTCCGCCAACGTGGCCAGCGATTGGTTGAGTTGGTCGGTGTTCAATGCGCTGACCGAGTTGGCCAGATCGCCTAATGCGTCTGGTAGTTGGTAGGCCGGCGTGGTGCGCTCGACGGGGATGGGCGCCGAGAGCCGCGCGTCGCCCCGGGGAGTGATTTCGAGGATCTTTGCGCCGAGAAGGCTTTTGGTTTTGATGGCCGCTTCGGTGCCATCCCCGAGGCGGACATCGTTGTCGATGTCGAAGGTGATCAGGACCTGTGGTCCGTGCAGCCTTATGCTGGACACCTCGCCGACCCGGAAGCCTGACACTTGCACCGCCGCGCCTGACAGCAGGCCGCTGGCGTCGACGAAATAGGCCGAGTATTGGTTGGTTTGGTTGATGAACGGTAGTTTCTTGTATTCCAAAGCGCCGAGTACGACCAGCGCGGTCATAATCACGCCGATGGCGCCGATGACGGCCGGGTTGCGTTCGGAGAAGGGTTTCATCGCGGTGCGCACCGCCCGCTGGACTGGCCGACGACCTTGACGTAGACCGGTTGCCCGCCTTTGCCGTTGAGTTTGAGAACGGCATCGCAGAGGTAGAAGCTGAAGAAGTCACCATACATGCCCTGGCGTATCAAGGTCTGGTAGGCGTCGGGCAAGGTGTTGAGCAGGTTGTCGAAGTATTCGTGATCTGCCAGGACGATGGAATTGGCCCGATCCGATTGTGCGACAGCGTTCTTCAGTGGTTCGCGAGCTTGGGCGAGCAGATCGGCGATCGAACCCGCCGCGGCATTGGTGTTTGCAACCGCGTTGGCGAGATCGGATTTACGTGCGGCTAGCCCGTCGACGAGCTCCGCCAGTGAGGTGACGGCTTTGTCGAACTGTTTGCTTTCGCTGCCCAACGACCCCACCACGGTGTCGAGGTTGGTGATGACCTGTCCGATCAACTGGTCGCGATTAGCCAGAGTGCTCGTCAGCGACGCGGTCTGAGACAGAAATGAGCTGATCGTTGTGCCCTGGCCTTGGAAGGCCGCGATCAACTGGCCACTCAACGCGTTGACGGTGTCGGGGTCTAGAGCCCTAAATAGGGGCTTGAACCCGCCGATCAGCGCGTCGAGATCAAGTGCGGGAGCGGTGCGATCCACCGGTATCGTGGCGCGAGGATCGAGGCGGCGCAGGTTGCCGGGGCCTTCTTGCAACTCGACGTAGCGGTCGCCGATGAGGTTGTCATATCGGATGAGCGCCTTGGTGCCCTCGGTGAGTACCACTGAGTCGTCGGCGGAGAAGGCGACCGCTACGGTGGCGTCGGGGTTGATGGCGATGTGTTTGACTTTTCCGACCTCCACCCCGGCGATTCGCACGAAGTTGCCTTCCTTCAACCCCGACACGTTGCTGAATTCGGCGGTGTAGGTCTTTTCGTCCTGAAATCGCAGTTGCGCGAAGACCATTACCAGCGCGAACAGTCCCAAAGCGCAGGCCGTGGCGTACAGGCCGAGCCGCCAGATCGCGGCGGCCAGGTTGTCCTTCACGGTTGCCTTCCTTCTGGTTGATTCACGGTGCCGGTGGTGGCGTGGCGGGCTCTGTTGGGGGCGGCAGCGGTGGTACTCCGGGGTAGAGCGGCGTGCCGTCGGGCCCGTAAAGGGGTGCTCCGTAGGCAGGCGCCCCGGGATAGGGCACCGGGCCGATCGCCGGCGGCCCCATCCCGCGGATGCTCGGTGGTTCGGGCACGGCGCGGGTCACGGGGAAGAAGTCCACCCACCAGGGATGTCCGATCCCTGGGTTGGTTCGGATATCCAGTCCGGTTCCCCAGCCGGTATTCGTCACCATTTCGCGAACCGGGAAGTTCTTGGCGACATCGGGGAGTGATCCGCAACCGGGCTGGCCTCCCGGTCCGCCCTTGGCCGCCACGATTGGTAGGTTGTCGGGGTAGCGGTACATGTCGTCGCCGAGCAGTAGGCCGGCGTCGACGACCAACGAGCGGCCATTGCCGCCGAGTGCGTCGTAGCCGCCGTGGTCGAGCCACCATTTGGCCCCCACCAGCATGCAGGTGTATTCGGGGTTGTACTTCATCAGGAGGTTCGTCGTCGGCTGGAGGGTGTTGATCGCCTGCACGAGGTTGTCCTTGTTGGGGCCGATCAGGTCGATTCCGGTGCGCGCGAATCCAATCGTGTTGAGAAGCAAGGTATCCAGATCCGCTGCGTGACTGGTGATAGTGGTGCTGGTGGTTGAGGCCGCATCCAAGACGGTCAGGATGTCGTGCGCTGCGGCGCTGTAGGCGTCGCTGGCGTTCTTCAACGATCGCCAGTCTTCGGCGATGACTTGGCTTCGTGAATTGACGGCCTGCAGTACCTGGTTGGCGTCGCTGGTGGCTTCGCCGATTCGAGGGCCCTTGTGTTGCACGCCGTCGGCCAACGCGGTGAGTACCGCGTTCAGTTTCGGTGGATCGACCTTGTCCAACACATTGACCAGGTTCTGGAACACCGTGTTCACCTCAGTGGTGACATTGGCCGATCGCAATACCTGTCCTGGCGAAAGCCGCTGTGCGCTGGGGTCTTTCGGATAGACAAGATCGACGTACTTGGCGCCGAACGCCGTGGTGGCTCGGATCTGGGCTTCCACGTTGGCTGGGATGAATTGGACCTGATCCGTGGAGATCTCCAGCTTCAGCGCCACCGACTGGTCGCCGCCCTCGACTCCGGCGACCCGGCCTACCGGCACTCCGCGCATTTTGACTTTGGCGCCCGATTCCATGGCCAGCCCCGCGCGATCCGACGTCAACGTCACGGGAACAATCGACCGATAGGCGCCGGAGAACATCGTTGCGGTGAGCACGAGGGATGCGGCGATGGCCGCGATCATGATCACCGTCCACCAGGCGGGATGGATGTGGTACTTACCGGTGCGCGTGGCCACTTCTATCCGGCCAGGTTGAAGTTGCCGGACTGGCCGTAGACGGCCAGTGAGACCAGCAGAATCGCTAGCGCCGAGGAGACCAGCGAGGTGCGCACCGCACGTCCGACGGCCTCGCCCACCCCGGCCGGCCCGCCCGAGGCGGTGAATCCGTAGTAGGTGTGCACCAACATGATCACCGTCGCCGTCGTGATGGCCAGCAAGAAGGAAATCACGACATCTGTGGGGTTGAGGAATGTGTTGAAGTAGTGGTCGTACACCCCGGTGGATTGGCCATAGACGTACGTCGTTCCCACTCGGGTGGACACGAATGACATCACCACAGCCACGCAGTACAGCGGGATCACTACGACGACCCCGGCGACCACGCGGGTGGAGGCCAGGTAGGCGATGGTGCGGATGCCCATCACTTCGAGGGCGTCGATTTCCTCGTTGATGCGCATCGCGCCCAGCTGGGCGGTGGCGCCGGCACCGATGGTGGCGGATAGTCCGATCCCGGCGACCAGCGGGGCGATGAACCGCACATTGAAGAAGGCCGAGGCGAACCCGGTCAGCGCTTCCACGCCGACTTGGGCGAACTGGTTGTAGCCTTGAACTGCCAGCAGTGCCCCGCTGGTCAACGTCAAGAAGCCGACGATGGTGACCGTCCCGCCGATCACCGCGAGCGCGCCGGTGCCCAATCCCATCTGGGCGATTAGGCGGACGATCTCGCCGCGGTAGTGAACGAACGCGGTCCCGATTGATCCCAGCGTCTGGCTGTAGAACTGGCCCTGTGTGCCGACGCGAATCCACCCGGCAACCCACTTGCGCGTGGACCTGTGTAGTCGAGGGAAGCGGCCGCTGAGCGTTGCGTGGGTCATAGGGTCACCTGGACCCCGATCGCGGTGGCTACCACATCGATAGCAAACAACGCGATGAAGGTGTAGACGACTGTTTCGTTGACGGCGTTGCCCACACCGGCCGGCCCTCCACCGACAGAGATCCCCTTGTAGCACGCGATCAACCCGGCCGTCAGGCCGAACAACGCTGCCTTGATCATGGCGATGACCACGTCGGCGAGCCCGGTGATGACCGTCAGGCCGGAAGCGAATGCCCCCGGCGTGACGTGTTGAACAAACACCGAGAAGAAGAATCCACCGGTGATTCCCACCAGGATGACGACTGAACACAACGTCACCGCGATACCGGTGGCAGCCAGTACCCGCGGGACTACGAGAGCCTGGAGCGGGTTGATGCCCATCACCCGCAGCGCGTCGAGTTCTTCACGAATGGTTCTGGCGCCGAGGTCGGCGCATATAGCGGTCGCGCCGGCTCCGGCCACCACCAGCACCGTCACGACGGGGCCGATCTGGGTCACGGTGCCCCACGCCGCGCCGGTTCCGGACAGGTCGGCGGCTCCGAACTCGACCAGCAAGATGTTGAAGGTAAACACCAGCAGTACCGTGTAGGGAATCGCCAGCATCAACGTCGGCAGCAGCGATACCCTTGCGACGAACCATGATTGCAGCAGCAGCTCCCGCCATGCGAACGGTCGCCGGGGCATCAACGCGACGGTGTCCAACGCCATGGCGAAGAACCCGCCGACCGCCCGGGCCGGTTTGGTGACTGTTTCGGTCACAAGCAATGCCGTCGCCTCCTTGAGACCTCGTAGGGGCCGAGGCCAGCCCACCGCCCGACGGGACGACGAGCGGTCGCGACGTAGTCATGCTGCGGTCCGATGCCGTACTTCGAAACACCGAGCGGTGTGACGCTGCACTCAAACAGGCATCGGACGTGACGTAGCTGGTCGTTTTCTGACCTCCGGATGTTAGGACCCACAAACGCGTGCGGCCTATCCACTATCCGTTTCCCGCACGTTCGGATGGGTGAACCCGACCGCGACGACACCGTGGGCCGGTTCGGAGCAAGTGCCTTTGCGGTTCGGCTGCCGCGGTAGTCGCCGGGCGCGCGGAAACCCTTGGCGTCGATGCCGGCGTGTCGTAGGGCCGCGGTGCCGTCGTAGAGCAGCACTTCGCGTTGGTCGTCGGTGAGTGTGGCCCACTTCGCGTGGACCCAGCCGTGGAGTCCGACCTCGTGACTGCAGCAGGTGATGATCGGCTGCAGCGTGTCGGGATGGTGCAGGCCGTTCCAGCCTTCGACGAAGAACGTTGCCACGATGCCCAGTTCGTCGAGCATGTCCAACAGTCGGGGCAGTGCCTTCAAGCCGGGCTCATCGTGGTTGGGGCGTACCGCGGCGCCGGTGCCGATCTCGAGTGCGCTTCCGAGATTGTCGACGCTCACGCACAGCGTGCTCATCGTTGACACCATTTATCACGTCCCTCGTCGATGAGTCGATCCACGCTGCGACGGCGATGTCCGTCACGACGCTGTGAGCCTTCTGCCCGAACGCGCCGGTTCCGAAGGTGGAAGTGCGGGTCTGGCGTTTCGCGGGGGTGGTCGATGAATAGGTCGAGCTGCGGGGAGGGCCCGCCGCCATAGCCAGCCAAATCGGTGATTCCGCAGTCCGCGAGAACATCGGCATCGTCCACGGAGCGGACATTGAACTGCGAACTATTCAGCAGGATCTGGATAGCCGCGTCCGCCATGATGCGGGGGTCTCGAGCTCGTTGGGCGCCCCCTACGAGGTTGCGAACGGCAGCGGTGTCGATGAGCGATTCCGGCCACAGACACGTGAAAGTGGTTGGTCGATCGCGGAACTCGGCGGCCCAACCCAGGGTCAGCATTCGCCAACGACGTGTCCGCCCGTCGAGTCCATACGTCACCGCCCCCGCTCCGGTCAGGAAGCCGCAGCCCAGTGTGCCGGCGATATTCAGCGGCACGTCGTCAGGGACGTGGATAGCGTTTTTCGCGTCGATCACCGCATGACTGGCCAGCGACGATTGGCCGAAGAAACTGCTGTAGACCAGTTCTCCGTCAGTGGTCGACAACGGGGCCGAGCTCCGGCGCCGACCCGGGTTTGTGTTCAACGCCCCAAATGCAACGCAGTGATATGGCCGCTCAATTTGGCAAGCTGCGCAGGATCCGCAGCTGTCATAGATGGCCATTACCCGGTCCCCAAGTTCCACCTCGTGGACCGCGATACACGACCGTGCCGGCACCCTCGTAGCCCAGCACACCCGGCGAGAAGGCGTCTCCGGCGATGGCACGCATGACGAGATCGGTGTGGCATAGCCCGCATCCGGCGATACGGACCAGGACATCCCGGGAGCGAGCGGTCCGCCTCGCAACTTTTCGATGCCGAACGGTTGTCCGCTACCGCGCAATACGGCTGCGGCGACAAGGTCGGGTACGTGAGTCACGAGCTCAGCGCGCGGCCGTGACTGCCATGGGCAATAAGCCCCACGACCTCAGCGTGTTGTTGAGTCGACGAGCGGGCGTTCCGGTGAGTTCGAGTACGTCGACCTTGCGGGCAAGGGCGGACAGAATGGCCTCGCCCTCCAACCGCCCCAGATGCTGTCCGGCGCACTGGTGGATCCCGAAACCGAACCCGACGTGGCCACCCGCGATACCGCGGTTGATGTCGTAGACGTCAGGATTCTCGAAGCGGCGCGGGTCATGGTTGGCCGATGCCAGAGACAACGCGACCCTTGCACCGGCGGGGACGGTGACGCCGCCGAGGTCGGCATCGCGGGCCGCGGTGCGGTAGAACGTCTGGGCCGGCGACTCCCACCGAATCGCCTCCTCGAAGGCCGCCCGGGCCCGATTCGGCTCACTCTTAAGCAGCTGCCATTGATCGGGATGGGCGGCCAGCCCGTAGATCGCGGCCGAGATGCCAGCCACGGTCGTGTCCACCCCGGCCGCCAACAGCGAGCGAATCAGCTGTGCGGCCTCGGCCTCGGTGACGCCCCCGCCGTCGACGGCCGACCAGATCTGCGAGCCGATGCCGTCCGTCCGGAGTTCGGTGCGTTCGGTCTGAGCCATGACTGCTGCCACCGCGTCCGTCGAACGCTCCAGTGCGGCCTTCATCAGGTCGTTGCGCGGGCCGCCTGAATTGAACGCTAGGTCGCCGTAGGCGAGCAGGTGTGGGCGCACCTCGTCGTTGAGTCCGACCAGTTCGGGGAACACGATCAACGGAAAGATTTCGGCTAAATCCGTGACGGCATCAAAGGTTCGGCGCTCGAGCAGTTGGTCTACCAGGCGGTCCGCGGCCGCCGCGAAGGGCTCCCAAACCTTCTTCAACGCCCGCGGCGACAGCACCCGATTCAACACCGCGCGCCGCGGCGTGTGCTCGGGCCGGTCGGCTTCCAGGATGACGCTTGGCGGACGCCAGAACTCTGCAACTCGCAGGTCGGGCAGTCCGACGCCGGCGCTCGAGATCAGCTCTTCGTGCATCCGCAGTGCAGCCTGGACCTGATCAAACCGGCCCGAGGCATAGACCTCGTAGCGGGACAACCACACCACCGGGCCCGCTTCGCGGAGTTGTTCGTGAAAATCCGCTGGGTCGGCAAGGATGACCGGGTCATACGGGTCCAGATCGACTGTCGGCACGCCGTTCAAGGTGCGTTTACTCATGTGTGGAACGTCCTCCCGGAGCAGTCGTACTGAAAGCACCTGACGGCACTCAGTGTGCTGTGCACCACAGGAATATGCAAGTTACTTCTAGAACTGTCACTGGTAATCGTGGTAGGTTCATCCCCACATCCGTGCTAACGAGGAGTGTTGCGTGGAACCACGACGGGCCACGCCCGGCACCCAGTCGGGGTCCACGCCCGAAAACCCAGACTGAACAACAGTTCTGCGCACTGGGTGAGGACGCGCAAGCGTTCGTGATCGGGGCCGCCGCGATCGGCAACACCCGCCTCGGCGCGGACTTGGAGATCCTGCTCGCATTGGGTGCCGCCCACGGCCAACACGCATTGGTCTCCGCACTGCATTGGGCGGTGGCGTTCCGGCGGTTCCGCGCCACCGACGTGCGCTCCATCCTGGCCGCGGGACGCCTACAAGATCACCCCGGCAGTCGACGGCTGTGCGACCTCATGACGACGACTACGACGGATACGACCAAAGCAGTTGCACCATTGAGTGTTCCGCACCTTGCAGCCGATCTCGACGCAGGACTGCGGCGGCTCAAACTCGCGGCGATCCGCCGCACCGCACCCGAAGTCCTCCAAACGGCGAAGACGCGCCACAGGGACGGTAGGCACGCTTGGGTCAACAGCCAGGTTCCGCGCACGTTGACCGCGTTCATCAAGTCGAATCGCTTGAGGGTCAGCTCCGCAGTTCCCGACAAGTCGATCGCGTTGGCATTGTTGACGCAGAAGTCGATGCCCGCGAATGTGCGGGCCACCGTCTGGACCGCGTCCTGGACGCGGGACTCATCGCGGATGTCGCCGACCAGCGGCAGCACAGTGCCGCCCTCAGCGGCAATTGCCTTGGCTGCGGTGTATACGGTTCCGGGCAATTTCGGATGTGGCGTCTCGGTTTTGGCAATCAGTGCGATGCTGGCACCCAGGCGACTCGCAGCCATGGCGATCGCCAGTCCAATGCCGCGGCTGCCGCCCGATATCATCACGGTGCTGCCCTGGAGTACCTGGCTCATCCGGCACTCACAGGGTGCACCGCGAAGCCGTTCTGCAACTCGTTCATTCGGTTTCGGTAGGCCAAGACGTTGGCCATTTTCAGGCGTTCGTAGCCGCGGACTGCGTCGGGTAGCGCCGCGATCGACACTGCGTCGTGCAGGTTCTCGGCAGACAACCGACCCAACAGTACTTCGATCAATGCGCGATATTCGCCGATCAAGCTACGCTCCGTTCGCCTGACTTCGGCGTATCCAAATATGTCCAGTGGCGTACCGCGGAGCCGTCGGGCCGTGTAGAGCACCGCGAATATCGGCCGAAACCACGCGCCGAGTGAGATTTTCGTCTTCATGCCGAGCGATTTCAGAATGGGCGGGTGAAGCCGGTAGGCAATCCTGGCCCGGGTCCCGAACTGCTCTTGGATGTCGCTGGTTACTCGATGATCAAGGGATAGTCGCGCCACTTCGTATTCGTCTTTGTAGGCCATCAGCTTGTAGAGGTAGCGGGCGACTGTCTCGGTCAGCTCGGTCGACCCTGGGACACGTTCGTTTTCGACCGCGCGCACCTGCTCGACGAAGCGCGCGTAGCGCTGGGCGTACGTCGCGCTCTGGTAGGCGACCAGATCGGTGATTCGCTGGCGGACCACGCGTTCCAGCGTGGATCCGGCCGTTGCGTCTACCGCCGAGTGAAGAGCCTCCTCGCGTCGTGACGGGATTCTTTCGTCGGCCGTGGCTGCTTCGTTGAGGAAGCCGGGCACGTTGTGTGGCTCGGCGACGATTTGCCGGCCGCGCCTGAAGGCTTGAATGTTGGTCTGTACCTGAACACCATTGAGGCGGATGGCGTCTTCGATGGCTTGTGCTGGGATGGGTATGTGCCCAGCCTGATAGGCGGCGCCGGCGAGAAGTGTGTTGGCCAATTGGTCATGCCCGAACAGGTCAGTCGCGAGGCGACGGGCGTCGAAAAAGATGCCCCGCGGCCCCGAGGTGGCGGCCTTGATCCGCATGATGAGGTCGCCCTGGTCGGGGAAGGATACGGCGGGGTCGGAGACCATTGCCCCGGTGGCCACTTGACTGGTGGACACCACCGCGACGGAGTGGTCTGAGTTCGTCGCCAATAGGTTCTGAGGATCCGCCGATACCAGCAGGTCGCAGCCGAGCAGGAGGTCGGCCTCGGCGTTGGCGGCTTTGCTGGCGATCGGTTGGCGCCGTCGCGACAGTTTCACGTCGGACACGACCGCCCCGCCTTTTTGCGCTAGGCCGGTCTGATCGAGCGAACGGACTTCGAAGCCGACTGATGCGGCGGCCGTGCTGAGGAGTTGGGACAGCGTGACGACACCGGACCCGCCGACACCCACCATCCGGATCGTGTAGTGGTCGGCTACGGCAGTGTCGGGCGGTGGCGGCAATTCGTCGCCGCTCAGATCAGGAGTGGGAGCGCGACGCGGTTTGTCTCCCTTGGGCACGACGGAGATGAAGGCGGGGCAGTCACCCTCCAGGCACGAAGAGTCTTTGTTGCACGACGATTGATCGATCCGCGTCTTGCGACCAAACTCGGTGTCCACCGGTTGAACGGACAGGCAGTTGGATATGCGGCCGCAGTCGCCGCAGCCTTCACACACTCGCTCGTTGATGAAGATGCGCTCGGCGGGTTCGGCAACCAAACCGCGTTTGCGCTTGCGCCGCAGTTCTGTTGCGCATTCCTGGTCGTGAATGAGGACGGTCACGCCCGGCACCGTGGCCAGATGTTCCTGCGCCTCGATCAACCGGTCCCGACGCCACACCTCGGTGCCCAGGTGCCGTCGAAGCTTGCGTAGCGATCCGGGACTGTCGGTCGTCACGATCACCTTGCTGACGCCCTCAGCGTGCAGCGCGGCCACGATCTTGGGCAGGGGAAGTACACCGGCTGGCGATTGGCCACCTGTCATCGCGACGGCGGAATTGTGCAGGAGTTTGTAGGTGATGTTCACACCGGCGGCGACGGTGGCCCTGATGGCCAGGCTGCCCGAATGATGAAAAGTGCCGTCGCCGAGGTTTTGGATCAGGTGGTCGTCGTTGACGAAGGGCGCCATGCCGATCCATTGCGTACCTTCGCCGCCCATTTGGGTCAGGCCAACGATGTCTCCGAATTCGTCGGGGTTCATCGCCAATGCCAACCCGTGGCAGCCGATCCCGCCGCCGACCAGGCTGCCTGCCGGTGCCTTGACCGAGCTGTTGTGTGGGCAGCCGGAGCAGAAGTACGGCGTGCGTGCCAGCAGCGGAAGTTCGATTCTTGTTCTCGGACTGCGCTGGCCGGCGACCCATGCTTCGACAGACGGAAACTGACCGAGCCGCAGCAAGCTGGCTGAGAGTGCGTGCGCGATCTTGTCCGGATCCAGATCTCCGTGAGCGGGCAGCGCTTCGCTGCTGGTGGCAGTGTGCTTTCCGGTGATCCGGGGGCGGAGCCGCGTACTGTACAGAATGTCTTTGATGGCAGCTTCTAGTAGCGGCCGCTTCTCCTCGACGACGATCACCTCATCAAGCCCTTCGGCAAACTTCACGATCGCCGCGGGCTCCATCGGGTAGATCAGGCCGATCTTCATCACCCGCACGCCGCGTGCGGCGAGTTCGGCAGGCGTTAACCCCATGGCCTGCAGGGCTTGTTGCGCATCGAGGTAAGTCTTGCCGGCCGCGACGATGCCGATACGGTCGTGGGCGGTAGCCTGCACCACCCGGTTGATCGTGTTCAGTGCGGCGTATTCGCGTGCTATCGCGAGGCGGATGGTGTCGCGGCTGAGTTCCAAGTCGTCCAGATTCGGCTGCAGCATGCGGGCGTTGACTTCGTGTCGATACGGTTTGCCGCGGTAATCCAGGACCGGTAACCCAGGGACGATTCGGCGGGGGTCGAGGTCGACGGTTGCGGCGCCGTCGGCGACATTTGTGGTGATCTTCAAGGCCGCCCATAGCCCGCTGCAGCGCGATAGCGCGACTGCGTGCAGGCCGAAGTCGAGAACGTCCTGAACATCAGCCGGGTAGAAAGTCGGTACGCCCAGGTCGGCCAGCAGTGCATCTGAGCAGCCGGGCACCGTGGAAGACTTCGCCGCCGGATCGTCACCCACCAGGGCAACGACCCCGCCTTGCGGGTGCGTTCCCATCATATTGCTGTGACGGATTGCGTCGGCGGCACGATCGAGCCCGGGAGACTTCCCGTACCACCAGCCGGTGACTCCACCGACCTTGCTCCTCGCCGAAGCCGACGCGAGTTGTGTGCCCTGTACGGCTGTGGCGGCGAGCTCTTCGTTGACAGCCGGTTTGAAAACGACCTGGTGCGCGGTCAGCAGCTCCGGGCGCCGACTGAGTTCCAAGTCGTAGCCGGCCAACGGTGAGCCTTCATAGCCGGCGATGAAGGCCGCCGTCTCTAGGCCCGCGCGAACGTCTGCGCGGCGACTGTCGACCGGCAGGCGCGCTAGAGCCTGGATGCCCGTGAGGTGGACGCGGCCCTCTTCGCGGTCGAACCTGTCCTCGAGGGTTGCCCGCCGGCTCGTTACACCCATGAATCGCTACCTTCTTCCGAAACACTGAACCGGCTTTTGGTGACTACCACTATGGTTATGGTGCTGAGGTGCGGAAACAACTGGATAAATTCCGAAGATCGACTCTGAAGGCTGTGATTCTCACAGGAGGCGCGGATGGATCCACAATCGTCGACCGACCTCGCTCTGCAGCGACTTGCCGCCGACATCCCCAGACTTTCCGGTCGGGTGTCGCGCGAGATCCGCTCCGAGATCGCAGGCTATGACCCTGTACCGATCGCCGAGCACGACCGCGACGTGTGCCGACAGATCGAGGACATCGTGCTCGGCCTGCAGTACCGCCGTCCGCCCGGCCCCGAGCAGATCGAGCTGGCGCGTGAGATAGGTCGGCGGCGCTCGACTGAAGACGTTCCCCTGACCGATGTCATCGAGGCCTATCACATTGCGTTCCGCGAAATATGGAACGGGTTGCTCGAGCAGTCCCAGGAAGTCGAGTCCGCCGGTGGCGGCGTCATCGACCACGTGGGATTGTTGTGGAATTGGATCCACCGGCTGTCGGCAGCGGTGGCCGACGCCCATTCTGAACATAGTCGCGGCAATGAAGCAGCACGCGCGACGTTACGACAGCAACTCGTCGACGCGATCGCCAATGGGCTCACCGGAGATGAGCAGGAAGTCATTGCCGAACAGTTGGGTTATGAGGTGGCGGAGAACTTTCTGGTCGTCTGTACAGAACCGGACTCCAGCGACGGCATCAATCAGACCAACCGGATGTTGGCGTCCTCGAACGGGGTGGGTCACTGCTGCAACTATGCGGATCGTCTCGTGATCGTGAGCCAGGGAATCGATCTGGAACTGCTGCGGAAGCTTGGTCAACGCCGCAGTCCTGCAACGCATCTCGGAATCGGAATTCCTCGGCGCGGGCTGATGGGAGCGACGCTGAGCCTGCAGGACGCAACCGATGCGCTTGCGCGGGCGCGCAGCGGTCACGCCGAAGTCAGTTTCCGCCAGGAGTGGTTAGGGTCGGTTGTCGCGGCCAATCGTGACCGGTTGGCACCAATCCTGTCTACGGGGGCTGCCGCCGGCGATCGACACTCGGCGCTCGCGGATACCGTGCGCGCCTATGCTGCCAACGGATTCTCGATCAGCGCATGTGCCCGCGAGCTGAACATCCATCCCAACACCGCCAAGTACCGCCTCGACCGTTGGGCGGTATTGACGTCGTGGCGGATCGATAGTTTCGACGGACTCGTAAACTCGATCTGTGCGCTGTACCTGTGTGCGCCAGATCCCGTCCCTTGATCTGGCGTAGCGGCGCGTTCGCGGTCCAAACCCACCGGCCGGTGTGCACGAGAACCAGCCTCGCTCGGCGAGGCCGCGGGCACCATCGTGCACCTTGGATTCCCGGACTGACATCCTCCAAACGGGCGCACAGATGTTCGCGTGCGACACATGCCGAGGTATAGATGACGATTCGGTAGTACGGAGATGGCGGCGCGTGCGCTGGGCTGCACGCTCTGCTGCAGCTGGCTCTTTTCGAGGGTGAGTACCTGGATGGCGCGACAACATGTTTCGGCGGTCGACTTCCATTTGCGGCGTGGGCCGTTGGCATCTCCGAGCCGTCGCTGAACGGCTCATCCCCGTCGGTTGTCAGCAAGTACCGAGTCGGCCAGCGTTTCGAACAGCAACGCCTCACGATCAGCATGCCTCCGGTAGAGAACGTCCCTGCTGACTGGGCCGCCTTGGCGACTCGATCGAAATGGAATGCTGCCCAGCCGAACTCGGCGTAACTGCGCCGAGCGGCACCTAGGACGCGGGCGTCGATTACAGGGTCGCGCCGTCGGTGCAGCGCAGGAACGGCTTCTTCATTGTCAACGAGGGGTGGGAATACAACCTCGTCCTCGCCGCCGCCGCGGCCATCGCAGGCCTCGGGGCGGGCCGACTCAGCCTTGACCACGCCTTGTTCCAGGGCGCCGGGCAGTGGAGGGAGGAGTACGACTTGGTTAACAGTGCGCTGGCGTTTTGTCCCGCTCGGTGGCAACGGTCAACGACAGGGACAGCGATCACGCCCTCGGCTTCGCCATCGCCGAACTCGCGACAGCCGTTGAAGTGTTGATGAAAGCACGCCTGGTGTGGCATGACTGGACACAGGTGTGCATCGCGCCATGCGTGCCCCCTACCCCGTATGCCGATACGGCACCGAAGTCGACATCAGCCAAGCGTCGCCGGCACTGCGTGCCCCCAATGATGTTGCTTTACATGGCGATTCAATCGACTCACTGTACTGGTATCACAGCAGTCGCTACGAGAATTGGCCTGACCTCGACGCGTACACCGCCGACATGACCGAAATCTTCTCATGCCGGTCCCGTGACGGGGTTCGACCCCCATCGGTTGGCGAAAGCAAGACATCGGCACGGGAATCCAAACAATCCGGGGCGTTCACAGTGTGCGCGATCAGATTTCGGGGCTCTCGGTACTCGGCAAAGTCGATACCACAGCCGTCTACCCGCTGGCCGACTATCCCGCGACCGCAAGGGTGGTCGCCAGCGGTGAAGTGTTCCTCGCTGCGGTTGACCTTGAAGACTCGGACCCCGCGGAGATTGCCCTGCTCAACCGACTGGGATACCGAGCTGTGCTCGCCGTCGGGGTCACCGACGCGGGCCACCGCTATCTGCTGGAAATCTACTCAGCCTTCGGACATGTCGAACTAGCCGCGATCGTCCCGCACCTGCGGGTTCTGGCCCGCTACTGCACCACCCTCAACGACTGACGCCGCCTGCGCGGCCACCGCGGTGGCCGACCCTGTCATTCGCCACGGTGATGGGACCACCGGTTGGCCAGAGGGTAGGGACCACCTGTTTGGCTCAGGAGCATGATGTGGTGTTTGGGGTCAGGTGTCAACTGAGGGGTTTCTGCCGGCGCCGAGGATGGCGGCCAGTACCACCGATGTGAATACCTGAGCGTTCATGACCCTCGAAACCTCAACCGGTGGATCTAGTCGTCGAAACCGAGCTCGCCGG
>Ga0193743_1001151_pt1 | contig 20082 bp, 12 predicted proteins | sample L2c2metaG_FD_143038 | JGI IMG/M metagenome (GOLD analysis project Ga0193743, IMG submission 143038) | Soil microbial communities from a riparian zone of the East river system, Colorado, United States - L2c2 | ecosystem: Environmental > Terrestrial > Soil > Riparian zone | place: USA: East River... | reverse complement strand
CTGCAGGCAAGCTACACCTGGGCGAAATCTCTCGATGACGTTAGCTCTGTTTCCGGCGGATTCATTGCCGGCGCATCCGGGCCCGTAGCTCTGGCAGCGCCGCAGAATCCATTCAACACACATGCGGAGAAGGGGCCTTCCTCATTCGACGTTGCCCATACGTTTACGCTGAGCGTCGCGCAAGACCTGCAACTGGAGCGCGCGGAGATGCTACGAGCCGTCAGCCGCAGCGTGACTAAGGGGTGGGAGCTGCTCAGCATATCCAGCATTTCCAGTGGCGTGCCCTTCACCGTGTACTCAGGCATTCAACAGACGGGGGCGGGATCAAACGGCGTCGATCGGCCAGACCAGCTCGCCACGCCGCATCTATCGACGGCACGGGCGAAACGCGAAGATTATTTCGGGAAGGGCGAGCAGAATGCCTCGTATTTCTCGATACCGATTCATCTTCCCGGCGGCACTGGTCCGAACTCGGGGCAATTCGGAACCTTGGCGCGAAACAGCTTTCGCGGGCCGGCCTTCTATAACTTCGACTTTTCGCTGATCAAGGACACACCACTCGGACGGCGCCGAAACGGATCGGAGCTCACCGTGCTGCAATTTCGATCCGAGTTCTTCAATATCTTCAACGTCGTGAACATGGGGCTGCCGGCGAACACGATTGCGGGTTCAGGCTTCGGGGTTATCAGCAGAACGGCAGGAACCTCGCGCCAGATCCAATTCTCGCTGAAGCTGCTGTATTGAGCACCAGTGCTTGATCGTTATGTTCGCGATTACTTCGTAAACCACACGACGGTGCCACGCTCAAGCGGCGGCACTTCGAATTGGATTTTGGTGCCCGCCGAGCTCCCCTTCACCACACTCTCCTTACCCAGAAATGGCAACACATGCATGCGCGTCCCTGGACGATCCGGCAGTGCAACGCGTACGCCGGATTGTGAAGCTGGCGTGGCTACCTTGCCCGCCTCAAGACCAGTGAAGTTCGCGAAGAAAATATAGGTTGTGCCCTTGATCGTGGCCACGTGCGCAACCACGGCGTGAGGCGCGGCAATCTCTATCTCCGGCTGATCTTCGATGGCATGGAGGAACTTCGTCTCAACGGCGGGATCGGCCGCATCAAAGTCCGTGGTGGCAGTCGCGAGATAGGTGCGCTCTGGGCTATCCGGAAAACGAACGGCAGCGCTGATATCGTCCAATTTTGCGTCAGGACGGCCGGTGAGGACCAGCTTACCCCCCTGCTGCTCAAAACGATGCAGGGTAGAGGATTCCGCGTCGCTGAGTGCACGCACATCGGGAAGCGCCAGCGTCTTGCCGGAGAATGCGGAGAGCGTGCGCGGTGTGACAATTTGAAACTGAATATGCGCCTGTAGAAGAAGCAACAGCATGCCGCGATAGGATGCGATGTACTCCTTCGGGCCGTAGTTCCGTGTCGTATCAGAGAAGTAGACTCCTACGTTGCCGATGGGAACGCGTACGCCACTGAAGATGGCCTGATGCGCGGCAACCCAATGGAATATTTCCGTGCGGGTGGCCATGTCGTTCGAGCCGGACATGACGTGACCTTGTGCGTCCCACAGGTTCGCACCCGCCATCAACTCCGAAGATGCGAGATTGAGCATGGCATCCCGCGGCTTGACGTGTTGCGCTCCGTCCCACGAGTAATTCAGAATCCAGGTGGAGCGATCCCCGGCAAAGGCGCGAAAGCTGCGCAGCCCAATCTGATACATCAGCCAGTCAAAAGGCGTTCGTGATGCGGCGGTATGATCGTCCCCGCCGCCGAACTCATACTCGTGCGCAATCGCATCGACGTGCGGATATATCTGGTAGACGTCCGCACCCACGCGCGGCGCTTCTTCTTCAATCCCTGGATAGATCTCCGGAATGACGGAGATGTTGGGATTCGCCTGCGTGGCGTTGGCGCGGATTTCGATCAGGAACTCGGTGATCGTCGCAATGCGAAAATCAACCCACTTGCGAAAATTGGCATCCTGAAAGTCGCCCAGCTTTAGATCGCGCCGGGCATCGAGACGGGTTTCATGCCGAAAGGCCTCGACCGTAGCATCGTCAAAGCTGGCCCAGGTATCTTCCCAGCCGGTGAAGTGCGTCATCCAGTACGGGATATCGACATAGATGCCGTCAATGCCGGTAGCCGCGATCTCGCGCACGCGCTGCATGTAGAGCGCTCGCCAGTCCGCCGCATAGGGGCTGATCCATGCATCTTCTTCGCCCTTCTTGATCCAGAACGCGGCCTTCGCGTCGAAGATTGCGGGCTCGCCGGTGATTTTGCGCTGCAGCCATTGAGGATGATCTTTGGCAAGAGTGTGCGGGCCATCCGCGTTTATCGAGATGCACTCGAGACCGGCGACATAGACGAAGGCCTTATTTTGATGTCGATGCGCCGCAGTGGCCACACGGCGAATGGCTTCCAGCTTCTCTTTCGGATCCAGCAGGCTCTCGTAGCGCCCGGGGATATCGTTATCGACCTCGATGCCGTACACGCCACTTGCCTCAGCCTTGCGTACGATCGCATCCGCATCGCCAGTAGTGAGCGGATAAGCAGCGATGCGTACTTGCTGTAACCAGGCTCTCGATGGACCGTCGAAAACCTGCTGGCTGGATGGCTTCGAGGCTGCAGGCTGGGCCTGCAGAATGCATACGGGAGCAAGCAGGACGGCTAAGGCGACACGAACAGCATGGCGATTCACGGGCACACTCTCTTTCACAGCGTTAGAGAGGCGGGTCTAGCCGCCCATTCTCAGAACTGGTAGCGGACGCCAAACTGGGTATGCCGTGGCGTGTAACCTGCGGCAGTCGAGTTCACAATGCCGAAGGACGGATCCTGATAATCGAAAGCGGGAAAGGCGAACCGCGGAGTGTTGGTGAAGTTGAAGAAATCGGCATGCAGTTCCAGTTGATTCTCCCGTACCACAGCGATGTTCTTCGAGAAGGACACATCGAAGTTGTGGATGCCGTCGGCGCGAACGTTGGAAAAATAACGCGGAGCGTTGCCGGCCTGCTGGTCGCCGGGATCGGCGAAGCAGCTTGAGTTCAGGAACGGCTGATCGCTAAATGCAGCGCGATGCACACTGATACCAGTAAGTACCTGGGGGCAGACGACGTCTGGACGCTGATTTCCGTCAGCAAGGCGAGGGTTGGCCATGCTGATCGGCATTGGCTGACCAGTTTGGAAGGTAAACGTCGTGGAGCCCTGCCATCCGCCGACGATCACGTCGAGCGTGCGGCCCATGTTGCTGCCGACAAGCCGGCCTCGACCGAATGGAAGCTGTGCCACGACGGCAGTTACGAATCGATTCGTCGCGTCATTCGCACTGACCGACCACTCCTCCCTGAGATTGTCCAGCTCCTGCGGATTGCCGCTATCAAGGTTTCCGACAAAGGCGTTGAATCCTGTCGAGGAGTTGTCTTCCGCTTTCGCCCAGGTGTAGTTGCCCTCAAAGGAGAGATATTCGTTGGCACGCTTTTGGAACCGGACCTGCAGCGAGTTGTACCAGGAGCTGGCGGCCAGCAAGGGCAACCCTTGAAACGCGCCATCGAATTGAGGATAGGGACGCAACAAATTCACCTGCGGAATCTGAGGGTCGCCATAGCGGGACTCGGGCTCATTGAATGTAGGGTTAGACCCACTGAACAGCGGCGCAAACGGATTGTCAACCAAGTTGCTCAAGTAGCTGCTGTCGTGTTGGCGACGCACTGCAGAAGGGATGAAGTTGCGATTGCTGGTGCTGTTGTAACCGCCCCAGGGAAGATGCGTGCTGCGGTTGGCCGAGTAATCGATGCCCAGCACGACCTGCCAGGGAAACGCCTGCTGTATCCCGATATTCCATTGGTAGACTTCGGCGTTGCGTGCCTTCTCATAGTCGAGGTTGTTGCCATTGGACAAGCCCCACTCTGCTGCCTTGCCGTATTTTGTCCCTTGCGGTTCAGGGATGCCGGTAGGAAATGGATTTTCAAGTGTGGCGTAGCGAGTGAAGTAGTTATCTTTTGTGAAGAAGACCGACGGCGCACTGCTAAAAGCCGTACCCGGGTATTGGAAGTTGGTCGCGACATTCATGCCGTAGTAAATCCCGGCACCTCCGCGCACCACCGTCTGATCGTGCACCTGATAGGCGAACCCCACCCGCGGGGCCAGGTTGTTGCGGTCTACAGGAATATTGCGCTGCGAATTCGATGCGAAGATGGTTGCGCCTGGCAAAGTGCCCAAGCCGGGCACCGCGATGCCGCTGCTGGCAGTAAAGTCGCTGAACTGCTCGAGATTATGGCGCTCCGTATACGGCGAGCTCCATTCATAGCGCAGGCCGAGGTTGACCGTGAGCTTCGGGGTCAGCTTCCAGTTATCCAGCCCATAAAATGCGGTCTCGCGCGAAAGATCGGCAACGGCGCGGCTGACATTGATGCTTCCGCTGTCTCCATAACCGATCAGAACGTTGGCGAAGGAGTTGCCCTGCGCCCCATTCGCTGTGTCATAGGGGCTGTGAGAACTTACAGTCGGATCAAAACTGAACAAACCGGTGGGGTAGTTTGGCTGGAAGAAGTTGTTGTAGAAGAGGCGCTGCTCGCCGCCGAACTTCAAGCTGTGTCTTCCGTGTTCCCATGAGAATGCCGACGAGTAATTGAGCAAGGTGTGAGCGAATTTCGTATCCACGCAGCACTGACTGAAGAGTGGGGTGAAGCGGGAGTAGTCACCGTTCGAGTTAGGCAGAATGGCGGGCATGCGTGAGACGCCGTTTTGATCGAGATAGGAAGGAAAACCGAACGAGGTGGGATCCGGTGTCTTCGAGAATGATGGCTGAGCGACACGGTCCACGCCGAAATGGCTGACCCAGAGAGTGTTCACGGTGGGAGTGTAGGTGTACTCCAGACCATCGTTGTAGACGTCAGTCGTGAAGTTCGTACCATCGTTAAAGATATCGTCGAAGAAGACGGTCGGCGTGTTGCCGTTCCCGTGCAAAAAGCTGTAACGCGCATTCAGTCGTGAACGCTCACTGAAATTCTGGTCCAGCTTCACGTCAAACTGCACGCTGTTGTCGCCCGACAGAACGACGTCGCGATAGTTGTTCGTACCAATATCTGGATCACCCGGCAGATTCGGCTTGGGGTAGTAGTTGAGAAGCTTCTGACCGATAGGGTCAACTTGCGTCTGCGGAATCTTGTTGCCGACATAGGGTGTGCGTTCGCCGGTGTCCGGATTCGTCGTAAACGGATCGAAGATCTGGTTCAGCACCAGATCGCCGTTGTCATCGAAAGTCCGAGTGTTTGAAAAATCGCCGGTGCGTTCCAGAGCGGTCGGCACCGTAGCCACGATGTTCACTGGTGCGCGGTCGCGTATTACCTCGAGGTCGGCGAAAAAGAAAGTGTGGTCCTTGCGGATGGGACCACCCACCGCAAAGCCATACTGATCCCGCTGGTGATCTGGAACAGGACCGCTATTGAAGAAATCCCGGGCGTCGAAGCCCGAGCGCTGGCCGTACCACCAAGCGCTGCCGTGGAACTGATTGGTACCGGACTTCATCACCGTGTTGACCACGGTGCCACCGTTGTTGCCGTACTCGGCGGAGAAACTGTTGTTCTCGACCTTGAACTCCTGCAGCGCTTCCACCGAGGGCTGATAGTACACGTTCGATGTGCCACCTTCGCCCTGCTCGGGTGAGCTGGTCAGGTTCCCATCGAGACGAATCTCGGCTGTAGCATTGCGCTGGCCATTCGAAACAAAGTTCGTGCCCTGCGGGTAGCCGTCTTGCACGCCCGATCCGGTCGTCTCCGTAACGCCACCAGCCAGGAAGGTCAAACCAAATGGATCGCGATTCGCCAGTGGGATTTGCACCAGATATTTGCTGCCAACATCGGTTCCAAGCGTTGCATCGTTCGCTTCGAGCAGTACCGGCACAGCGCTTACAGTGACATTCGATGACACCGCGGCGGGATGGAGCGTTGTATTGAGGGTCGCCTGCTGATTGACGGTGAGAGTGATGTTGTCCTGCTGCAGCCCACCGAAACCGCGAGCTTCGACCAGCATTTTGTAGGTCGCCGGAGGAAGCGCCCTGAAGGTATACGCGCCTCTGTCATCGCTGACAGTATGGTGCGCCACATTTGTGGCGACATTCGTGAGCGTAATGCGAGCCTGAGGAACAACTGCTCCCGAGGCATCGGTGACGGTACCACGCAAGCCGGCCTCGTTGACGGACTGCGCGCCAGCAAATGGGCAGGACAGCAGCATTGCGATCGCAACGAGCCACGCCGACGCTGCGAATCTAAACCTCTGCATCACAACCTCCCAAACGATCGCAAATTCCACATCGGTTCCGATTTGCTTTGTTTTTATTGTTATTTATTTCGTATAGTCGCCTTTTGTATCCCTTCCCTATCAACATGTCAAGGTGATTTTGCGGGCTCGGCACGCGCGTGCGCGGCTCTACTGTCGTCCGCTCGCGTGACCACGCAGAACGCCATGTAGGCCTTGGCTTCGTTTCATAGCCGTTGGCTGAGTAAAACAGCGTCGGAAGGCAGACGCACGCGAACAACAAGGCTCACGATCGCATTGGTGACACCACCCTACGCAGCTCAAGCCGCGCCAAACAGTGGGCTATCAGACCAGCGTGAGAGCTATACCCATCGCTCGCAGCGCTTCTTGTATATCTTTGGGCAGATTCTGGTCGGTGATCACGTGATGGATCGCGCCAGGGGGTACGATGCGCGAGAGACTGCGACGGCTGAATTTGCTTGAATCGCAGACGGCCACCACCTGGCGGGCGGCTTTCACCATGGCTCGATTCACACGGGATTCGAGAAAATTCGGCGTCGTAATCCCTACCTCCAGGTCGAATCCATCCACGCCGAGGAACAGTATGTCCGCATGCATCTCTTCCAAATTGTCTTCCGCGAGAGGCCCCACCAGAGAGAAGGAATTCTTCCGAAGAGTTCCGCCAACCAGGATCACTTCAAAGTCGGTCCCCGCCAGCTCCGCTGCGATGTTGACCGCGTTTGTAATAACGGTGAGCTGCTTGAATCGCTTCAGACGTTCCGCCACCGCAGTGGTTGTGGTGCCGGAATCCAATATGACGCACTGCCCCTCCTCTACCATTTTCGTTGCGGCTGCAGCGATCCTCTCTTTTTCTCGAAAGTTGTGTTTCTGCTTTTCCTGGAGGGTTGGATCGATCAGGGCGCTTGACTGGACGCGCAATGCACCACCATGCGAACGCTGGATAACGCCCTTCGACTGCAGGTAATCCAGGTCCTTTCGAATGGTGATCTGAGATATGTTCAGTTGTTCCGACAGATCGCTAACCAGTGCTCGTCCTTGATGCTGAATAAGTTCCAGAATGTGCTGCCGGCGCTCATCGATCAACATCTCGGGCCTGTCGCCAATCTTCGCCTTCACTTTATTTCGCATGGATGAGCAACAGCCTCGCTATTCTTGCGGCCGGATCGTTGGCCTCGTAAACGATATGTCTACACAACAGATGCGATGATAAACAAACCCTGCGCAGGCTTCTCTATCTCGCGATTCCGCGTACAGTGGCCGTCGCTCTCGACGGTTTCGCCTATATTACGATATATTTCGTTTGCTTTCTTAACATTTATAGTGTCCGTAACTAACGTACGAGTTGTAGCGGGGTTCGCACGATGGATACCGGCCATGGCCTGAAGTTTGTTCGGCAGGTGCTGGCAGCCCGATGGTGTAGTCCATCGTGCTGTGCAGGACTTCTCTATCTGTAGCCAGCACCTTCAGCCTCAGGCGTCGAAGGAAGCAAGCGGGTCGGTATCAGTGGCCTGCTTCTTTCGCCGCAGCCAGTAGAGCGCGAGTCCCACTACAAGCCAGATAGAGCCGAGGATCTGCGCGTTGTGGCCCAGGTTAAGCCATATGAATCCGCTGACGAGCAGGCCGAAAAGCGGTGCAAGCGCGGGCAGGCGCACCTTTTCTTTCGAGCGGTATCTGTAGTGCACGAGTGCTGCGGCGTTCACTCCCATGAAGGCAATGAAGGCGCCGAAGTTGAGCATTTCCGCTCCTTTTTCATAGGTAAGGAGAAAAGCGCCGATCATGGTGCAAAGGCCCACCAGCAGAACATTGTTGCGCGGTATGGCGGTCTTCGCGCTGAGAGATCCGAAGACGCCCCGCGGCAGTGCGTTACTGCGGCCCATGCCATAGAGCAGCCGCGCAGCGCCAAACTGTGCGGCCATGCCGGAGCCCATATTGGCGATGAGCAAGGTGGCATTGAGCAGGTGAAAGAGAAACTTGCCGCCAATGCGCATTGCAACCTGCACGTAGGCAGTGTCCACGATAGAACTGGCAAAGGGTCCGCGATAGGGCCATGCAAGTTGGGCAACGTAGACCTCCACCGCTGAGAGGATGCCGATAAACAGGCAGGTCAGCACAGTGCCGAGCATGATGTTGCGGCGCGGATTCTCCACCTCCTCCGACATGGTGGAGATGCCGTCGAAACCGATGTAGGTGAGCACCGCAATCGACGTGCCCCGAAAGAGTCGCGACGACGCGAAGTTGGACGGGTCATAGAAAGGCGTAAGCCACTGGCCACCGACAGGACGCGCGACGAATGCCAGATAGCGGATGGCATAGGCCAGGAAGATGACCACGACCAGCCCCATGAATAACGCCAGCAAGGCGTTCACGTTGCCGGAGCTTTTGACACCGAAGAGATTGAGCGCAGTGAAGAGGATGACGAATGAGATCGCCCAGGTGGCATAAGGTATGTCAGGCAGAATATTTTTTGCGGCGGCACTGCACCAGATGGCGCAGATGATGGGGTTGAGCAGATAGTCCATCAACATGGACCACCCCACGAGATAGCCTGCGAGCGGATGAAGCTCCTTGCCTACATAGGTGAACGCGGAACCGGCGCTGGGATAGACGCGCGCCATGCGCCCATAGCTGATAGCGGTGAAGAGCATCGCCACCATGGCTATAAGGATGGTAGTGACGACATGGCCCCGTGCCTGATTGCTGACAACGCCATAGATGCCCATTGGAGCTGTCGGCTGGATGATGATGATGCCGTAGACGATGAGGTGCCACAACTTGAGCGATCGCTTGAGATGAGGCGCGGTACCTTTTGGTTGGAGCGTGTCTGCCTCGGCCATTCACCCTCTCGAAGTATTGCTCGCACGTAGCAGACGAATTGTAACCGGACGCCCTGGACCGCATGGCTTTCTCGCTATTGCATGCCGGCAGCGGCAACGCCCGGTATCCAATGTACGGCATTGTCATGGTAGAGCTTGCGCAGAACCGGCAACGGAAGCTGAAGACCCTTCACCATGTGCCCATCGTAGTTGAATGTATCTGCGGTGGAGAAGTACCGCCAGTCCTCCGCAAGCTGCTTCTCCCATTCGGCGACCGACGGCTTTACATCGCTTTGCCGGATGATGTCGGAGTCCGTCCCGTAGAGGACGCGGTCCTGGTACTTGATGAGGAAGGCCCGCACCTTGGCGCGCGGCTGAATCGTGAGGTGCGGCACCCGCGCCGCCGTATCGACAGCAAAATTAGGATAGCGGTCCAGCCGCTGGGCCACGAGATCGACATCCGATTCCATGCTGCCCAGATGAGCGCCGATAACCCGCAGCTTTGGATTTTCGGCCAGCAGATGATCCCGCGAGGCGATGACCGCTGCCTTGGACGGAGCGCCAGGCACCTTCGACATATTCCACTCCGGATGCTCGGCATAATAGGAGTTGTCGATGGCTTTAGAATCCGGAATCCAGGCGACATTCGGCTCAGCCTGATGCGCGATGAGTGTCTTGTTGTGCGCGGCGATGTCCTGAAAGATGGGCTCAAGCCTGGGGTCGTCCACCATAACGTACCGCCCGCTGCCGTCCTTCAATTCCATGCCCACGTTCTTCCAGACCTTCACGGCAACCGCGCCGTTGTCGAAGTCCTGATTCAGTTGGTCGATTGCGGTCTTGAGAAAATCGGGCTGCGATAAGCGAAAAGGATCGAAAGTAGTGCACAACGAAGCGTGGCCATGCGCAGAATGGATAAATGCGAGCGCCGCGGCGCGCTGCCGATTGAGCGGCCCGTGTGTAGGAGCCTTATCGTCGACGACGAGGATATCCACGATGTGCAGGTTCCATCGCTCCAGAAAACCCGCGATAGCAGGATCGCTTTGCAGAACGTGCGCGTGTGCGTCAATCGGGTGAAGGTCAGCAAGCGACCGCCGGGCGTTAGATGCGGCCTGGCCAGAGCTGCTTCCGGCTAGGACTGTAGCGCAGATAGCAGCCCACATCAGCCTTTGCAATCGATAGTTCATTGAGTCCGACCTTTGCGTCTCACGGTGCGGTGGTTGTCAGGCGGCGTTTGTCACCGGGCACGTACTTGGTGGAAACCGCTCCTTGGATCGTGACCGAATTGCGCTGCTCGCTCGACGAACCATCCAGTCCAGTGGCATGAATGCGCACCTGGAAGGTACCGGCATGCGTATATGCATGATCGACCTCCGCGCCGGTGAGAGAGGTGCCGTCGCCGAAATCCCATGCATATTCGAGGACTGGCGCTTGGTCGTTAGATGGCCGCCCGACGAAGCGCAACGTCTGACCAGCATCGCCCGTAGGCGGCATCGCGACTGCGAAAGCAGGCGGAGCGGCGGGAAGATCGGTGCGAATTATTTTCAAAACACGCACCGAATGTGGAGGCAGGGTTGCGCTGATCGCTCTGCCGACCGGCTGTGCGGCAGCCTGCGGCGTGAGGACATCGGTGACGGTGTAACTTCCCTGCTCCGGCAGGCCAAGCTCCGCACGCGACAGCGAATGGGTTCGCGCGACCTCGGTCCAATTAAAAATGGTCACAACGGACTGCCGCGGGTCTTCGTGAAGCAGAAATATGCTGGGCTGCAGATCCTCGGCTGCATACGTCATCAGGTCGAGCGGCGTGGATGCGCGGCCCACGCCGGCGATGTCGAGCAGGTCTCGGTTTTTCACCAGCGCGACACGGTCCGCATCCTCCCCCAGTGTGGGCAGGTCGTCGCCTATCTCGAACATTCCACCGGAGACCGCAGTCAACGCGATCGAAACCTTGGCTTCATCCAGAGTGACCGCATGCTGGCCGCCATGCCAGCTCTGGTCATCCACCGTCTGGGTGGAGACAGAGAAGGCATCCGGATCGGCAATGAAGAAGTTGCGATTCATGTAGTAGCGGGCAGCCACTCCGGGCGCTGCGTCTTTGCTGGAGGAGAAAGTGTGGCCCGTGTCCTGCGAGATTCGGCCCACATCGACCAGCCCAACGGGGTTGAGCAGCTCGCAACCATCCTTATCAAGGAGCACTTGCTCCCCCACTGCCTTTCGAATCGTCTCAATGCCGATGCGCTGCGCTTCAAGAGCGGTCGTATTGGGCACATGGTAGTAGCCTTCGACTGCGCTGTCCTCCATGAAGTCCAGCTTGATATAGCGGATGCCCCACTCATGCGCGAGTGTTCGATAGGTTCGCGCCAGATACTCCTGCGCGCCAGGGTTGGTCGTATCCAGCGCATAAAGGCGATCCGTCCCCTCCGTCACCAAGCCAAGGTGAATCGGTTTTCCGTTCGCGTTGTGCACCAGCCACTCCGGATGATGTTCGAAAACCCAGGAGCGCTCGGACACCTCGAAGGGAGCAGTCCACACCCCGGGCACGAGGCTCTGCGTCATCACCTTGCGTTCCAGGGCGGCGACACCATCGGGAAACAGCGCAGCATCCGGCGTGGCGTATTCGCCGCGTGCAAATTGATAGCCCTCGTCCATGTGGAAGAACGTGTAGCCAAGAGGTTTCAGATTCTGTGCCAGCCATTCGGCATTGGTAAGCGCCGTGCCCTGGTTCAGGCCGAAGTAGTACGCCGTCCAGCTCCACCAGCCGATTGGGGTGGGCGCGGCGACGCGCGCGTGATGCAGATCGCGGATGAGTCGCCCATACGTCTCAAGTTGACTATGGTAATCGCCGCTGATACTAAACAACATCCGCTCGGAGGAAAGCTCGGAACCCGGGGCGAGCGGCAGGCTGAGTTCAAGGCGGTCCTCCACCGGCGAATCTGCAAGTGAATTTTCTTCCAGCAACTCGGTCGTGCCGGTGGAATCCACCTGGTAGGAGCGCGTCGTTGTGGAATGGTTCGCCGTCATTCCCAGGCGGAGAACGCTAAGGAACTTCTCTGAGGTCAACGCGCCCAGGAACCAGCTCTCGTGGCTCTGACGGTTATAGATGAGCTGGCTGCCGACAGCGCGATGGACCTGCTTCTCTGCGTCGCCGAGGTCGCGTAACTGCATGGCTGGCCGATCCTCGCTAAAGCTGTCAGAGAGTACGCGATCCGCTACAGAGTCGCCGCCAAGATGCAGAATCTCCGGCCCGGTCGCATCGAGGAGCCGGAATCGTTCGATGTGCTGCATACCTCCGGTTGCGTTGTGCGCTGTGAGCTGGATCTCTCCGAAGGGTTCCGCGCTGTAGGTCCGAATCCGCAGCGTTAGATCCGGCGCGTTAGCGAGCCCCGAATACGAAACCGTCTGCTCCGTGGCGCTGCCGAGTGGCCCATTCACCTGCGCATCCTGCACTCGGTGTTGCGGATAATCGCGCCCGGCAATCCACTTGCCATCCACCAAGATGGCGGGCCACGCGCTAACCACCGGCCCCGCAATGCCTGGGGCTGCAATGCTGTAGCCGCCGCTTTTCTGATCTATGGAAACCTTTAAGCCGGAAACTTTGAGGGCAGTCGGGGCCATACTCTGGGCCGCACTCCGAGTAGAGAGCCATGGGGTGGTGACAAATAGGGTGAGCACGCCAAGTCTTGCAACCCACGGAGGTAAGTGCCGATTGAAATTCCGACTATCGATTCTGTGCAACTTAGCCTTCCCAGTTGGCCCCTATGCTGCCGAGCAACCGAAATCTAAATGGGCTTACGCATTTTTTCGTTTGATTAGTTTTGCCATCGCATTGAAGGAGGTGTCAAGCGGAATCGCCTATCGCCTCGCGGCCTATCATGATAGCTAAACCATGATTCGCAAGATCGTTCATGTGGATATGGACGCGTTCTATGCTTCGGTGGAGCAGCGCGACGATCCACGGTTGCGCGGGAAACCCGTCGTGGTGGCATGGCGGGGCGATCGGTCCGTTGTTTGCGCCGCCTCTTACGAGGCAAGACGCTTCGGCGTTCGTTCCGCAATGCCGGCGATTCGCGCGGAACGTCTGTGTCCGGAAGCGATCTTCATCCCTCCGGATTTCGTCCGCTACCGGGCCGTTTCCCGCGCCACGCGAGAGATCTTTCAACGGCATACAGATTTGATTGAACCTCTCTCGCTGGACGAAGCCTATCTCGACGTCACCGAGAACAAGACTGGGCAGCTACCAACGGCAACGCGGGTCGCGAAAGCAATTCGTCAGCAGATTCGGGATGAGTTGCATCTGACCGCCTCCGCGGGCGTGGCGCCGAATAAATTCCTGGCCAAACTCGCCTCCGACTGGCGCAAACCGGACGGTCTCTTTGTCATTCAGCCAGACGAAGTGCAGTCGTTTCTCTTGCCACTGCCTGTCGGACGCATTCCCGGCGTCGGGAAAGTCACGGAGGCTCGACTGAAGCAGGCGGGAATACAAACAGTCGGTGATCTACATCGTTTGGAGTCGGCTGCCCTCGAAGCACTCTTCGGCCGCTACGGCATGCGCCTCTATGAACTGGCGCGGGGGATCGATGACAACAAGGTGATTCCGAATCGCCCCACCAAGTCGATCTCCGCCGAAGATACCTTTGAGCGCGATATTCCGCTCTCGGAGACCGAGGATCTGATTCGGCGTCTGGCGGAAAAGGTCTGGACGGCTTCCCGCAAAGAGGGCCGCGAGGCCCGAACTGTCGTTCTCAAACTGAAGACGAGCGACTTCAACATCCTCACCCGCAGCCACACTCCGCTTGTACCGCCGGCATCCTGCGCGGAACTCACTGCGATCGCACTTTCGCTGCGAGACCGTGTCGACCTCGGACCAGACCGGCGATTTCGATTGGTCGGCGTCGGTCTAAGCAATTTTCGGGAGATAGACCAACAGCAGGCGCCCCTCTTCGAATAGATCTCATCCGTTCCGACGCCTTACATCAACGATGAAGCAGTTTGAGTGAGCGATTCTTGAGTTATCGGGACTCTCGCCTCCCATCTCTGGTCTACACTGCGTTACGTGGTTCCGCCGCCACATCGAGCAGAGCCATTTGGATCGCCATCCTCACCCCTCGCCGGAGACAGCATGTCCAGGCTCTCTTGTTTCTTCGCAATCACGTTAGTTGGATTCGTTTTCTCCGCCTCGCCTTTCTCGCAGGCGCAAAGCTCTTACGAATCGGTAGACCCTTTCATCGGCACCGCAGGTGATGGCAATACATTCCCAGGCGCGTCGTTGCCCTTTGGCATGATCCAGTGGAGCCCCGACACAGGCCGCGACGGATGGTACTTCTACAACAAGAGCAAGATTTACGGCTTCAGCCTCACACATCTCAGCGGCGCGGGCTGTCCGCTCTACGGCGACTTCCCTATTCTTCCCTGGACGGGCGAACTCACGACCAGCCCGGCGCAAACGCCCGACGACTACACTCTTTCCTTCAGTCACGGCGACGAAGAGGCGCATCCCGGCTACTACGCCGTCACTTTAGCCAATGGAAGCAAAGCCGAGCTTACGGTTACCGATCGCGCCGGCATCGCTCGCATCCATTTCCCGCAGGGCCAAGCTTCCCGGCTCCTGGTAAACGCCACCAGCGCAAACACAGATGTCCATGTAGCCACGCTTCCGCCCGTAGGGCGCGAGCATGACGGCACCCGTATCCGCGTCGTCGGCAACGATGCCATCAGCGGGTCCACAACCGCGGGCGGCTTCTGCGGCACAGACTCCCGCTACACGCTCTACTTCGCAGCCAGATTCGAGCAGCCGTTCCACAGCTTCGCAACCTGGAAGGATGATGCTGTCCAGAAAGGCCAGCGCGACGCCACAGGCCGTCACACCGGAGCATGGCTCGATTTCGGCAGGCAGTCCCAGGTCCAGGTCAAAGTTGGCATCTCCTACGTCAGCGAAGCGAATGCGCTCGCCAACCTGAATAAGGAGCTTCCTGGTTGGGACTTCGATCAGGTGCACAAGGCTGCGCGCAATACCTGGACCAGCACCCTCGATCATGTTGCGACAGAAGGTGGCACTCCGGACCAAAGAAAGATCTTCTACACCGGCCTTTACCACATGATGCTGTCACCGAATCTCTTCAGCGACGGCAATGGCGACTACATCGGCTTCGACGGCAAAGTCCGCTCACTCGCCGCGACCAAACAGCACGCGCAGTATGCCAACTTCTCGGACTGGGACATCTACCGCAACACAATTCAGCTTCAGTCGCTGCTTGTTCCCGATCGCGTTAGCGACATGATGCAATCTCTCGTCAATGACGCGGAACAGAGTGGCTGGCTCCCCCGCTGGCCTGCCGCGAATGATGTCACCTACGTCATGAATGGCGACTCGCCATCTGTGCTCATTGCCTCTGCGTACACCTTCGGTGCGCGCAACTTCGATACGCAAACAGCGCTCAAGTATATGGTCAAAGGCGCAACTGAACCGGGCAAGGGGCCTCACAACAATGAGGAGCGTCCCTATCTCGCCGACTATCTCAAGCTCGGCTACGTGCCCATCGACAAAGATGCCAGCGCCGCCTCGCGCACGCTCGAATATGCAAGCGACGACTTTGCCATCGCCCAGTTCGCCCGCAGCCTGGGCGACACCGCCACGTATCAGAAGCTGCTCAAGCAGTCACAGAACTGGACAACGCTCTTCGATCCTGAAACGCGCTGGATTCGCCCACGGAACGCCGACGGCACATGGCTGCAAGGTTTCGACGCCGAAACCTCAATGCCCAAACGCCCGAATGCTCCCGTCTCCACGGATCAGAATGGCTTCGAAGAAGGCAACACCTACCAGTACACCTTCATGATTCCGTTCGACTACCCCGCCCTCATCCAGCGCATCGGGGACGACGATGCTACGACTCCACGCTTAGACAAATTCTTCCTCAAGCTCATCTGCTGGGGCGAGCCGTGCTTCAACATGGCCAATGAACCTGATTTCGTCACGCCCTACGCGTATGTTTTTTCCGGGCAGCCCTGGAAGACCCAGGAAGTCGTGACCCGCATTGAGCAACAGACTTTCAATACCAAGCCCGACGGCATCCCCGGCAATGACGATCTCGGCGCCACCTCCGGTGTTTATGTGTGGAATGCGCTGGGTCTTTACCCTGGCGTTCCCGGAGTCGGCGGACTGCTCATTGGCACACCCATGTTTCCCTCCGCCGCCATCCACATGGGAGACGGCCGCACGCTTTCCATTCGTGCCACCGGAACCGGTCCCTATGTGCAGCAAGTGTCGTTCGATGGAAAAGAGAACAACAACTCATGGTTGCCGCTGTCCGCCTTTGGCCAGGGCACTTCGCAGATCGAATTCACGCTCAGCCCGGAGCCGAACAAGCAGCGAGGTCAACCAGCTTCCGAACGCCCTCCCATATGGGTGAGTCCGCAAAAGTAGGATGTGTGAGCAGCGCCGTCTCATATCCTAGGATGGAGGGCAACGCGCAGGCAGGCATTGGCATTTGACGCGATACCGAATGTTGCTGAAGTTATCAGCAAACCATTCTCCCGCGGCCGTGGAACTCTCTCCGACTTCGATAAGCTTTGGTCTGAACGACAGCATTCCCAATGGCCGGACTTGACCTGAGCACGGTAGAGCTAAATCGCGGTCTGCGGGTAGTTACGCTGGAGAACGAGCTGCTGCGCGTCCAGATCTTGCCTGAAGCAGGCGCGAAGATTTGGCAGATCACCTATCTGCCGCTCGATACGGAGCTGCTCTGGAACAATCCGCACATTCCTCCTGCGCAGCATGCGATGCACGCGCCCTATGACGATGTCTGGAGCGGCGGCTGGGATGAGCTCTTTCCCAACGATGAAGAGGCGGTGATCCACGACGAACGCTACCCCGATCACGGCGAGTTCTGGAGCGCGCCATGGGAGGCGGAATCTTTTACGCACGCGGACAAGGTCGGCGTGACACTGCGCCTGCAGACGCCGCTGAGCTCGGTGGCGGTGGAGAAGACAATCACGCTGCCGCACCGAAGTGCGCAGTTGCATTTCTCTCATCGATTTACAAATCATGGAGCGGTCGCATTTCCCTTCCTGTGGAAGCTCCACCCGGCAATGCGCGTAACGCCGCAGCACCGGATCGATATGCCTCGCATGCGCGTGGTCCGGGAGCCGGATTTTCCGGGCACTCTGGGCGAGGCGCCGCTGCAGTTCGCATGGCCGCACGCAGTTTTGCCCGGACGCACTGTAGATCTGCGCCGCGTACCTCATCCTCATGAGCGCGAGCTCCACTTTTTCTACGGAACGGAACTCGAAGATGGATGGTGCGCCATAACAGACACGGCGAAACGGCTCGCTTGCGGGCTTCGCTTCGACCCGACGGTCTTTCCATCCTGCTGGCTCTTTGCCAGCTACGGCGGATGGCTCGACTACAACGTGGCTGTGCTGGAGCCGTGCACCGGATATCCGTTGCGTTTTGCTGCGATGCAGGCCGTTGGGCGTGCGCGCGAACTGCAGCCGGGAGAAACGCTGGCGACCGATGTGCTTTTCACGGTGCAGGAGGGACTCGACGCGGTAGGCGGCATCGATGAAGCCGGCCGGATGATGAGCGCGCCGCCGGAACCCGCAATCCCGGAACCGTAGGGTGGCGCTACGTCTTTTGCGATTCAGGAGATGCTGCTGCAGGCGGTGCTTCGATCGATAGCAGGATCGCTGCAATGATGGCCAGCACCGCGCCAAGAGCCTGAAGCGGCGTCAACCGCTCATGCAGGAAGAGTACCGCCGCCGCTACCGTGAGAAGCGGATAGAGCGAGATCAGCGATATGACGACCGAGGCTTTGCCTCCGGACTCAAGCGCGGCGAAGCTGGTAAGCGCACCCAGCCCATTGAGTACTCCGCCAAGGATCGACATTCCGAGAATGAACGGCCGGAGATGCCACTGAATAGGCACCGTAAAGGCCAGACCCACAGAGATGGCAACCATCGCCCACGCCCACCAGAGACAGGAAAGCTGGCTGGAGATGCGATTGGTGGAGAGCTTCTGCGTAACGCCCGTGATGCCCCAGAAGATGAGAGCGATAGTCGCGAAGAGCAGCCAGGCGGGGATGAATGACATATCTGCGGCCTACATGCTCAGGAGATAGATGGCAACGAGTGCAAGCGCAAAGCCCGCAACCTGCTGCTTGCTGATTCGCTCACGAAGAAACGTAACCGCCAGAATCACAGTCACGAGCGGGAAAAGTGCAGTCGCCGGAGCGATAATGGATACCTTGCCGCCAGAACCAAGTGCGCGGAAAAAGGCGATGTTTCCTGCTCCTCCCAATATCCCGGTCACAAAAGCCCACGCGATGCCCGCCCGCCGCTGCGGCACCGCCGCTCCGCGGCGAGCGGCCGGAAGAAGCAGAAGCATCAGTGGCAGCAGCCCGACGGTGAAGTAAATCTGGTTCGTGTTCGCGTCCATGCCGGAGGAGGCGACCTTCGAGACGGCTCCCCACGCGCCCCACAGCAAGATCGTGAGCAGCGAATAGGCAAGCCAGGCTGGCATGCCGGCCAGCATGGTGCGCGCGGTAGCTCTGGATTCGACGGCAGAAGGCATCGGTAGCCAAGAGGAATGCTGAGAATACGTGTTCGCAATGTGAGCGTGCAATAGATGAAGCGGGCCGCAAAGTTGTTATTGTGATCGTTCTTTCGCTTAAGCGCGGGCAGACGGGTCAGCCCTCTCCAAAGGACGCTGCTTCTCTTATGATCAGGGTCGAGGGATCCTAGTACACCGATGAAGATCACGGGCGTGGAAGCGATTCACCTGCGGGTTGAAGATCCGAATATCAGCCTCTTCGATGGCTCCTATGACGATTGCGTCATCGTCGTGCACACCGATGAAGGCGTGACGGGAGTAGGCGAAACTGAGTCCATGGCACCCGTCATCCAGGCAATCGTGCGCGGCCCATCCGCGCACAATCATGCCCGCGCACTGAGCGAAATACTGATTGGCTGCGATCCTTCCGTGCATCCCGCGGAACACTGGCAGCGCATGTACGACGCCACAGACTATGTGGGCCGGCGCGGACTGATGATGCACGCCATCGGCGGCGTCGATCTGGCGTTGTGGGACCTATATGGGAAGATCCAGGGCAAGCCGGTGCATGCGCTGATCGGGGGCGCCCGCCGCGACAAACTGCCCGCGTACGGGACAATCTATCCGATCGAGCGGACTCCTGAGGGAGTAAAGGCGCAGGTGCGCGCCGGCAAAGCACTCAATCTGCGTTCGTTCAAGCTGGCGGCAGATCCGTGGTGGATGGAGGACTTGCGACTCACCGCCTCCCTGCTGCAAGCGACGCGCGAAGAAGCAGGCCCGGAAGCGAAGATCATTGTGGACGCGGCGCTGTCCTACAGAACAGCAGAAGAGGGACTGCGACTCATTCCTCTCCTGATCGACGCAGGCATCTGGTTTCTCGAAGCACCGTTGCCGCTGGATGATGTCGAAGGACATGCGCAGATGGCAGGGCACGGGATTGCCCTGGGCGTGGGCGACCTGGGGCTGACGCATGTGCGTGAATTCATCGAGATGATGGACCGTGGCGGCGCCGACATCTGCCAGCCCGACATCAGCCAGGTTGGCGGCTTCACCGGAATCCTCAGGATCGCCGCGGCGGCACGCGAACGTGGCAAACGCGTGATCACGCACGGCTACAAGACCAACATCGAGATCGCCGCAAACCTGCACTTCCTCGCCGCGCAGCACGACGAAGAGATCCTGGAATATTCGCTCAGCCACTCGCCGCTGCGCTGGGAGACGACGCGCGAGCGTTTTCCCGTAGATGCAGATGGTTGCGTGCACGTGCCTCAGACACCAGGACTCGGCGTCACGCTCAATCCGGAGAGTGTTGCGAAGTATCGTTGGCCGCTGGGGCACAACTAGGGCGTGTTAGCACTATCTGAGAGCTTCGACGATGAAGGCGAAGGAGAGGAAGCCGAGGAAGACGACATCGAGCTTTTCGAAGCGAGAGAAGATGCGGCGAT
>Ga0193743_1001150_pt1 | contig 20087 bp, 14 predicted proteins | sample L2c2metaG_FD_143038 | JGI IMG/M metagenome (GOLD analysis project Ga0193743, IMG submission 143038) | Soil microbial communities from a riparian zone of the East river system, Colorado, United States - L2c2 | ecosystem: Environmental > Terrestrial > Soil > Riparian zone | place: USA: East River... | reverse complement strand
GAGCTCACCGCCGTGTGTCTCGGGTGGCCGACCGGCGGTGAGGTCGTCGATACCGTCAGCGGCGAGGCTGGTGCCGGCAAACTCGCGCGACCAGTAGGCGAAAGCCACCGAGATGAGCAGGCTGACCACGACATACGCCGTTACCCAGGTACTTCCGCCCCGATTCGCCAGTGCGGAGGCGATCAACGGGGCCAGACCACCGCCGACGACGTTGCCGATGGTGAACGCCAGCGACATGCCCGAGTAGCGCACCCGAACGTCGAACATCTCCGCGAAGAGTGCCGGTTGCACCCCGGACATGGCGAAGACCCCGGCATTGAGCAGGCACAGCGCCACCAGGACGAGGATCGGCGACCCGGTGTTGAACAGGGCCAGGTACGGAACCGCGACGACGGCGCTGAACAGTGCGCTGCACAGCACCACCGGGCGGCGCCCGTAACGGTCGCTCAGCGCGCCTGCAGCGAGCGGGAACCCGAACGAGAGCAGGCTGGCGATCACCAGCAGCACCAGCATCGTCGTGCTCGCCAGGCCGGCGTGCGCCGTCGCGTAGGACAGCGAGTAGACGTTGTTGAAGTAGAAGCCGACTGTCGCCCCGTACCACATCCCGGCGGCCAGGATCAGCCGTCCGCCTGAGCCGCGCAACAGCTCGACCACGGGCAGCGCGCGTCGCTCGTGCCGCTCCTTGACCGCCGCGAAGACGGCCGGCTCGGTGATCCGGAACCGGATGACCAACCCGATGGCCACCATGACCACGCTGGCCAGGAAGGGCACCCGCCAACCCCAGGAGAGGAACTGCTCATGATCGAGCACCGTCGCGAGCAACAGCACCATCCCGGTGGCCAGCGCTGACGAGATCGGTTGGGACGCCGAGGCCCAGGACGCATAGAAGCCGCGGTGCTCGGGCGGCGCGTGCTCGGCGATGAGCAGCTGACCACCGCCGGCCTCTCCACCGAGCCCGATCCCCTGCAGGATCCGCATGGTTACCAGCAGGATCGGGGCCCAGATACCGATGGTCGAGTATCCGGGAAGCAGGCCGATGACGAACGTCGCGGCCCCGGTCAGCGAGAGGGTGACCAGCAGGATCGGCTTTCGACCAACCCGGTCGCCCAGGTGACCGAAAAGGACCGCGCCCAGCGGTCGGGCCAGAAACCCGACGGCGAAGGTGGCGAAGGCGGCCAGGGTGCCCGTCGCCGGGGAGAATCGCGGGAAGAAAACGGTGCCGAAGACCAGGGCCGCACTGGTGCCGTAGATGAAGAAGTCGTAGAACTCCAGCCCGGTGCCGATGCTGGATGCGGCCGCCACCGTGCGGATCGACCGCCTACCTCGCAGCGTCTGCTCGTCCTGATCTGCCTTCGAAGGCGTCATCGACCCGACTCCTCACGTCCCTAGATCGAAAACCCACCGTCGACGTTCAGGGTCTGCCCCGTGACGTACGAGGACCGTGCGGAAGCCAGGAACGCAACGACCTCGGCCACCTCGTCCGCCGCGCCGAACCGGCGCAAGGCAATCGCCCGGCGAGCGGCATCCAGTGCCCGTTCGTCGTAGTCGCCGCTACTCAGCAGGTCTTCCCAGATCCCTGCCTCGATGGTGCCGACGCCGACGCAGTTGGCACGGACGCCGAACTTGCCCTCCTCCGCGGCGATGGCGCGGGTGACCTGCTCCAGCGCGGCCTTGGGCGCGGCGGAGAGGATGTCGCGCGTCGCGTACCGGGTCAGCGCGGTCGTCACCAGGCAGACCAGCACGCCTCGGCTCGCCCGCAGCGGTTCGATGGCGGCCTGGAGAAGGTTGAACCCGGCCATCGCGTCGCGCTGCATCTGCTCGGCGTAGAGCTCAGGCGGAACCGCGACGGTGTAGCGCATCGGGATCTGTGGACCGGCCGCGTAGACGACGCAGTCAAGCCGTTCGAAACTCGTCACCAGGTCCGCGGTTGCGGGCGCGTCCGTCAGGTCGAGTTGGTGGATTGCGGCGGTCCGATCATGACCCTCGACGTCCTTCGCCGCCGCCTCCGCCGCGTCGGCGCTCCGGTTATAGGTCAGCGCGACGTCAAATCCGTCCCGGGCCAGTAGCCGGCAGATCGCGGAACCGATTCCACCACTGCCACCGGCCACCAACGCCTGAGGCGCGGCAGACCGCGGAGTGCTCACAGACCGTGCACCCGCGCGTACCCGGCGACGACCTGCTCGCCTTTCTGGTTGACCGTCACCAGATCGAGCTCGACCACATCGCGGCCGTCCTCGACGCCGGTGGCTCTGACCGTCGCGGTCCCGGTGAGGGTGTCACCCGGCCACACCTGGCGCAGGAACCGAACCCCGAACCCGGTCACCTCGCCCTCGTCGAGCCAGTCGGTGACCAGGCGTGCCGTCAGCCCCATGGTCAGGGCCCCGTGCGCGATGACGCTCGGATACCCGGCGACCTGCGTCGCGTAGACCTCGTCGCTGTGCAGCGGGTTGAAGTCTCCCGACGCACCCGCATACATCGCGATCTGGGTGCGACTGAGATCGTCGACCAGGACAGCTTCGTGACTGTCGTTCACCGCAAGGTCATGGACCTTCGTCGACATGGCGGGACTCCTAGCTTTCCACGGTGCGTTCGGTGATGACGCGGACTCGCCGCGCGGTGACTACCAGGTGCCCGTCCTGGTTGTGGTAGCGGCTGATCTCGGTCGAGAAGCGGAGCGTGCCTGCGCGCCGGCTCTGCTTCTCCCAGGTCTCCCCCTGCTCGCGGGAGACGGTCAGCACGTCACCGGCACGCAGCGGTTGGTGGAACTCGTAGTGCTGCTCGGCATGCAGGCTGGTGCCGGCACCCGAACTCGCCGGCGCAGTCCCCGGACCGGCGCCGGAGCCGAACCAGGGCTCGTCCGGACGCGGACGGTACGGCCAGTCCGGGTCGAAATGGGCGCCCGCGGCGACGAATGTCGGGGGTGCGATGACCCCGCCCCGGCGGCGGGTGGCCTCGTGCTCGGGGTCGAAGTAGCACGGGTTGTCCTCGCCGAGCGCCCGCGCGAACATCATGATGTGCCCTGCCTCGACCGGGAACCGGAACGAGTCGTTGGGCTGGTCCTGGGTTTCGGGCATTACCGCATCTCCGCCGGTCGGGGCTCGCGCGGCAGGCCGAGAACCTGCTCGCCGATGATGTTCCGCTGCACCTCGCTGGTCCCCGCGTAGATCGTCCCGGAATGGGCGACCAGGAAGGCGTCCTGCCACTCGTCCAGGACGTATCCCGGGCCGTCCGGTCGGATGAGTCCCTCGTCCCCGGCGACGTTCAGCGCGATCGCGCCGAGTTTGAGGTGGTACTCGCTCCACATCAGCTTCCAGGTGGACATCTGGGCGCCCGGGTTACGTCCGGCCGCTACCTCGCCGACGGTCCGCTCCCAGCTGCTGCGCATGATCTGTACCTGGGTGCGTGCCCAGGCGAGCTGCTGTCGGATCACCGGGTCCTTGTCACCACCGCGGCGGCGGGCCAGCTCCACCAAGCGCTCGAGTTCGCGCTCCCGACATCGGATGAGCATCGTGCTGGCCCGCCCGGCCGCCGCGCGCTCGAAGCCCAGCGTGGACTGCACCACCCGCCAGCCGTTGCCGAGGCCACCGATCACGCCGGACAGCGGCGCCCTGGTCGCGTCGAAGAAGACCTCGGCGAACTCCTCGGCGCCGGTCATCTGCCGGATGGGGCGCGCTTCGATGCCGTTCTCACCGGGGATGAACTCGGTGATCACGTAGGACAGGCCTTTGTGCTTGGCCGCCGACGGATCAGTCCGGCACAGCACGAAGATCATGTTCGCCACCGCGTACCGCGAGGTCCACACTTTCTGCCCGGTGATCTCGACGTGGTCGTCGCCGACCGCGCCGCGGGTCGAGGCCGCGGCCAGGTCCGATCCCGCGCCTGGTTCAGAGAAACCCTGGCAGTAGCGGTGCTCCCCCGAAATGATCTTCGGTAGGTAGTACGCCTTCTGCTCCTCGGTGCCGTGCAGGATGATCGACGGGCCGACCATCGACTCGCCCTGCACCCGGTCGATCCTGGGCACACCGGCCCGGAAGCACTCCTCGTCCAGGACCGTCATCCGTGGCGCTTCCCAGCCCTGTCCGCCGTACTCGGTCGGCCATGAGGGGCACACCAGCTTGGCTTCCAGGCAGCGCCGTTCCCATTCCCGGAACAGCGGGTCGCGCTGTGCCTCGGCGAGCTCGTGCTCGCTCTGCCGACTACCCACCGATCCGGGCAGGTCGACGCGGGCGCGCCAGTCGATCACGTCCTGGAGGCCGGCCGGTGCATTGCCGTCGATCCAGGCCCGCAGCTCGCGCCGGAACTCGGACAGCGCCTCGTCCTCACTCATCGGGAGCCGGCCGGTATGACTCCGAGCGCCGGCCGCTCGCCGTCCCGCCCCGACGCCGTGTCACCGGTGGCGCTCAGGTGCGGGGCCAGTGCCTGGACGGTGCGGGAGACGCTCGGTCGCCCCAGCAGGTCGGCCATCCACACGCTGGTACGGACGAGCTCGTCCAGGTTCACCCCGGTCTCGATGCCCAGGCCGTGCAACATCCAGACGAGGTCCTCGGTCGCCAGGTTGCCGGCGGAGCTCTCGGCGAACGGGCAACCGCCCAGACCGCCGGCGGAGCTGTCCACCGTGCGGACCCCGGCCTGCAACGCGGCGACCACGTTGGCCAGCGCCTGGCCGTAGGTGTCGTGGAAGTGCACGGCGATATCAGCTGAGTCCACACCTGCTTCGTTCAGTGCACCGATCAGGTCGGTGACCTGCCCTGGCGTACCCGCCCCGATGGTGTCGCCCAGCGCGACCTGGGTACCACCGGACTCCATCAGCCTGGTGGCAACCTCGACCACTCGGCTGGCCGGCACGTCCCCCTCCCACGGGTCCCCGCAGCACATCGACACGTAGCACCGAACCTCCAGCCCGGCCGCGCGCGCGGTGCGTACCACCGGGGCGAACATCCGCAACGAGTCGTCGATGCCGCGTCCGAGGTTGCGCTGGGAGAACGAATCACTGGCACTGGCGAAGACCGCGATCTCCCGCACGTCCCGGCTCATCGCCCGCTGCAGGCCGGTCACCGTCGGGACCAGCACGGGATACCGGATCCCGGGCCGCCGCCGCAGGAGGTCGAGGACGTCCTCGGCATCAGCGAGCTGCGGCACCTTCTGGGGGTGCACGAACCCGGCGACCTCGATCGTGCTGAGGCCGGCCCTGACCAGGAGTTCGATGAACTCGGCTTTCGCCGCGGCGGAGATCGTGCGCTGCTCGTTCTGCAGCCCGTCCCTCGGTCCGACCTCGTAGATCGTGACCCGCTCGGGCATGCCCGGCAGGGTCACCCGCTGTGGTTCGCGCATCACCACGTCGCCCACCTCATCCCCGGCCGTCAGTGGCCGGCAGTCGCAGAGTTCTGATCACAGACCGAGCGAGCGACCGATGATCTCTTTCATGATTTCGTTCGTGCCGCCGTAGATCTTCTGGACTCGGGCGTCGACGAAGGCTCTCGCAATGGGGTACTCGGTCATGTAGCCGTAGCCGCCGTGCAGCTGCAGGCAGCGGTCGACCACCCGGTTCTGCAGCTCGCTGCACCACCATTTGGCCGTCGCCGCCTCGTTGGCGCTGAGTTGGCCGGCGTTGTGCGCGAGGACGCACTGGTCGACGTAGGTCGTGGCGATCTCGATCTCGCTGTGCATCTCGGCCATCGCGAACCGGCTGTTCTGAAACGAACCGATCGGCTGGCCGAACGCCTGGCGGTCCTTGACGTAGGTCAGGGTGCCGTTGAATGCGGCGCGGGCCGCGGCGACGGCGATGGTGGCGATGGCCAGTCGCTCCTGCGGCAGGTTCCGGGTGAGGTAGCCGAAGCCCTTGCCCTCCTCGCCGAGCAGGTTGCCGACCGGCACACGGACGTTGTCGAAGAACAGCTCGGCGGTGTCCTGGGCGTGCATCCCGATCTTCTCGAGCTTGCGGCCCCGGCCGAAGTCCTGCTTGTCGCGTTCGACCACGATGAGGCTGATGCCCTTGGCACCCCTGGCCGGGTCTGTCTTGGCCACGACGATCACCAGGTCGGCGTTGATGCCGTTGGTGATGAAGGTCTTCGAGCCGTTGAGCAGATAGTGGTCGCCGTCGCGCAGCGCGGTGGTGCGGACCGCGCCGAGATCGGAGCCGGTGCCGGGCTCGGACATCGCAATCGCCGTGATGAACTCCCCGGAGACGGTGCGCGGGAGCCATCTACCGTGCTGCTCGGCGTTGCCCAGGTGCAGCAGGTACGGGATCGCCGTGTCGTTGTGCAGCGACAGCCCGAGCCCGGAGGCGTTGACGCCGGCGGCCTGGACTTCCTCGTGGATCACAAAGTTGTAGCGGAAGTCGGACTCACCTCCGCCGCCGTACTCGGTGGGGATGCACATACCCAGGAACCCATGCTCGCCCGCGGCCGTGAACAGCGCGCGCGGGACGATGCCGTCCTTCTCCCACTGGAGATGGTTCGGCACGACCTCCTTGTCCAGGAACCGACGGAAGCTCTGCCGGAACAGCTCGTGCTCCTCCTCGAACAGCGTCCGCTTCATTGCGTCCCGCCCCGCTCGCTCACCGGCGCGCTCACACCACGCCCCGTTCTCGCAGCCCGGCGATGTCCTTCTCCGAGTAGCCGGCCTGCCCGAGCACCTCGTCGGTCTGCTCACCGAGCGAGGGGGCGTGTCGCGCCTGGTCGAACGGCTGGCCCAGTACCGGCGCGGGCCAGCCGGTGGCGGTGTACGGCCCGGCCACCGGGTGCTTCGAATGGTGCACGATCTCCCGGGCGTTGAGGTGCGGGTCCTCGAGCGTCTCGAGCTTCGAGTTCGCCGGGCACAGCGGGATGTCGAAGTCCCGCGCAATGTCCATCCACTCGGCCTGAGTGCGCTCCCGGAAGACCGGGATCAGCACCTCGAGCAGATCCGCGCGCCCGCCGTCGGCGAAGTCCACCGAGAACGTTGTGTTCTTGACATCGACCAGGTCCGGGCGCTCTACGGCCCGGCAGAAGTTGTCCCAGAACTTGTGCTCGATCGCCGCCAGCGTGACGATCTTGTCGTCCTTGGTCTGGTAGTAGGTGTACTTCGGGCGCTTGTGCGGGTCCAGGCCGACCGGCGGCGGCGGGTTGCGGCGGTCGGTGATCCGTTCGCTGTTCCAGGCCATCACCGCATCGAGACACTGGTTGGCCAGTACAGCGTCACTGCCGGCGGCGTCGATGAAGGCGCCCTCGCCGGTCCGCGTGCGGTGCTGCAGGGCAGCCACGGCGGTGAGCGCCGCGTAGAGCGCCGTCGACAACGGTCCGTCGATGGAGCCGGAGAAGTAGAAGCCCTCCGGGTTGACGTCCTCACGGACGATGCCGTCGTCGCCCACGTCGAGCGACAGCTGACCGGCGACAGAGCCCATCATGTAGCCGTGCACGGGAATCTGGCTGTACTCCCCCGTTGCCCCGAAACCGCTTGCTTTGCAGTAGACGATGTCGGGCTTCACCGCCCGCAGCGCCTCGTACCCGACGCCCAGCTTGTCGCAGGCGTCGCCGGCGAAGCCGTCGACAAACACGTCCGCTTCACGCAGCAGCTCGAAGAACACCGCGCGGCCCTCGTCGACGCGCAGGTCCAGTTCGATGCTGCGCTTGTTCCGGTTCAGCAGCAGATGGAAGATGCTGTTCTGCGACGTGATGCGGTCGCCGAGCTCGCGCAGGTAGTCGCCCGAGCCTGGCCGCTCGATCTTGATCACGTCGGCGCCGAGGTCTCCGAGCAGCCGACTGGTCTGGTCCCCGGTGGGAAGCACCGCGCACTCGAGAACCCGGACGCCTTCCAGAAGCTTGATCATTTGGTTCTCCAGTCGAAAAAGAGTCGAAGCGGCCCCACCCGATAGGTCGAACCTGCCCGAAATGTCGGGACCACCGGCACGCATCGACGCCAGAGCCTCACCGAGACTGACAAAACCTAAAGCAGATTTGGTCGCTGGGTCAAGGTGTCTCGCCCACTGAGCGACATCGACGTCGGCCACAGCCCGCCCGAGCACGCCTGTCGGCGGCGGACAGAACATCGGAGGCGTCGACACCGGACGGTCGAACGGGCCCGACAGCGGACAACCGTCCATCCGGGCGCGCGCCGTTCATCAACCGCGTCGACCTAAGTGTTATTATAATCTAATGGACTCGAGGCGCTCACCCGTGGCCCTTACCCCCATCCACCTGAGGTGCACCCCGAGCAGCGATGCCCATCTGTCCGCCATTTAAGCCAACGAATCAGCCCTGGTAGCGCGCCACTTGGCACCTCGAGGCGAGCGAGCCCATAGCCTGGGCGTCCACAGAGGACGGACGAAGTGGTCCTCGACAGACAGCGCCTTAGAAGTAAGGGTAGGCTAATCATTTCAACTCGCGGTCAGGCTCACCCCACGCCGACGAGTCGCACCGCTGAGGGGGAAGTTTGAGCGAGCCACGCACTCGACAGGGCAAGAAGGCAATCGCGACCAGGGCACGCATTCTTGACGCCGCCGCGTTCGTGTTCCGATCGAACGGCTACGCGGGCACTCGCCTCTCCGATGTCGCGGCGGCAGCTAAGACCCAGGCGGGCAGTCTCTACTACTACTTCAGCTCCCGCGAGGATCTGGTCGAAGAGGTGCTCCGGGTCGGGCAGGAGCGCACCAGCGGATACGTCCGCCGACGGGTCGCGGCCCTACCTGACGACGCGACATCCTTGGACCGACTGTACGAAGCGATCGCGGCCCATCTCGCGACGATCCTCGAGATCGGTGACTACACAGCCGCCACCATCCGCATCCTCGGCCAGGTCCCGGAGGAGATCCGCCGGCGCCGTCTGCACGAGCAGCGGGAGTACGGGCAGTACTGGCGTGTCCTGGTCGACAACGCCCAGGCGACCGGGGAGCTTCGCGGCGACCTCGAGGGATCAGTCATCCGCATGTTCCTGCTCGGGGCGATGAACTCGGCCTCGGAATGGTTCCGGCCCAGGCAACTCGGCCTGTCCGCCGAGCAGTTCGAACAACAATTCGCGGCGATCTTCCTCGACGGCCTCGCCACCGACAACGTGCACGGACAGCGCTCTCTGGACGTCGAGATCGCGGCTGTCAACGCTGCCCGGGTGACCTGCGCCGGCTTTGCTCCCAGCGAGCCCCTGGCCAGCGGGGCGGAGCGGATCCTCGACGCCGCGGCATCCGTGTTCCGCGAGAAGGGATACGCCGGCACCCGCCTCGCCGACGTGGCCACCGCGGCGGAGGTCCAGACCGGAAGCATGTACCACCACTTCACCTCGCGCGAGGACCTCGTCACACACCTTTTGCTGGCCGCCTGGAAGCGCACCGATGAGCTCGTCCGGGAGAGCGTCAAGGCACTCCCGGACGGTGTCACCCCGCGCGACCGGTTTGCCACCGCAATGGCCGCGCACCTGCTCTCAGTCCTGCAGGCCGGCGCATACACCTCCGCGCTCGTCCGCATCCTCGGCCAGGTACCCGACAGCGTTCGCGAGCACACAGCGCCACATCAGCGGGCCTACCTCGACTACCTCCGACAGCTACTACAGGACGCGATCACCGCCGGCGAGATCCGCGACGACCTCGACGTGTCGATTGTCTTGATGATCCTCTCCGGCGCGCTGAACTGGGCAGTCGAGTGGTACAGCGTCGACGGCAAGCTCAGCCCGGAAAGCCTGGTCATCCAGTTCACCACGCTGGTTTTCGACGGCCTCTCCATCGAGGGCGCCGAATCCAAGCCCAGCTCGCGCCCGGCCAACGCTCGACGCTGATCGATCCCTGACCCCCTCAGCGATCTTCCGCTCCGCTCGCGCTTGTAGGCTAATCAAAATTAGATTAGGTTCGAGAGAGTCGTCGGAAGGACATGCGTCATGGGCGGTCTGGTCGCCTACGGTGCCTACATCCCGCACTATCGGCTCACGCAGTCGGCGAGATCAGCCGTGCTCGGCAAGGGCGGTGGCTCGCGCGCGCGGTCGGTCGCGGCGTACGACGAGGACGTAACCACCATGGGCGTCGAGGCCGCTCGCACAACATTGCGCGACCTGCCTCCCCCGGTAGCGCCCGAGCGGATCTACCTGGCGACCGCGAACCCGCCGTACCTGGACAAGACCAACGCCGCGTTGCTGCACGCGGCGCTCGGGCTAAGCAGAAGCACCCTCGCCGTAGATGTCGGCGGCGCTCCGCGCTCCGCGGTGGCCGCGATCCTCGCGGCCGCCGAGTCTCCCGAACCGGCCTTGGCAGTGCTGTCGGACCTGCGGGTGGGCCTCTCGGGGGGCAGCGAGGAGATGGACTCCGGTGACGCGGCCGCGGCACTTCTGTTCGGCGAAGGCACTAGCGAGGCGCCGGTCATCGCCGAGTTGCTGGCAACCGGCTGGACGACCGAGGAGTTCCTGGACCGCTGGCGGGTGCCCGGCGATCCGACATCGCGCGTCTGGGAGGAGCGCTTCGGTGAGAGCCTGTACGCCCCAGCCGCCGCCGAATCGTTCGCCGAGGCACTCAAGCGGGCCAACGTGTCCGCCGACCAGGTCGACCACCTGATCGTCTGCGGCCTTGCCGGCCGAGCCGTGAAGCGTTTCGCCGCGAGCAGCGGGGTACGGCGCGAAGCCGTCGCACCGGATCGGGCATCCGTCATCGGAAACTCGGGCACCGCTCAGCCCGGCGTTCTATTGGCCGATGTACTGGACCGCGCCGGACCGGGTCAGACGATCGCGGTCGTCCTGTTGGCGGACGGTGCCAGCACCCTGGTGCTGCGGACCACGGAAGGGCTGCGCACCGCCCGCCGGGCCCGGCCCTCGGTCGCGGAACAGGTCCAGGCGGGCGACCCCGGGCTGAGCTACGCGACGTACCTGTCCTGGCGGGGACTCCTACCGACCGAGCCACCGCGCAGGCCCGAACCCGACGCTCCCGCCGCGCCGCCGACCCATCGCTCCGCCGGCTTCAAGTACGGCTTCATCGGCGTCCGCTGCGACAACTGCGACACCGTGCAGTTGCCGCCCAACCGGGTGTGCTTCAAGTGCGGGGCGGTGGACCAGATGACGCCCAAGCCGATGGCAGACGTGCCGGCCAATGTCGCGACGTACACGATCGACCGGCTCGCCTACACCCCGAGCCCACCGATGATCGCGGTGGTCGTCGACTTCGAAGGTGGCGGCCGGTTCCGCTGTGAACTCACCGACGCCGACCCCGATGCGCTGGCGATCGGCGACCCCGTCGAGCTGACTTTCCGCCGACTGTTCACCTCGGGCGGGGTCCACAACTACTTCTGGAAAGCACGGCCGGTCCACGCGACGAGGGCAACCGCCGGCACGTCCGGCAACGAGGAGGTCTGACGTGGCTGCACGGGGAATCTGCGACCGCGTCGCAATCGTCGGCATGGGATGCACCGCCTTCGGCGAGCACTGGAACCGATCGACCGACGACCTGATCATCGACGCGGTGCAACAAGCGACGGAGGGCGGATCGCTCGCGGTCAGCGATGTGGATGCCTTCTGGCTGGGGACCTACCAGTCAGGAATCTCCGGGCTCACCTTGAGCCGGCCGTTGCGACTCAAGGGCAAGCCGGTCAGCCGCGTCGAGAACATGTGCGCCACCGGCTCCGAAGCCCTGCGCAACGCCTGTTACGCGGTCGCCAGTGGCGCCTACGACAGCGCCATGGCCGTCGGCGTGGAGAAACTGAAAGACTCGGGATTCTCCGGGTTGACCCGCCAGTCGATCCCGGGCGACGGAACCGGCGGCACGCTCGGCACCACGACCGGGCCGGCAAACTTCAGCCTGCTCGGGCCGGCCTACGCGAAGAAGTACGGGCTCGACGCGGAGGAGCTCAAGAACGTCATCACCCGCATTGCCTGGAAGAACCACTACAACGGCGCCCGGAACTCCCGAGCCCAGTTCCGCAAGGAAGTCGCGACCGACACCATCGCCTGCTCCCCGCTGGTGGCCGGGCAACTGGGTATCTTCGACTGCTCGGGAGTGTCCGACGGGGCAGCCGCGGCGATCGTCGTCCGAGCCGAGGACGCGCACCGCTACACCGACTCCCCGATCTACGTGAAGGCATTGTCGCTGGTGGCCGGCGATGCAAGCGGCAACGTCGATCCCGACTACGAGTTCACCGGGTTCCCGGAGGTCGTCGCGTCGGCCAAGCAGGCCTATCTGGAGGCCGGCGTCAACGACCCGCGCAACCAACTGGCGCTCGCCGAGGTGCACGACTGCTTCACGGTCACCGAGCTCGTTCTCATGGAGGACCTCGGCTTCGCCGAGCGGGGAACCGCATGGAAGGCAGCGTTGGCCGGTGCCTTCGACCTCGACGGGGAGCTACCGGTCAACCCGGACGGCGGACTCAAGGCGTTCGGCCACCCAGTCGGCGCCTCCGGCCTACGCATGATCTTCGAGTGCTGGCTGCAGCTGCGCGGACAGGCACCGGAGAACCGGACCGTGAAGACGGTTGCCGCGGGCAAGACGCTGGGACTGACCCACAACCTCGGCGGCGGGCCCGGGGAATGCGTCTCGTTCGTGTCCATCGTCGGGTCCGAACCGAACGCCTAGAGCCACCGAAAGGCAGACCCATGCGCGACGCAGTCGTCGTCGAGGCAGTGCGTACCCCGCTCGGCAAGCGCAACGGAGGCCTGGCCGGCGTACATCCCGCCGGCCTCAGCGCCATAGTCCTGCGCGCGCTCACCGAGCGCACCGGCCTCGACCCGGCTCTGATCGACGACGTGATCTGGGGCTGTGTAGGACAGGTGGGCGGGCGGTTCGACGGCCAGATCACGCCGGTGGCCACAGCCGACGGCGCACTCGAGCGGGACGATCGCCACCACGCTGCTGCACCACATGCGCGACAACGGCATCCGCTACGGGCTCCAGTCCATGTGCGAGGGCGGCGGCCAGGCCAACGCCACCATCTTCGAGCTCGTATCCGGCTGATTCCGCAACTAACCATCGGCTAAGGATCACCACGTGCACATTTCGGATTCCGCGGCCCTGGTGACCGACGACGCCGGCGGCCGCATCGACCGTGCCAATCGCTTCGGACTCAAGTGACCGATGCCCAACGGGGTCTCACCAATGGCTCCGGTCGACTGGTTGGGCCACCCCACGACCTCTGTCTCGGGTGCCGGCGATTCGATGAGTGCCGATTCGGTGTTCGCTCGATCCGGCTGTTCGACGACGGCGCCGCACAGGCCGATGTCGAGTTCACCGACGTACACGAAGGTGGGCCCGGCGTCGCGCACGGCGGATGGACAGCCGGCATGTTCGACGAGGTCCTGGGCCGCGTTCTGAGCAACCATCGCGCTCAACCACCGCCTACTCGTCGACGTGCGTGCCGAACCACACGGCGATGGCCGCTGGACCATGCACGGCCAGCTCCTGCTCGCCTCCAGCGGCGCAGATCTGGGAGACGCCTCCGGAGTCTGGGTCGAGCGGGACGGCTCGAGGCACTTCGAGCGCTACCAGCGCTGGCTCGAAGATCAGGGCAGCCCGGCTGGCACCGCGTGACCGGCCCGCGGGTTAGCCACCGGGCGTCGGCCGGGCGAGGACCGGCGGCACCGCCACTGCAATACGAGTTCGAGGGAGGCCTGCGATGGCAACCGCGGCGACAGGCGAACCGGTGTGGTTCGACGGAGCGGGGGTCCGGATGGCGGCGGACCGCTGGACCGGAGCGGGTTCACGATCTCCCCGGGGCACGGTGCTGCTCCTGCATGGTGGCGGCCAGACCCGGCACTCGTGGTTTCGCACAGCTGAGGCACTGGCCGCGGCCGGCTGGACGGCGATCGCGCTCGACGCACGCGGCCACGGCGACAGCGGATGGTCATCCGACGGCGACTACTCGATCGACGCCCTCGTGGCAGACGTAGCCGCCGTAGTCGAGCAGCTGGGAGAACGACCCGTGCTCGTAGGTGCGTCGATGGGCGGCATGACCTCGCTGGTCGGCCAGGGCGAGCGCGGGAACCTGGCCCGCGCGCTGGTGCTCGTCGACATCGTGCCGAGGGTCGAGCCCGTCGGCGTCAAACGGATCATGGACTTCATGGCAGGCAGCCCGGACGGGTTCGCATCGCTGATCGATGTCGTCGCGGCGGTGCGCGCCTACAACCCGCACCGGAAGCGTCAGCCCACCCCAGACGGCGTGCGCAAGAACCTCCGGCGGGGCGAGGACGGCCGGTGGTACTGGCACTGGGACCCGGCGTTCCTCCGCATCGGGGACGAGCCACGGCGCGAGGCCGACGAAGAGCGCACCCGGAAGGCGGCCGGACGGGTCCGGATCCCGACGATGGTGATCCGTGGCGAGCAGTCCGATGTCGTGAGCGCAGAGGGGGTCGCCGAGCTCCGATCGTTGATCCCCGACGCCGAGCTCGTCAACGTACCGGCCACCGGACATATGGTCGCGGGCGACGACAACGACGTGTTCAGCCGGCTGGTGATCGACTTCCTGGACCGGCTCGACTCCGGCCGCGGTGTCGTCCTCCGCCAGCCTGCCTCCGATGTCCTCGACACCACGCCGCTGGGCGACTATGTCCGGTGGCTGGCCGACGAGCGCGGTCTGCATTTCGGCGACTACGACGCCCTGTGGCGCTGGTCGGTCGACGACCTCGAGCAGTTCTGGGCGTCGGTCTGGGAGTTCTTCGGCATCGGCGGCGACTACGACGCCGTACTCGGCTCACGGGAGATGCCGGGTGCGCAGTGGTTCCCCGGAGCTCGGTTGAACTACGCCGAGCACATGCTCGGCGGGCCTGAGGACACCGACCGGCCGGCCGTCGTCGCGCGCTCGCAGACCCGTGATCCGATCGAGCTCACCTTCGGCGAGCTGGCCGACCGAGTGGCACGTGCCCGCGCCGGACTCGCGCGGCTGAGGGTACGCCGCGGCGACCGCGTCGTCGGCTACCTCCCCAACATCCCCGAGGCCCTGGTCGCGATGCTCGCGACCGCGTCACTGGGGGCGACATGGGCCTCCTGTGCGCCGGAATTCGGACCGCGCAGCGTCGTCGACAGATTCGCCCAGGTGGAGCCGGTCGTCCTGATCGCGGTGGCCGGCTACACCTTCGGTCCAAAGGACATCGACAAGACCGACGACCTCGCGGCAATCCGGGCCGGGCTGCCGACGCTGCGCCACGTCGTCGGCGTGCCCTATGGCCGCCACACCGTCGATGACTCCGTCGCCTGGGACGATCTGCTCTCCGAGCACGAGCCGCTGACTTTCGAGCAGGTGCCGTTCGACCACCCACTGCACATCCTGTTCTCCTCCGGCACCACCGGGCTGCCCAAGGCGATCGTGCACGGCCACGGCGGCATCCTGCTCGAGCAGCTCAAGAGCTACGCGTTCCACTACGACACCCGCCCCGGTGACCGCGTGCTCTGGTTCACCACCACCGCTTGGACGATGTGGAACATCCTGGTATCCGGTCTGCTGCGGCGCGCGACCGTCGTGCTGGTCGACGGCAACCCGCTCTACCCCGACCTCGGGGCGCAGTGGCGGCTGGCCGCCGACGTGGGCGCCACCTATATGGGCACGAGCCCGGCGTACGCGATGGCCTGCCGCCGCGAGGACCTGCACCCGGGCACCGAGTACGACCTGTCTGCGCTGCGCACGCTCGGCATCACCGGCGCCCCGCTGCCCGATGAGGGGTTCGCGTGGGCGTTCGAGCAGTTCGGCGACCGGATCATGGTCAACTCGATGAGCGGTGGAACTGACATCTGCTCCGCGTTCGTCGGCGGCAACCCCTGGCTGCCGGTTTATCGCGGCGAGCTGCCAGGACCGTGCCTCGGCGTCGACGCCACGTCCTACGACCCGGCGGGCCGGGAGGTCGTGGGCGAGCTGGGCGAGCTGGTCATTCGGACACCGATGCCGTCGATGCCCGTCCGCTTCTGGAACGACCCCGATGGCGAGCGCTACCGGAGCTCGTACTTCGACATGTATCCAGGGCAGTGGCGACATGGCGACTGGGTGGTGCTGACCGTCCGGCACAGCTACGTCGTGAGCGGGCGGTCGGACGCCACACTCAACCGTGGCGGGGTGCGGCTGGGCACCGCCGAGTTCTACGCGGTGGTCGAAGAGCTGCCCGAGATAGCCGACAGCCTCGTCGTGCACCTGGAGGACGCAGCGGGTGGCCCTGGCGAGCTGCTGCTGTTCCTGGCGCTGCGCGACGGTTCGTCGCTCGACAACCGTCTGCGCGAGCTGATCAGGACCGCCCTCCGCACCCACCTGTCACCTCGGCACGTGCCGGACGTGATGCACCTCGTTCCCGCCGTCCCACGCACCCTGACCGGCAAAAAGCTCGAAGCGCCGATCAAGCAGATCCTGCAGGGGCGGTCGCCGGAAGAAGTCATCAGCGAGGACGCGGTGAGCGACTACGCAGCCATCCCGGCGTTCGCGGCGTGGAGACAGTCATCAGCGCGTGAAGGCTGAGACAGGTCCCGAAATACCCGGGGCGCACTCCCTTGGCTACGCCGCGCGCGCCGCCACCCGTTCGACGAGATAGTCGTCGAGGTCCGCCTCGTGCGTCAGGCACCAATAGTCGATCACGCGGTACGGCGAATTACTGACGACTCTCCCTCGTGAATTCCGGTAGTAGGTCGTCATACCAGGGTGGGTCCACACCATGTGGGAATGGGCGTCGTCGATTTCCTTGACCCAGCTGTCGTGCACCTCACGGCGGCACTCGACCGAGCCAATCCCCTCGTGCACCATGCGGGTGACAACGTCGACTATGTACCTGGCCTGCGACTCACCGATGAAGAAATAGCTGCCGCCCGCACCGGAGTTGGTGTTCGGGCCGTACATGAAGAACAGATTCGGAAATCCAGGCATCGTAATGCCGAGGTACGCGGTGGCATCGTCAGCGCCCCAGACGTCGCGCAACGACGCCCCGTCGCGCCCGGTGACCTCCATGGGCTGCAGGTAGCGGTGGGTCTGAAAGCCAGTCGACAGGACAATGATGTCGGCGTCGACGCTCTCGCCCTCTGCGGTAACCACGCCGGTCTCGGTGATCCGCGCTACCCCGCTGGTCATGAGGTGGACGTTGGGCTTCTTCAGCGCGGCGTACCAGCCGTTATCGAGCAACATCCGCTTGCCGAAAGGCGGATAGGTCGGCAGGCACTTCCCGATCAGGTCGGGCCGGTCGCCGAGTTGGTCGAGAATGTAGTTGGTGAAATAACGCCGATGCCCGTCGTTCACGATATTGAGTGACCGCTCCGGGTGCTCCCACTCCGGATCGATACGGAGTGACGCATGGACACGATCGTTGAAAACCCACGCCAGCCGGAACCGGTAGTAGGCGTGGTAGTACGGCACGTTCTCCATCAGCCAGTGCACGTCCTCGCCGATGGGGGCGAAGTACGCGGCGTTGGGAGCGACCCACTGGGGCGAACGCTGGAAGACCGTGAGGGACCCGACCTGGTCCGCGATAGCCGGCACGACCTGCATGGCGCTGGCGCCGGTACCGACCACAGCGACGCGCTTGCCGGTCAGGTCGAGGTCGGCTGGCCATTCGGCGGTATGGAAGATCGGTCCGCCGAAGTTGTCCATGCCCGGGAGGTCCGGGAGCTTTGGCTTGTTGAACAAGCCGACCGCGCTGATCACGGCGGGAGCCGTGTAGCGGCGCTCCCCTTCTGCCCCGCGCGCCACGACCGTCCACCGCTGGTCGTCTTCGTCGTACTCGGCGGAGGCCACCTCTGTGTTGAACACGATGTGCTGGCGCAGGTCGAAGTGGTCCGCCATGTCGCTGAGGTAGGCCGCCATCTCGTCGCGCTTGCCGAAATGGGTCGACCAGTTCCGCTGGAAGAACGAGAACGAATACAGGTAGCTCGGTGTGTCGACGCCCGCACCCGGATACGTGTTGGTCAGCCAGACTCCACCGACGTCGCTGTTACGTTCCAGGATCACGAACGGGATTCTCAGGTCACGCAGGCGCATCCCAGCGATCAGCCCCGAGATCCCAGCACCAATCACGACGACGGAGAACTCGCGACTCGCTACTTCGGCTGCTGATACCGGCAGGGGCTCCGTCCCCTCGCTGAAGCCGATCTCTTCCCGCATCATCCGTTCGTACTCGTCTGGCACCTCTTCGCCCATGCAGATGCTCAACATCTCCCGAAGCTGAGCGGGAGGCGGAGCGGTCACCTCGGGCGGCGTGCCCCGGGACCACTCCATGATGGCGGTGACCGCACGGGTCCGGATCTCATCGGTGATCTCCGACGGGAAACCGCCCGAGTCGTTGGGTCCCAAACCGCGCGAACGGCTCGGCCGGTAGGGGTCCCGCAGCCACTGCGCATCGCCGGTCAGGTGAAACAACACCATCGTGAGAGTGGGGAGGTTCGCGGCCTGCACCGCTGCCCGCAAACACCCTTCGTCGAAGGGACGCTGCGGGGTGATCGGCATCGACACGGGTTCTCCTCGCGGTTCAGGCTCTGCGGCTCAGCTGCGACCGCCACCCGAGGGCGTCGAGTGAGACGGGACGCGCGCGATCCTCGCGGTCGGCTCGGTTCGCACGCTCCGTGCCGACCCCATCGCGTACAGCACACTCAGAGTACCAAATTATTGTTAGATTTAGGGAGCGATGGTTCGCTGCGCCACACACCTGAACGGATCAAGGCAGTGGTGAGACCTCAGCGCTTCGGCGCGCGGCCGAGCTTGCGACGCCAGTCACGCGCACCCAGAAAGCGCACCATCTTGGCCTGGAGCTCGCTCGTCCTGGTCACGTAGGGGTACCAGTGCGGCTCCGCGCGCAGATGGATCCGCTCGGAGACCACCGACTGCTGCCTGCAGAACTTGAGCATGCCGGCAGCTCCACCGGACCGGCTCCCCACTCCGGACTCCTTCCAGCCGTTCATCGGCAAGGGCAGCTGGAAGGTGCTCATCATGACGTTGTTCAGGTTGACCGCGCCCGCTTCGACCTGCCGCGCAACCCGATCCGCACGCTTGCGGTCGGTGGTCCAGACGCTCGCGCTCAGGCCGTACCGCGAGTCGTTCGCCAGCGTGATGGCCTGCTCTTCGTCCGCCACCTTCATGATCGGGAGGGTCGGCCCAAAGGTCTCGTCCCGCATACACAGCATGGAATGATCGACATCGACGAGCACAGTCGGCTCGAAGAACAGCCCCTTCGCCCCCCGCTTGCCGCCGGTCAGCACTCGAGCGCCCTTTGCCGTCGCATCGTTGACGTGACGCTCGACGATGTCGAGTTGTGCGGGCGTGCACATCGAGCCAACGTCGGCGGTGAAGCTGCCGTCGGGGTCCATGTCCTGCCGGAGTCGCTCCACCTTCTCGGTGACCTTGGCGACGAACTCGTCGTACACCGGCGCCTCGACGTACACCCGCTCGACCGAGATACAGATCTGCCCGGAGTTCCACATCGCTCCCCAGGCGGCCGCGCCCGAGGCCCGCTCGATGTCCGCATCCGCGAGCACGATCATCGGGTCCTTGCCGCCGAGCTCGAGGCTGCACGGGATCAATCGCTCACCCGCCCTGGCAGCAATCTTGCGACCGGTCCGCGTCGATCCGGTGAACATCACCATGTCGACCTCGTCGACGACCGCGGCGCCCGTCTCAGGCCCGCCGGTCACGCTGGCGAGCACGGGCGGCGCACCGATCTCCTCGAGCCAACCGCGGCAGGCCTCCGCCCAGGTGAGCGGCGTGAACTCGGACGGTTTGAACAGCACCGCCGCGCCCGCCATCAGGGCGGCGATTCCGTCGAGCATGGGACCACCGAGCGGACCATTCCACGGCGTGAGCATCCCGACGAGCTGGTACGGACGGGCGAAGACCCGAAGTTTCTTGGTCAGATTCCCTACGCCCCAAGTGGCGATCTTGCGATCGGCCAGGAACCTCTCGGCGTTCCCGGCGTAGTAGTTGATGAGGTCGATCGCCATCGCGATCTCGAGCGAGGCGTCACCCCACGACTTGCCGGTCTCCTCCTGCATGATCCCGACCAGCCGGGCCTCGTTGTCCAGGATCCAGTCCAGGAACCGGAACATGTGCTTCGCCCGACCCTCAGGCCCCAACGCCTCCCAGGCCGGCTGTGCGCCGCGCAGCTGCGCGGCGGCCGCCACGACGCCCGCTTCCCCTAAGTCCGGCACGCTGCCCACCAGGCGGCCGTCAGCCGGGCACCGGACCTCGATCGTGCGCTGGCCC
>Ga0193743_1001149_pt1 | contig 20118 bp, 11 predicted proteins | sample L2c2metaG_FD_143038 | JGI IMG/M metagenome (GOLD analysis project Ga0193743, IMG submission 143038) | Soil microbial communities from a riparian zone of the East river system, Colorado, United States - L2c2 | ecosystem: Environmental > Terrestrial > Soil > Riparian zone | place: USA: East River... | reverse complement strand
TTGCTCTAAACAACCTTTATATCTATCTCGGAGAACCAGTGTGCGTTATAACTATTGGGCAGGGATAGACGTGAATCATATTGATCTAAACGGACGTCATGCAGTGATTACAGGGGGCGCGCAGGGCATTGGGTTCGCCATTGCGGAACGGGTGTTGGCCTCTGGAGCTTCGGTCTCGCTGTGGGACAGGGACGAGGCGCTTGTGCAAAGTGCCTCGGAAACGCTGCAGAAAGCTGGACCGGTGACAACGGAGGTAGTAAACGTTTCGGACGCGGCGGACATCGATACCGCTGTAGCGCATACGATTGAGCGGCACGGCTCGATCGATATCCTAGTGGCGAGCGCAGGGGTCGCAGGGCCGAATTTCAAGACGTGGGAGTACCCCATCGATGCATGGCGCCAGGTAATGGAGATCAACCTCACTGGGACATTTCTTTGTTGTCGCGCGATTGTTCCTGGAATGATCGAACGTAACTATGGACGCATCGTGAATATCTCTTCGATCGCGGGTAAAGAAGGCAATCCGACAGCGTCCGGTTACAGTGCTTCGAAGGCAGGAGTAATCGCCTTGACCAAATCGCTCGGGAAAGAGGCTGCGAGTTACAACATCGCAGTCAACTGCATTACACCCGCAGCGGCAAAGACCCGCATTTTCGAGCAGGTAAGTCAGGAGCATATAGATTTTATGCTCTCGAAGATTCCGCGCGGGCGCTTTCTGAAAACGGAAGAGGTGAGCGCGATGGTTGCATGGCTTGTTTCAGAAGAGAATTCATTTACAACCGGGGCGGTCTTTGACTTGAGTGGTGGTCGTGCAACGTACTAGTTCTAGTGGAGCGTGGGTTCGGGAACATTGGCGTGAGAGATGAGGCTTTGTGTGGGATCGACTAGCAACCACAGCAGTGCACCGATTACGGCCAGACCGGCCGCAGTGAAAAACGCCGTCTGCCATCCCAGGCGACTGGCGAGGAATGGCGTGAGGGAGATGGCAACGGCGCCACCAAACCTGCGCGCCCATGTTCATAATGCCGGATGCAAGGCCTGCGTACTCCCCTGCGAAGTCAGCAGTAATGTCCCAGAAGCAACTCAGCGCAATATAAAGGATGCCCGCGCCAAGTGCGAGGACGATACCCGCCGTGCGCGCTTGCTCGGCGCGTGAGCCTGCTATGAGCAGCACGGAGGTGATGGCCATGGCGAAGAAGGGAAGAATGCAGCGCACGGTACGAAGGCTGAAGCGCCGCACGAGCCAGTCACTTGCGATGCCTCCACCCATGGCTCCAATCGTCATTCCTACGAAGGGCAATATGGAATAGACGGCGCTGGTCTTGAGGTTAAGGCTGCGGGCCTGGGCAAGGTAGAATGTAAAACCATCCGAAAAGACCCACGCGACGTATCCGTAGGCAAGATAGCTAAACGTAAGCGCGAGGATCTCTTTTACTAAAAAAATCCGGCATCCAAGGGATGCTTCGCTTTACGACATGTGCAGTATGTTCCGGCCCGCGCCCCGCTCGATGAGCGGGGAGGCTGAATTGGCGGTAGAGAGCAACGATCTCAAGGGATGGATATCGCGTTGTCCCGTGATCGCGATTCTGCGTGGCATCAGGCCTGGCGAGGCTGAATCCATAGGTAATGCGTTGAAGGAGGCTGGTGTCACCCTCGTTGAGGTGCCGCTCAACTCGCCCGATCCGCTCCGAAGTATTGAAACGCTGGCGCATGTCTTCGGCGATCGGATGCTGATCGGTGCAGGTACGCTAACCGATCCTGTACAGGTTCCAGAAGTAGCTGATGTGGGGGAAGACTGATCGTGACGCCGCCCGCAGACTTTCCATCGTTCGCGCTGCGAAACAGGCCGGTCTTTTTGCTGTTCCGGAGTTCTTCAATCCCACCAAGGCATTTGCCTTGTTGAAGGCAGGGGCTGATGCCATCAAACTGTTTCCTGCCGAGGTTGTAGGACCTTCCATGCTGAAAGCATTGAAGGCTGTTCTACCGAAGGACGCCCTCGTTATTCCGTGGGAGGGATCGACAAGCAGAGTATCGCCGAGTAGATGGCAACAGGAGCGGACGGATTCGGCGCAGGCTCATATATATAGGCCGGGCGATGAGGCAAGAACAGTGAAACAAAGGCAACGGCCTTGATCGATGCCGTGCGGGCTGTCAATGAAAGGCCAGGATTCTAGGTGGGCATTAAAGCCGATTTTCCCACTAGTACACAGTGTGCTAATTGCCCAAATGGGGACAGCTGCGATTAGTTTATCGAAGGTTAAGATCATCGAGTCTGACACTTCCATCGGTACTAATGCCAAGGAATCTGGAGAAACCCTGCCCTCGAACAGGCATTGGTTTTCGCTAACCTTCTCCTGCCACCGGATCATCCTTTACGGCTCGAGATGACCTGGCGTTCGATTGGATATTTCCCACGACCAAAGACATCGCTTCTACCTCAATTTTCCCTCGGTTAACACAAAAGCGCTTTTTGGGACTGATCTGGAGGAAGCTCGCCGAGTTCAGTCAGCGCGTTCGGCTGCTATCGCCGATGCAGATTTACGGTTCGAGCCATCCGCGAATACCATGTCAGCTTGCGGTTTAATTAAGGAAGTGTGCGATTCATTTGATCAGCAATTTGGCATGATCAGCGTAAAACTGGAGCAACTCCCATGGGTAAGAAGCAGCGAATTACGGAAACGATTTCGGTAGCTAAATCAACCGGTAAGCACTACCAACCTGAATCCAATCGACGCGAGTTTCTTTTAGGATTGACTGGAGCTGCAGCAGCAGCTTTCGCTGGCCAGAAAGGGGTTTCGCAGCCTACTGACCATGTCCTCAACATTGCCCGGGTGGCTGTTCCTTCGAGCCTTGCCGTCGTGAGTGAGAACAAGATTTCTGCCGTCAACGATGGCTTCATACCTGAGAGTTCGTTCGATCGCTCTCACGGACTCTATGCACTGCATGGGGAATGGCAAACTGAGAGCGGTAAATCCTGGGTGCAGTATGACTGGAGCGAGCAGGTAATCATCAACAAGATTGAGGTGTATTGGGCCGTGGACCGTCCCAAACCTGGGGCTTTGCCTGGTAGCAGCAGCTCACGCGGGATGCACGTGCCTGAAAGCTACCGCATTCTCTACTGGAACGGTAATGATTTCGTCCCGGTGAAGCAGCCCAATGGCCTTGGTGTGGTTGCAGACGCGTTCAACACCACGACCTTCGCACCAGTCAAGACCAACAAATTACGCCTCGAAGTGGCACTTCAGAAGGGGCAGCCGGCGGCCATCCTCGAGTGGCGCGTCTACAACTTCGGCCCTGGTCCATCTCTTCCGCCGGTGGTCAATGCCGGCGTTGATCGGTCGGTCGTGGTGGGCGCCCGGACCTACCTGGCTGGAAAGGTTATATGGCTAGAGAATTCACCCAACAATGCTGCTCGATGGAGCAAAACGTCCGGACCCGGGGCAGTTATTTTTGATCAGGCAACGTCTCAAGTGACTACGGCTAAATTCTCAGCACCGGGGGATTATGTCCTGACTCTAGCCGCCGTAGGCTTCAATAACCGGTCGCACTCTGTCTCCGTGCACGTTGAACTGAAGCCGCCTAGAGATCGGCTGGACGTTGTCTACACTCGGAACTACTCCATTAACAGCCAGTTTTGGAACCAGCGCGCCAAGTCGCTGATTGTGAATTGGATTCCTCATTGCATTCAAATGTGTGAACGAACGGACATCCCTGCCATGCGCGGCGATGGTGGAATCGATAACTTCGTTGAGGCCGGCAAGGCCAACCGCGGCGAATCGCATGGCAAGCATAAGGGATACGTCTTCTCGAATGCCTGGGTGCACCAGACGGTTGAGTCGATGTGTATTGCCTTGATGGTTGATGCGCAAGGCGATCCGGAGATTCTGCAGGCGCAAGAATTGATGCGGATAACCCTTGAACGCTGGATACCGATCATCTTGGCGGCTCAGATGCCGGACGGATATCTGCAGACGGCCTACACTCTCTCGGACCGTGCGAGTTGGCCGGAAAGATGGTCGCCGGATCATCGTGGCAATCACGAAGGATACGTTTCCGGATATTTTATCGAATCGGCGATCAATCACTACACTCTCACTGACGGCGAGGATCTGCGCCTCTATAAAGCGGCGAAAAAGCTGGCTGATTGTTGGGTCGCTAATATCGGCCCTGGCAAGAAAGACTGGTTCGACGGCCACCAGGAGATGGAGCAGGCACTCGTACGCTTTGGTCGCTTCGTAAACGACCAAGAAGGAAATCACCGCGGAGACGCCTATATTGTGCTCGCGAAGTTCCTTCTCGATTCCCGTCGCGGTGGTTCTGAGTACGACCAGAGCCACTTGCCACCAGGTCAGCAGTATGAAGCTGTAGGCCACGCGGTGCGCGCCACGTACTTCTATTCGGGCATGGCAGACATCGCCGCTGAGACGCACGACCCGGATTACCAAAGTGCTGTGATCTCGCTTTGGGACAACATGGTCAACAGGAAGTACTATCTGACCGGCGGGATTGGCAGTGGCGAAACTTCGGAAGGGTTCGGACCGAACTATTCGCTTCGCAACGAAGCATATTGTGAAACATGTTCGAGCTGTGGCCTCGTTTTCTTTCAGTACAAGCTCAACCTCGCATATCACGACGCTAAGTACGCGGACCTCTACGAGCAGACGATATATAACGCTTTGCTCGGCGGTGTTGCACTCGATGGCAAGAGCTATTGCTACACAAATCCACTGATCAATACGGAACGTGCGCTGTGGCATGTGTGCCCGTGCTGCGTCGGCAACCTCTCTCGCACGCTGTTGATGCTCCCCACCTGGACCTACGTCAAGGACAAGTCCGGCCTATACGTGAACATGTTCGTTGGAAGCCGGATCCATGTCGGTCAGGTCAACGGCACTGGCGTGGAGGTTGTGCAGAAGACGGAGTATCCATGGAAGGGCACGATCTCGATCACACTGAATCCTGAGCAAGCCAAAACGTTTTCGGTGTACGTGCGGATTCCCGATCGCACGACGAGCAAGCTTTACAAGGAGACTCCCGCAGTGCGGGGAGTGAAGCGCTTCGCTGTGAACGGCCGGCAGGTTACGCCCACCATCCAGAAGGGATACGCGGTAGTGACACGCGAGTGGCGGGAGGGCGACCGAATCGAGTTGGAATTGCCGATGGAACCCCAGCGCGTTGTCGCGGACCCACGTATCAAGGCGGATACAGGTCTAATAGCCTTAAAGTACGGCCCTTTGGTTTACAGCCTGGAGGCTGTCGACAATCAGAACATCGATCAAAGACTTGGCGCGGCGCCGCTTCGCACGCAGTGGCGACCCGACTTACTCGGCGGTGTCATTGTTATTACGGGCCAGTGGGCAGACGGCTCGGAGTTCCTGGCGATTCCAAATTACGCGCGGATGAATCGTATAGGTCCGCCGCACGATTACCCCAGGGAAGAGGACATCGATTCCGGGTCGAGCACGACGGGAAGTGCGTCGTCAACGAGTAAGGATCCGAAGAAGCCGACGGTCGAATCGAAGGTATGGATCTAGGTTAGTCCCGGATGTCTCAAATTCGAGGGGACATTCATGGTTTCGGCAACTTGAAGCACAAATCTCGGACTCCGGTTTTCGAGTTTCGTTTGCGGCGGAATCCTCGGGCCATGAACTCGCCACTGATAGTGGGCGTTCATTGAGGGACATATCTGATTTTGTTTTTTCGCGTCGAGATCATATAACTTGTTCGCACACCGTTACAGGCTGGCAGCCGTCGCAATGAGGTCGTTCAAGTGAATCTAGAAACTACACGTAGAAGATTTATGCAGCTCGCTGCTGCTGCGTCCTCTGTTTGCAAGAGTGCAGAAGCGGCAAGGCGTTTCAAGGGTTATGTCGAGATCAAGGTCGACCCAGCTGAAGACCTCACAAGGACATCCAGCGTAACTTGGGCCATCGATCGGTTGCGAGCCTTACTCAAAGACAAAGAGATAGCCACGCAGGGCAGCGGCAAGGCTGCTGCGACCATTGTGATCGCTCCTCTGAAAAGCGCGTTGACGACCGGTTTTGCTCTACCAAGAGAACGCAAGTCGGAGATGATCGCGCTCATCCCAGATCGTGATCGCGAAAATCTAATCCTCGTGAGTGGAGTCGACGCACGTGGTCTTACCTACGGTCTTTTGGAACTCGCGGATCGTATTCGTGTAACCGATGATCTGTTCGATGCGTTGACGCTCCACGCCCCGGTTGTCGAAACCACACCCAACCGTGTCCGTAGTGTCGCCCGAGCATTTTGCTCAGAGATTGAGGACAAATCCTGGTTCTATGATCGTGATTTCTGGACGCACTATCTTGATTCACTCGCCTTTGCACGCTTCAACCGCTTCAACTTCACATTGGGAATCGGTTATGACTTCCCGACTGGGGTCACTGGCGATTATCTGCACTTTCCTTACCCCTATCTTGTAAAGCTCAGGGCATATCCTGATGTTCGCGTCGATCCGCCGCTTCCTCCGGGTGAACGCGAGAAGAATCTTGAAGCCTTGCAGTTCATTGCGACCGAAACCGAACGCCGTGGGCTCGATTTTCAACTCGCCATCTGGACCCACGCCTATGAATGGACGGCGAGTCCAAACTCCGACCATCACATTCTGGGCCTCACGCCTGCGACTCATGCTTCCTATTGTCGTGATGCCCTCGCTGAATTGCTAAAGCTCTGTCCTGAAATCAAGGGCGTAACTCTTCGCGTTCACGGAGAAAGTGGCATTCCTGAAGGAAGTTACGACTTCTGGGAGACTCTCTTCGAAGCGTTTCGTGGCGCGGGCCGTCCTATTGAGATCGATATGCATGCCAAAGGACTCGACCAAAGGATGATCGACCTCGGACATAAGACCGGCATGCGTTTGACGGCCGGTGCTAAGTTCTGGGCAGAACATCTCGGTATTGGCTATCACCAGGCAGACATTCGCGCCACCGAGTATCCACGTGAGAATGTGACAGGCACCTTCGCCGTCTCCAACGGGGCCAGAAACTTTACGCGCTACGGATACGGTGACTTCTATCAACAGGGAAACGGCATCGAACTGCTTTACCGCGTCTGGCCTGGCACACAACGCCATTTGTTGTGGGGAGATGCGGCCCTCGCCTCGGGCTACGGCCACGCGGCGAACTTCTGCGGCGCTGCTGGTATGGAGCTTTGCGAGCCACTCACCTTCAAAGGCCGTGAAGGTTCAGGCCATTCCGATGGCCGGAATGCCTACGCGAATCAACAACTCGGTTCAGCGAAGCTCGACACCGGTAAGTTCGACGTGACGTACTTCCTTTGGGGTCGCCATCTCTACAATCCGGAGACGGCACCTGAAGCCTATCGGCGTCATCTGAAGATAACTTATGGAGACGCAGCCGAACATCTTGAGATAGCCCTTGCCAACTCCAGCCGCATCCTGCCGCTGGTGACCACGGCGTGGTTGCCTTCGGCGTCGAACCATTCTTTGTGGGTTGAACTGTATACGCCCACATCGATTCTGCCGGTCAAGGGAAAGCCCCTCTACAGTGATTCGCCCGCGCCACACAACGTAAGTACTGTCAGCCCCCTTGACCCGCAGTTATTTGTCTCCATAGACAGTTATGCGCAGGCACTCGTTCATAACGCCGTTACTCCTCATTATCATCCTCTCGAAGTCGCGCAGTGGATTGATGAGATGGTCACACAATCATCGAGTGCCCTTGCCAAGGCGAAGAAGTCTGCCGCGGGGCGCATGTCATCGCCAGCATTTCGTCGCGCAGAAGAAGACATCCTCATCCTCAACGGACTCGGACGCTACTTCGCTTCGTTGTTCCGAGCCGCGCTCTGCTATTCGTTGTTTCTGAGCACTGGCGACAAGCAGATCGCGGGGGAAGGCCTCAAGTTCTATCGCAGCGCACTCGAGTCTTGGAGAGCGATGTCGGTGGAGGCGAAGTCGGTCTATATAAGCGATGTCAGCTATGGTTCCACACCAAATCGTCGGGGCCACTGGATGGACCGTATTCCAGAAATCGAGAAGGATGTCGCTGCGCTCGAACAGTATTTCGCTAGTGCGAATGTTGCGAATACAGGGGTCAACGCTCTTGCACTCATTTCTGTTCCACACAGCCGGGCGAACTATAAAGTGAGTCACACCCCCGCCCAGGCACTCCATCCAGGCAGCGACCTTACGCTCAGGTTGCAGGTTGCCGAACCCGTCACTGAAGTGGTTCTCTGGTATCGCCATGTGACCCATGCGGAACGTTGGCTTTCGACGCCAATGGGGCGCAGCGGGCAGGTATTCACCGCTCCAATTCCGGGTTCGTATACGCAGTCGCAGTTTCCGCTTCAGTACTACTTTGAGCTTCGCAGTCAGACAGACGCCACTTTTTACCCTCCCATAAATGCTACGCTGTCGAATCAGCCCTATTTTGCCGTCCATCGTCGGATATAAGCGCCTGGCCGCATGAACAGACCTCTTTCGTAAGGACCGTTCTGATGATGACCTGTCCAGATCGCACTAGAAAGCGTCGCGACACTCAATCTCTGTCCGACTCGGCAGAGGTCAACGGCGAAAAAATATCACTTCGTGGAGGTGTTGGTTTTGCCGCTCTTCGAGGCGAGGGATCCGACCGTAGTTTCGCCGCGGAGACGGATGTCGTCGGACGACGAGCCTACGAGGATGTCGAATACGCCGGATTCGACGCGGAAGTCGTGGATCTTTACGTCGTAGAAAGCGAGCCTGCTGACGGGGATATTGAGGGAGATGGACTTTGATTCGCCCAGGTTGAGGGCGATGCGCTGGAAGGCACGGAGGCATTTGACGGGCTGGTAGGTAGAGCTGGTGCGCTGGTGGGTATAGAGTTGGGCGACGTCGGAGCCCGCGCGGTCGCCGGTGTTCTTGATGTCGAAGGAGACAGTGAGATTCGCGTTTGTACCTGCGCCAGACTGCGTGACTTTGAGATTGCTGTAGGCGAAGGTGGTGTAGCTGAGGCCGTGTCCGAAGGGATAGAGCGGGATGCCCTTGAAGTACATATACGTGTAACCTTTGCTGACGTCGTACTCGTTTTGCGGAGGGACGCCATCGAGGCTTTGATAGACGGTGTAGGGGAGGTGGCCGCTGGGGTTGTTGATGCCGAAGAGGGTGCGGGCGATCGTGTCTCCTGCGCCTTCGCCGGGATACCACGCGGAGAGGATGGCGGGGAGATGGTCGTGTGCCCAGGTGACGGCGAGCGGGCCAGCATTCTCGAGCACGAGGACGGTCTTGGGGTTGGCGGCGTAAACGGCTTCGAGGAGCTGCTCTTGCGCTCCGGGGAGATCGAGGTTGCGGCGATCGCGGCCTTCGGCTTCGATGCGGAGGTTGGTGCCGAGGCAGAGGACGACGACGTCGCTGCTGCGGGCGAGATCGGCGGCGCGATCGATGGCCTTTTGATCAAGAGCGTCGGTGTAGCCGGCGCCCTGGGCGTACTCGACCTTGACGCCGCTGCCGAGGAGGGACTCTAGGCCGCGGGTGACGCTGACCTTGCGGAAGGGCGTGCCGTAGTAGTTGCCGGTCTCGTAGTCGTCGCCTCCGGCGGGGCCGATGACGGCGACGGACTTGATTTTTTCTTTATCGAGGGGAAGGAAGTTCTGGCGGTTGAGGAGGAGCGTCATGGACTCGGCGCCGAGCTGGTCGGAGAGCTTGAGATGCTCGGGGGAACGGACGACGTCCATGCCGATCTTGGAGTAGGGGCTATTCTCAGGCGGGTCGAAGGCTCCGAGGCGGAAGCCTACACGAAGGACGTTGCGGAGGGAATGATCGAGCTCTTTTTCGGTGAGGAGGCCGCGCTTGACGGCGAGAGGAAGGTTACGCTCGAACTCGGGATCATCGGAGTCGTTGCCGGCCTTGATGGCCATGGCGGCGGCATACACAGGATCCTCGCTGAAGCGCTGGCCGACCTCTGTGCGGCGGGTTTCGGTGAGCAGCTGCACGGCGCCGAGGTCGTCGGTGACGAAGCCATCGAAGTGCCACTTGCCGCGGAGGATGTCGGTGAGTAGGTAGTGGTTGACGGCGTCGGGCGTGCCGTTGATGGCATTGTAGCTGGACATGACGGACTGCGCGTGGGCTTCCATGAATGCATCGCGCCAGTGCGGGAGCCAGTACTCGAAAAGATTGCGCTCGTCGACGGTGGCGGAGAGGTGCTGGCGGCCGGTCTCGACGTTGTTGACGGCGAAGTGTTTGACGGTGGCAGCGAGCTTGAGATGGCTGATGTCGTCGCCCTGCAGGCCGCGCACGTAGGCGACGGCCATACGGCCGGTGAGGTAGGGGTCTTCGCTGAAGACCTCCTGGATGCGTCCCCAGCGCGGGTCGCGGCTGATGTTGATGACGGGCGAGCGGAAGACGAGGCCGTGGGTGGTGCGCGGGCCTTCGGCTTTGGCGTTGTAGAGGGCGCGGCCTTCGTCGCTCATGGTGACGGCGACGGTATGAATGAGTTCGGGGTCCCAGGTGGCTCCCATGGCGGTGGCGATGGGGAAGAGCGTCGTCGGCTGCTTGGACCAGACGCCGTGCAGGGTCTGGTTCCAGCCGCCCCAGGCGGGAAGGCCGAGGCGTGGCAAGCCCTTGTTGGTGTGGTTGAGCTGCTGCGCCTTTTCTTCAAGCGTGAGGTGGCCGATGAGGTCGGTGATGCGGTCTTCGATGGGGAGCTTCGTATTGCGGAAGCCCGGCTGCACCTGCGCGAATGATTGTGCCGAAGAGACAGTAAAGCAAGCGAATATGCCCGCAATGATCCATTGACGCATGAGCCGCATACATTGACCTCCGTGTTGCTGTTAGTTATGGCTTGTCGTCACGAAGAACCTCGACGACAGCCGACATATCTTTTTCGCCGAGACCCTGCTGCTCGGCTTGATTGAACAGCTTTTCGGTGACCGCAGCCGTCGTGAGCGTGACGCCGTGCTCGGCGGCTGCTGCCTGCGCGTAACGAATGTCCTTGTTCATGAGGCGCAGGAGGAAGTTGACCTCGTAGGTACGTGCGGTCATACGGTCGCTCATGGCGTTGAAGATGCCACTGCCGGGCGCGCCGGTCTTGAGCATCTCGAGAGCCTGTGTACGGTTGAGATTGGTGCGCTCAATCCAGGTGAGGGCTTCGGCGAAAGAGGCGACCTGGACGGCGCAGAGAAAGTTGTTGATGAGCTTGAGCTGTCCGCCGCTGCCGACGGGGCCGAGGTGGAGGATGGCCTTGCTCATGACGGCGAGCACGGGGCGCACGGCGTCAAGCGTGGCTTGGTCGGCGCCGCAGAGGAAGGTGAGCTGACCGGCTTCGGCCTGCGGGCGGCTGCCGGTGACGGGGGCTTCGACGAGTCCGATGCTGCGGGATCCGGTTTGCCGGTCGAGCTCGGCGATCCACTCGGGTGAGAGCGTGCCGCACTCGATGACGGTGCTGCCTGAGGACATCGCTGCCAGCGCGCCGCTGTCGCCGAGCCATGCGGTGCGGGAAGCGGTATCGTCGGCGAGGATGGAGATGACGACATCGGCGGACTTGGCTGCCTCGGCGGGAGTGCTGGCGATGGTTGCGCCCTGTGCGGCGAGGGGTTCGGCCTTGGCGCGTGTGCGGTTGTATACGGTGAGCGGAAAGCCTGCCTTGAGGAGGTTGGCGGCCATGCCGCGGCCCATGGTTCCGATACCGAGAAGAGCTACCCGTTGCTTCGACATTTTCTCAATCTCCTTATGCCATCGGCTGGATGCGGACGGCTGAGGTGATGGTCTCATCGACGACGATGGTGTTGATCAAGGGGCGGCCAAAACCTTCGAAGCTGACCTCGGTGGTGTCGCCTGCGGTGAGGCGGATGTTTTCGCCGAAGGAGAGCGCGTCGGCTCCGAGGAAGTGGATGTGCAGCACGCCCGGTTGGCGATGGCCGGCGAACTTGAAGTGATGGTGCTCGAGGTTGGCGAGGGAGTGGCACATGTTGTCTTCGCCGGTGCGGATATTTTTCTCCCAGAGGGGCGCATTGTTGCGGAGGATGCGGACCTTGCCGGGGACGTCGGCGAAGGCGGAGTCGACGACGAGCTCCGGACCGAGGGAGCAGACGCGAAGCTTGGAGCCGGCGAGGTTGAGATAGTTGCGACGCTCGAAGACGTGGTCGGAGAACTCGTTGCCGGCGCACATACCGATGCGGTGCGGCTGGCCCGCGTCGTCGATGAGGTAGATGGCGGCGATCTCGCCCTCTTCGCCGCCGTCCTCGGCGTGGCCGGGGATGTTGAGCAGAGCGAAGGGTGTGCGGATAATGGAGCCGTCGCCCTTGTAGAACCACTCCGGCGCGATGCCGATCTTGCCTGCGGCGGGACGGCCCTTTTCGCGGCCCCACTCGAACATGCGCATGCTGTCGGTCATCTCGACTTCTTTCTGCGCGGTCTCGGCGTGCATGGCCTGTCGCTCGCGCGCGCTGCCGAGGTGCGTGAGGCCGGTGCCGGAGACGAGCGTCATCTGCGGTGCGCCTGGAATATCGACAGGTGACAGCAGCTTCCATGCGGAGTTCTGCCGGTAGACGTCGTCGTAGCGTATGCGGTCGCTGGTGGCCAGCGAGGTAGCGAGTTTGGTGAACGCGGTCTTCAGTGCGAGTGCACGCTGCGCGAGCTCGTAGACAGAGGTGACCTGGGTGAGGAGGACGAGGTGCGGCTCGTCGACGAGCGCGATGCAGCGGAGATCTCCGTTGGCAAGTTGAACCAGTCGCATCGTGGTAGCTCCTTATTCGACGATGTGGAATCGCTTCAGCGACTCTTCGTTGATGGTGAGGCCGAGGCCGGGAAGGTTGTCGTCGAGATTGATGACGCCGTTCTTCGGCGTGGGCTCGCCGTCGAAGATGTACCAGAAGAGCTCATTGCCGACCTCGACGTCGACCTGCGGGAAGTACTCCGCGACGGGCGAGTTCAGGCTGGCCATCACGACATGGTAGTTGTGCATCTGCCCGGCGTGCGGCGTGACGGGGACCTGGAAGGCTTCCGCCATGGCGCAGATCTTGCGTGCTTGGCTGATGCCGCCGACACGGTTGGTGTCGAACTGGATGACGTCGAGGGAGTTGCTTTCGAGCAGCTCGCGGAAGCCGAAGATGGTGAACTCGTGCTCGCCGCCGGCGATGGGAATGCGGCCGTAGCTCTTGAGCTCTTTGTAGCCGCGGGTGTCGTCGGGAATGACGGGCTCCTCTAACCAGCGGAGCTGGAAGGGCTCGAGCAGAGGAAGCATGCGCTTGGCGTAGTCGAGCGTCCAGCCCATGTAGGCGTCGGTCATCAGGTCGATGTCGTAGCCGATGACCTCGCGCACGTTGCGGACGAGCTCGATGTTCTTCTGCATTCCGGCGGCGCCGTCGAGCGGTCCCCAGCCGAAGCGCAGCTTCATCATCCTGTAGCCCTCGTCCTTGTACCTCTGCGCCTCGGCGCGAAGCTCGGGGATGGGCATGGCGTAGAGTCGGCTGGCGTAGACGGGGATGTTCTCCTTGGTGCGGCCTCCCAGAAGCCTGAAGACGGGTTGCTTGGCGTCCTTGCCCATGAGGTCCCAGAGGGCGATGTCGAGGGCGGAGATGGCGGAGATGGCGACGCCCTTGCGGCCGAAGGCGAGGGTGCGGCGATACATCTGCTGCCAGAGGTACTCGACGTCCCAGGGGTCGGAGCCGAGGAGCAGCGGCTTGAGGTAGATGTCGACGAGCTGCTTGGTCACCATCGGCGACAGCGCGGCGTTGCCCAGGCCGACGAGGCCGTTGTCGGTGAAGATCTCGACGACGAGCCAGTTGTGGAAGGCGAAGTTGCCCATCGAGGCCTCGCGGAAGGCGACGAGATCCATGGGGTTGGTGCAGAAGTGTGGAGGCAGGGGAACGGTCTTGCCTTCCCACTGGACGACGCGAGTACGGACTTCGGTGATCTTCATGCGGCGCTCTCAATTTCCTGTAGGTCTGTGGCGCTTAGTGGTTGAATCCTGCCGGCGAAGAGAAGGATGGCGAGGAATCCGATGAGGTGAAAGGTTCCAACGAGGAGGAACAGGGTCGCATAAGTGAATCCATGGCCCAGCAGGTATCCGGCTACGAGGCCGAAGATGGCACCTCCAATGGCTCCGCCGAAGCCGATGAGTCCGGCGACGGTGCCGACGGTGGTGAGAGGAAAGATATCAGTGGGCAGGGTCATGATGAGGCCGGACCATGCCTGCTGACAGAAGAAGGCGATGCTGAAGAGAAGCAGCGCCACCTGAACGGGGGCAATGGAGACGAGCATGACGACTGGCATGCCGAGGGCGCAGCAGCCGAGGACGAGCTTGCGCGAGAGGTCGATGGAGCGGCCGCTGTGAATGAGCTGCGAGGAGGCCCAGCCGCCGATGAAGCTTCCAACACCGCTGGCGGCATAGGGGATCCAGGCGTAGTAGCTGACCTGCTTGATGTCGAAGCCGCGCACGTCGTAGAGGTACTTGGGCAGCCAGAAGAGGAGGAAGTACCAGGCGGAGTCGGACATGAACTTGGCGAAGACGATGGCCTGGACCTTGCGCATGGCCATGACCTGGGGCCAGCCGATGTTGCGGCCGAGGACACGGGCATCGACGGTGTTCGAGGAGAGAGTCGTGGTGTTGGAGCGATAGGCTATGGCCCACCACACTACCCAGGCGAGGCCGAGGGCTCCGGCGACGAGGAAGACGGCGCGCCAACCGCTCGAGAGCAGAACGAAGCCGATGACGGGAGGAGCGAGCACGGAGCCGACGGCGGTTCCGGCGTTGATGAGTCCCATGGCGGTGGAACGCTCGGCGGGCTCGATCCACTCGGCGACGACGCGTGTCGCGGCGGGAAAAGCTCCTCCTTCGCCTCCGCCGAGCAGGAGGCGGGCAATGAGAAGGAGCAGGAAACCGGAGGCGAGGGCGTGCAGGGCGCAGGCGAGCGACCACCAGACCATGATGAGAAGGAAGCCGCGTCGGGTGCCGAGGGAGTCGAGCAGGCGTCCGCCGAGCATGTACATGGCGGCGTAGGCGAGCAGGAAGGCGGTCTGCAGGTAGGAGAACTGCTGGTTCGAGAGAGGGATGTTTCGCTGGATGGCAGCGATGGCGACGGGCAGCGTCTGCCGGTCGAAGTAGCTGATGGCAATCGCCACCGCTACCATTACAACGAAGTACCACTTGCGGTCGGTCACGCTGGGTCTGCCCTCTCTACCAAGTGATCGCTACGAGCGAGATGCTTTGACGGGGAAGCTCGGTCGCGAGATCGAGCCTGCCGTCGACGATGTTGACCCATGTGGGTGAGGCTAGCAGCTGCAGACCGGCGATGGATTGCAGCTGCGTGTACTGTTCGGCGGTGGGACGCTGCGGCGCGCCCATGGCCTTCCACGCAGTGTAGGCGTTGCTGTGGGTGTCGTCGATGCGGTAGTGCTGGACGAGGACGCGCTTGACGCCGTTGGGAAGGCCGCGGAGCTTGACGGATGTGGGTGTCGCGGCGGCGGCCGTGTCGGCGTCGTGGTAGTTCCAGAGCAGCACGGTGGCCTTGCGGTCGTCGATAGCGGCCATGGCGTCGACGTCGTTCTTGTCACGGACGCCCGTCGAGACCAATGTTTCGAGCGGGACGCTGGCGTTACTGGTGGCGTCGACGCGCGCGCCGCTCATGAGTCCGAGCATGCGGAAGAGATTCAGGACGGGCTTGTTGATGCCGTTGGTGGAGAGCGAACGAAAGCCTTCGAAGTAGTCCTTGTCCTCGAACTCGAAGGACCAGCTGAGCATGGAAAGCAGGTTGACCTTGTGCTTGTCCTGGAGATCGAAGAGCGCCTTGAAGGCAGTGGCGGTGTAGGCGGGGTAGAGGGTGCCGTTGCGGTAGTTGTTGGCGGGGTTGACGCGCGAGGAGCAGGCGGCGCAGCCCTCGGGATCGGCCTCGCTGAGGATGATGGGAAGGTTGCGGTACTTCGCATACTGCGAGATGAGGTAGAAACCGCGGTCGGCGTCTGCGAGTTCGTGCTTGATGCCCATAGTGACGTGTTGGTCGACGATAGTTGGGCGTCCCTTGGCGTGGAAGGAGATGAAGTCGAGTGGGATGGACTTGCCGTCGGCGAAGCTTTTCCCTGATTGAACGTGGTCGAGGAAGCCCTTGAGGTAGTTGTAGGCCTTCTGGTTCGAGGGGCTCGTGGTTGCAGGGCCGCCGACGAGCGCGCCGGGGAGGACAGACTTCACACCGGCGACGGCGTAGTCGTAGAGCTTCCAGTAGTCCTCAGGCGTGGAGTGCCAGTAGTCGATATCGGGCTCGTTCCAGACCTCGAAGTACCACTGGAGGACGGTCTCCTTGCCGTAGCGCTCGACGAAGTGTGCGGTGATGACGCGGATGAGCTCGCCCCACTTGGCGTAGTCCTTGGGAGGATTGTTGGAGGCACCGCTGATGGTGCTCTTGGGGTAGCGGACCTGATATTCGCTGCGGCCGGGAAGTTCAGCGGCGAGGTCTTTGGGCATGAAGCCGAACTCGACCATGGGGCGGACGCCGGCGGCTCTGTACTCGTCGAAGATACCGTCGAGGATGGTGAAGTCGTAGATGGGCTTGCCGGAGGCGTCTTCGCGATAGACGTTCGTGGAGCTGAATTTGAGCTCGGCGTTGCCATCGCCGGAGGTGAGGAGATGGTGGGCGCGGATGTAGACGGGTACGGGGCTGAGATCGCGAAGTTCGCGCAGCAGCACCTTGCCGTTGCGCATGGTGGTGTAGTTGGCCTCGTCGTAGCCGAACCAGCTATAGATGGGTTTGTAGGGGCCGACTTTGTTGGCGAAGTCGACGGTGATGGTGGCTGGAGACTGCGTCGAGGCCAGTGGCGCGGAAGGGATGATCCCCTGCGCCGCCGCGCCTGCTGCTGAACCTGCGAGGACACACGATAGGAACGTCTTTTTGAAATGGGCGAATTGCAAAGTGAATCCTCGAATAAGTTAGAAGTTGTACTTGAGAGCGAACTGTATCTGCCGCGGTAAATTGGACGAGCTTGTGATCTGCGCACCTGTCGCACTATCGATCGGCGAGGTGGCAGAGTTACCATTTGGAGCGGCGAAGCTGACAGTATTCGGGAAGTTGAAGAACTCCGCGCGGAAGGAGAGTGTGCTCTCGCCCGGCAACGAGAAGTTCTTGAAGATGGAGGCGTCAAACTGGTTGTACGTGCCTGAGCGCAGCGTGTTGGCTCGTACCTGGCCATAGGTAAAGCTAGGTGCTTGGACATATAGTGATCTGTCGTACCAGTTGGCGAGCGATCTCTGGAACGCAGGGTTGCCGCCAGCTGGATTCAGGTTGGGACGTTGCAACGCCACGCCAGTGTTTGCGCGATCCGGCGACACCACCGGTGTGAATGGAGTTCCACTGCGGACCACGAGAATCGTCTGGGCTTGCCATCCTCCGACGATTGCGTCGACAAAGCCATTCGTTTTGTTCAGGTAAGTGCGACCATGGCCAACCGGAAGCCGATAGCTCCCACTAATTGCCACGTTGTGAGGGATGTCATACGGCGCGCGCGCATACTCGTAAGCAGAGTTTCCGCCAAGTGCCGAGGCCTGGTTGTACTGCAGGGTCTTCGAAAAGGTGTACGCCACCAGAGCGCTGAAGCCACGATTGAAGCGATGCTCGAACTTTGTCTGCAGCGAGTCGTAGTGATTCGACAGGTCCTGCGTCTGGTAGGTGATGCCGCTCCATAGATTGAAAGGCCGGCGCGACTGAATGGATGTCGGGCTGGGAGTGCCGAGAGGGGGCGGCGCCGGAACATTGGCATCGTTGGTGCTGCTCAGATGAACGCCGCGATTGGCCACATAGCCAATTTCAAACAGGTCGTGATCTGTGAACTGCCGCTGCACATTCAGGCTGTAGTGGATGTTGGTTCCCATGCTGAGATGAGTCCGCGTAGGCCCCAGCGACGGAGTGGATGTAGACGAACCAAGCGGAGAGCCACCGAAGTAGTTCGCCAGCGTCTTCGTGGGCGTGATGTTCTGCGTCTGATTGACCGTCTCCGCCAAGCGGTAGGGCAGCGTGTTGAGGTTTACGCGGCCGCTGGTTCCCTCCGGCTCATAGAACATCCCGAAGCCTGCACGGATGACCGTCTTGCGGTCCGCACTGAACGAGATACCGACGCGTGGCGCAAACTGTGTCTTATTAGTGTAGGTAAGGTTCAGGGGCAGACCTGCCTGACTACTGGTCTGAATGAATTGTCCGAAAAATTTGTAGGCCGCGGGTGCGGCGAACTGCCCAGTCAGGTCGGGCACGGTTCCCGTGCCTGAGACGATGATCGGTTTCGCCTGCGTGGGATCGAAGGTTCCGATCTGGCCCTTGTATCCGTCGAGCCATGGTGAATATTCGTAACGAAGACCCATGTTGATGGTGAGCCGACTGCTTACACGGTAGTCATCCTGCACGAAGAACTGCTTGTAAAGCCCCTGACCGCCAAAGTTGTCGGCGGGATAAGCGCGTACAACAGACGACGGAAAACCGAGCAGGAAGTCAGCGTACGGATCGCCGTTGGCAGTGTTGTTGCCTGTGGCGTTGCCATTGAAGGTAAATGAGCCCGCATAGTTCTGGCTGTCGTAGCCGAGCCACTGGTAGTAGCGGAAGAGCACGCCGAACTTGATCGCCTGCTTGCCCTTCAGGATGGTGAAGTTATCGGTTGCTTCGAAGGCCTTGCGGTCCTGCGACTTTGGACGCTGGTCGAAACCGGAGCCCTGTAAAGAGCCGTATGTTCCGCTCCAGGAGTAGTCAGGGAAAACACCGCCTACGCCGGGACGAAGCAGATCGCTGAATCCGGTTACACCGAAACGGCCGTTCCAGTCGGGACCCTGGAGGAAGCCCTGCAGACGGACGTGGCTGGGGAGGAAATGAGCACGGGCTTCGTTGACCATTGTTGTGCCAACGTTCGAAATCACTCCGACAGCGATGTCCTGCCCCCACGACGTCAGAGCCGCGTTACCGAGTGCGGTGGAAGCGTTGGGATCAACTTCTTTCTGGGTGATGTAGACCCAGCGAGCGAACAAGCGGTTCTTCGGCGTGATCTGGTGATCGATGCGAACAATGTACTGATTGAAGTCTATCGACTGAGATGGCGCCGTGCTGTTCGTCCCAGTGCTCGTGTTCTGGTGAGGATAGAACTGTTGAATCGCGAGCGCCTGAGGAGAGAGGCGGCTTGCGGGAATGATATTGCCGGGGAAGGGCACGGGCGTGCCGCTGCTTCTGTCGTAGATGATCTTCGCTGGAAGAAGATCGGAGAAGTTACCGGCACGCCGGGCGTCCGAAGGCACCGTGAAATTATTGACTAGGCCCGTACGCAGCCGCTGACCCTCGAAGTTGAAGAAGAAGAAGCTGCGGTCCTTGCCGCTGTAGATATGCGGGATGGTGAGTGGGCCGCCGAGATTGCCGCCAAACTGGTTCCTCTTCTGCCTCTGGCGTGTGAGCGAGAAGTAGTTGCGAGCATCGAGCGCGTCGTTGCGAAGGAACTCGAAGAGCACGCCGTGATAGCGGTTGGTGCCGGGTTTGGTGGTCGCGTTGAAGAAGGCTCCGCCACGGTTGTATTCGGCCGAGTACGGGCTCTGCACTACGGAGAACTCCTGCAGTGCATCGATTGAGGTCTGGATGAAGGTGCCGCCCTGATGCTGCTCGCTGACGTCGACGCCGTCCATGAGGAAGGAGGTTGCAGAGCCGCGGATTCCGCTAATGACGTTGCCGTTGACGACTTCGGGTCGGATAGCGAGAGAGTTTCCTGTGGGCGGCAGAAGCGCCGCGCCAGGCGTGAGTTGCGCCAGGCGATAGAAGCCCCGACCGTTCACCGGCAGATCGACGACCTGCCGGTTGGTGAGCACCGTGCCGACAGTGGCGGAATCGGTCGAGAGCAAAGGCACGACGGTTGTCACTTCTACTGTCATATTGGCAGTACCAATAGGCAAGATCAAGTCTTGACGTACGATCTGGCCGACCTGAACCTCGATGACTTTGGTTGTTGCCTTCTGGAAGCCCTGCGCGGTGACGGTGAGGATGTAGTTTCCTGCCAGCACGGGGGTGATGACGAAGTCTCCGCCTTCGTTGGTCTGAGCGCGCTGGACGATGTTGGTGCCGACGTTTGTCGCTTCTATATCGGCTCCGACGATTGCGGCGCCGGTAGGGTCCTGGATATGCCCGACGAATCTGCCTTGTTCGACCTGTGCGCCG
>Ga0193743_1001148_pt1 | contig 20120 bp, 16 predicted proteins | sample L2c2metaG_FD_143038 | JGI IMG/M metagenome (GOLD analysis project Ga0193743, IMG submission 143038) | Soil microbial communities from a riparian zone of the East river system, Colorado, United States - L2c2 | ecosystem: Environmental > Terrestrial > Soil > Riparian zone | place: USA: East River... | reverse complement strand
CCACTCCTCCTGCGAAACCACACGATGTCGCGCCAGCGATTCCTCGTTCCGCTGCCTCTCCTCTGCCATCGCCGCCGCTACCTTTGCATCACTCATCGGCCAGTCCTCCTCACGTTCAGGTTTGGATGGTTGGGCTGCTACCAGCTGTTTCCTCTCACGGCCCCATTCGTCACAAAACTTCACGTCGAATGGAGGTACATTCCAAATGTGTCATCCCGACCGGAGCGCAGCGGAGTGGAGGGATCTGCTTCTCTACCACCGAGGCAGTCCCTTGGCACGAAGTGCGCACGGTGTCAGATACGGCACGGACTAATCCGTGCCGTATCCAAACAGCGCCTCATCCTGCGACTCCGACATTTCCGCCATAGCCTCCGTCCCAACCAGCAGCCCCAATGCCTGCCGGTCGAACAGCCGCTTATACGTCCCGTCCTGCTGCATCACCAGAGACTCGTGCGTTCCCTCCTCCACCACCTCGCCGTGGTCGAACACCAGGATGCGGTCGAGCATCCGCACCGTCGAAAGCCGATGCGCAATCACGATCGCCGTTCGGCCAACCATCAGCCTCTCCGTCGCCTCCTGAATCATCGCCTCCGACTCCGAGTCCAGGCTCGAGGTCGCCTCGTCCAGAATCAGCACCGGCGTGTCCGCCAGAAAGGCCCGCGCCAGCGCAATCCTCTGACGCTCACCGCCTGACAGCTTCACGCCGCGCTCGCCTACCAACGTGGCGTAGCCCTTCGGCTGACGAAGAATAAACTCCTCTGCGTGCGCCAGCCGCGCAGCCTCCTCAATCTGCTTCCGCGTCGCCGACGGCCGCCCATAAGCGATGTTCTCCGCCAGCGAGCGATGAAACAGAATCGGCTCCTGCGGAACCAGCGCCATCTGCGAACGCAGCGAATCCTGCGTCACCTCGGCAATGTTCTGCCCGTCCACCAGGATCTGCCCACCGTTGATGTCATACAGCCGGTGCAGCAGCTTCACGAACGTAGTCTTGCCCGAGCCCGAATGACCCACAAGGCCAACGCGCTGCCCGCCCGGAATATGCAGCGAGAAGTTCTCGAACAGCGGAGTAGCATGAGCTCCATACTGGAACGTCACACGGTCAAAGCGAATGTCTCCCTCTGTAATCCGGATCGGCCGGGCACTCCGGCTGTCCATCACTCCAATCGGCAGCGATTCGATCGCGACCATCTCCTCCATGTCGTTCACGCTGCGCTGCAGGTTCGCCACATGCTGGCCAATATCCCTCAGGTAGCCATGAATGATGAAGTAGCTCGTCAACACGAAGGCAATATCACCCGGCGAAGCCCGATGCTGCCACCAAAGCAGCAGAGCGTAAAGAATCACCGAGATGCGCAGACCCAGCAGCACCAGCAGCTGCACCGTGCCGCTCCACGTGCCCCTTATCCACGTGCGGAACGTGCGCCGCCTCCACTTGTCGACCACCTTGTGCAGACGCCGATCCTCGCGCTCCTCCGCCCCGAAGGCCTTCACCACCGGGTTGCACGTCACCGCATCGGCCATGGCTCCGCCAATGCGCGTATCCTGCGCATTCGACAGCCGTGCCGCCGGAGCCACAAATCGCAGCGAAAGCGTGATCGACAGCGCAATGTAAAGCACCGCGCCCACCGAAACAATCGCTCCCATCATCGGCCAGTGCAGACCCAGCAGAATCGACGAGCCCACCAGCACCAGCACCGCCGGCCACAGCGCCAGCAGCAGTGTGTCGTTCATCAAGTCCGTCGCCCACATGCCGCGCGTCACCCGGCGAACGATCGATCCGGAAAAGTTGTTCGCATGCCAGTCGGTCGAGAATCGCTGCACTCTCCAGAAGGCATCGCTGGCAAAGCGCGACATCAGCCGCAGCGTCAGCCGCACGATTCCGAGGAAGCCAGCATGTCGTCCCACAACCAGCACCCCACCGAGGCAGGCCATCAGCCCCACTGCGTGCAATGCGGAATGAAGGCCGGCCGAACGCGCAGACACAGACGCCGAAATCGCATCGATCAGGCGGCCCGAATACAGCGGCATCAGAAGGTCGGCTACCGTCGCCACAGCCATGCTGGCCGCGGTCGCCGCTACCAGCACCTTTTCGCGGCGCCAGTGGCGAAATAAGAAAGCTAATACATCACGCATTGCAGAATTTTGAGAGGCAGTCATCTCATCTCACATGCGGACAGGCGAGTCCGCGGACAGGGCCGCTGCACAAAAAAACACAGCCGGCTGGATCAAACAAATGGGGTGAACATCAGAACGGCGGGACACGAATCTCCCCAGCCTTGGTGGGGGAAGATCGAAAAGTTCAGGATGTCCGAGGGAAGCGAGTTACGCGTTCGCTGCGCCAGGAAGGACAAACCGCGCGGAACCTGCCGTGGGACGGGGCATAAAGCGCTGAATCAAAATCATCGGGGTCCTTCCTTTCAACTGAGATAGCTCGATTTTAGCATCAACTGCCCTCCCCAAACCTGCCCGATTTGCAAAGAGGCGGTTTTCATCATGCCCGACAGCATCTCTTTTGCTGCTGAATGCAGACTGATCTTTCAATTCACCAATAAAAATTGGTTCTTGCATGCAAAAAAAATATTGACAGCCCCAAACACCGTACTTAGTCTGGTTGCCGATTTTTTTCCGAGATAGTTTTGCGGGCGGAGGACAGAATTTACATGCGAATCATCCATCGAACACGGGGTGTACTACTGCGAATCTCATTCCTGGGATTGGGGTTGATTCCAATGTTCAGCCCTCTCCCAGCACAAGCACAGATCTCATCGGCTGCTGTTAACGGCAGCGTGCGCGACCAGCAAGGCGCCTCCGTGCCCAATGCCACGATCACGCTGCGGAACACCGCCACCTCCGTGGAGAGGTCCTCGACCACAAACGATGGAGGAAACTATTCCTTCCCCAGCGTCCCCCCCGGCAAATACACCCTCACCATCTCGGCACCTTCCTTCCAGACCGAGCAGATCAGCGCCTTCGATGTCGCGGTCGATCAAGTCATCTCCATGAACTCGAACCTCAGAGCCGGCGACGTAAAAACCGCTGTAACCGTGGAGGCCGAGGGTATACAGATCGAAAGCTCTACCTCGCAGCTCGGCACCGTCATGGAACAGAAGAAGGTGCAGGACCTTCCGCTGAACGGACGCAACTTCACGCAGCTCCTCACCCTCACTCCCGGAGCCACACCCGTCTCCGTCGGCCAGAACTCCAGCGGCGCCAACACGGCGGTAACACAGGGATCCACCTTCTCCTTTCCCTCCATCAACGGTCAGCCCAACCGCTCCAACCTCTATCTCGTCGACGGCATGAACGACAACAACGCCTGGTACAACACCTACGCCGTCGCTCCCGTCGTCGATGCCATCCAGGAGTTCAAGGTCAACTCCCACAACGACGCCCAGTATGGTCAGGTCACCGGAGGCGTCGTCAACGTCGCCACAAAGTCCGGTGGCAACGCCTATCACGGCGCCATCTGGGAGTACATCCGCAACAACGCCTTCGACGCCCGGCCCTACTTCCCCGCTCTCTCCGTCTACCACCTCAACCAGTACGGCGGCGTCTTCGGTGGACCGCTCAGCATCCCCAAACTCTACGACGGCCACAACAAGACCTTCGTCTTCTTCTCCTACGAAGGCACACGCTACAGCCGAGGCAACGGCATCTACTTCCTGCAGCCCACCGCCGCGCAGCTCGGCGAGAGCACCTGGGGCGGACCGCAGAACCTCGGCGCAGGCGACTTCAGCACCGGCACCACCGGCGTCGCTGGCTGCGCCGACAAAGCTGCAACCAGCACCTCCAACTGCCAGCTCTACGACCCCACCGTCGCCAACACCGCCTCTAACCGCCCCGCTTTCGTCGGCAACCAGATCCCCGTCTCCAAGATGGACCCTCGCTCCGTCGCGCTCGTCCACAAGATCTTCTCCGCTCCCGTCACCGTACCCGGCTTTGCTCCGACACAGTACAACGGTGTGATCACCACCCCCACTCGTCAGATCACCCACAACTACAGCGCGCGCATCGACCAGCACATCGGCGACAAGGACTTCATCTTCTTCCGCTACTCCGGCGTCAAGCTCAACACCAACGCGCCGGCCGGCAGCACCGGCAGTGCAATCCCTCACCTGTTCACCCTCACCGATCTTCCCGCCGAACAGTACGGCATCAGCTGGATGCACGTCTTCAGCCCCAGAACCAGCATGCAGGTCCAGTACGGACGCACCCACGTCGGCTACAACCCAACCACTCTGTTCGATATCTCCAGCTCCGACCTCCTCGGCACTTACGGCGTCGACCCCTCCTTCTCCAACTACGTGGGAAACATCTCCCTCTTTCCCTCAGTCGGCGTCACCGGCTACTTCAGTGGCGGCGAGAACAGCACGCCCTCCAAGAACCTCTCCAGCATCCACGAGTACAAGGGGCAGGTCATCCATACCCTCGGCCGCCATCAGGTCATCTGGGGAGGAGGATGGGACCAGGCCAACTTCGAGCAATATCAGCGCAACGGCTCCATCACCTTCAACGGAGCCTCCACCGGCAACTTCACCGGCAATCCCGGCTCCACCGTCACGACTGGGCAATCCACGCAGTCCGGCAATGGTCTAGCCAGCTACCTTCTGAACTACCCTTCGAACTTCAACTTCCGCAACGTCCTCATCACCGAGCGTCCCGGCGGCATCGCCTCCGCCTTTGTGCAGGACTCCTTCAGGATGACCCCCACCCTCACCATCAACATCGGCGTTCGTTACGATCGCGCCGTCATCCCGCAGTACGGCACCGACGCCACCATCGGCCAGCAGGGCTCCATCGAGACCGGAGACTTCGACTTCGCCACCGGCAAGTACATCATCCAGGTGCTGCCGCCCCTCTGCTCCGAACGCGGACATGCTCCCTGCCTGCCCTCACCCAACCTTCCCCCGAACGTCATCGTCTCTCCCAACCGCAAGATCATGCGCGGAACCAAGACCAACGTCGGCCCGCGCCTGGGCGTCGCCTACGCCGTCAACCCAAAACTCGCGATTCGCGCCGCCTTCGGCATCAACTACGACAACTGGTCCACCATCGTGCAGCTCCCGCAAAACTTCCAGGGCTCCTGGCCTGACGTCGGAACCCGCGCGCTGGATAACACCAACACCCCCGGCAACACTTACACGGCTGCCCAGAATCCCTTCGGCTCCAACTCCGGAAGCGTTCCCGCCGCCACGCCCTTCGACGCCAGCAACGTCAACTACTTCGTCGATCCCAACATCAAGAACCCCTACTCCGAACAGTGGAACCTCGGCATCGAGCAGCAGCTCGCCGACTCCACCGTCTTCTCGCTCAACTACGTCGGATCGCAGGGCCACCGCACCGACATCGGCGGCTACACCAACATCGGCCAACCCGGTCCCGGAACCTCCTTCGCCGCCCGTCGCGCCGCAGGCACCGCCGGGCAGCCCTTCCCCTACACCGTTCCCAACCGCTGGGACAGCTCCAACGGAAACTCCAGCTACAACGGCCTGCAGGCCTCCCTGCTGCGCCAGTTCCGCAACGGCCTCGGCTACACCGTGGCCTATACATGGAGCAAAACAATGGACTCAGGCCAGTCCGGCTGGTTCGGCGTGGAGGGAAGCGGTCTGCAGAACCGCTATGACCTGCGCGGCAGCCGCAGCGTCGCTGCCTACGACATCCCACACATGCTCGCCGTCGGCATCAACGGCGAACTCCCCTTCGGCAAGGGCCGCCGCTACTACACCGGCAACCGCTTCGCCGATTTCGTCCTCGGTGGATGGCAGGTCAACATGATCTTCACCGCACGTTCCGGCCAGCCCTACAGCATCAACGCCGCCGGCGATATCGCCAACGTCGGCAACGGCAGCACCTACGAGCGCGCCAACCTTGTCGGAGACCCCGCTCTCGAAAGCCCCTCGGCCGCGAAGTGGTTCAATACTGCCGCCTTCGCCACCCCGGGCAGCGGAACCTACGGCAACTCCAGCCGCAACATGCTGCGGACGCAGCGTCTCTGGAACCTCGATACGTCAGTCTTCCGCACCTTCCCCATCTATCACGAGATGAACCTCACCTTCCGCGCCGAGAGCTTCAATGTGGCTAACCACCCCACCCTCGGAACCCCGGGAAGCACCATTACCTCGCCAGCCACCTTCGGCGTCATCACCAGCGTCGTCACCAACAGCAACCAGCGCCTGATGCAGTTCGCAGCCAAGATCAACTTCTAGCCGTGCACCCAAAAGAAGGTGACATTCCGAGCGAAGCGCAGCGAAGTCGAGGAACCCCCGCATTTCGCTCGCACCGGCACAAATCCCGGCTCAACGGCACAGCTTCGCTGTTCCCAAGGTCGAACGGTCCGGCACCACCCCGCAACATTTGATTCCTGTAGCCACTTCCTCAAATTTGCCCAATAATAAATAGGCCATGCTCAGCTTTGCTCAGGAGACCGGTCTTGATGTCACAGATCTCAGGATCGACGACGCCTTCGCGCGACGAAACGTTCACAATCGCGACATTGGCGTGCAGATGGCCGGGCTACAGCGCTTATCGCGTGCGTTACTCGAAAGCCCGGACACCATCCTCCAGGAGCTGGTCGACGCCGCCGTTGACCTCTGCGGTGCAGATAGCGCGGGAATCAGTATCGAGAAGGACGATGGAAACGATAAGGAGTTTTATCACTGGATCGCTACCGCCGGTGCCTACTCCGACTTTCTCAATGCCATCCTGCCCCGCGAGCCGAGTGCTTGCGGTCTTTGTCTCGAACGCGGCCACGCACAGCACTTCACCGTCGCCCAAAGGTTCTTCGAAATCCTCGGCGTCGAAGCCCCTCTCGTCACCGACGGCATCCTTCTTCCCTGGACCACGGAAGACACACGCGGCACGATCTTCGTGATGGCCCACGGCCGAACCGAGGCCTTCGATCAGAATGATGCGCGCCTCATGACCATGCTGGCTGACTTTGCTGCAATGGGTTACAGGCAGCAGAAGCAGCAGGCCACGCTGATTGCTCAGGAACGGACCGCCGCAGCCGCGCAGATGGCAAATCGTCTCGCCCACCAGATCAACAATCCCTTACAAAGCATGACCAATGCCGCATACCTCCTCGGTGAGGCATCTTCCCACTCTGACCCCAAGGTACTCGCGCAGGAACTGGCCAACGATATCCGCCGGCTTTCAACACTCGTGAATGAGCTTCTATCGCTCCCACTCGACGAGAACCACACCAAAACCTCAAAGTAAGCGGCCTCATCGCACGTTTGCGCATCCACGTGCCAGGAGAAGCGTCATTCCGAGTGAGCAAAGCGAACCGAGGAATCCCTGTATTTCGTCGGGCGCGCGCACGACAGCTCGCTTAAGCACGGCTTCAGCCCGCCCGGAGACCTGAAACAGTTGACGAGCCTCCTTGGGGAGAGTTCAATTCTCACCAAGATCCACGATAAGGAACACGGATTTGCGATCCTCCACACTCGCCCTCTGGCCTCTGTTCCTCTCCCTTGCCTGCCCAGCGCAGACAGCCAATCGTGCCCCCGAACCCAACGGCATCGTCACAGGCCGCGTCTTCTGTGGCGACACAGGACACCCCGCTCGCTTCGCCAGCGTCTCTCTCATGCCTGTGCCTGAACCTGCTCAGACGAAGCTGAACAAAACAGGCCTCGGATCGACATCGAAGCCCGCGCCAGGAACAGCGACGACCTCCATCGCCGTCAACACCGCACTCGATGGCAGCTATACCCTCGTCCACATTGCTCCCGGAACCTACTACGTCATCGTCAGGATGAACGGCTACATCAGCCCCCTCACCCTGTTCTCGAAGAAGCAGCTGGACCAACCCACCGATCAGGAACGGGCCCTGATCGATGAGGCTCTCCCCCGCGTCCATATCGAACAGGACTCGACCGCACACGCCGACGTCCAGCTTCAGCGCGGCGCTGCAGTGAGCGGGACTATTTCATACGACGACGAAACTCCCGCCGTAGGCGTCAGCGTTCTTCTTCGCCACAAAGATGAAAACGGCAAGTGGATGCCCATCGCCTCCGGAGTTCATACAGAAGGGGGGACCGTTACAAATGATCGCGGCAACTTCCATCTCTCTTCGCTCCTGCCCGGCACTTACCTGCTTGATGCCAGCCTCAGCCTCGGAGAGGAGAAGACGCACACCTTCGGCGACTCTGCCGGTCACACGAGTCAATTCATCATGAGGAGCTTCAAATCTTCACTCGCCTTCTACGGCGACGGCACCCCGCATATGGACCAGGCCACCAGTTTCACCCTGCGCGGCGACGAGGAGCGCACTGGTCAGGACATGACCATCCCCATCAGCAAACTCCACAAGATCATCGGTCGAGTGGCGGCTGGTCCCAACGGCCACTTCGTCAACGCAGCCTCCATCGAGCTGATATCCATTACGGATAAAAAACCTCTCGCCAACGCCAACATCGAACGCGAAGACGGCCTCTTTCACTTCGAGTTCGTCCCCGAAGGTGACTACACCCTCCGCGTCACCAACGCCCGCGACGTCACCTGGGAGCCCGCAACCCCACAGCCCGGCAACACAATGCCCGGTGCCTTTCCTCCCTCGGATAAAGAACGGGTGCTCGAAACCTACGGCAACACCGAAATGCCTCTCCTCCTGAACGGAGACATGACCGACATCGTAGCCACCATCCCCGCAAAGCAGAACCAGTCCCCCGGCTCCAACTAGACTCTGCTCCCGTACCGCCCAAAGGAGCTGTCAAGCCGGATTCTCCATAACCCATGAAATACCAGATAGTTAGACCTGCCGATTAGATACCCGCACTTCATTACAATAGAAACAGTGGGAAGAGCACAGAAGACAGGGGGTTCGCCGAACAACCTTTTTATTTTCAATATCTTACGATTATCTACCCTGTTTTCAGGATCTTACAGTATCGGTCCAGAACTAAATCATTTGTTTTGAAGACTTTGCACAAAATCAGATGGGTGGGAGATATCGGTTGAATCCACCGCTCCGCATCGGTTAGGGTCATTGCCATCACACTTCAGTCCACGGAGGCAATTTGGACAACGGAAAGAAAGCTGCCATCGGCGGAACCCTTTTGTTTCTGGTCGTCATCGGCGTTCGTGTAGGGATGATCTACCGCGAGCGCCACGCGCCGGAGAAGCCGGTCGCCGCCCCCGCCCGGGAGAAGATCGCCGATGACGACCTCGTCTTCCTCAAGCAGAAGCGGCAGAACTCCATGGCCAACGTCCGCGATCTGAACGGCTCGCCCCTGTGGGTCTCGGCCGGCGGCCAGATGGACTACTACCCTGCCAGCGGAAAACACGTCGACTACTCGAAGGTCTCCGGCACTCTCCTCGGGGCCCAGAAGCTCGAAGTAAAGGACTTCGTCGAGCAGGTCGCTCCCAAATCCGCCACCCACCGCATCCCCGGCGGCGACCGCCAGGTCCTCATGCTCTTCACCCTGCCCGCCTCCGACAGCCCAACCAAGGTCTACGGCGCCCCCGTCGGCTATCACGAGAACGGCCAGTACACCTTCTACCTCGACGAGATCTACTTCTACGACGACCCCCACGAGCTCTACAAGCACTGGGGACCGGAGATCTGGAAGGCCGTCGACACCCACCAGGTCATCCTGGGAATGAATGAACGACAGGTGCAGCTTGCCCTCGGTCAGGTCTCCAAGAGCCTGAGCAACGATTACGGCGATCGCCTCGTCGTTTATGCGAACTTAGGCAAGCCCATCGCCGTAACATTCGTTAAGAACAAGGCGACCGCCTTCCGCCCCGACCAGGGCTTCTAAAGGCACCGCAGCCCGGAAGGAAGCAGGCGCCGCTGTTCAAGGAGATTTTCCATGACGAGAATCCCGGCAGACGAAGCCACTCCATCCAGCTGGACGCGCATTGTTCTCTACATCCTCTGCTTCATCGCTGCGGCCGCTGCGCTGCGCCGTATCGTAGCTCTGCTTCTCGTTCAGGCCTCAGCGCGAGCCAGTCAGTTTGGCGACCTCGACGCCATCTTCGCCGCGCGAAAGGCCCTGACGCTCGCGCACATCGTCCCTGCGTTAGCCTTCGTGCTGCTGCTGCCGCTCTGGTTCTCAGCACGACTGCGGTCCAGAGAACCACTGCATCGCCGCATCACCTGGGCGCTGTTTGTCCTCGGATTCATCGTCGGAATCACAGCGATCCCGATGGTGGCAACACCGGTTGGCGGAATCACTGAACTCTCCGCCATCATCGTCTTCGATGGAATCTTCCTCTTCTCGTTCGTGCGGGCATTGATGCTCTTCCTCAAGCATCAACCTCGCTATCGCGAATGGATGCTGCGAGCCATCGCCGTCCTGTTGGGCATCGCCACCACCCGGCCCGTCATGGGAGTCTTCTTCGCCACCATGCGGCTCACGCATCTGGAGCCGCGCCAGTTCTTCGGCATCGCCTTCTGGATCGGCTTCGCCGCCACCTACCTCGCCGGCGAGTGGTACCTGCGGCGGCATCCGGAGGAGTTGAGCGCTGCAAGCTAAGATCAGCCGGTGTTCCTCAATCCCGCGCTGATGCCGTTGATCGTCGCCGAGATCGCGCGATCCAGCTCTGCCGATGCAGCTTCCCCTTTGGCCGCCAGCACGCGCTTGCGGCGAATCAGCTCCACCTGCAACAGGCTTATCGGGTCCACGTACGGGTTGCGCAGACGGATCGAGCGCTCAAGCACCGGGTTCGTCTCCAGCAGCCTCTCCTGCCCGGTGACGGCGAGCAGCATCTTCTGGGTCAGGTCGAACTCTGCCTTCAGGGTCGCGTAGACACGCTCGCGCAGCGCCTGGTCCTCGACCAGCGATGCATAGAGCTTCGCGATGCCGAAGTCGGATTTGGCCAGCGCCATCTCCACGTTGCGGATGATGTCGACGAACAGCGGAAAGCCCTTCATCATTGCCTGCAACAGCTTCAGTCCGCCCTCGTTCTCGCGCGCGAAGGAGTCCAGCGCAAAACCGACACCGAACCACGCCGGAACGAGCTGCCGCGACTGCATCCAGCCGAAGACCCAGGGAATCGCCCGCAGGTCGGCCATCGACTTCTTTCCAGTCCGCTTGGCCGGGCGCGAGCCGATGCGCGCATTCTCCAATTCGGCCACCGGCGTCGCCTGCTCGAAGTAGGTGAACGTGTCCGGATTGTCGATGATGTTCTTCCGGTAGAACTCGTAGGAGGTCTCCGACAGCCGTTCCATCGCCGCCTCCCAGGCCGGAGTGATCTCGCCGGTCAGGTGCGGAGTTGCTGCGCCCTTCTGCAGCGCGGCGTCGGGTCGGGCCAGGGCGTCGAGCGACGCGGCAATCATCAATTCCAGATTGCGCTCGGCCAGCACCACGTCGGAGTACTTCCAGTTCAGCACCTCGCCCTGCTCGGTCAGGCGCAGTTCGCCCGAGAAGCTATCGACCGGCTGCGCGAAGATGGCGCGGTGCGTCGGCCCTCCGCCACGCCCCACCGTTCCGCCACGGCCGTGGAAGAGCCTGAGCGTCACGCCGCAGTCGGCGGCCACGCGATGCAGCTCGCGGTGCGCCTTCCAGATCTGCCAGGTGCTGGTGATCATGCCGCCGTCTTTGTTCGAGTCCGAGTAGCCCAGCATGATCTCCTGCCGGTGTCCCCAGGACTTCAGCAACGGCTGAAACGCCTCGCTCGACCACAGCCTGCGCATGATGGACGGAGCGTTTTCGAGATCTTCAATGGACTCGAACAGCGGGACCGGCTGCAGGCCCGGATCGCCGTCCTCGGACTCCACGCGGACGCCGCCCAGCCTTGCCAGCCACAGCACGTGCAGCACGTCCTCGGCGCTCGTGGCTCCGCTGATGACGTACTGGCGAATCGACTCAGCCGGATACTTCCGTTTGAGCTCCGCAATCGCACGAAAGGTCTCAAGCACCTCGGCGGTCTGAGGCGAAAGCGCAGAAGGAAGACGTAATTCCGACGCACTTGTCTGGGAACCTGTTTCAACGCAGCCGGCGATCTCCGCCACTGCCGCCGCATGAACCCGCGCGTGCTGACGAATATCGAGCGTCTGCAGGTGCAGCCCATAGGTGCGCACCTCGATCAACAGAGGATCGATCAGCATTTCGGCGAGCCGCTCGCCGCGATTCTCCATCAGGCTCCGCTGCAGAACAGTAAGGTCGGCAAGCAGATCGGCCGCCTGTGTATATGGTTCCAGCGCGGGATTCGGAGGTAGCGGCACCGAGCTCTGTGGCGTGGCTCCTAGCCGCATCAGGATGCAGGCGATCAGCAGCCGAAGGTACTCGAAGTGAAACCGCTCCTCAAGAGCGGTCTGTCCCGCAGTGCGAAGTTGCGTTAGATAACGATCCAGCAGCGCCTGCAACTCCTTTGAGACCGGAACCTGCTGGGTGGAGCTGCCCAGCTGCTCGAAGATGTTCTGCAATCTGCGCCGGTAGTGTGCCACCAGCAGCAGATGGGCCATCGCCAGCGAGTCGCGTGTCGTCTCGGGGGTCACAAAAGGATTGCCGTCGCGGTCCCCGCCAATCCACGAGCCGAAACGGATCAGTTGCGGAAGTTCGACAATGGCGATCTTCTCGTCTGGATACTCGGCCTCAATGGCCGCTGCAACCTCGGAGTACAGCACCGGCAGGGTATCGAAGAGCGACGCCTCGTAGTAGTCGAGCGCCATGCGGATCTCGTCGCGCACGGTGGGGCGCGCGCTGCGCACGTCATCGGTCTGCCACAGCGCCGTAATCTCGCCGGTCACCTCGTGCTCCAGCGCCTCCAGCTCTTCTTCCGGGACGGCAACTCGGTCCAGCCGCTCCAGCAGGTCGGAGATGCGTCTGCGCTTGAACATCACCGAGCGCCGCGCGACCTCGGTGGGATGCGCGGTGAAGACCGGAGTGATCGAGATGCTCTCCAGCATCGCCAGGGCGCGCTTCGCGTCGAACCCCGCTTCGCGCAGACGGCGCAGCGTGCCCCGCAGATCGCCGCGCTGCGGCGGAGCTTCGTTCAGCTGGCTCGAGCGACGGCGGCGCTTGCGGTGGTTGGTCTCGGCCAGGTTGATCAGCTCGAAGTAAAAGCTGAAGGCACGCGCAAGCTGATACGCGCGGGTAAGATCGTCGGCGTGCCCATGCACGGCCAGCAGAGCCTGCTGCATAGTCGAAGAGGAGGCTGCGGTATCTCCGGCTGCATCGGCCTCGCGACGGGCGATGGCAGTGCGGCGAAGCTCTTCGACGGCGCTGTACAGCGCCTCGCCGGACTGTTCTTTGAGCACCTCGCCCAAAAGCATTCCCAGCGAACGCACATCGCGGCGCAGCGGAGCTTCCTTCAGCTCACCTGTTGAGGCCAGAAGTTCGGAGAGGCGCTGCGGCCAGTTCGTAGGAGTCCAGAGCGACGGCATATCTTCGATTATGCACTGCGGGGATTACGCACTGCGGCTGCTCAGGCTTTCCGGCGATGAGAAAACTTCAATGCGCTCCATATGGAATCGATCGAGCACACCTTGTAGTCCACCAGCCCGGCCCCCAGACCGGCATCGCGCACAACGTTATCGTTCAGGTCGGTCACAGCCTGTGGACCGGTGCGTTTCGGATAGACGATCCAGACGGATGAGGCGGCCGGAAGCTGCGCCGCCAGCAGATCGACCGTGCCGCTCAGCTCGGCCCACGAGCGCACGAAGCAGAGTGCAAGCCCGGTCTGTGGTGTGATGCGGTTGCCCAGCGACGTTCCCTCGGGTAGCTCTCCCAGAGCCTCCTTGAATCCATCCGGAGCTCCCAGCAGCGCCACCTGCATCCGCTCGCGCAGGCCAAGCTTCCTGGGCAGGGGCGTAGCAGAGTAGTCACGTTGCGGCATCGCCGCAGGCATCTTGTGCGGCTGCTTCAGCAGCGCTGTAGCTTCGCGCGAGACGTCCTCCCACGAGGCGAAATGAACCTCCGGGATCTCCGCACGAATCCGCTCTATCTTCTCCGGAAGGCCGCCGACAAACAGAATGGGGATGTGCCGCGCTGCTCCGCTCGTCCTGAGCGCAATGGCGATCTCGCGGCCTCGCGAAGGTACCTTATCCAGGTCGAGCACGAGCAGCGAAGGGTTCAGCCGTGCCATCTCGCCCACCACCGAAGATAGTTTTTCGAGCGGTGACGCATCTACACACACGTCTTTGCCGAGGAGCAGAGCTGCCCTCTCAGCGACCTTCGGATGATTTGAGATGAACCGCACCGTCTTCATCGCCCGCTCCTCAGGGAACAAGCATACGAGAGCGGGCGGGGATTCTTACATTACCAGTGCGAGATGTTCGAACTCTTCCTGCATGCGGTCCACCGGGTATCCGGCAGACTCCAGACGCGAGGCCGACGAGCGCGCCGCCGGACCGGAGACACCGTATCCGCGCGTGGCAAGGTATTGGATGATTACGTCGGCAGCCTGCCAGGAATCCAGATGAGCGTGCAACAGTTCTTCACGCAGACCCGAAAGATCGGCCGTTGAAAACTTTTCGACTCCAATGGCTCCGGCGGTTGTCATCGTATCCCCTTCCTGCATACACGCTGCAGATCCAACTCCTGAAGATTAGACGCTGGTCCGAATGCAAAGATGCGCCGTTCTGACAGGCGATACGCATGTTGTTGTTATAAAAGTTCCCTCTTTTGTGAATGTCAGGGCTCTGTCACGATTCTGTCTCTTTCATGTTCGCTGCAACCCTGCCCCTTGCATTGCAACGCACTGGCCACAGGGACGGCGCGAGTCTGCGGGCCGCGATACCATGGAAGAGATATGAGTCTTCCTCAAGTGTTAGACGGAGTCGTCATCGCCTCCGAGATTAAAGCCGAGACAGGCCGCGAGGTAGCCACGCTTGCCGCACGCGGCATCCGTCCGGGTCTGGCCGTCATCCTCGTCGGCGAAGTTCCTGCCTCGCAGATTTACGTTCGTAGCAAGGTCAAGACCTGCGGCGAGCTGGGTATCTACAGCGAGATGCTCACGCCCCCAGAGAGCATCACCACCGAAGAGATGCTGGCGCTGGTCGCCGGCCTCAATGCACGCGATGACATCGACGGCATCCTCATCCAGCTTCCGCTGCCGAAGCACGTCGACACCAAGCGGCTGCTCGAGGCCGTCTCGCCCGACAAGGACGTCGACGGCTTCCACCCGGTGAACGCCGGCCGGTTGCAGAGCGGACAGCCCGGGCTGACTCCCTGCACGCCCGCCGGCATCATCGAGATCCTCAAGCGCACGGGGCTTCCTATCGCCGGACAGAATGCCGTCGTCGTCGGACGCTCCGACATCGTGGGCAAGCCCGCTGCGCTGATGCTGCTGAACGAATCGGCCACGGTCACCGTCTGCCACAGCAAGACGCGCGATCTACCCGCCGTCACACGCAACGCCGACATCCTCGTTGCCGCCATCGGACGGCCCGGCTATGTCACCCCCAACATGGTTAAACCCGGCGTAACGCTGATCGATGTGGGGATCAACCGTCTCACCGACGCCGCTGACGTCGAACGCTTCTTTCCCAACGACGCCGAGCGCGCGGCCACCTTCGCCAAGCGCGGCTCGGTGATCGTGGGCGACATCGACCCGGCAGCCTTCGCCCTCTCCGGAGCCTACACGCCTGTTCCCGGAGGCGTCGGCGCCCTGACCATCGCCATGTTGATGCACAACACTGTCAAGGCGGCGAAGCTGCGGCGCGGCATCGCTACGGAGACTCGCTAACCGCTATGTTGCGCGTCGGACTCACTGGCGGATTGGGCAGTGGGAAGTCCACTGCTGCCCGTCTGTTTGTGCAGCATGGCGCTTCCCTCCTTGAGTCCGACGGAATTGGCCGCGAGTTGATGCAGCCCGGCCAGGCCGTCTACGACGCCATCGTGGAACACTTCGGCGCGGGAGTATTATTGCCGGACAGCCAGCTCAACCGCGCCGCGCTTGCCCGTATCTCGTTCACCGAGGGTCGCGTAGAGGAGCTGAACGCTATCGTCCACCCTGCCGTGATCGCCCGGCAGGCAGAGCTCGCCGACGAGATCTTCGCCCGCGATCAAAATGCTGTGGTCATCGTCGAATCCGCCCTGATCTTCGAAACAAAACACAGCAACACAAAGCACAGCGAGGGCGAGCCGGGCACATCCTCCACTCCCTGGCGGAGCCGCTTCGATTGCATCGTTCTGATCACCGCGCCCGACGACATAAAGGTCGAGCGCTACGTCCAGCGGATCGCCGCCGGCGCACATCTCTCTGCGGAACAACATTCCGAGCTTGCCGCCGATGCACGACATCGTCTTGCCCAGCAGATCCCGGATGAAGAGAAGGCGGCCCTCAGCGACTTCGTCCTGCATAACGATGGAGCGATCGCCGAGTTGGAAGAGCAGGTGGACGAACTATGGTCCCTGCTTCAGTTTGCCTCCGCAAACAATCACAAACATTGAACCCCGTGGCCTCGCTCCCGTATGGCTCGATACAATGAATCCGTGCCTGTTTTGCGCGGTCACCATGGGAAGATCCAGGAACCTACGATGAAATTACGCCCCGTTCTGCTTGTCATTCTTCTTCTCTCCGGCTTCTATTACCTGACGACCCATTCGTCGTCGACCGGAAGACTCTTTCCCTGGCTTCACCATGCCCCCGAGACGGATGCCGCCACCAGCACGACCTCGGTCACGGGCCCGGTGGGCAACTTTCATCTCACCGAGGCAGCCGCCGCTCCCGCCTTCGACACCGAAGAGCAGCAGAACATCGGCGTCTACAAGAAAGCGCTTCCCTCGGTCGTCAACATTACCTCCACCGAGGTCGCCTACGACTTCTTCTATGGTCCCGTTCCTCAGCAGGGGCAGGGTTCCGGCTTCATCCTGACGAAAGAGGGCCTCATCCTCACCAACAACCACGTCATCGGCAACGCGCAGCGGCTCGAAGTAATGCTGTCGGACAAGCACAAGTACAAGGCGCGCGTTCTGGCTGTAGACAAGAACCACGACCTGGCCCTCATCAAGATCGACGCCCCCAGCCTTACCCCGGTCACCCTGTCGGACTCGCGCAATCTCATGGTGGGCCAGCGCGTCTACGCCATCGGCAATCCCTTCGGCCTTAACGGAACCATGACGCGCGGCATCATCTCGGCCATCCGCTCCATCCGCGGCCCGCAGGGCAACCCGATTGAAGACGCCATCCAGACCGATGCCGCGGTCAACCCAGGCAACTCCGGCGGCCCGCTGCTCAACTCGCATGGGGAGGTCATCGGTATCACCACCATGATCGCCTCGAACGGCGCCGACCAGAGCTCCGGCATCGGCTTCGCCATCCCCATCAACACGGCGCGGGCCATGCTCGATGACTATGCGAAGTACGGCTACGTGCGGCGGCCCACGCTCGACATCCAGACCATTCCGGTCGGCCCCGACGATGCCGAGCAGATTGGCCTTCCCGCCGACTATGGCATCCTCATCGAGCGCGTCTTTCCCGGGGGAGCTGCGGAGAAAGCCGGTCTGCACGGAGGAACCCAGCGCGCCTACAAGGGCAACATGCCTATCATGCTCGGCGGCGACCTCATCATCGCCATGGACGGCGAGGAGATCACCAGCCCCCAGGATCTCTCCGCGGCGATGAACTCGCACCGCGCCGGCGACACCGTTACCGTAACCATCTTCCGCGGCCGCAAGAAGATGGACGTCAAGGTGACGCTTGGCGACGCCAAGGACCAGCAGCAGCAGCGCGGCGGGCAGACGACATAAGAGGGTTGTCAGTTGTTCTTGCACCCACCGGAACTGGCACTCTGCAACTAACGACCTGTAATTTGCAGATAGCGTCGTTCCACAACACGATACGTGCCGCTGAGCACTCGCGCGATCGCCTCCGGATAGGCGATATGCTCCTGTTCGAGAATCCGCGCCGACAGTGTCGCCTCTGTATCTTCGTCCAGAACCGGAACCGTCTTCTGCAGCACGATCACCCCATGATCGACGGCCTCATCCACAAAGTGCACCGTGCATCCGGCCACCTTCGCTCCATACTCGAGCGCCTGGCCCTGCGCGTCGAGCCCGGGGAACGCGGGCAGCAGCGAGGGATGGATGTTCAGGATGCGGTTCGGGAATGCTTCCACAAATGCCGGGGTAATGATCCGCATATATCCGGCGAGGCAGACCAGGTCGACTCCGTAGTCCGTCAGCGCGGCGATCATCCGGGCGTCGTGCGCCTCGCGGGCGGCCTGTCCCTTGCCCTCCTGCGGGATTGCCACAGCCGTCAGCCCCAGCCCACGCGCCGCTTCCAGACCGCCCGCCTCCGGCTTGTTCGAGAGCACAACGGCAATCTCTGCATCTGGAATGCGCCCGTCGACGATGGCACGGTGGATGGCAAGAAAATTCGAACCTCTGCCTGAAAGAAGAATGCCTAATCTGCGCACGATTTTTCCTGAATTCAGTTGTAGCTGACCTTCCGCTCCCCGCGAACGATTCTGCCGATGATGCTGTAGCGCTCGTTGGCGCGGTTCAGGATGGCCTTGGCCTTCTTCACCTTCTCGGCCGGAATCACCACGATCAGGCCGATCCCCATGTTGAACGTTCGCAGCATCTCGTCCTGCTCGACGTTGCCGAGCTTCTGCAGATGCTCGAACAGCGGCGGAACCTGCCACGTTGCCAGATCGACTTGCGCTCCCATTCCCTTGGGAAGAATCCGTGGCAGATTCTCCGTGATGCCGCCCCCGGTGATGTGCGCCATCCCGTTGACCACCTCGCCGGTCACCAGCTTCCTGATGATCGCCAGGTAGCTGCGGTGAATCCGCATCAGCGCTGCGCCGGTCTTGTCCTTCAGCTCGTTTATGTACTGCTCCGGGCCATACTTCGCCTGTTCGAACAGCAGCTTGCGTGCCAGCGAGTAGCCATTGGTATGCAGGCCGTTCGAAGGCAGCCCCAGCAAAATGTCGCCTATCTGGATGCCCTCGCCCGTAATAATCTTGTCGCGGCTCACCGCGCCGATGATCGTCCCGGCCAGATCGTATTCGCCGTCGCCGTAGAAGCCGGGCATCTGCGCCGTCTCTCCGCCGATCAGGGCGCATCCATTGGCCCGGCAGGCGTCCGAGATCCCCTGCACTACCGTCTCCACCACGGAGTTTTCCAGCTTTCCCGTCGCCAGGTAATCCAGAAAGAACAGCGGCGTCGCACCCTGCACGGCAATATCGTTCACACAGTGGTTCACCAGGTCCTGCCCCACCGTATGGTGAATCCCCAGATCGAAGGCCACCTTCAGCTTCGTTCCCACACCGTCTGCCGAAGACACCAGCACCGGGTTCGGGTACTTCTCGAGATCAAGCGAAAACAGGCCGCCGAAGCCGCCAATCTCGCTCAGCACATGCTTGTTGAAGGTCTTGCGCGCCAGCATCTTGATGCGATGCTTCGACTTGTCGGCAGCCGAGATGTCGACTCCGGCATCGGCATAGCTGATCGACTTCTTTCCCTGCACCGCGACGGTCTTCGCCGCGGCGCTCTTTGGTGCAGCCGCCGTTCGCGGCTTTGTGTCACCGGCCTCCTCCTGCTTACGCAAAATGCTGTCTGGGGTGGTCGCGTCGGTCAAGGGAAAGTTCTCCGGCAAGGTGCTCTCCAGGGGAAGTTGTGGTGCTATGCAGCAGAGTTTCCAGTCTAGCAGCACCGCACACCGGCGTTGGAAAGCCCGTCGGAAAACTCCATTACGTCCGGGTACACTCCGCGCCGGTCATCCCACAAACCGCGACCGTATCTCGGCTCCGGGCAGAGGACAGGCAGCATACCTCCCGAAGACCGCATATCGCACTCGCCTTACCCCCGCATACACCACCTCGCGCAGCCAGCGCGGCGTCCACAACACCAGCCTTCCCACCCGGCTCCACGGCGCGCGGAGCATCTGAAGCGCCCGGGCTACCGCATCCGAGTGGTGAAAGAACCGCTCCCCGGGCGTCATCGCCTCCAGAAGGATCGCCATCGCGTCCAGCGCCTCCGGCGTCTCGCCATACCGCGCCAGCAGCTCCCTGCCCAACTCCGACTGCTGCGGGACATAGCGGATCCTGCCCACCGGGTCCCGCTTCGCGCAGAAGCCTATGAAACGGTTGCACAGCCCACAGGGAGCGTCGTACAGCACCACCGCCCTGCCCGTCAGCTCCGTCCTCTGCTCCGCCGTCATCGCCAACTCCCGTACATGGCCAGCACCTTCCGGCAACTGGCAAACTTCTATACTGAATCAGATGC
>Ga0193743_1001147_pt1 | contig 20123 bp, 17 predicted proteins | sample L2c2metaG_FD_143038 | JGI IMG/M metagenome (GOLD analysis project Ga0193743, IMG submission 143038) | Soil microbial communities from a riparian zone of the East river system, Colorado, United States - L2c2 | ecosystem: Environmental > Terrestrial > Soil > Riparian zone | place: USA: East River... | reverse complement strand
ACGCCATAGGTAATAGATAATACGCCGCTGGGCACATAGTTGATATTCCTTGCTGAAGGAATTTCTTGTCCCGCGCAAATACATGGCCATCCATTGATCTTATGTAAACCTTACATTTTAAAAGCGAAGTAACACAAAAATTAATCTACATAATTGGGAGCATTAAGGCTTCGTCTCGGTCTTGATAAGGTTCGCCTCTTTGCTTTCGGAAGCTTCGACTGCAGCATTCGCTGCTTCATTTGCCGATAGCGCAAAATATCAAACACCCAATCCGTCTCGTTCAACAGTGTTTGACCTTCTTGATATAAATCCTCTTCCTCAGCTGAAGAGAGAAGTTCTATTGATGTACGCTTGCCAGAGCGCCATAGCAGGATCTGCCGAACAGCTTCCGGAAGTAAGACATTAAGACAATACTGTCACAGAAGCAAGAAATTCAGCACTGGATAAAAGAGTAAACTTGACAAGGATAAAGATTATACCTCAATTTTATCAAGATGACTCAGTAACTCATACTTCTCGCAACCTCGCTGTTTAGCTGGCCGCATTTTTACGTGTTTGAGGAGTATGTCCATCGAACCTGGTATAGTTTTACCAAGTATTGACTGGCAGAGCAGCATGAGTCTCAAGGGACATGTATTTGCACCGTTACTTACATCAGTCGCTTCCAAGCGTGGCGGAGCCTCTGATTCAAGAGTGGAGGGAGGCACAGTAGGCACCTGAGAAGGAACAATGATTCATCTACTTGGACACGGGGCATTAAAAAGATAGCAGCTCACTATAAAGGAATCATCATCCGAAATTAATGATGTCTTACGCTAGCAATCCTCTTCCTTAGCTAGAAAACTCGAACAATAAAAGCGCATGGGACTTACTTCAAATGCTACAGAAGGACATGAGCTGCTTGGAGGCAGTTTATGAGGTGAAGCCGGGAGGTCAGGCTCCGTGGGCGCAGGTGATCCAGAACGAAGACGATCAGTGTTCACAAGATCCAAATTGAGTAAAGGCTCCTCGACTTCTCCTTGGATATCCTTTCTCGCTCCTAGGTGGCTGTTGTCATCTACACAATTCTCGATTTCATCAACAAAAATATTAGCAGGTGCTTCTTCCCGGAGGCACCACTCCCGAAGATATGTCTGTAAATGCTCAATGTCCTTTGGGTCCATCCTTCCTCTTAGGGCGGCTTCGTCCGTCAGACTTGCACGTTGCTTTCCACCTTTCATAAACCGAAAGTGTTTGCTTCGGCTCGGCTCATATTCATCGTTTAGGATGGCACGAAGAATAGTTTTGGTGTACACGAATTGTTCGCGGATAGAAAGGTTTGAAAAATCTTCATTATTTGACAGTGGGTCAAGCGGGACAGGACTAGCAGATCGGCGGAGATCTTCATCTTGGTCGTCGACATCGTCATCGTCATCGTCAAGGACCTCAGGAACTGAACTTTCGAATTGTCCAAGCTAAGGGACCGCTCGTTAACGATTGTCAGAAACCAGAAGAAGGGATTCATACCATACAAAGTGCAAATCCATCTTCATCTGTCGTATAGAACCAGTCTCTTGGGATATGTTGCTCTGAAGAATCTAGCCAAATAACAGTATACTTTCCCTGTTCCGTATGCTTCGTAGGAGGTATATAATTCTTGATCTTGGCTGGCCAGTACGCAGTTGTTTTTGATGCTCTATCTCGACCAAGAACAAGTTCTCCAGGTATATCCAAGCTCGCATCTGCAGGAGGAGGTTCCCAAAAATCTTCATCGTCAGACTCGCAAGTCCTCTTCCTCTTCCCTTTCTCTTTACTCTTGGCCGTTCCCATATTCGTGATGACTCCAGCGGGCGCCGTAGTCGTGGAAGAAGTCGCATCGAAATGGTAATTGAACGCTTCCCCGATATCTGGTAAATGGTCGCTGCCTGCCTGTTCCTCTCCAAGTTGTATCATATCCAATACGGCAGCTTCCCAGTTTCTTTCGACGTCGCCACGATCACGTTTCAACTTCTTCCTAGGAGAACCCATGGGCCTATTCGATGCGACAGAAGAGGCAGAGACGAATGTAGGCTTATTAAATCGCGGTCGCCCTATCATGTCCAGCTTGGACAAAACGTTTTCCGCGGATGGGTATTTGATTTCCGCCCTTTTAGATCCAGGTCCAAATAAAGAGACTTTGAGAGGGATATCAGTGTTTCTTGTGCTGAGGATCTATGGGCAATTTGGATACACATTGTCCCTCTTTAAACTTAAAAGTATATTTACACACACACACCTTTGCTGGCCACCAGAGCCTCTCTTTACAATCATTCTCATCCCGGTCTGGGTCATAAACATGCTTATTCTTTGGTTCCAGAAGAACCCACACGTAAGAATCCAGATCATTCGCTGACCATGCAGGTTTATCAAGTTCAGCAAGTTGCTCATATTTGAGCCCAAAACGAGCCGTGAACGGTATGATCTTCGGTGGGGTGCATAATGGAGGCCTTGGGACATCGTTGTTAATAGGGCTGATTATATCCGGACTTGACGAAAGCATAGAAGATGGTAGGTCGGTCAAATCCGATACGTCGCTTTCAGTAATTAACGATGATGGGTCAGTGGCTAGGTATAATACCAAGCCTTTCTTGTTCCTAGCTTTCTTGTCCGTGGGATAAGGGCCAGGCCGGTGCGAGGATGTCGACATTACCAGAGACGTAGACAATACCGCATCTGAGCTGGATGCCCCATAGGGTACTTTTGTAGTAGATCCCTTAATGGAAGAAGCCCTCGCCCGAAAATTGGTCTTCTTCCCATATTGGACTTCGACTGCAGTGCGTTCCTTTCGCGCTGACGCCGATATTTTGTCCATGGCATCCTCTACCACCTCAAGGTCAGAACTCCCGTCCGAATCTAGCTGATGGGCAAAGGAAGCAGCTGCCTTCGAGGCTGATGCACGATGACGTGGAAGGATATCAGAAGGATTAGATTTGTCCATTTTTATATCAGTAGTTGGCTTGAGAGGGTTTCAGAGACTAGAATGTAGACATCGTGAGGAACGGTTATGAAGTTGGTCACGTTTGCGCGTATTGCTGCTTACAAAGCCCTTGGCTGGGCATGTTATGGCTGCTGCTAAGTAGCAAGTATTATACTGATAGCGTCACCATGGTCGAGGGTTCGGATCCGGTGGAAAAACGTCAGAACATTCGAAAGAAGAAGAAAAAAATTTCTAGGGAAGTTATTGAAAGTCATTTGTTTTTCTCCCACCGAGACCAATTCCAGATCGCTAGAAGCCACCAAATACAAAGCAACTTACAGAGCACGTCAGGCCATCTCGATTATGTATGTACAATACCCCCGCACAACGTCATCTTCTAAAGGGATTATGGGCCGAGGACAATAATAATCAGCCACAAATCTTGACAACCTACAGGAAAAAGGTTGGAGCAAGAGTACCGACCTCCGTCGGGAAGCCGCATAGTAACTATGAGGGAGCTCGTATGCTTGAACCTTGAAGTAACAGATGTCAATGACGATGTAATTTTGCCATTTTCAACTGTGGTGCCAGGCAACAGCTCTACCATGGTCACATGAGCCGGGGAGAAATTGAGTCGGGATAGACTCTTTCAAACGTCCGCCGAGCCGCAGACGAATCATCAAGAGAGGTTTGAAGTACACAGCGTGCTCCTCGTCCAAGGCTCGAACGCCAGAACGACGGTCCGATGGCCGCAGCACGAGGCTAAGTGTCCTTGCGTAAAGTACCGACCGAAAGAACCCTGACAGACAATCCAATTTTGAACTTTGAACCATCAAACAACAATGATTCCCAAATCCGGTTTGTTCAGAACTATCAATCGTCGTAATAAAAAAAAAAAGAAGAAGAATGGAGAGCAGGAAAGGCTGATGAATGAGACAACTTCATCAATGAGAGAAGAAATGAAGGCGGGAAAAATAAGGGTTCTATAATCAAGAATAAGCAAGGCCGGCTAGTTCAGGTCGATCCTCGTCGCAGTCGTTATCCCCTTTGCGTCAGGGTGCTCTTATTTTCTGTGGGCACTATTAGTGACTTTGCTCGTCGCCCATCCGTGATGTGCCTAATGAATGTCGTCTGTGAATCTTTCTGCCATCATTGGACGATCCTCTTGAAGACCCGGCAGTTGAAAACTTCGCAAAGCCAAATAAACGTTGAAAGAATGGCTTCTTCCCAAAGGTCTGAGCAAAAGGTGAGGTAGGTGACTTAGTTGTTGACGTTGCCGTGACAATTGACGGCTCAGGACTAGGATTCTAAAAGGTTTTTCATTAGATATCAGCAACAAATTTTATAAACTCGACGACTCACGATCACATGCACCTTTTGACCATGGGCTGGTAGAACGTAGTAGGTACTGCCTGAATTCTGACTAGTCAACGATGTTGACGATGATGACGGATGAATTCTGGTAGACCGGCCAAGTGACCGTGTATGGCCAGGATCACGACCACCGGGTCCTCGGATGTCATGAGCTGAAGAGGTATGACGATGCGAGGACACCCCAGCAACAGACGGGTACGGAGTTGGGTAAGCTGGAGGATATTGCCCCGGTACAGGCGCTGAATGACTGTATATCATCCCATTCGGTCCCATTCGTGGAGGGTGATGAAACATGGCAGGAGGCGAATAATGCGGCTGATGTGAACGGTGAGAAGGAGCATAAATGATAGCGGGTGGTGTATGCTTCGGGTGGCCATGCCTTGGAGGCCAAGGATGGGTAGGTGGCGCGAAACTAACTTGTTGTGGCGGAGAAGTTCCCTGTGGACCCATCGTTGTAGGACCTTGGCCATAATAGGGCGACTGAGTCTGCATGTGGGCAGGGGGCATGAAAGGAACATCGGGTGCGGGCGGGCGGTGATGATCCGAGCTTCTAGGAAGCGATTTTGACCGAGTGTGTCGCGAGGACGTGGAGGACGTTGGAACCTCGCCAGATGACGGAAGAATTCGAATTTCCTCTGGCGAGCGAGATTCGTGGTCGCGTCGGTGAATATAGGAAGGTTTAAAACCGGGTGAGTCGCTACTAGAACCCGACCTCGCACGACTATGGGAACTGCTTGTCTGGGGTGAGTTCTGATACATTCTTGATCCTGGTTTTCCCATGCTACCGGGATGTGGAATGGGGACATCTGGTCTACCGTCGTTGTACCGCAGAACCATCTTTGGGGGCGTAGAATGCGAGCTGTCCGCCTCTGATGGAGGTGAAGACGGTACCAGTCCATCGATGACAGAAGGAGGGAGGGATGGTGAATAGAACTCGTCCTCGATGGGTGAATGGTTTTGAACCCAGTACGCCGTCCTTTCACGGGCAGACATGTATTCACGAAGGGCATGGGAGGAGGTTGTGTACTCTGTCATGGTTGAACTAGAGCTTTACCCACCGGGATTCAAACAGCTGGGGAAAGAAGGCAACCGAAAAATGTTAGTAAAAGAGCTTTATAGTGCCGGTGCAAATTGCGGGGTCAAGTCTCGACACTTGAAAGGGTAGATTAAGATTGGTGAGATATTTCCAGGTAATCAGACAGGAACCAGAAAGATTTGTTCATTTTGGCCGGATAAATTCAGAAACGTGTTCACCATGAGGCAAAAAGTCGAATTCTTCGAAGAGCCCAGTTTGAAATTTGATCATCAACAAACAGACGTGAGACGGTCCGAACCTCCTCTCAGTCGTATCAGGTCAGCACACCAGATAGCTTTCAACCAACGTAATCTAAGAGATGAAAGTTTGTAGTCTACAACGCAACAGAAAAATTTTCTGCCATGCTTCCCTGAACTACGCACCGTTGAAATGACTCACTGCTCTCTTTTCAGAGGCGTCTCCGTCGGGCATGTGGACTTTTCATTTCAACAGCATTCGAAAGAGGATTCGAATCTTCAACAAAGCCCTCATATTTGCACAGCCACCCGCAGGACTAGCAGAGAAGAGATAGCAAAATATGATATCCATCTTCGGTTTTGATGCATAAGTCGCAGCGATCATCTACTTAACATTAGGAGTAAATGGACCTGTCAACCAATTTAAGATGATGAAGAGGGCGAAGGGTAAACTTACAGTCGTGCCATCGCGACCGTCGTTATCGACACTTTAGCCTTCCACAGGCACTTGCAGCACTACTCTTACTATCACTAGATTGATGGAGATTGGAGAAATGAAAGTTTTAGTGGCTGAGATTTCATTTCTATGAACGTGAGTTCCAAGACAGCCATAAATCCGCAAGCGTGGTATGCAAATTCGGTATTTGAACGCCAAGAGTGTGGATGTTCAAATGCCAACTTTTGAAAGGCCGTATTTTCGACCAAACTTTCCCTTGGCAAGAGGCAGAACAATGACGCAAAAAGTATCCATTGCACCCTGAAAGATTTTCAAAGGGACCAGCATCAAGTTGAATCCAACTCTCTCTGCAGAAAATTCCCTGAGCATAATGTAATCCATAGGGCTATAGCCCTGGCTATCGAGTGCAGATCATTCGGCCATCAGGACGTCTACACGGCCATGGCACAGGACCAGAGCTTCAACGTTTCAACATTCGAGCCATCGTGGAGGTTCACCGTCGGAATAGGTGCCATAAATCCGCGGTAGAATTAGACAAGAGCATTCCTCTGACAAGGTTAGCTGATATAGAAGGCGAGTGGGGAGGAAACGAGGCGACCTGCATGAATCAAGTGACTCAGCTTGCGGCAGAAGCCGATGTGATGCCAAAAATAAATTACCCATTGAACCCCCAAAATAGATGTGCATTGTCAACTAAGCAGCTTTGAGTCATTCAAGTTGAAGGTAAAGGTCTTTCAAGGTAACCTTTCACAAAATGCCCTCATCGTAACGACACATCTCTTATAAGGAGGGCCGCTGTTCGGAGTTTTGACTGACAGAGAATATCTTTTGAAATATCTTCGAATGACATGAGTATATCAACAATGCCAAGGTCATCAGTCACCCAAAGTGAATAGATAAAACTAAATCGACAATGCGGCCCAGCGATAACTGTAAATACGTAGACTTGGAGCTGGGAATCGAATCGTGGAAGTTCCAAGTTGTTCAAGGCAACGCACCTGACTCGGAGGAAATTCCACCTAGTACAGGCTTGAGACTTTTGTATTAAAAATTGCATGTAATCTTTTGTCCATGTCCGTGTCATCGTACCGATCAAGTTGGTTTAACTATCATATATCACCGGTGACCCAACCCTATGTGATTTCAGATTGATTCTGATCATGCTTCTATCTGCAATAGTTCATGAGCCTCCGAATAGGGCAGATATTAAAGGTACACCATGCTGCGTTCTAACTTCTAGGGAAAAATAATAATAATCACGTATTCAAAATGGCTCGTTTGAGTCATAGATGCAGGTTATAGTACTCATAAAGTTTACTAAATAAATTAATTGACCACTGGCAGCCCTGAGGTGCAAAAGAGTGTGCCCCAATGTTATACGTGAGTCGCTGTTGTCGCGTTACTCTCATACTTATCTACTAATGAATTTGGTTGAGATTTAAGCCACCATGCGCAAGGCCGTGTTGAGTTTAGCATCTCCTGGTATCAAGATAAGTAAGCTAGTCATATAGGGGACTGTGATATCTATCACGAGGTGTCGAGTCGTGCTGGACCGATGAACTTGGTAAAAGCCTACCATGGCATAACTTCAAAACGGATCTAAAGGGATCTTTAAAGGATTAGTTACCGGTCCGGACCAGAGTGTCGAGCCACTGATATGATCCATGTGCATGAAGGCCAATTGAGGGTTGTGTACTCCCCATCGACTGAGTTTACTTGTTCTATAGCGGGGTGTCACTGACTCGGAGTACTTATACTAATTGCAATTGTGCAAAAAAATTTGGTCAAAGCCGGTGTCCAATTTTAACAGGTGTAGTCTGAGATCATAGGCTCAAGCCTGGCCGCGGTAGTTCAGTCCCAGTCAAGCACAAGTCTTTTGCAGTACTATATGTTGGCAGTATATGTGGTTGGCACTGCCAATGACCAAACCACTGCAGTGCAAGTGCACACTTACAACTTGCAATTGCTCGTCCGAATGAATGTGCTTCAAAATTCAAGCTCAAACTTAACAAGTCGACATGCAAAAAAAAGTCTACTACGTTTGTATTTCTTGCAGTGAAAAAGTCTGGCTATATATTTAGAAAAATCGAGAGCGTTATGACAAACAAGAATAGATAGTAGGGAAGACGATTTGCCTACTTGCATATTTTTGTCAAACAAAAAAACAAACAAAATAACTACATATTTACCAGGTAATACAACGAGGAATTACCCGATACCCGCAAAGCAAAAGTGTGGAGAGTCACAGAAATGGGAGAAGAGAGATGGACCAGTAATGAGACTTATGAATCGATATTGATTCCTTCTTTGTGTTGATTATCAAATGCAACATTAATGTTGCTCTGAGTGAGACCAGTATGACTGTCAAATCGACTAGGAGTATTGGCACCGGAAGGTGAAGGCGAACCTCCAAAACGAGGTGTGATCAAGCCACTGCCATTGGCTCCAAAGACGAAGCCACCACTGAAGCCATCCATGCTGTTGTAACCTGAAAGAAGAGGAAAAAGTTTAATATAATGAACATAACTCGAAAAAGCAGAGCTGATCACTCGACTTACCAGGAACTAGCATACTATCCCAAAAGCTACTACTCAAGATGTTCTCTATCGTGAGTCCGCCCATGTTGTCTTCAGTTGGGTAGGGTGCCATAGTTGGCGGGAACGTAGATATGTCCGCAACCGGACCCATCTCACTGTCAAACTGAAATTCGTTGAGGGGAAACGAAGTATCTTGGCCGTAGCTCTGCTGCTGCTGACCGTAACTGCCAGGCGTATGTGTGTCGCCTTGAATACTATGGCCCTGCTCTCCATCCGCTGGAGAATGGGGCTTCTCATCTCCGTCTTCGTTAGAGGCACCATTTGACGATGGCTGGTCCCATTTGGCAGAAATCAGAGCACGCAAAAACCCACTGTACAGAGCAGGTGTGTGAAGAGGGTTGGCGGCAATGTTGTCGAGAACATCAGCGACTTCCTTGACTAGACTGAGAATACTGCTCTCGTTCTCGAGGAAGGCCTGGAATTCAGGTCGGATAAGCTACACATACCGAGTATCAGCAAAAGTACAAGTTCACATAAGTCTAAGTGCAAACCTTCAACAGACTTAATATAGCGTATGAAGTTTGAACAAAGTGAGAGTCGGGTGAATACTTCATGAAACCACTGGGGCCGAGCTGATCGCGAACAATCGTGGCGCAGGCATGGGCACAAGAGTGCACCCGAGCGAAGAAGTGACCAATATCCAACGATGTACGCTCCATTGCGTTTTGCAGTCCGAACGAATTTAGCACCAGCATGGCATAGTTGAAGTAGAATTGGGAAATCATCTTCTTGTAGCTGGCCGTTGCAGCTGGTTGATCTGTTTTTCTTGAATCAGTCGACTTGAAAGAAAAGTTGAATAAAAGTATCCTTACCATCCCAATTTCGTTGATCAATCCATTGCTGCCGCCAGGTGAGGATTTGCGTTTCGAAAGACTTGATTACTAGCATATAGTCACAATTGACAAGCAATCCGGAGGCGGTTTCAGTTCCGCTATACAGGAACTCCAAACTCCTCGACAGTATCCGTTGGAGCTCCTTAAAATTATAATATGATGAGAGACAAATATACAGGAATGGAATAAAAATACGAACAACATAAGCTGCAAGAGCGGAATCCGAGGGATTTCCCACTGGGGACTTGTACCACTGGCTAGCATGTCGTATAATATAGCTAGCATGCGTGTTAATGCGTAATCAAGAAGAGATGTCGATGACGTACTCCTCCTTAATGGAACTTGGCTTTCCCATCTGAGCGCTGAAGCTTCGATCGAGGCAAAAGCATAACAGCCATGTCCGCTCGCGGTTGCGTACTTCAATGTCACGAGCCTTGCCTTCCTGTGTGTCCTGGCTGGTCACGGCTGTCTTGCGATGCAAGTTCAAGTCCGTAGCCATTCTACACAATGATCCGATGAGTTTCCACATTGGTGCCAATTCGCATATCAAGAAGCTTACCGGATGGCCATCCCCAGAAGTAGCCAGGTCTTGTCCTGTTCGTATCGCTCAACAGCCCCGCAACCCCATAAAGTAAGCAGGAGATATGCTTGTACGATTTCAACTGATTTGTAGCCTTTCGCAGGAACACTAAAGGCCAATTTTTTGGCTAGCTCGGTCAGCCTTGGGTGGAGATCTGGTTTAGCGGTGTAGAATTTGCTAGCGATTGAACAAACTGATAGTTTCGATAAGTATCATCAGATTGGGAAAAAATGGAGTTAAGTCGCACTTGTAGTTAACAAGAAAGGTGATCGGGAGCAGACAAGAGATGGGGTGTGAAAGCTGCGATCCAACAGATTACAGTGCATCTAAGTACAAGGGCGATATTAAATGCCGACAGAAGATGAGATAGATAAGCACTTACGTGGATGTGATCAAAATAACTGAAGAAATAGAAGATAAAAATTAGAAGATGTTGAATATGTGGGTTAAATAAATGCCTTACATATTGAACAAAATGACAACTTCATCGGTTCCAACGAAACTAAGCATTTCTGGTTGAATCTGACGCTCGATATACAGTCGCCGTAGCGGGAGGATTGTCATTGGGCCTATCAATCAAAAAATTAGAAATATAATCATTGCAAATGCGAGTCCATGTACCAGGTTTGAAGTAATTGTCACTTGCGACACCGAGCTTAGGGTTTTCACTAGGCTCAGTGGATCTTGCAGCAATTCCACTTTGGTTGGTTGCTTGAGCTCGGCGGTTTGCAAGGCTCGCTTCGGCAAGCAGTCCCAAAGGATTGAGAGAATTATCGGGTAACGAATGAAGTTTTGGAGAGGCTGGCGGTTGGTGATGATGTGTCTGATGGCGGAAGGTTGAAGAGACTGGTGGAGGAGATGGCGAGTCTGCAAGGAGCGCCTGAGTGGTGACCGTCTGATGGGAGGGCGAGGGAGAACGAGACACCATCCCAGATGCAATTCCAGGATTTCCAATTGATCGCAAAACGGTGTCAAGCGTTCGCTCCATTTTCCGGAGAGATCGGGTAAGAATTTCATGTTTCCTGCTTCACTTTTAGGATAAATGTACCAGAAAGAAAAGGGAAAAGAGGTTTACTTAGAAGACCTTTTCCCTCGATTCGATTCTTCGAATATACATTCGTGATTGCCAGATGAGCATCGTTTACATGGAGGTCCTTGTTCTGCTCCCACGCACTTCATTTTCAAACGTCTGCAAACGGTGCAAGCACTGAAAAGAGAAGGCTGTCAGGATTCCATCGAAAACATGGAATGCATATACAAACCGTGAGCCACGAGTGGGCTTTGCCTTGACTTCCTCTTTCTCTGCTGCAGGACTATAAGTTTCAGACACGTCGTCTTTCCTCGCTTTCTTCCTACTATCCATATTGGTATTGGATACCGAAGAGGACGGCCTTTTGCCGTTTATATTGGAAGAAGACGAGGGATACATCAGAATTTCAGTGGGTGGTGTACCAATAGTATCTGATTCTTGTGAGGAAGGTGACGAATAATTTGGGGGCAAGGATAGATGCTGTTGAATTTGCGAAGAATTTTGGTGGTAACTAGAGTAATATGGAGGATAGAGGGCAAGCGCTGGATCAATTGGGATTGAAGGCGATGAGGGCGATGACATAGACTGGTCGTTGTGCATAGAATAATCCTGACGGTGGGTAAGCTGTAAGTTATCTGGATAAGGGTAGTATTGCGATTGCGGAGAATAATAAGCAAAAGGTGATGGCGGCATCACAGTGCGCATAGTATCGAAGAAAGCCAGGATGACAAGCAGCCAAAGGTATGTCAAGGTAGCAAATTGGATTCTGACCCATTTCGAATAGCTTTAAAACAAAAGACTCACGCGTATACGAAAATCGCCCTCTTTTGATGGATAACTGTCTGAGCGCGTGGCTATGGAAAAAGAAAAGATAGTATTACCAGGTCTGGCGAGACGACTTACACGATGTATGTGCACATCTGAACCCACGACCAAGATCTTGTTCAACACCACGTTACACGTGACAGAGCCTACAAATATTATACCACGTTCCTGGATCCGGCACGCATCCCCGACTTAGTCTACCTTCAAGAATGCAAAATGTTACTGTCAACCTTCTTTCTGGCAACAGACCATGTATGACGCTCAAAGGAGAAAGAATCAAACTACACTTTTGACTGGCAGGCTTAAGGACAAACGGCATATATAATCTGGAGCAATGCACCTTTCGTTTCGTACCACGTTTTAAAAAAAAAGATCCATTTTCTCCACGATTTCGCGACCGACGACGGTTCCGAATCAGGATAATAGGGTATAATTTTATAATTTTTTGTACACAGGAAGTAAGTACAGATCATCGATATCCAATTGTTAATCAGGATTGTGTATGCTCCCACCTACCTTCCCACACGCCTTCAGACACACCTTTATTATAGGATACAGCGACCTTTCTCAGCCCATATGGCAAAAAATAGAGCTGTATCCAAGCTTTCGAGTTCATATATGTGTATACCTATTTCGGCATGCTGGTATGCTTTCCTGCTCAAGTTGCACAATATGTACTGATGAAATTTAAATCGTCTCAGGTCCAAAATATATTGTTTAGCAGGCTTGACTAATGTGATTCCTTTGTTTTTCAACGGTGTGCCGTTCCGCTCCGTTGTCAAATCGACCAAGGGTCTATCAACATCAGTAGAACAAGTCAAGTCGTGCACGCGTAATCGCATCGCATCATTTTATGAACCTCGGTAGATCCATAGCACTTTGTCCAATACTTTCCTTAACCGGCCACGCTGATCCATAGTTTTCTTCCCTTGAGCTCTGTATTGCCCGTTCTCGCTAAACAATTCAAGAATTTGATTCTCAATTGACAGATAATCGAGCCAGGATAATCTCCATCGTTCGGCGGCCTTTGTCAATCCTACCTCTCGCGGCCGTTCGGCATAATCGCTGGAGGTGAGACCGTTTTGGTCAACACAAAATTTATTTCTCGCCGCCTTTATTATTGGCAAGGAAACTCTCGCTTACCCTCAATATCGTCGCCAGTCCCGATATCAACCTGATACACTCTCTAGGTCAACAATCTGGACCCAAACAACTTCATACACATTTACATTTGGCTATTCTAAGCCATATATATGTCCTTCTTTCCAATTTACCCTCATCTGCTCTGCCCTGTTTTTCCTCGCCAGATTCGGACATGATAGTCTTTTTTTACTCCATGGTGAGTAAACTGCCTACTTCGCTATCTCTGTGCTCGAGCTATTTCCGGGTTCCCCAATTTTGTTTCATTGAATCAGGCCCGAATTAGCGGTTGGATGTTGTTGCCATGTGCAACCAGGCGCTACAATCATCATATTAGTTCAAAAATACCACCTCGACAAATTTCAATCTCTCTGTTGTTCGCCGGATTTGAATTAAACAATATCCCCAGACGTTTTTGCGGTGAGATACGCATACTTCGGATGGGAGTCGCACAGAGCTTTGGTTCTGATCTTCGTTCAAGTGAAGAAACGTCTGCTTCATTGGTATCATGAAATAACTTGAGAAAGGTTTGATATGTGCTTCTGATCAGATGTTTCTATCTTGTATAATGCTCCCTGATGTTGGTTTTTCTGCCTGTTTGGTTTCACCATCTCACACAGACCCATTCTGGCAAAAATTGCGTGTCATGGCATCGTGGTGTCATCATATTGTTAGTTACCTTTCTGCCTTTTGACGGATTACTATCCCGAATGAGGGGTACTGCGCTGTTCAGCCTTTAACGCGCGCCGACATCGTCTGAATAGTGACTCGACTGGCCCATGGTAAATCGACGTCATACTATATTTATTGATCACCAACTGATATCGTTTCATTCAATGGACCACACAATCATATCGTCCACGTCGTCAACTAAAAAGCCATGTCATCTGCGACGTCGGTCGGGTGACAGGCACTGCGAGGGTCGTTATCCCCATCCTGCTCTCTTCACCCAAAAACTTGAAGTTAAAAGTATCGCGGTTGCCTTTCTTTGGCCAATTCTTGAAATGACCTCTCTTTTTTAACTTGCAACTTTCATATAACGCGTAATAATCCCTTCTGGACTCCTCAAGTGGTCTCACGACAAACTTGGGATCTCAATGTGATTTTTGACGTCATGCGGCATTGGTCGGTTTCGAGGGTGATGCGACGGTGCGATTGGAACGTATCGCTCCCCGTTATACCATCACAAAGCTTCAATTAGATGGAGGGCGAGAAATGTCAAGCCTAATACAAACATTGGACTACGCTAATACATGTGTTCGCGCCTTTAAATAAATTTAGCAGCATGTTTCTTGAACGTTAAACAATGTACCTATCAAGGCTTGTTCCGTAAATCATGACAGATACTATTTTCATTAGATGTAGTGAGAATGGAGGCTGCAAGCAAAGCTCGACACCTTCAATAAGTTTGCACAAGGATGAACTGTCATTACAAGAAACTATCGTAGTAAATACGGCCAGGAGCCATCATCCTGTTCAATGCAAGGCACATTGTCTTCATAACTGAAATGATAGGAGCAGAACCGGACTACATTGCATGAAAGACTTGTCGATCCCCGCACGAATGATCCCCGGGAATAGAAACGTGGCAAATCGACGCGTGGAAAAGAAGACTTTGAGCCTTGAAGCTTGAGAGCCTAATCTCGAACATGCGGGAGGCATGAACTCAAGGGGCACACGTTTGTGAGAGAAGAAAATACCTGTAGAAAAATGGGACAAAGTTAAACGGGTACAGACAGTGACAATAATACAAACACCCGCTTGAGGTATTTTTATAATGCAGCGGGTTAAAGTAAGGTATGAATTACTGAAGATGCCAGTCGCTCGCTGTAGTAAGGTGTGCTCCTTGACGAAAAAATACAATGCGGTGACGTTTATTCGTGATATCAGATCACCAAAGGTTGTAATCCACTTCCAAAAATGGCTCCAGAGGTGTGTGATAAGATAACGAGGGAAAGAAAACAGAAAGCAGCAGAAAGCCTGTGGTTTTTGTCTCAGTGGCTCTGGGAAAACGGGGACGCCGTTATTATCCAGCATCAACTGAGTAATACTAAAAGGGAGTTGGCGATTGGCTGCCCAGGTTAGAACAGGGTCCGTTTTGATTCAAACCAAAACGGGCATGTTTTCGCCAGATTGTAGCAAGCGGAACGGGTGCATTAAATTTGGTGTGCCTTCTACAATATGAGGCCTCGAGGGCAACACAGTATAGCCAAGGTTGAAACTCACCCGATATAAGGTGGACCCAGTACTAAATTACAGACGGAAACCCGGCGAGCAAAAAACCTTCGTTGTAGACGGTAAATGGTACATGGGAAGAAAATAAAAGAGACATACAGTTTTAAGATGCACGTCACCTTATTCAGACATGGTTGCTCGAGGGACTCGTGGCCGCGATTGATGGCCCGCAAGCCGCGTGGAAAGAAAAATAGATTTCCCAGCGAGAGAAGGTCAGGCGACTATGTCGTCGGGAAGGCCATACCAGTGTCAGACCTCGAAGCCGACTGTCATTAATATGCGTTGTTTTGGAACCAAGTATGTTCAGATAGGTTTCCTGTGTTACGTCGGAGTCCATCCAATCGAAGATTTGTAAACTATGAGCCATACGCCGTTGAGAGGCCAGGAATAGGAAGAAAATACTCTAATCGATGGCCATCGATGCTGCAAAATATATACACAGGAAGAGAAAGTCCTTGTGTACAGCCACATAACATCATATCGGCGCTGAACGAAGATCGTTTGAGAGTTCACCGAATGTCGCGTGTGGAGATGACTGAATAGGCTATTTTGAGTATGCTTGACAACGCATTACCTGAGAGGCAAGCATGAGAATACTTGTCTAAACATCAGCGGCCGTCTGAGGGACGTGGGATTGACATTGCTGGTACCACAGGCAAACAACCAACTCACTTTGGAAAAAGGTCCCTGCAGCCGATTTTGCTTTAACCTTCAGGCAATTCTGCGCATATCATCATCGTCTATGTTGGATCGTCGAGCCGCACCTTAGCCCGAAGTCGAGAAAGAGATAACTTTCGGCGGACTGAAATGGAGAGAGGACCCCAATCTGCTCGGTCGTTAACATGGTCCTCAATGATCAGCCTAGAGAGCTGTATATGTCATCAAAACACTACCATGCTTTTGATGCCCGAGTTAGGCCAATGTATCCGGACTTCGTCTTAACACGGCGAGGTGTGAACAGATTCCTATCGACTGAGAATAACTGGGAGAATTTAAAACTCCTCTTTTGCGGGAAAAAAAAGAAGACCTCAAAAGGTTTCTTGGTGAAAATAGCCACGCTGATGAGGTCTGCAGAAGCAGAAAGATAACGATATCCCAGATTGACCGTATCTGAGGTAATTTGGTGAGAGCGATGAATGGCAGAGTTTTCTGGAAAAGTCAAAGCGGCGGGAGTTTAAGGATGTTGCCGAGTTTTTGCTCGTACCAGGAACAGACTAAGAATAGGACAAAACACTTTGAATACCACATATGAGTCTACCGAGGTGCCAGGCTGGTACTTCAACCCATTATGATAAAGTTCGAATCGAATGTCAAGATGTGCCTCAGCTGGGATGAAACATGAGTGTGATATGTCGACGTCGACTATGCACATTGCCCAAACTATGATCTGATTTCTCCACAAACGGCATGACCGACCCTCTGGTAGTTCAAAAAGTTCGTTGTTGCACAAAGGCGATTTAGCAGGGAATGCTTTTGTGTAACCGTTGGCAAAATGACTCGATAGATAGATAGCGACAATTGAAGACGTATGTGAAGCCATCAGACAAACAATTGTTTGCTAAGAAAAGCAAGCGTGTGCTGATAAATCTGACCAGAGTAGTTGTCCCACATATTTCCAGCAACGAGCAACCAGCCTAGCAATGACAACGTAGTCGATCGTAGAGAACTCCGAGGAGTGAGAAACGATTAGTATCGGGGTGGGCTGTTGGTTCAACCGCTTTGAAACCGCGGATAGGAATCTGACAGAAGCAGAGGGATTACAATTCATACAGATGTGGGGTGGTATAGGTAAAGAAACTTAACAGGGTGTATTGGTCAAGGTACAAGAAAAATGCCGTGGTGTTGCTGAAGCGAGAGGTAGAGATGCGTCATGAATTACGAAAGGCCCTCAGCAAAAGGCATGGTCGCACTGCAGTATTTGATGTTGGGCGCTAACAAGCAATCAAGGCACTCCGTTTGGGCGCCCGCAATTGGCTGGGGAGTTCATCAGCTAATTTCAAGAAGTAGGCAGGATTAAATACTAAAGCAACACGGATGTGATTACGTCAAGTATTCCGAGATGTGATAGGGAGCTGCGCAACCAAAGAGCAACCGCAGCATCAAACAGAGAAAAAGCGTTCTCAGACTGAATAGACAGGCCCCACGATAAGCGATATTCCCTCTCATTTGGGTTCTTGGCAAAAGCCAAGAGTTTTTTGGTTTGTGAGTTGCAGGAGTTGTGCAAGAGAGAGAGAGATTTATTCGACAGGGAAAAACCCGGTACCTGGTACCAACTTGAACTGGAGATTGGGTTCCTGGTTTGGATTTCAAATGCTTGGAACCAAGAGACGAAACGCCTAGATACCAGTTTCATTCAAGAGCACGTTGAATAACAAGTCGCGAACAATTCTTTTGTTTTGGTGGAGCGTTCAGAAGTCGCGAACAATTGGTTATGAGCGTGCCAGCAGCCAAAGGCCGCCCGTGCCGAGCCGTTTAGAAGTCGCGATCAATTGGTTGTGATAGCAGCCGGAGGCCGGCCGTACCGAGCCGACGATAGCCGAAGCCGTAATTAGCCGTACCAGCTCAGGCCACGGCTTTCGGTGGCTGATAGCAACTGTATTAAATTTACTGTACTACTTTATTCAATTCAGCCGGGTGGGGGGGGACATGTGACGCAGTGGCTGGAAATTTTGCATCGGCCAGTGGGGATGTGACCTGTGACCAGCAAAAAAATTCGGCCATTCTCTATATAGGGCAGTAGAGTTTCCTGGACAGTGTTGTAGCTATGACATGACCATGACAGACCTTCCACCAAAAATCCAGCAACATCTTCTTGACAGGTGTATATCTGTACTAGCATTCCTTGCTATCAGCCTACCTGAAGTAGTCACAACCAACTGTCTAATACAACCTGAAAAGTACATCTCTGTTAGGGCAACTGTGGCTGTGACTTAGTCGAGATCTAGCAGGAGATCCTATAATATATACATATAAAATACAACAGGAATGTGCACCTAGCAGGGGATCCTAAAAGAAAAGGATAAAGCCCTGCTAAGGTGGAGTGCATGTCTATATACCAAAAATCAGAGTTGAAATAATAGAATGATGAAAAAAATGAAGAATGGTGAAAAAGTGATAGGAATGCAAAAGGAGCTACATCATGTGTCCGTCGGACTCCACTATCGGAGCTGTGAGTGTACTCTGTCTTGAGCTAGCGACAATGTGGAGAGATATACAAAGGTGACGGAGCGTTATCGGAGGAAACATCGGATGAAGTGGAGCATCTCCTAACAATCTCCTCATTGCTACTGAATTCAGAGGATATTCAGGAAATGATAGCATTGCCAATACCTGCCCCAGACATTGTTAATGCCCTCCAGCATCTTATCAGGAAGCAAGAGCGAAATGCTGTGTCAATCCTCTGCCCTCATATACTCACAGCTGGTGGAAGAGATTTCCATTGACAGTCGTCCGCTATTGGGCTCATCTTCTTGAAGTTTGCAATGTGTAGTCCAAATGGAAAGGTGCTGTCGATAGCCTTCAGAAGCAGATGATGCAAGGACCTGAATCAGTCCTCATTCAAAGGACATTCCAGGTGCTTTCCTATCTTCCATGGTTGGGTTACATCAAAGGAATCAAGAGTGAGATCAAGACTCACATCTTATCAACATTCTTTACCATGGAATGGAATGGCTGAGCGACGACCATGAGCAGTTGATGCTCGAACTCTTGAAGATTGACCTACAGAATGAGGGGCAACATGATGTTCTCGTAGACCATACGGCATTCATGTTGCTACTTACTGCCACATATGAAGATCAATCCAACTACACTTCTAGCAGACATTATACATGGCTTAGGATGCATGGTGAAGACCTTGCCACAGGCTGAAAATCACTAGCAACATCATTAATCAGAATGGGCAGCACTGGATTGGAACAGTTATCAATTTCAAAGTGAGACATACTTTATATGGTGATCCAATGCAAGCTCTAATTTCAATTGATATCCAGCAAGTTCTCGACTGGTGGACCAAGTACCACCCCAATTTGTTGTTTACCTATCACAGCCTTCCAACCTCTCATCAGTTGGATAGTTTTTCATGTGGAGTCTTAGCCTGGGACTCACTTTGGTGCTACCTTCTGAAAGCCAAACCAGCATTGATGGATGCAACATGGATGACTGACGCAAGGCTCAAGATATTTCTTTGCCTCATTCAAGTTGGTTCCTATTGTGGCAATGAGGTAAATATGATAGAGCATTGAAAATTTCGACCAATGACTCACCAAATTTTTATCAAATCAAGCTTCTGCCAGCTAACAAGGAACCTGACCTCGTAACGAAAAATATCGACTTCAATACTCCATTTAGGAACAATGACTTGGACTCAGATTACAATACAGAAAAACAAAGCTCTGACAGTTCAGACAATCCTAATTCAGCACCATTTAACAAAGATGACATTGACCTACAGTAGCTTACAAAACTGTCCCAATGTTTGGCATGTTGAGACTAATTGGCTTGTAACACAGAAAGTACATATGCTTAAATTCTGAAATTAATATATATTATAGGGGGACATAATACCTTTCTAAGGAATTCAGGATCATGTGATTCCAATCAAAACCGGCTGAGTAATTAAATATATAGGAAAATATGTCATTGGGACAGTTTTGTGAGCCTCTATTATTTTCCCAACTAGTACTTAGTATGACCTCCTTTTGCTTTAAGCACAGCATCTATCCTCCTTGGCATGCTTTCTATAAGTCTTTGGCAGGTTTCTGAGGGTATTTCATCCCATTCCTTTGCCACCCTGTCCCACAATTCAAATACTCCTTTGGGTGGTGTTGGATACTTGTTCATCTG
>Ga0193743_1001146_pt1 | contig 20129 bp, 21 predicted proteins | sample L2c2metaG_FD_143038 | JGI IMG/M metagenome (GOLD analysis project Ga0193743, IMG submission 143038) | Soil microbial communities from a riparian zone of the East river system, Colorado, United States - L2c2 | ecosystem: Environmental > Terrestrial > Soil > Riparian zone | place: USA: East River... | reverse complement strand
GCAAATAGTGTTCGCTCCGAATGATTCCGGTATCTCAAGATGAGATCCACCACTTCAGTGATGGAACCAGCCTCATTCAGAGTTCCGTCAACATTGTAAACCGGAATGGGTTCGGAGAGCTTCCAGGTGTGGAGCCGGTTGCTCTTGGAATAGTGGCGGTTGATGAACTCTCCAGTGGCTCTGCTGTCCATGAAGGAGTTGATGGACTTCACTTCCCCTGTATCAGTGGTTTCAAGCTCAACCTTCAGTTTGAGGGAGGTGGAACCGTCTTCTGCTGATGCAATGACAAGTTTGGATGGGAGTTGTTGTTCCCATTTTGGGCGTCTATTCCAAGTTATTTCCGCCAGGACAACAGTCGGATTCTCGGATATGGAATTTTGCACGTCTGTAGATGGTTCAACTGTTTCATTAAGGAAACACGTAGGTAAAACAGAGAAACAATTGTGATATGACAACAAGGGCATGCTGTTCACTCGTTGTGACGGGAAAAATCCTGCTCCTCAACCTCCGCTGCGGGCTCTGGGTGTTTCGCATCAAGTTCCGCAAGGCGATCCTCCAAGTAGGTCTGGAGGTCATCTATACTTAACTCTCGGATGTCGAATCAGGTAGGACAGTTGGGTGCCTTGTGTCCTGCCTTTCCACATTGGTAGCACGAGAACGGGAGCGGCTGTGTTTTCCGACTAGCATCAATGTCCATTGGAACAGGGTTTCCGGGGGTCGGAGCGTGCTGATGGTTCGCGCTCCGCTCCAGAGCCTGAAATCGAACGGTGTTGAAGGTGGCCAGACAGGACGGAGTCGGAGCAGCACTCGGAGTTCGGTAGGAAGATCGGAAAGCTTCGTTGGTGGCTCAGTTCTGGTCAATGGTCCTGGCTGCAGTGTACCAGTCCGTTGGAACCATGTCTGAAGGATGTCCAGAAGGCATGGTTGCTATAGCATTCTGAATTTGGGTGTCTAGTCCTCGACAGAATTTCACCACTATGGTCTTCGGATCAGAGTAACCGGCTTCCGTGATAAGGTCTTGGAATTCATCGAGGTATTCATCCACAGAGCAACTCTTTTGGAAATAAGCTGTGGATTCCAATTGGTTGATGGCCGCTGAGTCTGCATAGACTAGACAAAACTCTCTTTTGAACTTGTCTCGGAAGTCTTCCCAATCAACGAATTTATGGTAGCCAACATTTTCCGGTTGTTCCTCCCATCGGAATACGTGAGTGGACCACTTGGCTGCTCGTCCAGCCTTCATGTATGACATGGCCCAGACAATTTTGGCTTGTTTGTCCACAAAGGAGTTTGGACAGAGACAGATATAGACCTGGCAGGAATTAAGGAACGCCATTCCTTTGGTGCGGTCTCCGTCGAACTCCGATGGAAGGGCCGGTTTTAAGCCGTGGGCCTTCGGAGTGACTGATGTGATTTGTGTAGATGGGATCAGATTTTCGGACTGTGGAATATGGGAAATAAGGATGTCTAACTTGTGTTGAGTGTTTGCATCCTTTGCCTGTAATTCAGCAAGGGCTTGCTCCAGGGTCGCGAGTCGTTCGCCTTCAATAGAGTGCAATGGATCCTTGTCGGAGATTACGGTTTTGGGTAGTGCTGAGGAGGGATTGAGAGCGGAGGAGTACACGGAGTCGGTGGAGTCCGAATCGGAACTGCGAAAGACGACTATGGTGGACTAGCTATCTGCTGGGATCAGTCCTCTGGGAGATCCTTTTCTGATGTCAGGGCAACTGCGGAACGACTTAGTCGAGATCTAGCAGGGGATCCATACTAAAAAAAGGTTCACATAACACTTCGTAGGTATCTTAATAATTTTTAAAAGAAAAGAATAAAGCCCTGCTAAAGTGGGATGCATGTCTATATACCAAAAATCGGAGTGGAAATAATAAAATGATGAAAAATAATGAAATGATGAAAAAGATGGAGAATGGTGAAGGAATGCTATGTCACGTGATCATCGGACTCCGGTATCGGAGCTGCGAGTGCACTCCGTCTTGGACTAGCGACAATGAGGAGGAATGTATAGAGGTGATGGAGAAATATCAAAGGAAATGTCGGACAAAGCGGAGCGTCCCCTAACACTAACCACCATAAGGGGTCTGTTAGGGGATGCTCTGCTTCGTCCAATATTTCCTCTGATATTTCTCCGTCACCTCTGTATATTCCTCCTCATAGTCACTAGCCCAAGACGGAGTGCACTCGCAGCTCCGATACCGGAGTCCGATGGTCGCATGACATAGCATTCCTATCACCTTTTCACCATTCTCCATCTTTTTCATCATTTTATTATTTCAACTCCGATTTTTTGGTATATAGACATGCATCCCACCTAAGCAGGGCTTTATCCTTTTCTTTTAGGATCCCCTGCTAGGTGCGCTTTCCTGTCGTATTTTATATTTATATATATATATAGGATCCCCTGCTAGATCTCGACTAAGTCGCAGCCACAGTTGCCCTAACAGGGTCTGCAGCTGTCTCAGCCATGCCCTCATCACAGGGCATACTGGGGTCCTGTTTACTGTGTTTCACAATGTGTCACTTTTGAGTATTTAGTGCCACCCAGATGCAAGAATGACTCCCTACATGACTCCCTACTTCTCATTTTTCATGTTCTGGGTGAGCCTTTCTTTATTCTACTATATGCTTGTGCTGATTCACCTTTTGTTTTTTTGTGTTCTAGTGTTGAGTGTTCTCACTCACCCACCATCCCACCTGTGGTACCTTTCTTCACAATTGCAGTTCTTTTTTCCCACTGAGTTTGAATGTGACCAGAGGTTTTAATGCACCCACATTATCTTTTCCATTTTTGCTTTTTCCATTTTTGCTTCTTATATCAAGTTATATCTACTTCTATCTCCATTGTGAGACCAGGAGGGACAGAAAAAACAACCCCTGGTTCCATCAAAAAAAAGTGTAATTTCCACTGGGTTTTCAGTGAATTTCCACCAATTTGTGGTGAAACCAATGCCATTAATTACATTAGTTTGTTATGTAATTTCTAACCTTAAATATAAATAATTACAATGGTAAACAGTGGATAAAACACTGATTAAGGTTGTGTGGGGTTGTTTTAAGCTCGGAATTTGGACAGAGATGTCGGGTCCGAAGTCGTGCGAGGTGTTGGCTTCAACTTGTAGGTTGCGCCGCTCTCTTGATGGATGCCTCAAATTTCAGAGGTCCAGACAGAGTAGGAGAGTCCGGAGTCAAGCCGAGAAGAAGCTTAAGAAGACAAGAGCGAGTTAAGGAGAAGTAGGTTGCTAAGTTGATATTCGAACTGGCGAAATACATACAACAAACTGGAGTATTTATACTGAAGCAAAACATAAACATATAAGGAGTTATCGTGAAGAGCATATGGTAGTAGAATGAACATATAACAAGGAGACTTGTATTCCGGGTGGTGCCGAAGGATGCCGACATAAATCCTCGCAGGTCCTTGTGGTGACTGCGACTCATGACCTCGAGAACTGGTGCGTGCAATATGTGATTGGCCTGGAACGTGGAACGTGTGTGGAGCATGGTAGGGCTCTGGTTGTGCTGCGGTAGAAAGCACATGGTGCTGGTTGGTAATGACAATGATAAGAATGCAGGTTTTGTTGGTGGTAGCGGAGTGGAGGAAGTATTCCGACGGAGCTCCGATATAAGTCCGACGAGGGTGGCCAGTGGTAATGGTGGCACTGAACAATGGTGAGGCAGCCATCATCGGAGACTCCGTCGGAGCCATCCTTTGATTGTTCTTCGGAAAGAACGTGACCGAGCACGGACCATGACAGGGGTCAGAATTTCTGATGGTTATAGCAATGGAATTTTCACAGTTTACTGTTGATTTTTTATCTTATAAAATGGCTTTTTTTCAATGATAACAATGTAAATTTGTTTCAAAACAATTTACAGTTAGTTTTTACATCTTATAAAGTGGGTTTTTTTATTGCAATGACAATGTATTTCAAAACAATTTACATATTTTACAAATGTAATTTAAAATGGTAGTTGTCAGAATTTACATTGTGGCCCTCCAGAAATGCTGCTGGTACTGCCATTCCAAAATTCACTACCCCTGTGCTATCAGTGCATTCAAACAGGTGGTGGATGGTTGAAACAGTTGGTATTGGGTCAAAAAGGGTGGTTGTGAGCCAAAATGGTTGGTGTTGAGTTGAAAAGGGTAGTGTTGGGTCAAAAAGGGCAGTGGTGGGCTGAAATGGTTGCTATTGGGTTGAAAAAGGGCAGTGGTGGGCCGAAACAGTTGCTATTGGGTTGAAAAGGGTGGCAGTGAGCCGAAATGGTTGGTGTTGAGTTGAAAGGGTGGTGTTGGGTCGAAAAAGGGCAGCAAATTTACTCTGTTTTATGTACAATGCCCTCTGTAAATGCCGAAATTGTTCTTTTTTTAGCGATTTTCAGCCCCCCTGAAGCTAGATAAACCAATCCGGACAAAATTTGGCCACAAACAATCCAGTTACTGTATCCGGACAAAAATTTCAAAAAAAAATGGAACCCAGGTGCAATCCGGACAAAAATCTCATTCCAGTAACAGGGTGCGCCTGCTATTGCCCGGGGTCCTGTGTGAACCCGCCGCCAACCTATATCTTGATAGTCGGCTATCAGCAATCCCTCATAGAAACCCAAGTTTTCACGCAAGCTCTTTAGCACCCCTAGGGTTTCACGGTGAAAGGGGGGTTTCTGGATAGTTTTATCCTTAGATCTGACGTCTGGATTTTCATCCTAATTTCATGCAATTATAAGTTATAATCAGTATGTACGTAACCTATTCCACAGTTTTTCATCAGTGGATTTGCCTCGAAAGCTCAGGTTTCCTAAAAGGGTTTGTCAACAAAAATCATGGTCTCCTAGAACCAAATAAATATTATTTAAATAGTCGATTGTTTATAAATAGCGTTCTCTGCATTCCATTTGTCCCCACACCTGAACTCGGCTATTTCACTGTTGTGTACTCATGCAGCAATAGCCAAGGTCGATGACAGTGAAAGACCTCCTTTTGCTTTATGAATCTTCATCCGAGTCTCCAACCACCCCAGCACCAACAGATCAAGAGCAACGGCGAAAGCTCTCCACACAAATCCAGCGCGAGGTATCCATCCAGCTACCTCCCCCTACTCCTGCCAGATTTATTAAGCGGTCGGAGGCGCGCCTCGACGCGTCTCCGTCAACTCGAAAAGAAATATCACATACTACTCAACATCCGCTTTCAACGACCCATTTAACGACCTCTCATGACTATGGTCGCGAGCCATTCCTTGAAACCAACGGCTCCCTGCAGGAACCAAAATTCAATTTTGCGATCCCTCGCGTTTCATCGTTCAAGAACTCACGATTTTCCCTTCCAAATTCAATCGACGCCCTTCCTTCTGACGATCGGCCTCCAGAGCATGAATCGCTCACACAACTCATCTATCCTCCTGGTCTGGTAAGCGGTGCGGACTCTCCTTTGAAAAGTCCGTACTCGACATCATGTGGATATAAATTTCCAAACCATAAGCCTGTGCCTGCGCAGACGATCCTTGCTAGAAATGCACATGCCCTGAGTCTCCCGAAACTCGACGAATATCTTGCTTTACTCTCTCCTCCAGATATTAGCGCTATAGTTTGTGAAAGCAGGGAAAACATGTTTATACCTATGAACCAATTAGCAAAAGCTAAGCTGTCATTGGATGACTTGGAAAATAACTCATCCGTTGCGCCATTTTGGCGCGATCGCAAGATACTATTTGGAACACCCTTAAGTTTTCTCCTGGGAATTCTGGTATGTGGAACAAGTCATATCAATGACATGCATTCTGACCATGTACAGGGTTCGAGTGCTCTTGCATCTCTCTACAATTTGCAGGGTCTTATCAACATGGTTCAAATTTTTGCTTTGATCCTTAGCACAATCGGTATGTCATTCCAAGCTTATGAAACTTTGCGTTGACACAGTTTGTCCGTCTAGTGCCAGTGGCAGGCAAAGATTTGGCAGACAAATGGAAGAAAATGTTATTAGGAACCATGTAAGTCGATGTTAACCCCGCCACCACCCATCTGACGAAAATTCTCGTCCGAAGACCCAATGTATTGGCGTTGAACTTTGCAACCGTCACAACCCAGTCACTTCTCTTTCTCAGTATCTTCCTGATGATTGCTGCAATACTCCTCTACTATTTTTATCGATCAATTCACTGTGAAAGCTGCGATTCCCTCGAAGGGCTACAAACCAAAAACAACGGGAAACAGTGGGGTCCCCTCCTGGTCACCTTTTCGTTAACAGTCATCTATTTACCTCTGAGCACGATGTCTATTCATGTCCTCGTTTGGTCTGAAGAATTGTGGGCGGTACCTAATCCTTACACCAATTCAACTGTATTCCCTCTCGTTGTGGCTCCTCTAGGACCTCCAGCTGAATTCCGAGATCCCTTAGATTTCTGTTGGACGACGACAATGAAACGGAATGAAGTGAACTTTGCCCCTATTTCAGTGATTTTGTCGATCATCGCATTGATCGCCGTGAGTCCTCAATATATTTAGACAAGAAACCATCTGATAACAACACCAGTTGACAATATGGTATCCAATAGCACTCGCTCGTGTTATTCGCCAGTCAGTGCCTAAGGTTGACAAGTTCACGGAGCTTGGTCGCCCTCGTAATCAGGTGGATATGGATGCAGAATATCAACGATTACTTGACCGGGACATCAGCCCGTTTGCCTTTTTATACAGGGGTATAGTTATGCACAAATAGCTGGGTTTTTCTCATCTAACATATATCGACTAGGCTTTCGTCGCGGCTGGGCTACATACGAATCAATCTATTTGGTCGCAAAGCTCAGCACACTCTTGATCATTGCCGTTATTAACCCCAACAATTGTTTTTTCCGCTCCCTCTCGCACTCTGCGGTTCCTATTGCTCGGCAAATACTCCTTTTGCTCTCGACTGTTGGATTTTTCGTTGCGCAATGCATCTTTACGCCTTTTTGGGATCCCGTCAACAACGCCAGTGAATGGACCTCGCGACTCAGTTATATCGTTACTGCTATTACTGCCCTTTTAGTTGCTCTCAATCTACCAGGAAAAAATGTACTCAACACCTACATACTCTACGGCATCTATATTATAACTTACGGACTCGGGTTTTGTATGTTTTACATATGTTCAAGCTTTTATAACATGCTTACCACGTGATGACAGATTTTACAGTCATTAACTTCAATTGGATGCAACGAATTGTCAAACGTATGAACTAATCGACTTTCCCCCTCTTTTGTTTCTAACTTCCATGGAAGGGCTGACTAGAAGGATCGATTTTAGTAGGCATATTCTTCCACTACTTTGTAGCTAATACTAACTTCTTACGTCAGGCATTGACATATTTTCACCTCGGTACGCTTTCTTCTGACTGGAACGCGATAATGAGGTTTATTTCGGCCTAAAGTCTGGATATCTCCTCCTCGTCCATTCATACAAAGCGACGAATCTGGCAGGAATCCATAACAACACTTTTACTCACCGATAGCGAATGCCATATACCTGAAAAGCAGAGCATGAGTTTTGCTCAAGCCCGAGATATCGAGTATCCACCGTTTCTTCTAGATTTCGCAGGGACGCCGGGTGAAAGACATGTTGAAAACCTCAAGGTTAGTTGCCCCCCAATAACAAGTCAATTTTGTTGGGTCCATTCAGATATAGATCTTACGGGAAGTTGGCTCTGAAGTATATAGTAGGGCAGTCGCCTTGACGACTGGTCCAGACTTTGCCTGGTATCGATATATTGAGGACGAGATACAGAAGAACTACGTCGGCCCGGATAGCTATTGGAAGAAGCCTGGCGAAGGTTCAATAGATCAGCATGCAAGCTATTTTGGAAACGCTTGGTGGATTCCCTTTCCACCGACTCTTGTATGCCTTTCTTTCTTACATTTAAAGGTCATGTTGAACGATGATTGTAGGTTCTGCGTTACGATGACGGCCCATATGCCGTTTTAAGTGATACATTGGATTTGGAAGAATATATTGCCCAAAATTCAAGTTTCGATATACAGCAAAAACGCTATGTGCGCATGTCTCTCAGGGTTTTAGATGGCCGAATTGTTCGATGGCCATATGAACATTTAGAGGTGTGATCATTCTGAAAGGCAATAAAACTGGATTCATGACTAGTTCTTTCTATAGGATGTTGGCTCTCAATCAATCTGGAATATCTGGAATTGTAGAAGAAGACGCTACACGGCTGTGACTTCAACTCATTTTCAAAATGCTGTTTTGCACATTAAACGTCAAGGACAATTGACATGGCAGGAGCTGAATCTGGGAAGTGGGTTCCAAGTCGAGCTCAACTACTCCAAAGATGTCACAGTCACCGGGGAAGTAATTGGGCTAACCAAGCATTTTGATCTCAGCCCTCCATTGGCTCGTTTTCTCGAGCTTAATAAGCCGCTAATTGATGAAGGACTATACGAAATAGAGGAGAAGCTATCTAGCTACCGACGGCACCACCGAAAGGAATGTTCATGGAAAAGACGAGTACTGAGCTACCGGTTCCTGACGTTTGTCTATGATCAGCCTCGTGATCCATCTGGATTGGTGCAAAGTTCTATTGAAAATGAACTAGATCCCCGAGTTCGAAGATTATTGAAGGATAATGGGGCTGTTTTCAAATCGGCGTATAATCGCCTTGCAGCTGTATCCACTTCGGAGGTAGCAACTTGGTGGTATATATTTTGGGTGGGTTAACATTTCCTGGTATCTGCGAAACCCATCACTGCAAATTCTGATAATGGTCCTGCAGGATGATTTATGGCGAAGAAATCATGATACTATAGCAGCCTTGGAACGTCACGCAGCAGACTTTAATCCCCATTTTGTGACCTCAATCGCTTATACACCTTTACCTCGAGCTGCTCTAGAAAGTTTTCTCATACAGAGAGGGTTGCTGCATAGCCGCACGCGCTGGAACGACTTTTTCCATGCTGGTTTTCTAAACAAAGTTTATGCACGATTGAATGACATCGTTTTTCGAGATTCAGACCAAGTGAGTCGCTCGGTTTCCAAACATTAAATACGAAGTTTAGTTTCAACCACAGGCTATAATGTACCATCTCGGAGGTGATCAAAGGGAGCTGAATATAGAAGACATCGACGTATTAACGCAGGGTGGATCTTCCACCCTGGGAACGGGTGGTGGAACTGATCATAACGATTCATGGATACGCTTCAGACCAACATACCGGTGGGAAGGTCTCCTCAGTGATCCTCCACGCAAAGGTGGTCTTGAAGGCCGAAGAAAGTGGTTGGTGAAGCTTCAAGCTTGGTTTGGCATTTCGCCGCTTTGGAGGTCGGGGTTACCTTCGAATGGGATTTCGTTTGATGTCCAGCTTAAAAATGGACGCTATGTACTTTTAGATGATTGATATTACTATCTGTATTTTATCTTATTCAAAGGACGATTTTAATTCGCCAACTTGGGGCGCTGTTTGCAATGTTGTATGGCAGTTGACAAATCAATCTTAGACAACTTGTGACCAAAAACTATTATCAGGTTTTAGGACGCGCCTATACTTAGAACTCATAGTGAAATGCCTCGTCGTCCACGACCAGCCCACAGGGTTCCTCCAGGTCAAGTACGAAAATCTCATCCATTGGTATCTAAAGCGAAGATTGTTCCCAAAGTTCACCGGCAGCTTCATGAACCAAAATTTCAAAGTAGCAAAGTTGCCCATGAAGAAGAGAGCTTGTTTTTTGAAGAATTCAAGAAAGGATTTATGGAAGAAGATAAACCGGGGATGGGGAATGCCTTGAAACGAAGGCGTGAAGAAGAGGATGAAGAAGATGAAGATGAAGATGAGGATGAGGATGAGGATGAGGATGAGGATGAAGAAGAAGAGGACGAGGACGAGGATACAGAGACTGACGTTGATGCTGATGCTGATACACCTCACTTTGTTCAATGGCTTGACGATGACGACATTTTGCCTGGAAAATCCTGGGAGGATGAATTAAAGCAGAAGGTGCCTGATAAAGTGCGTCTTTATTTACTTGCACTCTCAACGAAATGTTGAAGACTTTTTTGAATTTCAGGAAATGCTGGAAGCTAGTACGTGTTCGAAATACACTATTACTGAACTGGTGGAGCAAGGTAACTTATTATGAACTGCTCAGATCTCAAGGATCTACCTCTAGGAGCTTTACTTCGAGCACGACGCGCTTTTACTCAAGTTGAAGCTGATTCTGCATCTGATTCCGATACAAACACTGGGTCCGATAGCGACTTCGAAGCTGAGCGGACCGTCGAAGAAGTGAAAGGTAAGGGAAAAGAAAAGGTGGAATGGAGCGTTAAACCCAGGAAAGATATCCCAAAGAGAGCTAATAAAAATGCGTGAGTTAAGCTTTGTTTTTTATTATTATTCTAAACCTATCAATCAATGTTCGTAGACCTATTGAAGTGACATCTAAGAGACCAGTAACGAGGAAAAGAACGGTGGTTGAAGTGCCCAAAATTGTAAGACCAAATTTCTCCAAGATAAATTGAAATGGTACTGATCGCTGAACAAAAGGTACCACGGGATCCACGGTTCTTAGCCACCGCTGGCGAGTTTTCTACGGAGAAGTTCTCAAAATCATATAGTTTCCTTACGGACAAGCACAAAACCGAGCTAGCAACGTTGCGAGAAACGTTGAAGCAAGCACGGAAATTATTGGCATCATCGCCAAAAGATCTACGAAGTGAACGAGAAGATGAAGTGTATCGATTGGAGCAAGCGATTAAACGTGCGGAGAGCACGGTGAACAAAGATCGACTAGACCAAGTGCAGCGAGACGCGTTGGGCAAAGCAAAGAAGGAAGAGGCAGAGAAGCGACAGCAGGGTAAAGGGAAGTGGTTCTTGAAGAAAGGTAAGCTTTATATGAGATATATTCAAAGTGGTTTATTGACATATTGGTGCGCAGCTGATCGACAGCAACTTGTGATGAAAGCGCGGTATGAGGCACTTGCTAAGGAAGGAGGTACACGGGCTGTCAAAAAGGCGATATTGAAAAAACAAAAGAAAGTGAGCGAGAGCGAGAAGAGGTCACGGCCTTATAAAAAACAGAAGGGCGTGGGAGAATAAGCAGTGATGGACCCTTGGGTTGCAAGTTGGTACATTTATTTCCTGTGTTACTTGCTCATAAAGACATGCATACGCCGCCATCCACCTTGCAGTCCCTCCGTCATGTCCGTCCTTGAACATGATCATGATATATATCGTGGTGAGCCTTCTCAACCACAACCACTGGACACAGCGCCTTCCATTGTATCCATCTCAACTTCATCATCGGCCTCATCTGCTATTGCGGCCGGTCCTTTAGGAGCAATCGCAGCAAAAGTAGAACTTGCGATCTCAAGATGGGCAAAAAATGTCAGAGGAAACTCTTCCGCTTCACCGGATTACAGTTCATCCCACTCTTCTTCATCCTCATCCCATTCTTCTATCGTAACTTTAACCAAGTCTCAACAAAACCGTCGCCGTAGCAGACGGTCTAGTCAATCCTCGCTACGTACTTTGCAGTCAGAGCGTGACATTGCAGCCCGGATTTCGCGCATGAAGGCTCTTGAAGAGTTTAGACGCGTTCCTCGACAATTCGCCCTTTATTTACCCCCTTCCATCATGCCGAAATCTTCACAGAACCACCCAGGTGCTGCCATGAATCCAGAAAATAGGCAACAAATAGGCCATCCTCTCACTAGTTCAACTTCTTTGCCATTAATTCTCAATCAGCTTGATCTTGCCATAAGGAAAGCCGGCAGAAACAGCCGCCTTCGTCAAAGACACAGGAGCCCGATCGGCAAATCTTTAAGTCCGAACTTCTCTTCTTTTGCTTCGCTAACGGTACACGATCAATCGGGCCAAGCCCATGCTCCGCGAGGGAGGAAAGGCAAACATCGTGAATCACCAACAAGAGCCAAACCTCCTCCTGTCATCAAAGAATCTACACCTAAACCTCAGGCATGGTTCTTGGACGTGGCCAACCCGACTTGGGTAGATTTGCGTGCGATAGGCAAGGTACGATTTACACTATCTCTGATCTATGATAGACGGCTTGATACTTGAATAGCTTTTGCATATACATCCCTTAACGTTAGAAGATATCCTCCAGCAAGATCCCCGTGAGAAGCTGGAACTCTTTACTAATCTTGGATACTATTTTATATCCTTCAGAGCTATCGAATCCAAAGCTACAAAGGAAAGGCTTCAACGCGAATCAGCTGCTTCAGGTAATAATTGGAACTTCGACGAGGGTTCTATTGGAGAAGCCAATGTATATTTAACTGTATTTGACGATGGAATCTGTTGTGTATGGATTCTCCTTTTGTCATTTTTCTTTCCAGTCACTGACACAGCCTTACAGTTCCATTTTACGGACGTTTCGGGTGCGCAGTCAATTATTGATCGATGTTCGCTTGTTAATGAACGTATAGAACATACCGATCGTGTGCGAAACAGGATGGTTTTACTCCAAGAGGTTGTCAATATGTCTTCAGGTTTGTTGTTCGCTCAAAGAGGATTATAAAAAGATTGATGATTTCTGCATACAGACTGGATTGCTCATGATATCCTTGACTCTATTGTTGACTCTTTCTTTCCTTTCCTCGAAAATATTGAGACGGAGGCGATGGCGATGGATAACGTCATTTTTTCTGGGGATTCGGATCAAATTATACCTGCGGAGCCTCCAAAGCTGGTATCGATAACATCAAGTCTAAAAAGACTAGTCCCAACCCGAACCAATGCGGGTTCCCAACTGGAAGAAAAGTATTCAGATGATCAGAAACGTGAAGATGAGAAATCTCAACATTCCCTTCGACCTCGCTTCGTGGCGCCCCGTCTCACAATTTCTCTGGTGTTCCATCGCATGAAACGATCAATTAGTAATATTTGGCAGTCATGGACGACGAAGGCCGAGCCACCTCTTAATTCCTCGCAGTTGGCGTTTCGTCGTATTGGGTCTACAAAGAAGCTCGTCACTTCCCTCGTACGTCTACTTGCAACAAAGTCGGACGTGCTTACTGCGTTTAGGAAACGGATGATGAGAGTAGCTGCTCTCAAATCTAAGTCGATGACTGGGCGGAGCAGTGACGACCTTGAAGTTGCCATCTACAGTGGAGATGTTCAGGGTCAGTTTCCTCTTCGATGCCTTTTGAACTTTGTAATGGAACGAATTGCAGATCACATTTTGACCCTGCAACATGCGTTGGTACACTATGAACGCTTGCTGAGTGAACTGAATCATATATCTCAGCTCCGCGGAGAGGTTTCGAAAACGAAGAATAAGGCTGATGTGAATTTACTTTATCTAACCATGGTGGCTGCATGCTGTGCGACCCTTCAAATCATGATCGGTAGGTTGACTGTGTTCTGTATACGAACCGACATTGATCTTAATTCATTTCCTCAGGCGCACTCTCTATGAACATCCACGTCCCACAAAATCGCCGTGCAAAAGGAGGCCACTTCTATGTATTTGGTATTGTGCTCAGCTTAACGCCCATTATTGTTGGCATATTACTTTTGGTGATCCATCATTGGTTGAAGCAGTCAAAGCGACGACGGTCCTCAAGGCTGGTGTAAATTTATACATTATATAAAAAAAAAAAGTCAAAATCCGCAAGTATGTATTCTTTATGGATATCAGTTTCCAAGAGCACATTCTGTATGGCTACTAGTTGCTACATATTAAAAATAAAAATGCTTTGTTACATGTGACTTACATTCGAGGCCGTTACGTTAAAGTTTCGTTAATAGGTTCTAATCCTCTCCTTGCATTGTTGCGCATAAGAGCATCGTTAGCTTCTGTCAAAGCCTCCTGCACTGCAAGAATCTAAGCTTCGATATCCACCTTTAAATGATGCAATGAAAAACTCACCCTTCTCTTGAAGCAGATTTTGCTTCTGTTCAAATTCCTGAAAAGTAGCGTCCAGGATCGACCGCTGTTTGCGTATCGTTTCATCGATACGCTGCAAATGATCCGTCTCGGAACGTAGATGTTCCAAACCTTCCTTTACTTGAAGGTGCAGATTTTCAAGCCCGGCGATCTGTTCTAAATACAGAACACGGACTTGATCCCATTTGCCTATGGGGTACGATCAGAATGAGATTAGAAGAGAAGCCAGCAGGTACCGTGGGAGGACGAAAACTTGAGGCAAAGGTCCAGAACGCTCACCTGATGCTTGCGCTTCACGCGCAGCCGCCGCATAGTTGTCTACTTGTGTGTCCCATTCTTGATTATCGGCCCATGACACGGTCTTGAATTCACTGATGCTATTGCGTTTAATACAACTTGGGCGTCTTTGTAGAGAACGAGAGCTGGACTCGGCGGCATTGCATTGCTGCTCCTGGGCATCAGGAGGAGATGCGGGTGTTGACAACAAGTTAAGCTGTTGCACTGGAGCATCAAGACCATATTCTTCACGGTGAGACAATAGGAGGACTGGGAGCGGAGGTGGAGACATGATCCCGGTCAGGAGAGAAGGGCCGGTCGACGCTGCAGCCGGTGCAGAAGGTCTTCGCTCGACTTGGAGAAGGCGGAAGGATTGCATTGTACTAGGCATGGCTTTATGAAGCACTGGAGTCTTTTGCTTTGTCGATTGCTCTGGGTTTGTGAACGATCGTTGTATGGGATATTTAACCGTTGATGGCCCAGAGGCGCTAGTGGGTATGCCAGATGATACGGTCGGACGGCGCGGTAGTCGCTGCTGCTGTTCCCTAAACCATTTTTCCATTTCCCTTACTCGAAAGTCCGCAGGTGCGATGAAAGTTTGAAAGGCAAAACTGTTATCGCGCGATGACCTTTTCGACACAGGAAAAGTCGTTTTTGCCAACTTCTTGCATTTACGTACCATGCGGTCCTTGAGGTGCCGTATTTCCATAATACGCTCCCAAGAAATGGAAGGTTTTTTGGTAAGCTCGTAGTTTTCGAGCTTTAGGAGTTGCTCATACATCGACCCTGTACCAGGGGGCAGAAGAACCTAAATGAAAAGTCGAAAAATTGTTGCAGTACCGGAGAAATTTATTTCACCTTGAGTTCATCTGGTGTATCGGTGATTTGGATATATCTGCAACCTTTGGGAGTGCGCGAGTCGTATGGCTCGAGTTGACCTCTGACTGGACTCGAACTTGAAACATTCAGAGATGGCGGAGGTATGCAGTCCATGCTAGTGGTGGTTAAGAAACAACGAGCACAGCGAGCACTTGCTGTGCCCAACACAAAGCTGCCAGTCTCACTCAATCCTGTTGTTGCAAATAAGGTGATTGTGACTTATACGAAACGTGACGATCATTGTAGTGTGACCTCGGTTCGGCGCATCACATACCGGTCATCGTTGACATCCTCATCCTCCTCGACCTTGTATTCACACCATGGCAGCTTCAAAAGTCAGATATGAGGCATTTCTGATAAATAATGTATCCACTATCTCCACATTGGAATCTACTCTGAGGTCCATTACTTGGTTCCTGCCTGGTCGTTTCAAGGATGCTGAACTGGCTTCAGAGGCCCGTCCGTACACTTCTTTTCGCTCATAAATGCCCTTTATGTTTAAATATGACTTGTAACAGTTACTACACTCCTCAACGTTGTGAGCATGTATCACGACACGCTCCTTGCGCGCGTCATTCAAAACAATCCAAGCTACCGCCCCCTTATCCCCTCAACCTTGCACAATCGTTTTACCAAGGCTTGGTCTGACAAAGATATGCTCTACAAATGGGCCGCCCGGTCCCTAGAAATAATTCGTTTTCTTGAGCTAGTGGTGGAGATGGTCTTAAGACGAAAAGTGTCGGATAAAGTCAGATGGCGGTCCATCGTTGTCATTGAAACGATCAAGTACTATGACTGCTATAATTACACGGTGCTATCCTAATTCTGTGTTTCCAGAGTTTCCCTTCGTCTTTTGCTGTTGAAGATCACGCAACAACCGTTGGTCTCACCACCAATTCCAGAGCGGGATTTTGACCCTGCTGTACTTCCACCGTCGAGTACAACATCATCTCCAACTCTGGCCCCATCTTCCCCACAGCCTTCCCCTCCAGTTACCCCAGACCATCTCCGCAACAATCTTGTTCCTCTACTTCCACATCCTCTCCTCAATCCAGGCCAAAACGATACTTCAGCAGAAGATTACCTCTTACCAAAGTCTTTGACAATCTCTTCTGTCAAACCTTCCCTTTCTTTAGTAAGAGATCTATTAGGACCGCAGGATTGGTTGGCAGAGATAATTTATGTTCTTCGGCCACTTGTCTATGGTATGCCCGCTGTTCAAGGTTAAATGGAACAATGAATGATCTCTCTTTCGTCGTATAGCTTCCTTATTAGCCGCCCATCGCAGTTCGCCAGAGCGTACGAGTCGAGCTCTCCCGGCCGCATTGCTGATGGAATGCATTTCACGCGTTCTTCGCCGCACTCCCCCTCCGCACGCTTCTCTTGAACGATCAGAGTATGCACGGAGAGATAAAGACATGCTGTGGTATCTCTTACGAGGGTCCATCTGGGAGACATATACCCGGTTTGTTCAAAGACTTACTTTCTTCGAGCTTCTTGACTGATATTTCTATCAATAGGCCAAAATTGGAATCACTCGTCACTCGAACAGCACGTACCCCTTTGTTGGGCCTATTCAGCTCTTTCGTGAAGGACTGGATTCCACTAATCAACGAATATTATTATTGTGCGTCTTAGTCACATACCATGACAATCTTTCTCGGATCTAACTTTGTTTTTGATCTGCCTGTAGACACCGCTCCTTAGCTCCAGGTCTTGTACCGGCTCTTCTTTACTTAACGATGTATACTACGGCAAATGCCGCCTGCGACTTCCATAACCATGGTGGCGTGTGTACACGCGGTTTTGCAAACTGGCCCATGTGTATTGAATCACCTTCCTTGGCACTAGTATTAAACAAGCGATCGCGTACTATGACTTTTTGAGGCAATCACACACGCCCATAGTTTGCATAGTTTGTGATATTATTAATTTCACTGGTGCTCGCGGCTGAGTACTGAGTACTGAGTGTTGAACGACAACCAAAATAGCATGGGGGTTATTAGAAAAAACGCTAATTTCGTATGGTTAAGTTTCTCATGTTCACCCATCTCATTTAGTAAAAGCGATCCATCATTTCTATATCTCGGCTGCCCCCCTTTGTCTATTTATTAATAAATTGTTAGGCGAAGGCTGATTCCTACTTGACGCTTCACCTTTCACTTCTTACGTTCATCGTTATGTCTCAACCGAATCCAATCCCACACCTACGTCGTATCGTTACTACTCACGACGACAAAGGAACTGCTATCGTCGAAACCGATTCAGAGATACCTGCAGAGGTGAGCTTTCTGTGGATTTAAAGGGACTATCATAATCACAGTCGTAGGGCATGCAAGGCCCGGGTGTCCAAGGGGTGCGATCTGCTGCAATATGGGTCACCAAGGATTCGATCCCTACCAAGGATAATAACAATAGGTATGTACGTTATATTCGCCGCCATTTCTGCACTTTCTTCACTGGCAGGAGTCGCGGTAGTACCCTTAATTGATTGATTTGTTAACTGTTTCATCTCAGTGAAGACGGTGGACAGCGAAAGATTGACGATCTTACCAACTTTACACTTGTCCACCCTACAGGAACAAATTTTCGCTCCACTGACCTTGCGCCTGGAGCAATTACAGCGATGGTATGGTCGTTCTCCTAAGAAAATCGACTCCACTCAATTCTCCCACAGCATCGTACTTCTTCTTTAGACTATAACATTCTTGGTGCGTGTTATTTACACCCCAATTGTATTGACAATGTAACTGGTCTGTAGTCTCAGGAGAATTGATATTGATAATGGAGGATGGCACGGAGAAGCTCATGAAGAATCCCGGGGATATCGTGATTCAGAAGGGTACCATGCATGCATGGAAGAATCCGTCGCAAGAGTGGACCCGATGGGTAACTGTGCTGATTGCAGCAGAGCCTTCAACTGTCGACGGGAAGCAGTTGACCCCTGCGTTTTTAACGGATTCTGCACACGCTGCAAAATAGATTAGAAGCTGTAAGGGCCTGGCGTAACAATAAAGCTCTGTTTTCGAAAGTTGACAAACAAGATTCGACCTTGATTTGACCACAGACGGATGCGCCCGTTATGTACCTCGCCAAGAGACAGGGACCTGCGGTTCTTTAAATAGTTTTTGAACGTGCGAATTAGAATACGAATATTTTATTTTTTCACCGACGCAACTGCATAGTTTTGCATCAACGACGTTATAGTGGGACCTTGATAATGTGTTAACCATACCATTCTTCCGAGCAGAGCAGAAAAGCCCGTTCCGGGCTTTCATTTGATTGCTAACCGCCGTAAAACAGACATATCATAGCTGAAAGCTTCTTTGAAGTGAAACCACACCTGGCGATTAACTTGGCGTGTGCGTTCCCATGGGTCCAACGACATCGACCGTAGAACAGTGTAATTAGCAAGCTTAGTAATCGTGATCAAAGCAGTAATGTCTCGGTAGGCAAACGGATGGGTGGTACAACATAACCTACCTATATACTACTAGTAACAGCAGATGCACCAAGAAATAAATAAAACAATGAAAATGGAGGGAGCGACGCCGGAATAAAAAAATAAATAAGAATTACCATAACAGAGCATTAAATATTCCAACAAATAGCAATACGCAAAGGCTTTAAATTACGCCGACATCCACTTTTCGGAGTAACATGTTCGTTCACCTTCCAGGGTCACCTATGTCAGCCAATGTCACCTGGAATACTAGAATATGGCGCGAAGCTTGCATTTTTGAGGATTCATAATGCAAATATATCAGGAGGTTACAATGAAGTCGGAAAATAAAAGGAGGGACCGAAAGAGCATTTTTATGTTGGCCACAGCGCTTGCTCTAGAAGTAAATAATCAGCCGTTTGGTGGACTTGCTCATCACATACCAGCAAAGAGGTCCTTAGCAGTTTCTTCCCGAGCGGAAGAGGCGATGGCTCCAGCCTTGTTGCTCCAATTGCACGAGACAGAGCTAACGCAGTGGACAAGCCTGCCCCTGTGCCGTCTCGATGAAGCAGGGGAATTCATTTCCTTTCTGGTAGAGAGATCGAACGAAGCTTTCTATCATTTTCAAAGAACCATGATAATATCTTGGACCTAGTCCGGAATAAAGATAAACATGCCTAGCAAATAAATCAAGGACCTTGAACAATTTCATTGAAATAAACAGCAAAAATGAACCTTGCTTACATTTTTGCCGTATGATCAACGATAAGATCCAAAGTTCGTTAAGGATTCTTGTCCGGATAACACTCCGTGGGAGACATGCCTTCTCGTATGAAATGGATGTCCCAGTGACTTACTAAGGGAGTCTTCTCAAATACAATGTCGGACCGAGTCGGAATTGGGGCCTTGGGCGCCTGTCATCCGTAGATCATAGCATAGCCTCTAGATGGACATAATAGCTGTGAATCCATCCTTGCGTTTTCTCATGTCTCTAACACCCAACAAAGTTGTCAGGCCATCGCGAGGGATTGAGAGAGTATGGTACATGCAGGAGATTTTATCAAGAATCGTTCAGCTTGCATCACCTAGAATTTTTTTGCGCCGTGAACATATACAGATTTTGTTTCGCTTATAGCTGAAATCTTCAAGGTGGATGTCGAAAGAACTGGCAGAGATCTTCGAACGTGCCGCTGAGGACGGCTTCATTCATCAGGTATAAATAATCAAATCATTTATCCGTGTGATTAACGGATTACTTATCTCCAACACCCCAGTTGAAACATCATTCAATCTTGGCACTAGAGGGTGTTTCCGCTCGTACGCACTTTCAGGACATCCTCTACAACAATTTTTTTTTTCATGGACTCCCAATATTTTTTAATTGTGCTTTCTGGATTCCTAAGGTTGTGATACTGGCAGGATTCTATATACCTTGCACCAGTGTTGTGCGGTGATGACTTTTTGATCTGGGTCATGACAATGACTCTGAGTCATGGTAAAGACTAGTCATGACTTAGCCATAACTGGTTTTACCGGCCCGATTGTGGTACCATGCTCGACTGTAGAAGTCCGGGCTTTGCCGGTGTTGGTTAGTGTTGGTCTGTATTTGGTTTAGTCACATCTTTAGATAACG
>Ga0193743_1001145_pt1 | contig 20135 bp, 18 predicted proteins | sample L2c2metaG_FD_143038 | JGI IMG/M metagenome (GOLD analysis project Ga0193743, IMG submission 143038) | Soil microbial communities from a riparian zone of the East river system, Colorado, United States - L2c2 | ecosystem: Environmental > Terrestrial > Soil > Riparian zone | place: USA: East River... | reverse complement strand
AACCACGGATGTTCGCGGACATCGTAATCCTCAACACCACCAGTCGGTAAATTGCAGAAGTGCGGCAACTCGGTTCGCCAGAGCAATGTGAAGTTGTGATTGTGGGCCTTCAGAAATTCGACGTAGTTCTTGAAGTCGAAGCTCTCGATAGACCCATCGGCTCCCCAATCCTGCAGATTGTTCCACGTATGGGAGCCAACCAACACAACGGCATTACCGTCGCTATCGACGAAATAATTTGGACTTGTCGTGGAAGCCTTGAGCGGCGCGACGATCCGCGAAACAGGGAGTGTCGGTGGTCGCGGGGACGTTCCCACGAACGCCAGGCACGTAAGGAGCACGCTCGAACACACCAGCAAGGTCGTCCAGGCCCTTGCACTTTTGACACGCTTGAACATCGAATTCACGGAGGTCCTAGCCGAACGACCGGACGGCGTGAGCCCCGTACTGCCCGATGCGCCGGCATTTAGCGTTTGGTCTTTCATTGTCGTCACCGCCTACCCGGAGTACACGAATATCAAAGTGTTTGCATCGTTCGGCACCGTGGTCCAGCCAGGTCTCGTGCTGAGTTGCTCTAATAGCAGCTGCAGCGCTCCCGGTTTGAAATAATGCGTGTATTCGTCATAGGCCCAAACTTGTCGCGGCAGAAAAATATACAACCGGCGATGTCCGGTGCCCCTAACGTCGGATTCGAGCCATTCCAAAATCTCAGCCAACGGCCGTCCCGTACGAAGCGCATCCTCCAGCGTATCCGGTTGATTGTCGAACCACGGGTTCACTGCCGCGTGTCGCACATAATCTGCGCTAACGCGAGTCGGCAAACCAGCCGGTTCCGGCAGAATCAAAAGAGTATTAGACGGAGTCGTCGCTAACATTAAGCGACTCAACTCCAACTGGGACCGGGTAATCGTGACATACGACCAACTCCCAAAATAACCCTGCAAGCCAGCGATCGCGAATCCGACGACGACTAGCCAGGTCGCTCCTATCGATCCCCACCGATGCCAACGGCGTGCGAGTGAAAGCGCAAACCCTAGAAAGGCAGAAAGCAGCACTGCGCAGCCCGGCAGCGAGAACAGATATACTCGAAGTATCGCTTCACCGCCGTAGTTCTGCGCGAAAAGTAACAGCATTGACGAGAAAGCTATTACTCCAGCCGCCCAGCGTTTCGGCATTTTTCGCCAAATTACTACAAAGCACGCTGCTGCCAAGAACCACACCGACAGGGCGAGGCCCTGCTCAACTGACGTTGTAAACATGCGGCCTTCGGAGCCCGGGTTGTTCACAACAGTCGCGCTGTTCGCAAACGGATCGAACCCACTGAACCATCCGTATTGATCGATTACCGACCGCCGCGAAATCACGTAAGTTGCCAGAAGAAGGAGATACGGCAATGCAAGCCACCGCGGCCGCATCTGCGCAAACAGTCCCATCGCGACGGCTGTGGCGCATATCCACACAGGTGTGAGTTGGTGGGTCGGAACAAGTGCGGCAAAAATCGGCAACGATATGTAACCGGCTGCCGGACAATCTCTGGAGTGCGCTAGCAGGGCGAGGACTCCTATAGCAAGGACAAAAGCGATTGCTTGCGGTGAGAAATAGTCTTGCCCAACCCAATTGAGCACCTGCACAACTAGCGCGGACGCGAAAGCGGTTCGCAGCGTCAGGCGGAGTCCTAAGGCGAGCGCAACGACCATGACGGCAGCCAAGGTATCGATCAGTGGAGCGAACCATTGGGCGATAGTGATCAGGTCGACGCCGGTAATCGAAGCGAACCACGCCGCACCGGCAAAGAATCCCGGCCACGGTGCGTAAATATCGAATGCCAAGGATGGGAGAGAACCATCCTTTAGGATGAAATCCGTCACACCTATATGCTTGTATGTCCAAACATAATTGGGTACCTCAGTTATCAGCGCGACGGTTACCCGCGCAGTGACAATCGTGGCCACGATAGCGAACGCTGCAGCAACCATACGTGATACTGCGATCGCCACAAACAGCCCCGTGACAGCCAGTACCGTTGCCGTTATTAGCAATAGCCCGCCCCGTGTCGCCAACAATCCGTACTGGCCCCCGGGATTCTCGCGCAACAACGGCAGAGCGAGGAGCCAAATCGCGAGTGCAGAGAATGGCAGTGCGGTTGCGATGTACCGCGCGGGAGAGCCGGCAAAGTCGGCCAATCGACGCGGACGGGTCGCCGTAGCACCAGCGTGGGCGATGTACCACGGAGCGTGGCCGATAAAATCGGCCAATCGACGCGGACGGGTCGCCGTAGCGCCAACGGCGCTTCCGCCATCGGCTGCGATTTCGCGCGCGCCCCATCGTCCTCTGAATGTCCATAACCGGATTAGGCCCGTCGAGACCACGATGAGTGATAGCGCCAGGCAGGATGGAACGGGATACCAAGTTTGGAGCCAGACCATAGCTGTCGCGACGGCGATGACGGCCGCCAGACTGAGGCCCATGACGCCGGCCACCGTGGCTCCGATCGGCAGCTCCAACCAACACATAATCGCGCTGCCGACCCCGGTGAGGAGAAATAGCATCAACAAGATCGACCGCAGCACCGGCGAAGCGGACAAGGTCGACAACGCCCCTGAAGTACCAGCGAACACAGCCAATAGGGCCAATACCTGAGGTGCTGTCGGCGCAGCCTGCAGGTGCGGTTCGAACGAGCTGGTATCACTCGGCCGGTCGGGCGCTGTCACCGGCTGCAATGCGGCAGGAGCCTTCAATAGTGTGATAATCATGCATCCTTGGCTGTAATAGGCGGCGCTGTAACACTCTCGATTCGGCTGTACTTTCGCCGAACAGTGGGTCGGTAAATTCTCGGCGCCGGCTTGAACAGCGATTTCCCGGCCGACACGCGCTTTTCCGGCCTGGCATTTCGTGACCGGCAGCCTGCATCAGTTCGTTCTGGCACCAATTCGGACTCAGAATTTGGCAATGTCGCACGGGTACTCATAGACGATCGCCCCCAGCAATTTGTCGAAGCCAACGGACGGTAGGAACGAGGAGCACGGTCGCCAAGAATGATTCGGATGCGAGGTAGGCCCAACCCACTCCGACTACTCCGAATAATCTCGTGCCCATCAGCGAGCCGAAAACAATTAGAAAGGCTGACACGGACCACATTGCCATCATCAGCTTCATCCTCCGGTACACGCGTGCCAGGGCCTCATACACTGAACTTACTGAGGAGAGGGGAACGAATATCGCAGCGAGGTAGAGCAACGCTTGACCATTGACTCGGTATTCGGTGCCGACTGTATTCAGCACAAGCGGACCAACGACAGCCAGGCCGACGCTGCCGAGCAAAGCCACCGCGACTATCATTTGCAAGAGTCGCCACGACAGCGACCTGAGCTTGTCTGGGTTCGCTGCTACTTCCGCTACGTACGGGCTCACGACCAAATGAAGTGCAAAGTACAGCGCACTGATAATCGCCCAGCTGACAGCGAAATACGCATTGGCCTCGGCGCCCAGCTGACCGACCACGATCAGCGGCACCACGAGAGGCCCAATTGACCAAACTGCGGTGATCCCGAATGACGAACCGAAGTACGACCAGAGCTCACGACGCGGCGGCAGGCTCGGCGGTTGGAGGAAGCGGGTATTGGCGCGGCAGCGGCGGCGCACGGCAACGACGATGCACACGGCTGCCGCCCCAGCGGTAATGCCCCACGCAGCGACGATCGACCCGGCGCTACCGATACCTGCGAATGCGACAACCGCGGCGAGTTTTGCCACGGCGTGAAATGCGTTCTTGGCCCCCCCCCACCAGGCCACCCCGAGACCCACAGTGGCGCCGTCCTGCAGTGCGAAGACGGCAAGAACCATCACCAAGACCGGATACAAGGCCATCGCCCAGCCGGTTTCGAACAGAACGTGTCTAGGGCCGAACGCGATAAGGCCAACACCCGCCAGTACCGCGATGGCTGCAACGACCAGAAATCCTTGCCTGAGCAGCGGACCCGTTCGAGTGCCTGCCACCGGTAAGAAGCGCTCGTAGAGCCGGCCGAGGCTCAGTAGCGACAACGCGGACAGCATCCCGGCAGAGGAGATCAGTGCGGCCGCCACCCCTACCTCCCGCGCTGGGTACAACCGGGCGGCGACGCCCCAAAAGACGAGCCCGAGCACCCCGGTCAACAGGCTTGAGAGGACCAGCAAGATCGTGTTGATCCTCAGGTTCCGCTCCGCGGTAGGCGCGCCGACTATTTCCCGTGGTTCGGTATCCGATCCGCTCAGATTCACGACCCGACGACCCACTCGACGGAAGCCGCACCGTGCACGTGTGGCGGTCGCCTTCGCTCCGGCCGGCCTTTATCGCGTCGCGCGGATCGATATGCCCGCGCTCCTTCCCCGATAAATCTCAGTGTTTCGTCACCGATGCCGGAAGGCAGGAGGTGAGCCAGGCTCGCCGGCGGCGCCGATTCCGTCGACGCGCCACGGAGGTGACGGACCAGTGCCGGGGCACGAATCGCAGCTGTTTTCACTGCAAGCCAGGCAGTTTCGGGTTCATGTGCGATCTTCGCGAGCCAAGCCCCGAGCCCAAGTCCGTAACCGCGAGTCTGTGCGAGAAGTGCTTCGTTGTCGGCACGATGTCTATGCCAGGCGATTGCCGCAGGGTCGTGAACGAGTTGCCTGCCCGAGCGCAGAATGCGGAAGAACAGGTCTAGGTCTTCGCCGCCGCATGTGGTCGTTCCCGGGCCGAGAAGCTCATCGAACCCGCCGAGGTGCACCGCTACGTCGCGCTCCACCGCGAAACTGGCGCCCGTTCCATAGCATCGGACGGCGAACGGAAACAGTGGAACGTCGGGGGGCGGACACGCCCAGTCGTAAACGCGGGCCCGAGTGGAGTCCGACCAACCAACCCGCCGATCGAAGTAAGCCTGTGCGGGCGTTCGAATCTCAGCCGCGGGAACGATCCCCGAAACGCAGGAAACTGACGGTCCCCGCGTAAAACCATTCACCAGCGCCCGTAGCCAGTACCGATCGACGACGACGTCGTCGTCGACGAACGCAACGACATCACCGCTTGCCGCCAGCAGTCCAGCATTTCTCGCACGTGATGCTCCGGGTCGGGGCTCGTAGATGAGCTTTACTCGCGGATGGGAAAGCTTGAGTACGTACTCACGGGTGGCGTCGGTCTTCGACGCATTGTCGACGACGATCGTCTCGAAATCTGGATAGTCCACGGCAAGAACGGACTCCAAAGCTACGCGGAGCATGGCTGGCCGATCGCGAGTGCACATCACGACCGTTACGGCCACAGCGCCGCCACGCCTCGTCTCACCCGACCCGCCAGACTCCGGAGCGGTCGAGGCGGTGGGCCGCATGCCCGCGATGCGACGCTCGAGCTCGAGGAAATCCACATTGCCATTGGACACACCGATTTTCACGAAACCGAGCGTGCGATCCTCCGTCCGAACGAGCAGTCGTGCTTGGCGATATCCCTCCGCCGCCTCTAATCCGCATTGGACCGGCAAACCCGTGGAATCACTGCTCGCGGCGACTGCGTCGACAACATCTACCCACACTTCCCCGACCCACTCAGCGCCTTCCCAAGTCGGTCGGCCCGGGCTGGCCAGCACAGGGTGCAGAGTGAGAAACGGTGCGGCATCGTGCATCATGACCGTCCGCTCAGTACGCGGCGGCCAATGCTGCCCCGCAGGTAGCCGGCGCATGTGACCGCCAGGCCTAATAGGATCACCGCTGCGCGCGCGACACCGTCGCTGCTCATCGACGAAAATTCACGCAAGACGGCATGCGGAAGAACACGAAGGGTGTACACACGCTCGCTGCTGAGCGCCCCGGGCACAGCAGCCAGCTCGTTGACGATCGCCTTCGATAATCCCTCATGATGGCATCGCCGCACGAAGTACCGCAGTGTGGCGCGGTCAATTGAAACATGATGACGCACGCGCATTTCCGGATCGAAGAGAACCTGGTTGGAACCACGGTTCGAATGGATACGAATGCACATTTCGGTCTCCTCGCCACCGACGGGGGTCGAGCCGATGCGGCCCACTTCCGACCTGAACCCGCCGACGGCGTCAATGACTGAGCGGCGCAGCGACATATTGCAGCCGAGGGGATTCCGCACCGGGGCCAGTCGGGTCGGCTGGCCCACATAGCTGCACCCGACAACCCAGTCGAACTCCTGCGGCATCCAGGCCGGCCGGCCCTCAGCCCAGACGGGGTCCGCATAACCGCCCACGCAGGCAACCCGACGATCTTTGTAGTGGCGCATCAAAGCCAGCGCCCACCCCGGCTCAGCGTCGGCGTCGTCGTCAAGGAATGCGATCACGTCCCCCTGTGCCGCGCCGACACCAGTGTTACGAGCCCCTGATAGGCCGGGGGCTTCTGTATTCCGGTGCACCGTCACACGCTCGTCATTGCGGAACCGGTCAGACGCGCGGGCATACAATTCGTCGCAATGATCGATCACTAGAACGATCTGCGAGGTCGGTCCGTCCTGCACCTGTACGGATTCCACGGCACTACATAAGCTGTCCCAACGCGCGATGGTGTAGGCGCAGATAACCACCGACAGGGATTCGGCTCGGTCTGCATCGCGTTCACCCGCCGTGGCCAGAGGCGACCTTTCGGTGGCGAGGATATCGTCGGCCATCTGAGTCAACCTGTCCTTGCTATGAATTTATCCCGCCGGTCGCCGGCGGACGATACTTCGATTGCCCAGCGACGTCGCTTCCAGGCGCGGTAATTGCTCATTCCATAAAGCACGGTCCGCCGCAATTGCTTGTCGTAGCCATTAACGCGACCAACTATGCGATCGGTGCGTGGAATATTCCAGTAGGGATCTTCGACGAGGTGACGCGAAAACCGGATATATTGGTCCAGCAGGGAGCGGGTCGACGTCGTAGCTGTGACCGAGCCACTCCCGATGCGAAACGACGCAACGGTTCGCGCCATACCGAAGAAATCGCCATCGCGGATTAACCGAACCCACAAATCCACATCTGAGACATTTGGAAATAGCGAGTACCTGATGTAACCGCCGCAACGATTGAAGTCCTTGCGGCGGTACATAGCCGCTGCGGTCGGGCCGACCGGATTGCTCCCACTTCGCACTGTCTGCCTGACGACGCGCTCACCCGGTTGGCGCCCGACGATCCCGGATATCCCTCGTGCCGGCCTCAGCAACTCGCCTTCGTCGTCGATGAAGTCGGTCCGACCGGATACCAGCTTGACGTCGGGATTTTCCTCGAGCACAGCGACCTGCGCCGCGATACAGTCGGGTTCGAGAAGGTCGTCGGCGCAGACCAGCTTCACGAACACTCCGCGGCTTTCTCGCACCGCCCTGTTCCAATTGTCGTAGATCGACAGCGTCGTGGCATTCCGGATTATTCGCACACGGTCGTCTTTTATTGTCTCGAGGATTTCACGAGTGCCGTCAGTGCTGTTGTTATCGATAAACAGGATCTCCAGGTCGCAGTAGTTCTGCGCCAAGACGCTGTCGATCGTCGCTCGCAGATGGCGCGCCGCCTGGTAAGCCGGAATACAAATGGAGGCTTTCGGGCCCTCCACGTCCGTATAGCGGCTCATCCGAATTCCGTCGAAGCGAGCATATTCGTCGGCTGCCCGGCAGCCTGGCCTGAACGGCGGCCACGCAGTACAGTGCGAAGCACTCGGGTGCCATCCCGAATTGCGTGGAGATTTGATTTGCCGGCACGTCGTGGTAGCTCAAGACTTGGAACCTCTGCGACCCGGAGACCTCCTTGCATCGCTCGCACGACCATCTCGGCCTCGATCTCGAATCCGGACGCAGACAAAGAGAGGTGCTCTAGATAGCGGCGGTGGAAGGCGCAGAACCCATAACAAAGATCGGTAAGGTCAGTACCGTAGATAGTGTTGAAAACGGCGAGCAGGAATCCGTTGCCGAAGCGCCGGAACCGAGTGATGTCCAACGACCCGCCGCCGCCGACGAACCGCGACCCCTTGACGAAGTCATAGCCGTTATTCAGGAAATGCAAGTAGTGGCGAATTTCTTGAGGAACCATGCTGCCGTCGGCATCCATCGCGACGATGAGGTCACAGGTCGCGGCGAAGAAGCCGGTCCTCAGAGCATCACCCTTGCCGACGCCCTGCTGAGTTACGACCTTGATATCTGGGCGACAGCTCAGAGCGGTAATCAACGTAGCGTCGGTCGAGTTGCCATCCACCAGAATGATCTCGTCGACGTCGTCCTCGACCTGTTCGAGCACCCAAGCGATATTGCGGGCCTCGTTTCTTACTGGAATTACAAGGCTGACCGTCAAGGTTGGTTGAGACGCGACCCGCCGCGTCCGATTCCTGCGCGATCTGTCAGACACGGACGCCGAATCTCCACCGGAGAGGGAGGCTTCAGTCGCCACGTTCCCCAAATGCTTTGGCGCGTCGTTTCTGCCCGATCTGTTTGCGGACGAAAGATAGGTCATGGCTTAAACCCCAATCTGTTCTAAAGATGATGTTTGTGATGTCACGCCGCGCGCCGGCTGCGACGATCCCGTGCCACCCAAATGGGCGACGATCTTCTCCGCAGCGAAGGCCTCCGCGTAGCGGTTGTGGCACTGCACGCCGCGTAGCCGCATTAGACTGAGGAACACGTCATAGTGAAACCAGTCGCGGCTGGTCTGCGACGGATAGCACTCGTGAAGCATCGCCGCCTTCTGTATCGCCGTCCCATGGCTAATCGGCCTATAGACAATCGGGTTGGGTAGATCGGACTCCCACTTGAGGATCTCGTAGCCCAATATCAGGTGGTCCCGGAACTCGGTTGGGATGAGCTCGGCGAGCAGCCAATGATCTTGGTGCGAGTCCTTACGCTGTGGCGCGATTACCAAATCTGGTTCGCAGCTGCCGCGGAAGTCCGCGATGCGCTGCTTGACTTCCCCCCAGTGCTCTGGCAGCCGGCCGTCGGGAAGTTGAGCAACCGTCAGCCGCACCTCGGCTGCACCACACATCGCGCTAAAGGCGTTCTTCTCCTCGACCTCGCGCTCCGTCCCACCGCCAGTGAGCACCAACGCATTCACAACGATGTCGGGATGCTCGTCCATCAGGTGCAGCAGAGTTGCGCCGGCGCCGATGGCGATGTCGTCGCAATGCGCGCCGATGAGCGCTACGCTCGTGATCGTTCCCAATGACAACCCGATCATGGCGTTGACTCCGCGTACGCCTTCGACTCCCAAACCGCCCAAGGTCGGATTCCCTTGTTGTAGTCGGCATCAAGCTCGGCACGTTCCTTGAAGGTGTCGGCCGGCTTCCAGAATCCGTTGTGCCGGTAGCCGATAAGCCGACCAGTCCCGGCGAGCGAGAAGCACGCATCGCCTACCAGATCACCGTTTTCGGGGATTAGATCGATGACATCTTGGTGCAGCACGAAGTAGCCGCCGTTGACTCCAACCGGGAATTCGGTGATCGGGAGGATCTCCTTGACCTCGCCGGTCGATGCGAGGTCCACGCAGTGGAACGATGACGACGGTGGGACGACCAACATCGAGGCTGTGGCACAGAGGCTCACCGCGTTTTCGATCATGTCGTCCAGGGGTGCGTCTGTGAGCACGTCGGAGTAGTTGGCGAGGAAGTATGGATCGTCACCGAGGTAGTGGCGCACCCGGCGCAGACGCTCGCCGATCGGCGACTCGAGGCCAGTGTCGACAAAGGTGACAGTCCAGTCAGAGATGTCGGACGCCAACATCTCGATCTCGCCATCGTGTAAGACAAAGTCATTGGATTCGGTCTCGCGGTAGGTGAGAAAGAAGTCTTTGATCTTGTCAGCGCCGTAGCCAAGGCAAAGTATGAACTCCGTGTGACCGTAATGCGCGTAGTAGCGCATGACGTGCCACAGCAACGGCCGCGGGCCAACCATCTGCATTGGCTTGGGGATGACGTCACCCTCAGCCGTCCGCATCCGCATGCCGTAGCCGCCACAGAACAGAACGACTTTCATGATGTGCTCCCCTTACGACGCACGGTTTCCATCGGATCCCCCTTTACACTCGGCGCGGGCGCAAGATACCTGCGACCTGGTTGAAAGTCGTTGTGCTGAAACCACACTCCGTGGAGCGTGTAAGTCTCGCGTTGGTGTCCGCCATGACGATGGCGTAGCCGGCCGCAGCAACGGCACCGTGTTCGAGCATCCGTGCCAACTGGCTGGCTTCGATTCTGACCGGGATGACGAACTGCATCGGCGCAGCGCCGTTCACGTCGACGTTCGAGGACGCTAGACGGTCCATGGCTTGACTCAGATCTATTCTGTCCGTTGCGAACTCGGTGTGGTCAGCGCGGATCCGGTTGTTGGACGCTAGATCGGACATCTTGTTACTCCAATCAGAGTTCTTCACGCCCGAGCTGAAGTTGCCGACTCCAACCACTTCGTGGCCATCGGCCACTTCGCCCTCCCGACGCGTACGCCGCGAAAGTCTCTCTGCCAGACTCCTAGTGGTTCTGGACGGAAAGTCGCCACATCCAAAGTTGATGCCCCCCCGATGCTTCATGATTCACTCCACCGTCACCGATTTAGCGAGGTTTCGGGGTTTGTCGACGTCCCGGCCCAAGGCCAGTGCGAGCGTCCGGGCGAGAATCTGCAGCGGAATCACGCTCTCGAGCGGCCCCCACGGCGCGACCACATTGCCCAGCACCGGAATGGTGCTGCCCGCCGGACCGATGCTGATGATGCGACCACCGCGAGCTGTTACCTCGGCAACGTTGGTGGCCAGTTTTGGGTCGGCGTTGTCGATGACCACGACGGGAGTTCCAGTACCGATCAGCGCGAGGGGTCCGTGTTTGAGCTCACCTGCCGGGTAGTGCTCGGCCCATCGGTAGCTGAGTTCCTTGAGTTTCAACGCACCCTCGGCGGCATAGGGAAGCCCGGTCCCCCTGGCAATGAAGATGAAGCCGCTGGCGGTGGTCAGTTCCTCGGCAATCGGGGGCACCAGACACTTGGCCACCGTGACGGCCGCGGCGAGCTGATCCGGTAGTCGCCGAAGATCGTCGACGAGTTGGGCAGCGTAAGTCGCGGGGAGCCGGCCAGTGGCGACGAGTGCCGAAACCATCACCGCGACACCGGCAATGATCTGGCACACGAAGGTTTTCGTGGCTGCTACGCCGATCTCCGGCCCGGCCGCGCATGTCATGACCGCGTCCGCGCGGCGCGCCAGGGTGGAATGCGAGTTGTTGGTGATGGCCAGCAGGGGTGGATCGCCCGCCATGGCGGAAGCGACGGCATTCAGTACGTCGGCCGTCTCGCCGGACTGGCTGATGGCCAGTCGCAGGGTACGCGGCTCCACGATGTCCTCGGCGGCCTCGCTGGCCACGGTGAACGTCACCGGAAGCCCGCCGAGGCGTCGCACCACGTTGCGAATCACGTGGCCCGCGTTCAGGGAAGTGCCACAACCGATCACCTGCAATCGATCGAACGGCGCCAAACCGAGATCGTTCCAGAGGGCCCCGTTCGCTATTCCGTCGCCGAACTCGTCGAGCACTCGGGCCGCCGCTGCGGGTTGTTCGTCGATCTCCTTGGCCATGTAGTCGGAATAGCCGTTCAAGTCGGCGTCACCGTGACCCCGAATGCACCGGCCCATCACTGGGGCCACTGCCCCAACGCCGTGTTTGTGCCAGCCGTTGGTGCCCGCGAGCTCGACGACTTCACCGTCCTCGAGGACCCGGAATTCATCCACCCAATCGGCGACAGCGGCGATGTCACTCGCCGCGAAGTCGCCAAGGCTGGTGTGCGCGACGAGTAGTGGCGAGCGTTGTGCGGCGACCACGACCCGACCGGTTTGTTCCTCCAACACCGCAAGAGCCCAAGAGCCTTCGAGCGGGGTGAGCGCGGCCTGCACTGCGTCCAACAGATCTGCAGAAATCTTCAATTGATCTTCGATCAGATGGCACACGACTTCGCTGTCGACGGTTGTGACGAAGCGATGACCCGACATCGTCAGTGCGTGTCGGAGCCTGTCGGCGTTCTCGATAATTCCGTTGTGGACGAGACTGATCCGGCCGGTGCAGTCCATGTGCGGGTGTGCGTTGCTCTCAGTAGCCGGTCCGTGCGTTGCCCACCGGGTGTGACCGATGCCCACGCCGTCGAGCTCGGGTCCGGTCCAATCGCGAACTACACGACCTAGTGCGCCGACCCGCCCGACCGTGCGCAGCCGCGCTACGTCGCCGCTGGTCGTTTGTACGGCGACCCCGACTGAGTCGTAACCGCGGTACTCGAGTCGGCGGAGTGCGGTGAGGAGGTAGTCGATTGCGGGTGCGTGCGTCCGGCACGCGATGATGCCGCACATCACCGGGCCTCCTGATCCGTACCCGCTGTGGAGAATTCGACGTGCAGTGGCGCCGACGACGCGCGTGCGGATGGCTGCGCGATCGGTACCTCGTAATTCACGATGCTGCGTGGGCAACCTTCAGCCACAGCGGATTGACGCAATGGAGAGGGGCAGTGCGATGAGCGGGTGCGTGGAGTTTCCGAGAGGTGGAGCAACCGCCCAATTCTCAATCCCGACTTCATCATCGACCGAGTCGACGCGAACGTCGTCGAACCGAGTGACGCGCCTGGCGTCGAACCGACCGAGGCCGATTCGCTCGGCAGCGATCGCCTAGCAGCATCTGGAGCTAACCCGAGGAACACCACTTCACTATCGAGGTCCGCAATGCCCCCGTACATGGACCATCAGAGCTAATTTTGGCTAGACCGGGGTCTAGTTCGTATGGGTTCATCCTTGGTGTCGCCGGATGGTCCGGGAGAGTGCCGCCGCCTCGGCGCGTGTGCTCACGCCCAGCTTGGTCAGCAGGCTGTGCACGTGGTTCTTGACCGTGTGAACTGCAATGGAGAGCTGCGTCGCAATGTCCTGATTCGACCGGCCCAGTTCCAGCATCTTCAAGATCTGGACCTCCCGCGTCGTAAGAGCTAGTTCCTTCGCCGCCGGTTGCCGCTGCGAAGCAAGGGCCGACAAGCGGCGGAGCAAAATCGCGGACACCCTTGGCGAGCAGGCTGTTTCCCCGGCAGCAACCTTGCGTATCAATACAAGCAAGTCTTCGAGCGAGTCGGTTCGCATGTGATAGCCGGCCACACCCGCCTCGGCGCACGCGACGATCTCCGATTCGTTGTCCTCGGACGCACCGAGGACGATCACTCGCGCGCTCGGACTGATGTCCATCGACGCCCGTAGCAACAAAGCGCTACCACGGGTCGCGATGTTTAGAAGGACGACGCTCGGCTCGGTTCCGTGAAGCGCCGTGACCAACGAGGGCAAATCCCATGCTTCGCTTGGAGCGGCCATCCCGTTCAGGGCGAAGATGGCAGCCAGATTTTCGCGATAGAGCGTGCAGTCATCGATGATCAAGATGCGTTCGTCCCGAAGTGGATCTTGGGTATCTGCGCTCTCCCAGTCCATCTCCGAGCTACCCGCACCGGTCGGCGGCGTGTCCCAGCCGCCGTATTCCCGGTGAGCTCTCGGATTCGATCCCGAATCGGGCCCGCTTTGCTGACCATCAGGGGCCTGCAGGATGTGGACGGACTCCATCAGAACGGCACCCGAACGAGGTGCTCGCTCACCCGCTACAACGGGCGGGACCCGCAGGGCACCGACAGCGGCACCATCTGCTGGTCGCTCAATGGTTGCTCGCGGCACCCATTCCGTCGAAGTTCCTTTCGGCATCTACCATCTCCCGGCTTTGATCGGATGCGGTACAACCACAGCCGAGTGCCATCGCGACCGTGAAGTCGGTCGTCGTCCACGATGGGGAGCCGGGCGGTGCCTGAAGTCATTCACCGCCTGGGGAGTCCCCACCCCCGCCGCCTGAGAAGCCCGGGAAGCTGTGCCTGAGGGGGCCAAGCGAGTCGAGGAGTTGAAGCGACCTCATCACATCCGGCAATCCGTACGTCGTCACCAGGTTCAGCAACCCGTCCGTCCCGACGTCCGGGAAGTCGTGGTTCAGCTCGACCAACTTCACCAAGTCCGGCAGCTTGAGCGTGGCGAAATCCGCGAACGTGACGTTCAGGAACGTGGACTCAACGACCTTTGCGGATTCCGAAGAGAACTCTTGCTCGGGCTGGAAGGGGTCGAGCAGCCGGGGTCCGTCCGGTAGTGGGTACAGCGAGACACTGGGGGCCAGGCCACCTGCGACGATGGCGGCACCAACTGCGCGATTGGCTGGTCGCTCGGGTCCAGCGCGTCGCCGCCCCCTCTCGAGCGGCGGCGTCCAGGATCGCGAAGGACTCGTGTGGGCGGACATCAGTCCGCCCTCCTTGACGGCGTTGGCGACGGTCCGCGTGCGGCGGCGACGAAACTGGCTGCCGTCACTCGAAGCGATGGGGAGAAGTGGATTGAACCAATATCCAGCGACCGAAAGTCCGTCGGCGAAGCTGCGTCAATCCGCATGGAACAGCTGGGTTGAGCTAACGCATATCGCACCGATTCACTATCGACCCCGCCCTGCCCGGTCGCATATGGACCGTTGGAGCCATTTTCAGACCGGCTCGGTGCCTAGATCTTTCGCGCTCAGCATCGGTGCGGTGAATGAGCGCGAGACCGCCACCGCCTGAGCCCGCGTGCTGACCCCCAGCTTTCCCAACACACTGTGCACGTGGTTCTTGACCGTGTGCAGCGCGATGAACAGTTGGTCTGCAATGTCCCGATTCGACAGGCCCATCTCCAGCATGCGCAGGATCTGCATCTCACGTGCGGTCAGAACTAGTTCCTCCGCCCCGGGTTTCCGCTCCGCGGCGAGCATCGAGAGCCGTTGAAGCAAAATCGCCGCCACCCTCGGAGAGCACGCGGAGTCACCACGAGTGACCTTGCGTAGCAACAGGAGCAGGTCGTCGAGCGACTCCGAGCGAAGGTGGTAGCCAGTTACTCCTGCCTCGGCGCACGCGACGATCGTCGACTCGTCATCCTCCGACACCCCCACGGCGATCACCTTGGCGCCCGGACTGCTCGCAATCACCGTTCGCAGCAGCACCACACCGTCTCTGGTCGACATGGTCAGCAGAACGATTTCCGGCGTGCACTCTTCGAGTGCGGATCGCAGCGACGGCAGATCCCACGCGACACGTGGTGCGGCACGATCGTTAGCGGCCAACACCGTCGCTAGGTTCTCGCGGTAGAGCGTGCAGTCATCGACGATCAAGATCCGCGTGTCACGTCGTCGACGTTCCCTCGGCGCTGACTCCCATCCCAACGCGGGGTCCTGCAAGCTGCCGACTGGATTCAGCAGCGCTATCGACCCAGGCAGCGATGCCGTCGCGCCGTTGAACCCGTTCGTCAATGGATCGTCACAGGAGTGCTTCGGCAGACTGCCGGTCAAGGCCGGCGCAGATCTGCGGCCGTCTGCGGCAAACCGACTACCCGGGCGATCCGGCCCGTGCCCATTGTTTGCCAGAACCGCATTCCTGCGATCAGTTTCCCCGTGCATCTGCCACCCCCTGTTGCCCCGATGGACCCGCTGGCCCAAGTAGACCACATTGCGCACCTGTATATTAACGCTTTTGCAGGGAAAAGTGGAGGTTGCTGTCGTTCTCAAAGAAAGTTGCTAAATCTCCATCTCGGCGTTCATTACGTGCACTGTGAGCGCGAGCTAGCCCAGAATCAGGCCCGACGTCGGCACACCGGTGCCGGCGGTAACCAGCACGTGCTCGACGTCGGGCACCGGGTTGACCGACGTCCCGCGCAGCTGGCGCACGCCCTCGGCGATGCCGTTCATGCCGTGGATGTAGGCCTCACCAAGCTGACCGCCGTGGGTATTGATGGGCAGCCGCCCACCGATCTCGATGGCTCCGTCGGCGATGAAGTCCTTGGCTTCGCCCCAACCGCAGAACCCCAACTCCTCCAGCTGAATCAGCGTGAACGGCGTGAAGTGGTCGTAGAGGATCGCGGTCTGGATGTCCGTCGGCTTGAGTCCGGACTGCGCCCACATCTGCTTGCCGACGAGACCCATCTCGGGCAGCCCGTCGAGTTCCGGCCGGTAGTAGCTGACCATCGAATACTGGTCGGGGCTGGCCCCTTGCGCCGCCGCTTCGATGACGGCGGGCCGGTTCTTCAGGTCCTTGGCCCGCTCCGGAGAGGTGATGACCAGCGCGACGCCGCCGTCGGTCTCCTGGCAACAGTCCAGCAGTCGCAGTGGCTCGGCGATCCACCGCGAGGCCTGATGTTCCTCGATGGTGATCGGCTTCTCGTAGAAATATGCCTTCGGGTTTTTGGCGGCATGCTTGCGGTCCGCGACCGAGATCGCGCCGAAGTCCCTACTCGTTGCGCCGGACAGGTGCATGTATCGCTTGGCGATCATCGCGACTTGCGCTGCAGGCGTGGATAGCCCGTGCGGATACGAGAAGGAGTTGTCGACGCCGGTCGAGTCGGCGTTCTCGACCAGCCGCATCTGCACCTGACCGAACCGCATGCCTGACCGCTCGTTGAATGCGCGATAGGCCACCACGCAATCGGCGATACCGGTGGCGACGGCCATGGCGGCCTGCTGCACGGTCGCGCACGCCGCTCCGCCGCCGTGGTGGATCTTCGAGAAGAACTTGAGGTCGCCGATGCCGGTCGCACGCGCGACGGCGACCTCGGTGTTGGAATCCATCGTGAACGTCGTCATGCCGTCGACGTCGGCGGGTGTCAGACCGGCGTCATCGAGCGCGTCGAGCACCGCCTCGGCGGCCAGGCGCAACTCACTGCGACCGGAGTTCTTCGAGAAATCGGTGGCGCCGATGCCGACGATCGCCGCCCTGCCAGACAGTTCTCCGCTCATCAGGCCACCCCTCCGATGACGAGCGTCGCGTTGGCGATGACGTGATCGCCAAGGCTGTTGCTGCCCACGATCTTCAGCGTGATCAGACCGTCGCGGACCGCGGTCACCTCGCCCTTGAACGTCACGGTGTCGTAGGCGTACCAGGGCACGCCGAGTCGCAGACCGATCGACTTGATCACGGCGTTCGGTCCCGCCCAGTCGGTGATGTAGCGCTGCACCAGGCCGGTGTCGGTGAGGATGTTGACGAAGATGTCCTTGGACCCCTTCGTCTGCGCCTTGTCCCGGTCGTGGTGAACGTCCTGGTAGTCGCGGGTGGCGATGGCCGTCGAGACGATGAAGGTGGGATCGCCGTACAGCTTGAGTTCGGGCAGCTTCGTGCCCACGTCGATCGAGGGGGCGCTCATGCGTCGGGCTCCCATGCGTAGTTGGTCCATGCCGGTCCGACGTCGTTGGCCGGGAAGTCGATGTACATGGCGCGGACGGGCATCCCGATCTCCACTGCTGCCGGGTCGGTGTTGCGTAGCTCACCGAGCATCCGCACGCCCTCTTCGAGTTCGACGAGGGCGATCACGAACGGCAGCGTGCGGCCGGGCACCTTCGGCGCGTGGTGCACCACGAAGCTGAACACCGTGCCCTTGCCCGATGCCACGACGTAGTCGGTCTCCGCCACTGGCTCATGATCGGCGGAGAGCCACAGCGCCGGCACCGGCGGGTGCTGAAGCGTTCCGTCGGCGCGCTTCTGGAGGCGCAGCTCGTGCGCGTTGACGCCGTCCCAGAAGAACTTGGTGTCCTTGGACGACGCGGGACGCATCGCCGAGTCGCCGTCCAGGTCGTCGGGCACCGATCCCGAATCTCCAGCCGCGGCTGCGCCTGCCGTGTCCGCCGGGATGAACTTCATGATGCGCCACATCATCTCGGCGACGTCCTCGTCGCCCACCTGCCAGGTGATCTTCTGGGTGATGAAGAACGCCTCGCCGAGAGCGGTCTGCTTCGGGCCGACCACGTCGGTCAGTTCGGCGGCGACGCTGACCTCCTCGCCGGGACGCAGGTAGCGGTGGTAGGTCTGCTCGCAGTTGGTCGCGACGACGCCGATATAGCCTGCGTCGTCGAACAACTCGAGGATCTTGCTGAGCGGATCGTCGTCCGGACGGACACCGCCGAGACCCATCATCGTCCAGACCTGGATCATCGCGGGCGGCGCGACGAGGCCAGGATGACCGGCCGCCTTGGCCGCGGACTCGTCGACGTAGATCGGGTTCTTGTCACCGATGGCGTCGAGCCAGTGGTCGACCATCGGTTGGTTCACCGGGTGGCGTCCGACGCGTGGCTTGCTGCGCCCCTCCGCCTTGACCTTTTCCGCTGCCTTCTGGATGTCGCTGATACTCACCTGGGAACCCTCGGAACCTTCAGTCCGGATGCGGCGATCATCTCGCGCATCACCTCGTTGACGCCGCCGCCGAACGTGATCACGAGGTTGCGCTTGGTCTGGCTGTCCAGCCAGACCAGCAGCTCGGAGGTTTCGGGGTCCGCCGGGTTGCCGTGTGCGCCGACGATCTCTTCGGCCAGCCGACCGGCGTACTGAATGCGTTCGGTGCCAAACACCTTGGTCGCGGCTGCGTCGGCGACATCGATGTTCTCCCCCGACGCGGCCACCTGCCAGTTGAGCAGCTCGTTGATGCGCCACATGGCCTTGAGCTCACCGAGCGAGCGCCTGACGTCCACATGGTCGAGTGGGACGTCGCCACTGCTGCCGGGCTTGGACGCCCACGCGTGCACGCGGTCGTAGAGCGCCGCGACTCGACCGGCCGGTCCGAGCATCACCCGCTCGTTGTTGAGCTGCGTGGTGATGAGCCGCCAGCCGGCGTTCTCCTCGCCGACGAGCATGTCGGCGGGCACGTGGACGTCGTTGTAGTACGTGGCATTGGTGTGGTGCGCGCCGTCGGAGAGGATCATCGGAGTCCACGAATAACCGGGATCCGTCGTATCGACGATCAGGATCGAAATGCCCTTGTGCTTGACGGCTTCCGGGTCGGTGCGCACGGCCAGCCAGATGAAGTCGGCGTCGTGTCCGCCGGTGGTGAAGACCTTCTGGCCGTTGACGATGTACTCGTCACCCTGGCGGATCGCGGTGGTGCGCAACGACGCGAGGTCGGTGCCTGCCTCGGGTTCGGTGTAACCGATCGCGAAGTGCAGTTCACCGGCCAGGATGGAGGGGAGGAACTTCTTCTTCTGGAGCTCGCTGCCGTACTGCTGCAGGGTGGGGCCGACGGTCTGCAGTGTCACCGCGGGCAGCGGCACGTCGGCTCGCTGCGCCTCGTTGACGAAGATGGACTGCTCGATCGGGCCGTACCCGAGGCCGCCGAATTCCTTGGGCCAGCCAACACCCAGCTTGCCATCGGAGCCCATCCGCTTGATGATCGCCCGATAGGCCTCGTTGTGCCGGTCGGACTCCATCGCCTGGGTTTCCTCGGGCGAGATCAAAGTCGAGAAGTATTGCCGCAGTTCGGCTTGCAGCTGACGCTGCTCGGGAGTCAGTTCGATGTACATAGCGCTCCCATCAGATCGAGGCGGTGTGACGGGCCGCCAAGCAGTCGAGTCAGGTCCTTGATCGTCGAGTAGTAGCGGTCCATCGGATAGGCGATGTCCATTCCCATTCCGCCGTGCAGGTGGTGGCAAAGTTGCATCACCGGCGGCGCCTGCGACGTCAGCCAGTAGCCGAGCACGTCGAGGTCTTCTCCTGCGTCGCGTCCCTCGGAAAGGCGCCACACCACCGACGTCGACGCCAGCGTGATCGTGCGCGACGCGATGTAGATCTCGGCGAGCTGCGCGGCGACGGTCTGGAACGTAGACAGTGGCTTGCCGAACTGCTCTCGGGTGGCGACGTAGTCGGCGGTCAGTCGCAGCGCGCCTGCGACGAGTCCGGCCGCGAACGCCCCCGTCGTCGCCACCACCAACTGGTTGACCCGACGCACGGTGTCTACGCCGCCCAACACGTCGGAGTCCGGAACCGTCACGCCGGCGAACGTCACCACGTACTCGTCGGAGTGATTGGACGCCGGGGTCTTCGTCAACGTGACACCGGCGGCCTTCGGCGAAACCACGACGACGCCGCCGCCGGTGCTCACGACGAGCCAATTCGCAAGCTCTGCATAGGGAACGCCGACCTTGGTGCCCGACAGCTTGCCGCCCGACAGGGTCACCTTCGGACGATCCGGCAACGAGGCACCGGGCTCGTTGAGAGCCGCCGAGAGCACACCACCCTTGGCCACCCCGGCCAGGAAGCGGTCCTGCTGCTCGTCGGAGGCGAGGTCGACCAGCGGCACCAGACCGAGGCCGAGGGTCGCGAGCGCGGGGCCAAGCGTGCCGTGCCTGCCGATCTC
>Ga0193743_1001144_pt1 | contig 20155 bp, 16 predicted proteins | sample L2c2metaG_FD_143038 | JGI IMG/M metagenome (GOLD analysis project Ga0193743, IMG submission 143038) | Soil microbial communities from a riparian zone of the East river system, Colorado, United States - L2c2 | ecosystem: Environmental > Terrestrial > Soil > Riparian zone | place: USA: East River... | reverse complement strand
CCTATCCCGGCGCCACCCCCGACTGCTCCTTCGTCCACCTGGACGGCGTCGGGTACCGGCTGGACCCGGACCCGTCCCGGTACTCCGGGTGGCGGCTGGACCCGCCCGGGGGCGGCCAGGTCGACCTGGACGACTGGCTGGCCGCCCGGCACGCGGCACCGCTGGCGGCCAGGGTGCCGGTGCTCAGCTACGGCTCCAACCAGTGCCCCTCGAAGATCACCTGGCTGCGCGAGCAGCTCGGCCTGACCGGCCCGGTGGTGGTGCTGGACGCGGTGACCGAGGGGGTCGCGGCGGTGTGGGCGGCCGGTTTCCGGATCCGGGACGGCCAGCGCCCGGCGGTGCTGACCGCCGCTCCCGGAGTCACCGAGCGGCACGCGGTGTGGCTGGCCACCCCGGACCAGGTCGCCGTGCTGGACCGGTGCGAGGGACGCGGCCAGCGCTACCGGCTGGCCCGGCTGCGCACCGGACAGGTACGCACCGAGGACGGCGCCCTGATCGAACGGCCGTGGTGTTACCTGGCGGCCGGGCCGGTCCGGGCTCCGCTGTTGGTGGCTGGCGCGCCGGTGCGATGTGCCGCACTGGGCCAGGCCGAGGCGCACGAGCTGATCGGCACGCCGGCGACGGGCGACGGGCTGAGCGCCGATGAGGTTATCGGCGAGCCACACCCCGACCAGTGGCCGCACGCACTGTTCGGTTACGGACTGCTCCAGCCTGGACAGTCCGGCTGGGGCCTGGTCGCGCCGTACGCCACCGGCGGGTCCCGGCCGGCGCTGGCCAGCGGGACCAGGCACGACACCGGGCTGGGCTGGCCCGCCATGCTGCTCGGCGAGCATCCGGAGGTGCCGGGCACGCTGATTGGGCTGCGTGACCCCGAAGGCCTGCTGCCGGCGCTGGACAACTACGAGGGCTCCGATTACCGCCGGGTGCGCATCACCCTGCCCGAGCGGGGCACCGTGGCGTGGGCGTACGTCTGGGTGGCTGCCCGCGAGCAGCTGCGCGCGATGGAGCCGGGCGAGGGCCTGGAACGTGTGACGAACGTCGTCGGATTCGACGGTTAGCCCTCGGCATGTCCGGGAACTGAAGGGGGACAAAACGGCGTTGCGGGCCGCGTTCGGGCGAACCGGTGCGGCGGAGGGAGCAGCATGAGCTCTGCGGAGGCGAACTCGAGGACCCCGGAACCCGATGAACGGGTGGTGCGGCGCGCGGTCGCCGGCGCCGCGATGGGCAACGCGGTCGAGTGGTTCGACTACGCCATCTACAGCTACATGATCACCAGCATCGGGCTGAACTTCTTCCCGGACCACGACGCGACCACCCGGAACCTGTACGTCTTCGCCGGGATCGCGCTGCCGTTCGTCGTCCGTCCACTCGGCGGCATCGTGCTGGGCCCGCTCGGCGACAAGCTCGGCCGCAGGCGAGTACTGGCGATGACGATCATCGCGATGTCCGCGAGTACGTTTTGCATCGGGTTGATCCCCAGCTACAACGCCATCGGCCTGGCGGCACCGGTCCTGCTGGTCGTCGCCCGCCTGGTGCAAGGGTTCTCCACCGGGGGCGAGTACGGCGGCGCCGCCACCTTCATCGCCGAGTACGCCCCGGACAAGAAGCGCGGCTTCTTCGGCAGCTTCCTGGAGTTCGGCACCCTGGGCGGCTACGTCCTCGGCGCTTCGCTCGCCACAGTTTTCCAGCTCTCCCTGTCCGAGCAGGCAATGAACAGCTGGGGCTGGCGGATACCGTTCCTGATCGCCGGCCCGATCGGCATCATCGGCTTCTACCTACGGAACCGGTTGGAGGACACCCCTGCGTTCCGCCAGCTCTCGGCGGAGGGCGCCACCTCCAAGACCCCGTTCAAGGAAGTGCTGGGCAGAAACTGGCCGCAGATCCTGAACCTCGTCGGGTTCGTCGTACTGCTCAACGTCGCGGTCTACACGTTGCTCACATACATGCCCACCTATCTCACCCAGGTGTTGGAGATCAACGACACGGAAGCGCTGCTCATTCTGATCGGGACCATGATCGGCATGATGGTCGTGATCACACCGATCGGTGCCCTCTCCGACCGGGTTGGCCGCAAGCCGCTCCTGCTCACCGCCGCCGTGGGCTTCGTGGTGCTCTCCTACCCGGCGATTGCACTGATCAACCTGCGTGGGCCGGTCCCGGTCGCGGCCGGGCTGATCATCCTGGCGATCCTGCTGGTGCTCATGCAGGGAACCATCGGCTCGGCCCTGCCCGCGATGTTCCCCACGCGGAACCGATATGGCGCGTTCTCGATCGGCTACAGCACGTCGACCGCGGCCTTCGGCGGCACCGCCCCGCTGGTCGTGGAGGCTCTGATCAAGGCCACCGGCAACGTGATGATTCCGGCCTACTACCTCATGGGTGCCGCGGTGATCGCCATTGTGCCCATCCTGTTGATGCCGGAGACCGCCCGGATCTCCATCTCCCATCCGACCGAAATCCCGGACGCCAAGAAGCAACTAGCACCCGCCTGACGACGTCGGCGATCAGCCGGTCAGCAGGTCGCAGATCAGGTAGACGTTCAGCGAGATGATCAGCCCGGCGATCACGCTGGCCGCCACTGTGGTGATCCGTCGGTTGACCAACGCCCCCATCACGTCCGCCCGGCGGGTCAGCATGATCATCGGCACCAGCGCGAACGGGATGCCGAAGGAGAGCACGACCTGCGAGGCGACCAGGCTGGCCGTGGTGGGCAGCCCCAGCCCGAGCACCACCAGCGCGGGCAGCATGGTCAGCCCTCGGCGCAGGAACAGCGGGATACGCCGGTTGATGAACCCTTGCATGACCACCTGGCCGGCGTAGGTGCCAACGCTGGACGAGGACAGCCCGGAGGCCAGCAGCGCCACCGCGAAGGCCAGCGCCGCGCCGCCGCCGACCAGTTGGCCGAGCCCGGCGTGCGCGGCCTCCAGGGAGTCCACGCCGGAGTGCCCGGTGGCGTTGAACAGCGACGCCGCGATGAGCAGCATGCAGAGGTTGATCACCCCGGCGGCGCCCAGCCCGACGAACACGTCCAGCCGCTGGAAGCGCAGCACCTCCCGCCGCTCGTCGTCATCGCGCACCACGATCCGGTTCTTGGTCAGTGCGGAGTGCAGGTACACCACGTGCGGCATCACCGTGGCACCGATGATGCCGGCGGCCAGCATCACCGCGTTCGAGTCGGGGAAGGTGGGCAGCAGCCCGCTCAGCGTGCCCCGGACCGACGCGCCCACCGTCAGCAGGTCATAGGCGAAGCCGAGGAAGACGATGCCCAGCAGGCCGGCGATGGCCAGCTCGAACCGCCGGTAGCCGCGCTGCTCCAGGGCCAGAATGCCGAACGCCACCACCGCGGTCATGAGGCCGGCCGGGAACAGCGGCACCCCGAACAGCAGGTTGAGGCCCACCGCCGCGCCGACGAACTCCGCCAGGTCGGTGGCCATGGCGACCAGCTCGGCCTGCACCCAGAGACCCCGCGACACCGGCCGGGGCAGGTACTCCCGGCACAGTTCGGGCAGGTCCCGAGCGGTGGCCACGCCCGTCTTGGCGGACAGGTACTGCACCAGCATGGCCATCAGGTTGGCCGCCACGATCACCCAGACCAGCGCGTAGCCGTACCGCGCGCCGGCCTCGAAGTTGGTAGCGAAGTTGCCCGGGTCGACGTAGGCGACGGCCGCCACGAACGCCGGGCCGAGCAGCGCGACGGCCCCTCGGATCGGGCCCCGGGCGCGCAGCTCGCGCAAGGTGGCGCCGTGCCGGGGCACCACCAACACCCCAGCCTCGGCCACCTCGGTGGGCGCAGCGGTCGGATCAGCGGCCGACCCGCCTGCCTCGACCTTGCCAGGGGTCTCGCCGGGCCCAGGTTTCGCCATGCCTAACTTTAAGATGTGGAGCGCCGAACAACAAGATTTCAGTCCTGTATGCCGACCCACATCGCATTGACCAGCGCCGGGCCGAGCTGGCGGGTGACGTCCTTCGGCGACTCCCCGATCCGGACCAGGTAGGACCCGCCGTACGGGGCCCGCTCCATCACCTCGAGCCGGGCGCCCAGCTGGATGCCCTCGGCGGTCAGATGCCGCAGCATGCCCGGGTCGACATCATCGACCCGGACGAACTCGCCGATCGTGCCCGGCGGAACAGTGGACAGCCGGCGGGCCTTCCACGGCTCCAGCCGCCCGTCCCTGCTGGGGATCGGGTCGCCGTGCGGGTCCACCCTCGGATTCCCCAGTCGCTCGGCGATCCGCTCGAGCAGCTGGTCGGACACCGCGTGCTCGAGCACTTCGGCCTCGTCGTGCACCTCGTCCCAGCCGTAGCCCAGCTCGGTGACCAGGTACAGCTCAATCAGCCGATGCCGCCGGACCACGCCGAGGGCGACCTGCCGGCCGGTGTCGGTGAACTCGATGGTGCCGTACCTGGGGTGCTCCAACAGATCCAGCGCAGAGAGCTTCCGCACCATGCCGGAAACCGACGATGCGGAAACCCCCAACCGCTCGGCCAGCCTGGTCGTGGTGATCTTGCCGCCCTCGCGTTCCTCGAACGCGTAGATCACCTTGAGATAGTCCTCAACCGCCGCCGAGTACCGCTCGGACTCGGAACTCACGCTCCTAGCGTAGGCGAACTTCCCCGTTTCCCCAGCGTTGACCCGGTCGGTACGGCCAAACGCGTGCTGCTTAGGCGGAGCTGAGAGCGTGTTGCGTCCCGGCAATCAGCGACGTTAGGTGAGCCTGAACTTAGTTCCTACCAGGAGGTACCCGTGTGGGCCGACGCGCTGCCGAACCTGCTGATCGGACTGCGCGAAGGCCTCGAAGCCGGACTGATCGTGAGCATCCTGCTGGCCGCCGTGCACCGGACCGCGCCGAGCGGCTCGCGGGTCTCGACCGCGCCGGTATGGCTGGGGGTGGCCGCCGCGGTGGTGCTGGCGCTGAGCTTCGGCGCGGTGCTCACCTTCTACCGCTCGGTACTCTCCACCGCCGCCCAGGAGGGGTTGGGCGGGCTGCTCAGCGTGGTCGCGGTCGTCCTGGTCACCGGGATGGTGTTCTGGATGCGGCGCACCGCGCGGGGCATGGCCGGAGAGCTGCGCACCAAGGTGGCCGACGCGCTCCGGGTCAGCGCCGCCGCGCTCGCCCTGACCGCATTCCTGGCGGTCGGCCGGGAGGGGCTGGAGACGGCGCTGTTCCTCTGGACCACCGCGCAGGTATCGGGCCAGACGGTGGCGCCGCTGGTGGGCGCGGCACTGGGCATCGCCTCGGCGGTGGTGCTCTGCGTGCTGCTGTACCGCAGCGCGGTTCGGCTGAACCTGGGCGTGTTCTTCAGCCGCACGGCGGTGCTGCTGATCGTGATCGCCGCCGGGGTGCTCGCCTACGGCCTCGGCGACCTGCAGGACGCCGGGCTGCTGCCCGGGCACACCTGGGTGGCCTTCGATCTCTCGCACCGGATCAACCCCGGTTCCTGGTGGGTCACCCTGATCACCGGCGTGACCGAACTCTCGGTGACCATGACCTGGCTGCAGGTGGTGGCCTACCTGGTCTACCTGGTCACCGTGCTGACCCTGTTCCTCCGGGCCGCCGCCACACCTACCCAGCAGCCCGAGAACGAGCAGCCGGCCGGCGAGCGGGTCACCGAGGAACCGCCGGCCGGCGCACGGCCGGCCCCTCGCTCCCGCCGGCGGGTGGCCGCGCTGACCGCCGCGGCACTGGTGGCGCCGCCGGTGGCGGCCGCGCTGCTGATCGTGTTCGCGCCCGGCGCCTCAGCCGAGGCCGGCGCCGCCCAGATCCAGGTCACCGACAAGGCCTGCGCCCCGGGCTGGTCGGCGGCCAGCACCGGCACCCGGGAGTTCACCGTGGCCAACTCCTCCGGGCACACCGTCGAGGTCAACCTCATCCAGGCGTCCAGCCAGGGCATCGTGGCCGAGATCGAGACGCTCGGGCCGGCCACCCAACAGACCCTGTCCGCCACCCTCGCCCCCGGCGGCTACTTCTTCAGCTGCCTGGCTGACGGGCTGCCCGCCACCACCTCGACCACCGTGCAGGCCGCCGGGCCCGGGCCGGCCACCCCGGTGGCGCCGGCGGTCAAGCCGGTCAGCGTGGCCGACCTGCAACCGTCGGCCGACGCCTACGACGGCTACGTCCAGCCGAAGCTGGCCGACCTGCTCGCCCAGGTCGACACGCTGCGCGGCGACCTGGCCAGGAACCAGATCCCGGCGGCCCAGCGGGACTGGCTGGCCGCGCAGCTCACCTGGGAGCAGGTCGGGGCCGCCTACGACAGCTTCAGCGACCTCGGCGACGCCATCGACGGGCTGCCCCAGGCCCTGCCGGCCGGGGTGGATGACCCGGGGTTCACCGGGCTGCACCGGCTGGAGTACGGGCTCTGGCACGGCCAGCCGGCCGCCGCGCTGATCCCGGTGGCCGACCAGTTGACCTCGGACGTCACCACCCTGCGGGCCAAGCTGCCGACGCTCACCCTGGATCCCACCGACCTCCCGCTGCGCGCCCACGAGATCCTCGAGGACGCGCTGCGCGACCACCTCAACGGCCTCACCGACCAGGGCTCCGGCGCCGCCTACCCGGAGACCTACGCCGACGTGCAGGGCACCCAGGTGGTACTCGACGAGCTCGGCCCGTTGATCAATGCGCGGGCCCCGGCGTTGCTGCCGGCGGTGCGCAGCCAACTCGCCGAGCTGTCGACGGCGCTGCAGGCCACCCAGGCGAACGGGCAGTGGCAGGCGGCGTCGGCCACCCCGCTGGCCGCCACCCAGCGGGTGAACGCCGACATCGGCGCGGTGCTGGAGAACCTCTCGCTCATCCCCGACCTGCTGGAAGTACCCGCGCACTGAACCGCGCTCGTCTCAGCTGATCTGGCCTGCTCAGAAGGGCTTTGCCATGGACATCAACCGGCGCAACCTGCTTAAGGGCGCGGTGGCCGGCGCCGCCGGGACGGCGCTGACCGGGGGCTTGCTCGCCGCCGGGGCACGACACGACGCGGACAGCGCGGCCCAGGCCGACCTCATCTCACCCGACCTGGTGCCGTTCCACGGCGTGCACCAGGCCGGCCTGACCACGCCGATCCCCCAGCAGCGCTTCTCCACCCACGTCGCACTGGACGCCACCGCGGCGAATCGGGCCGAGCTGGTCGCACTGTTCCGCACGCTGACCGACCGCGCCCGGTTCCTCACCTCCGGTGGCACGCCCCCCGACCTGGGCGTCGGTTCACCGCCGTCGGACAGCGCGGTGCTCGGCCCGGTGGTGCTCAGTGACGGGCTGAGCGTGACCCTGTCGGTCGGCTCCAGCCTGTTCGACGGGCGCTACGGGCTGGCCGATCGCAAGCCGGCCGGGTTGGTGCCGATGCGCGGCTTCCCGAACGACTCCCTCGAGCCGGCGGTGCTGCACGGCGACCTGTTCCTGCAGATCTGCGCGAACAACCCGGACACCGTGCACCACGCGCTGCGCGACATCGCCAAGCACACCCGAGGCGGCATGCAGATCCGCTACCGGCTGGACGGGTTCGGCTCACCGCCTCGACCGGCCGGGGTGTCCCGCAACCTGATGGGGTTCAAGGACGGCATCTCCCAACCGCTGTCCACCGAGCACGACCAGCTCGTCTGGATCCAGCCGGGCTCGGGCGACCCGGAGTGGGCGGTGGGCGGCACCTACCACGTGGTCCGGTTCATCCGGATGCTCGTCGAGTTCTGGGACCGGGTGGACATCAACGAGCAGGAGACCATGTTCGGCCGCCGCCGCGACTCCGGCGCCCCGCTGGACGGCGCCGCCGAGGCCGACATCCCCGACTACGCCGCCGACCCCCAGGGCAACGTCATCCCGCTCACCGCGCACGTGCGCCTGGCCAACCCGCGTACCCCGCAGACCACGAACAGCCGCATCCTGCGCCGGCCGTACAACTACGACAACGGGATCGACAAGAACGGCAACCTGGAGGCCGGGCTGATCTTCGTCTGCTTCCAGCAGGACATCGCCCGGCAGTTCGAGGCCACCCAGACCCGGCTGATCGACGAGCCGCTGGTCGACTACATCCAACCCTACGGCGGCGGCTACTTCCTCGCGCTCCCCGGCATCCGCGACACCACCGACTGGTACGGCCGCGCCCTACTCACCTGAGCAACAAACGCGCTGCTCAGGCCTCGTGAGTGGCGATGGTCGCTATAGCGACCATCGCCACTCACGACCTGTGAGCTGGGGTTTTGTCCTGTGGGCCTAGGCGGTGCGGCGGCGCAGGGACGGGTCGTCCAGGGCGGGAGGGACGTAGCCGGCGTCGGCCCAGGAGAAGTTCGCCCCGGGCGGCACGATCTTGTCGATCTCGTCGAGCACCTCGGTGGACAGCACCACGTCGGCCCCGCCCAGCTGCGACTCCAGGTGATCCATGGTGCGCGGCCCGATGATCGGCGAGGTCACCGCCGGGTGCGCCAGCACGAACGCCAGGGCCAGGTGGATCAGCGAGATGCCAGCCTTGTCGGCCAGCTCGGCCAGCGCGTCGGCGGCGTCCAGCTTGCGCTGGTTCTCCGGGTTCGACAGGTCGTAGCGACCGGGGATCCGGTCGGCTCGCCGCGAGGTCGGGACGTCCCGCCCCTTGCGGTAGGCCCCGGTCAGCCACCCGCCGGCCAGCGGACTCCACGGCAGCACACCCATGCCGTATTGCTGCGCAACCGGCAGCACGTCGGCCTCAATGCCGCGCACCAGGATCGAGTAGGGCGGCTGCTCGGTGACGAACCGGCCCAGCCCGCGCCGCTCGGCGACCCAGTGCGCCTCGACGAGCTGGTGCGCCGGGAAGGTGGAGCAGCCGAACGCCCTGATCTTGCCCTGGCGCTGCAGGTCGGTGAGCGCGGACAGCGTCTCCTCGACGTCGGTGTGCCGGTCCGGCCGGTGCACCTGGTAGAGGTCGATCCAGTCGGTGCCCAGCCGGCGGAGGCTGTTGTCCACCTCCTGAACCACCCAGCGCCGCGAGTTGCCCCGCTTGTTCGGGTCGCCGCCCGGCTGTCCCATTGCCACGTCCATCTGGCCGTGGAACTTGGTCGCCAGGATCACGTTGTCCCGGCGGCCTCCGGCCAGCGCCTTGCCGACGATGACCTCGGACTCGCCCTGCGAGTAGACGTCAGCGGTGTCGATGAAGTTGATCCCGGCGTCCAGCGCCCGGTGAATGATCTTGATCGAGGTGTCGTGGTCCGGCTCTCCCCAGGCGCCAAACATCATTGCGCCCAGACAGAGCGGGCTGACCTGCATTCCGGTACGTCCAAGACCGCGGTAGTCCATACCCCGACCCTAAGCCTGCCGCGCACTGGTTGCCGGCCGAAAACATGAGTGGCTGGCGGTGCTCCGTTGCAGCCGCCAGCCACCCACACCCTCAGCCGATTGCCGGGCCCAGCCCCAGTGACTGGGGAGTGCTGGAGTCCGGCGAGGGCTGCCGCAGCCCCTCGTCCAGCGGTCCGAACTCGGTCATCAGCGAGGCGCTGCCGCCCCACGGCGTCTGCTCCTCGGCAATCAGCGAGTTGGTGGTGAGCAGCAGCCCGGCCACCGAGGCGCCGTTCTGCAACGCCGAGCGGGCCACCCGCAGCGGGTCGATGATGCCGAGCTCGATCATGTTCCCGTAGCGGCCCTCAAGCGCGTCGAAGCCCTCGTCCGGCCCGATGTCCAGGCCCCTCTGCTGGACCTTGGCGACGACCTCCTGGCCGGGGTAGCCGGCGTTGGTGGCGATCAGGTAGGCCGGCTCGGTCAGCGAGCGACGCACGATGTCCGCACCGATCGCGTAGTCACCCTTGAGGTCCAGCGAGTCCAGTGCCTTCTCGGCGTGCACCAGGGCAGCGCCACCACCGGCCACGATGCCCTCCGCCATGGCTGCCCGGCAGGCGGACAGGGCGTCCTCGACCCGGTGCTGCAGTTCCTTCAGCTCGGCGTTCGTCGGCGCGCCGACCCGGATCACCGCGATCTTGCCGGTAAGTGTGCCGATCCGTTCGGCCAGCACGTCCTCGTCCACGCCGTACTGCGCGCGGCCCATCTCCGAGCGCAGCTGGGTGATCCGGAAGGCGAGGTCCTCCGCCGAGCCGCCGCCACCGACGATGGCGGTGCTGTTGTCGGTGACCCGCACCTGCTCGGCCCGGCCGAGGTGCTCCAGCGTCATGGTCTGCAGGTTGAAGCTGGCGTACTTGCTGAGCACCTTGCCGCCGGTGATCGCGGCGATGTCCTCCAGCTTGTGCAGCCGACGGTCGCCGAACCCGGGCGCGCGCACCGCGCAGGCCTGGAAGGTCCGGTTCACGTGGTTGTGCACCAGCATGCTCAGCGCGGTGCCCTCCAGGTTCTCCGCGATGATCAGCAGCGGCCGCGGCGCGCGCATGATCTTGTCGAGCAGCGGCATCAATTCCTGGACCTGGGTGATCTTCTCGTTGGTGATCAGGATGTACGGGTCCTCGAGGATCGCCTCCAACCGGCCGGGATCGGTGACCAGGTACGGCGAGACGAACCCGTTGTCGAACTCGAAGCCCTCCACGAAGTCCACGCTCATGCCGTACTGCGCGGCCTCCTCGACGGTCACGATGCCGGTCTCGCCGACGGTGTGCAGCGCCCGGGCGATCACCCGGCCGACCATCACGTCGTCGTTGGCCGAGATGCCGGCCACGTGGGCGAAGTCCTCCTCGGTCTCCACCGGGTGCGCCACCGACTGCAGGTGCTCCACCAGAGCGCCCACCGCGAGGTCGATACCCCGCTTGACCAGCACCGGGTTGCCACCGCTGCCGATCGCCTTCATGCCCTCCCGGACGATGGCCTGGGCGATCACGGTGGCCGTGGTGGTGCCGTCGCCGACCATGTCGTTGGTCTTGATGGCGGCTTCCTTGACCAGTTGGGCGCCCATGTTCTCGAACTGGTTCTTGAGGTGGATCTCCCGCGCGATGGTCACCCCGTCATTGGTCACCACCGGGCTGCCGGTGATCTTCTCCAGGATGACGTTGCGACCCTTGGGGCCGAGCGTGGACTTGACCGCGTCGGCCAGCTTGTCCACCCCCGCGCGCAGCAGCGCGCGGGCCTCCTCATCGAAACGTAGCTCCTTTGCCACCGTGTCTCCTTAGGAATCTGTGCTGGTCAGCGGGCTGCGGTCGAGGAGCTACGGCACCAGGATGGCGCGGCCGCGGACCCGGCCGTGGTCGAGATCGTCGAGCGCCTCGACCGCCGCGTCGAGCGGGTACTGCCTGGTGTGCAGGGTGACCTTGCCGGCCTGGGCGAGGACCATCAGCTCGGCGAGGTCGTTGTAGGTGCCGACGATGTTGCCGATGACGTTCTTCTCGCCGCCGACGAAGTCCAGCGTGGGCGCCCGGAACTCGCCGCCGTAGCCGATGACGAACTGCGAGCCGGCCGGCGCGGTCATCTGCCAGGCGTCGAGCTCCGCGCCCTGCTCGGCGACGAAGTCGAACACCACGTTGGCGCCGTTGCCGCCGGTCAGTTCCTTCACCGCGTCGATGTGGCTGCCGTCCGCCAGCACCGTCTCGTCGGCGCCGATCTGCTTGGCCAGCGCCAGCGCCTCCGGGCTGCGATCCACCACGATGATCTTGGTGGCGGTCAGCGCGGAGAGCGTCTGGATGCCGATGTGGCCCAGGCCGCCGGCGCCCTGCACCACGGCGGCGGTGCCCGGGTACAGCAGCGGCACGGCCTTGCGGACCGCGTGGTAGGCGGTGATGCCGGCGTCGGCCAACGCGGCCACGTCGGCGGGATTGGTGTCCGGGTTGAGCTTCACGCAGGCCCGGGCGGTGGTGCGCAGGTACTCGGCCATGCCGCCGTCGTTGTCCGAAAGGCCGGGGAAGAACGCGTCCTCGCACTGCATGTCCCGCCCGGCGCGGCAGGCCAGGCACAGCCCGCAGCTCGGCTGCGGGTGCAGGATGACCGTGTCCCCGGGGGCCACGTTGGTGACGCCCTCGCCGACCGAGTGCACCCAGCCGGCGTTCTCGTGGCCGATCGTGTACGGCAGGTGGGGGCCCATCGCGTCGGCCCACTGGCCCTCGATGATGTGCAGGTCGGTGCGGCACACCCCGGCCCCACCGATCTTGACGATGACGTCCAGCGGCCCGGACAGGGTCGGCTCCGGCACGTCCTCGACCACCGGCGGCTTGTGGTAGTCGTGCAACCGCACTGCCTTCATTGTGTCCCTCTCTCCTTCGTCGGTCGGGCCCGTGAGTGGTATTGGTCGCTATAGCGACCAATACCACTCACGAGGCTTGATCAGGCCTGGGTGCCGGCGGAACCGGTGACGAGTTCCTCGCCGGGTGCCTGGGCGTCGCCGGTGGTGGCAGTGGCGGCGAGTTGGGCCTCGGCGGGTACTGGGATGTCGTAGAGCCGGGCGGCGTTGAGCCCGAGGATCTTCTTCTTGCTGTCGGTGGTCAGCCGCGGGTAGTCGGAGAACTGGTCCTCATCGGGCATCTGCCAGTCGACGAGACCTTCGACCTGCCACTTCGGGGTCCAGATGTTGTAGTCCCCGCCGTAGAGCATCTTGTCCTCGCCGACCCAGAACAACAGCTCGCCCATCACCTTGGCGAAGAACTTCGGCCGCGCGTACATCAGCCCGCCGACCACCACCGACAACCCGGCGTAGACGTTCGGCTCCTGCACCGCCATGAAGCAGAAGTCCTCGATCCGCGGCAGACCCACGTGCTCGACGATGAAGTTCAGCCCCTGGAACGACGTCGCGGCGGTGTCCACATCACGCACGTCGAACGCGTCCTTGTCCAACGGCCAGATCGTCGGGCCCTTGTGCACGTGCACGTTCTTGATGCCCAGCTCCTGGGACTTCTCCAGGAACCGGAACGCCTCCGGGTCACGCAGCGTCCAGCCGCGCGAGCCCTGGCGCCACTCCGCCGTGTACAGCTTCACGCCGGTGAAGTTGTAGCGCTTGTGGTCCTCTTCCAGCTGCTTGATGCCGGCGTCGCCCTCGCGCGGATCCCAGCGGCCGTTCACGATCAGCTTGCCCGGGTACCGCTCCGCCAGTGCCCCGTTGCGCTCCAGGGTGTTGAAGCCGTCCCGGTACCACTCCTTCAGGTACGTCGACTGGAAGATCGCCACATCCACGTGGCCCTCGTCGAAGACGTCCCGGACGAAGTCCTCCTCGGTGACCTTCAGGTAGTGGTTCCAGTCCCAGTGCGTCTCCGGCGGGCCCAGCTTGTGGTAGCCGTAGAAACAGTCGATCCAGCCCTTCGCGTACTGCTCCGCGCCCGGTACCCAGTTCTCCTCGCTGGCGTCCCAGAAATGCGAGTGGGAATCCACCACGAAGTACTTCTCGCCGTCCTTCTCGTACATTTCCAGAGTCCTTTCGAGTGCGGAAGGCTCGTGAGTGGCGGGCGTGGCCGGCCACGCGCGCACCACTCACGAGCCGCAGGCAGTTAGGAGGTGACCTTCAGGTCGAACCCGATGTACTCGGCGGCGTCCTCCGGATTGGCGAACATGATGGTGCGGTCGTCGAGGTGCACCATCCGCCCGTAGTGGGTGGACATGTTCTCCTCGAACTCCGCCGCGTCGAACCAACCCGCTTCCTCGCCGGCCGCGTCGTCCACGTCCGCGTAGACCAGGTCGAACCGTCCCGTGCCGTCGATCCGGATCATCGAGGGCAGCGGGGTCACCGTCACGTTGTCCAGCTTCCGCAGTACCTCCGCGACCACGGCGCCCACCTGGTTGTTCATCAGGGTGAAGCCGCACTTGTTGGACGCGGTGTTGTCGGACTTGAACGGGCTCTCGGCAGTCTTGAACGAGGTCACTGGTTCAGCTCCTTCGGCGTGTCGAGGCCCAGCTCGGACAGGATTCCGGTGAAGCGGTTCTTGGCCCGGTCGAGCGCGTCCTCGAACCTGGGCGGCTTGAAGTCCGGTTGCGACCACAGCGGCTGCAGGGTGCGGGCCGCCTCCAGGCACTGCGGCACCCAGTTGGCCAGCCAACCGTTCATGATCTCTTTGTTGTGCTCGGCGAACTCGCGGTCGCTGACCCTCGGCTCGAACATGGCAATGGTCATCCGCAGGTCGCGCTGCGCGTAGTCGTGCTCACCGGCGCCCATCACGGTGGGGGTGACGAAGTCGCCGTTGCCGGCCGCACACTGCTGAACCAGGCCGCTGCGGAACAGCTCGCCGACCAGCGGCTCGAACACCACGTTCGCCGCGAAGATCGACTCGCCCCAGTCGTCCTGGATCGCGGGGAGTGCCTCGGTGACCTTCCGCACGCCCTGCCAGATCGGGTCTGAGTTCCACGCCTCGAGGTGTGCGGCGCCGTCGAAGCGGTCCATCTCCTCGGAGAGCGTGAGGTTGTACAGCGCCAGGTCCTGGGCGAACCGGATCTTGTGCGTGCCGTTCACCGCCATGGCGGTGTTGTGCATGTTCGTCGGACCCGACCGGTTGGCGTGGGAGAACACGTACAGGCCGAGGATGTGCTCGACATGCATCCAGGCGCCGACGTTGTGGGCCACGAAGTGCACCCAGTTGTTGTTCCACTGGTCGAACGCCTTGGCCTGCCGGGCGTTGTCGATGTTCTGGTTGAGCTGGCGGACGACGTTCGCGCCGTAGCGGTAGAGCGTCATCTCCCACTCTTCGTTGGGGTCGCGGAACTCGTGCCAGCCGTGCGCCGGCCAGACGAAGTCCTTGGGCAGGCCGCCGGAACCGACGCCCTTCGGCGGCTCGGGGTCGTCAACCCCCCACGCCTTGAGCTTTGTCCAGGTCAGCGGGTAGCCCGTCTCGCCGTCCGCGAAGCCGTAGATCCAGCCCTGGGACAGGTAGTGCCGAGGATCCGGCTGCACCTCGACGGTGACGTCCTCGTAGTGGGTCTGCTTGCGCTTCTGCGGCTTGAAGTAGTTGTACCGGCGGGCGGTCGAGTCAGGGAACTCCTTGGCGCCGGCCTCTGCGTCGGTGAACTGGACCTTCGGAACCGACCGTTCCTGTGCGGTTGTCATAGCGCTCTCCTCACTGCCCGGGTTCGCCGGTCGTGGTGAACTTGTCGTAGTAGATCCGCGTCTCAGCCACGCCGAGCTTGGCCAGCAGTGGCATTGCCGCCTCGACCATCGGCGGTGGCCCGCAGACGTAGGCGTCCTTCCCGGCGAGGTCGGACTGAAGCCGCTTGACCACGTCGGTGATCAGCCCGGTCTCGCCCTCCCAGCCGCACTCGGCGGTTGGCTCGGACAGTGCCGGCACGTACCGGAATCCCGGTAGGGACTCCTCCAACGCCCGCAGCTCGTCCTCGAAGCACAGGTCTGCCCGGGTGCGCGCGCCGTAGTAGAAGGTGGCCTTGCGGGCGATGCCCCGGTCGGACATGGACCGCAGCAGGCCCAGGATGGGTGCCATCCCGGCCCCGCCGCCGACGAAGACCAGGTCCGAGTCGTGGCTCTCCCGCAGGGTGAACACCCCGAACGGTCCGCTCAGGTTCAGCTGGTCGCCGACCTTGAGCTCGTCGTCCAGGTACCGGGAGAACAGCCCGTCCGAGTACACCTTGATCACGAACTCCAGTCGGCCGTCCTCCCGGCTGGAGGTGTTGGCCATGGAGAACGACCGGTGCTCGTCGGTACCCGGCACCGCGAGGTCCATGTACTGCCCGGGGAAGAACTTGACTTCCTTGGGCTCCACCAACCGCAGCACCAGGTGCCGCATGTCGTGGGTGACCGGGTCGTTCGCAACCACCTCGGCGACCGCCTCGATGATCGGCAACCCGGACCGGATCATCTCCTCGTCGTAGTTGAGCAACTCGATGGTCAGGTCCTCGTAGGCGTGCGCCCGACAGAGCAGGGTGTAGCCCTCGTCCTTCTCGTAGTCGGGCAGCGCGAACGTGGAGTACGAGTCGTGCTCGACGTCCTCGCCGTCGAGGATGAACGACTTGCACGCGGCGCACTGACCTTCCTTGCAGCCGTGCATCAACATCACGCCCTGCTCGGCGGCGCCGCGCAGGATCGTCTGGTCCTCGTCGACCTCGATCTCGATGCCGACCGGTTCGAACCGCACCACGTGCTTCTCTGACATGGCGTCCCTCGACTGCTGAAAGGTTCTGATGCGGGCAAGTCGAGAGGAGGAGCACCCGGTGGGCACCGGGCGCCCCTCCCTCGGAGCCAGCTCTGACGGTTTCCGCGACTCGCGCTGACGAAATCCCCGACTCGCGGAACGGGGGTCAGGTCTGGGCGGGTGCCGGCCGGCCGGCGGGTCCCTGCCGGCGGTAGTCCGCGGCCCACGCCTCGCGCTGCTCGGGCGTCATCTCGTTGAGCACCACGTTCGGGCTCGCCAGCGGCGGGCACCGACGCAGGTGGTCCAACGTCCACATCTTCGACGGGTCGAGGTTCAGATGTGGCTGCGCGACCATCGTCTTGCCGTCGTCGCGCACGAAGCCCATGTCGGTGACCACGTCGGCCCAGTTCCACCCGTGGTAGAGCGTCTCCCACTCGCGGTGGCCGACCAGCCGGCCCATGTTGGGCGTCTCGCGGCCCTGGTAGATGGGCCGGAAGGCGGTCGTGTCGGTCCACGCGCAGACCTCGTGGCAGTACGTGCGCACCACGCCGTCGACCTCTTCCATGACCATGTCCTCGCGGACCAGACACGGCACCATGCAGGTCCAGCACCGGTTCGGGTACACGTAGTCGACGTCTTCGAAGACGATCGGGTTGTGCCCGTTCGGCGTGGCGAGGCGGTTGTAGTTCTCCCACCACTTGCCGTACTTCTCGTACCAGCCCGGGTACTTGAACTCGAACCACTCGAAGTCGTCATCGGTCATCGTGTCGATACGCCAGTAGTTGGCCAGCCAGCCGGTGGCGAAGAACTGCGCGACCTCGTGGACGTAGCCCTTCTCCCAGATCTGCTTCCACGACTCTTCGATCAGGTCGTGCGGGATGACCAGGCCGTACTTCTCCAGCGGCACCAGGTAGCTGCGGTAGTAGTCGTCGTAGATCCAGCGACGCCACATCTCCGCGTAGGACTCGCGCTCCTTGCGGCGGTCCTTGGTGCCGTACTCGATGAACGTGCCGATCGCGGCGTCCACCACGCGGTGGTTGTTCCACCACGCGTAGCGCAGGTCGCGCTCGAGCAGCTGGTGGTTGCTCTCGTCCGACAGCGCCATCAGCAGCGTGGCGTAGCCGTTGGAGATGTGCCGGGACTCGTCCGACTGCACCGAGTGGAACACCGTGGGCAGCAGGTAGTCACCGTTGGCGGCCGCCTCGGCCGGCATGGCCACGAACAGTGTGTTGGTGAACGCCGTCTCGGCCACGATGGTCAGGTAGATGCTGGCCGCGGTGATCGCGTCGCCGGTGATGAAACCTTCCGCGAACTGCCGCCCGATGGTGCCGCAGTAGTCGTTGTGGAAGTTCCGCAGGCTCGAGTTGAAGCCGGCCGGGTCGATGTAGTTGTTCATGTAGATGCGCTTGAGGTTCTGCTGGATCGTGCTGTGCCGAACCTCGTCGATCATCTGGATGGCCTGGCCGTTGTGCAGCTCCGGGTTGGGCACGGTGTGGAACAGCATCGGCATGGACCGCGCGGCGGAGATCTCCGGCAGCGGAATGATCGACAGGAACAGCTTCTGCCACTCCAGCCAGCGCTCCTGCACCTGGCGGAACATGTTGCCCCGGATCGCGCCGTCCTGTGCGCCGTAGACCCGGTGGTCCTTCTCTTCCTGCATCGGGAAGTAGGACCGCAGCACCTGCTTGAGCGGGTCCTTCTTCTGCGCCTTCTGGAAGGTGTAGTCGGTGCCGTACTTCTGATACGGCGTGTGGTACATCGGTTCCCAGGAAAGCTCCTGGATCTTCTGGTGCGCCTTTGCCACGCTCTGGCGACTCATGGTTACTCCTCGTCCAAAGCTCGTCATGGGGGCTTCGCCGGCCCCGGCGGAAGTCCCCGTAGTAGGGATCACACAGGGATCGAGGGGTGACCGCGGTCTCATCATGAGACGTGGATCACTGAGGCGCGCCAGGCAGGTGCCTACGGGCAACTCGATCGACGGACGGTTCGACGATCACGGCCGGCACCGGGGTTCGATGGCCGATAGTGGTTCCGCTGGGCGCACGACGCGCGAGCTCGACCTGAGTACTGGAGCCCGGGGTGAATCTGCTTCATCGGCCACGGTGGTGCGCGGGAGCCGCGGCGGCCGTGGCGATCGCCGCGTCGGCCTGGCTGTTGCTGGTCCCGATCACCGCCGTGTAGGTGACCAGCGCGGAGGATCCCGCTCCGCACGACGTGTCGACCCGCTACTCGTGGTGGACCACCGAGCAGAACTTCCTCTACTCCGACGCCGGCCTGGCGCCGCGTCCGCACACCGTGAACGGGATCCGCCTGAACTGCGGCAACGCCTTCACCGCGGGTCCGACGGAGCAGGCGCTCGCCCCGGAGGGCCCGCGCGCCTGCGGGACGGTCGAGACCCCGCGCTGCATCGCGGGACTGGCGCTGTTCGCCGTCGCCGTGATCGGTCTGTTGGGTATCACCCTGTTGCCGGCCACTAGCCGCAACTCGGGCAACCGCTACCGCCAGCCCCGCAGCCAGCGCCGCGCACTCAAGCGAGCTCGCTGATGCGGCACCTTCCGGCCATGGCACCCGCCGCGCTTATCGTCGCGCTGCTGGTGCTTACCGGCTGCGCGCGGGCCGAGGACGGGCCGTCAAAAGAAAAAGTCGAGTCCGCGCTGCACACACTCGGGGCCGACACCGACGCCGTACGTTTCCAGACCTTCGTGGCCCGCAGCCCGGCTACCGGGCAACTCTCCCAGCAGATGCTGCTCCTGGTGCCGGTACCGGACGGCGCCGGATACAAGATCGTCGACGCGCAAGGCGAGATCCTCGATACGTACGGCGATTTCCTGCGTGACAACACGCTGCCCGACCAGCCCGGTCCCGGCTGAGCCCAACCGAGCCGAGCGTCAGCGGAACGACTCCCACTTCTGCTTGATGCACCAGGCCAACGCACCCAACAGGACCAACCTGATCAGCAAGGAGATCGACGGCAGCCCGAAGATGACGTCAGTAACCAACCCGACCACCACGACCACGGCGAGCAGGTACACCGCACGCTTCTGCCACAACCACACGCCGGCCAACGCCACGAGCCCTACGATCCCGAGCAGCGCGCCGATGAGCGGCAGCTCCGGATGCGCCCGACCGTGCGCCACGATCGACTGCCAGGTCAGGAACCCGAACACGACCCCCCACAGTTGCGCCAGAGTCAGCAGAACCAACATCACGGTCAGCGGAACACCCCGCTGCGCCCGCACCGCACGCACGCTCATCCGCCACCCCTCCGCACCGTTCGGCATCCAGCCGGCTCGTGGAAACCCTACTGCGGCAAAGCTCCCCGAGAGCCGCATTCGACGACATCCACCCGACCGTTGCTGTCCTCACCGACGACATATGGGACCCGGGCGGTCCGCGGTGCTTATTGCGCTTTCAATGTACATCGTCCCGCCGCTCCGAACCCCGTCCGGGACCGAGGTACTCGCCGTCAACGGAAACACGGATCGACTCCCCCGTGTAGAAATCCTCACGTCTCGCCTTCCGACCGGTCGGCAACACCATGTCCGGATCGACCGAGTAACTCCCGCGGTCGCTTATGGAAACTGCATACCCCACAATAACTCCGTCGGGAGTGTCATCGTCAGTCGATTTCCCTAGGATAACCCCTTCTTCTCCGGCTATACCCCATCTTCTGGTGTGCTCGGTGTTCAGCACAGTCACAATGTCGAAGAAGTCCGGCGCACGCATGTGATTGCCCCCACAAGTCTGTCGCTCTGCCCTAGGTGTCCACTGTCGACAATCTTCGCAACCTAAGAGCCCTCATTTCCGAGATTCCCGTACTCAGTCCTCCACTCAAGATTTCCGCTTATTTTCCCAGCTGCCCGCGCCGCGCCGCGAGGGACACCCGCATACGCATACGCCTACGCCCGTGCGACGACCAGCGTGTCCGGTGCTGGGCGCACATCCCTGCCATCGGTCTCGACATCGACACTCAGCGGCCGCCCGTCCGGCCCGAGATACAGGTCGAACCCGACCGACCCATCCGGGGTGTGACCGCTGGAGAAGCGCTCCAACACATGCGGCTGCCGAGGGAACCGGCCGTCTCGGACGTTGAACGAAGGACAGCCGCAACCGCAGCCACCTGTCCACACCAGATACGGGACCGACTCACGAACGACCCCGGAGCCCGGGCCGCCGACACGCACGAGGGCTATCACGACGCCGAGCTCCCAGTCA
>Ga0193743_1001142_pt1 | contig 20182 bp, 22 predicted proteins | sample L2c2metaG_FD_143038 | JGI IMG/M metagenome (GOLD analysis project Ga0193743, IMG submission 143038) | Soil microbial communities from a riparian zone of the East river system, Colorado, United States - L2c2 | ecosystem: Environmental > Terrestrial > Soil > Riparian zone | place: USA: East River... | reverse complement strand
GATCGTGAGGATCTGGTTGAGCGAGTCGACCTTGTCCACGAGGCGCCGTGCGCGCTCGACGAACATCGGGTTGGGGTCGATGACCAGCGAGGTGACCCCGGCGTCGGACAGCACGTAGGCGTGGTCATCGAAGGAACCCAGCGGGTGCAGCGGTGTCCGCCGGAAACCCTGGGTCTGGCAGGCCCCGGCCATCATCAGCACCTCGGGACGGTTGAGCGAGAGCACCGCAACGGCGGCGCCGGTCCCCGCGCCGAGCGCCTCTAAGGCCTGTATGTACTGGCTGATTCGGTCGGCGAGCTGGCTGCCGGTCAGGGTGGTGTCGCCGAGGAGCAGCACCGGCTTGTCTTTGTGGCGCTTCAGCGCGGCAGCCAGCAGGTGACCGGTGTGGTTGGGGTTGCGCAGCAGGTCGTCGCCCATAGCAACAGCAGTGAATCGCATATACGAGTCAATAGCAAGAACCTCGGAATGGCGCTGGCTAGGCGCTTTCTATGACCAGCAAGGATGCGCTCGATTCGGCGCGCGCTCAAGCACGCCGAGCGTCGTGCAACGCCCTGGCCGCGTCGAGGTGCTCGAGCATCACGCGGTGGTGCTTGAGGACGGCGATCCGGGCGGCGTCGGCGTCCTGCGCGGCGATCGAGGCCACGATGGGCTCGTGCAGCGCCATCTGTTGTTCCGGGCTGGTGTCGCGCAGCCAGGCGGGCACAGACTCGCTGTCGACCCACTGCTTGAACTCGTAGGACAGCACGGCGGTGTGCACACCCTCGTAGATCGCCGCGAGGTACGGGTTGCCGGCGCTGCGTACGACGGTGGCGTGGAAGACGGTGTCGGCGGCGATCCACTCGGAGGTATTACCCGCAGCCTCCTGTAAACGCGCCAGAGCGTCCCTGATCCGGGCGAGCTCGCCATCTCCGAGAGCGGGTTCGCGGGTGGCCGCCTCCTGCACGCCGACGGTCTCGAGCCACAAGCGCAGCTGCATCAGGTCGCTGACCGAGTGCTGGTCGAGATCGAGCATGAGGTTGACCGAGGCGGTGACCATCGTCTCGGGTCGTCGCACGACATAGGCCCCGGATCCGCGGCGGATCTCAACCAGGCCCATCAGCGACAGGGTGCGCAGGGCCTGGCTGACGGTCGGCCGGCTGGCGCCGAACCGCTCGGCGAGATCGCGTTCCGGGGGCAGCCGGGATCCCTCGACGATGTCCTCGCTGATGATCAGACTACGGATCCGGTTGGCGAGATCGTCGGACAGGTTAGTGGTGGCGAGCGGTGCGATGCCGGGAAGGGCGACCGGCGCGGGGCGGCGCCGTGGTGTGCGCGGTTCTGGGGTCGAATCGGCCACGTCGTTCCTCTCGGCTCGGCGGCGCATCGGGCACCGGCGCATCGCGCTGAATCTTGACACTACTGCAGTGGCAAAGCCACAATGTGGCCATGCCACTTGACCACAATGTCGCCAAGTGGGGAAGGCTTAGCGAGGAGGAAGGCCCGATGACTGCATTGCTGCACGTCTCCGATCCGGGATTGCACTGGACGGTGCCCGACCCCCGCGAGCTTGCTCTGCGGATCCGCTTGCGGGCGGTGTGGATGGTGGCCCCACAGGGATTCGGCTACCTCGGTCAGGCCCTCTCGGCGGCTGAGCAGGTCGCGGCGGTGTTCGCCACCGCGCGACCGGGGATCGATCGCCTGGTCTGCTCGCCGGGGCACTACATCATCGGGCCGTTCGCCGCGGCGACCGAGCTCGGCCTGCTCGACGAAGCGGCTGTTGCGGGTTACGGCCAGAACGGGTCGGTGATCGAGGCCATCGGTACCGAGCGTTCGCCGGTGGTCGACTACACCTGCGGGTCGCTGGGCCAGGGTCTGTCGGGCGCGATCGGGTTCGCCCTGTCGGACCGGCTTCGCGGGCGTGACGCTCGCACCTTCGCCATGGTGAGCGACGGCGAGCTGGAGGAGGGGCAGGTGTGGGAGGCGGCGATGTTCGCTGCCCACCACCGCATGTCGCGGCTCACCGTGCTGTTGGATGCGAACAACTCGCAGGTCGACGGGCCGGTGGATGCCATCACGACGATCGAGCCGATTGCCGACAAGTGGGCGGCGTTCGGCTGGCACGTGATCGATCTGGACGGGCACGACATCGACGCGGTGATCGATGCTCTGGCCGCCGCCGACGCCGAGTGCGACCGGCCCAGTGTGCTGGTCTGCCGTACCTCCACCGTGCATGGCCTGGACTGCCTGCCGCCCGACGCGGATGGCCACTTCATCAAGCTGCCCCCCGAGCTGGCGGCCGCGGCCGTCGCGGAGCTCACCCACAAGCTGGAGAGCATCCATGCATGAGCCGCCCTATCCCACCGAGCTCAAGCCCTACGGCAAGGCGCTGCTGGATCTGGCGCGTCGCCGGGAGGAGGTGTTGTGCCTCAGCGGTGACCTGACCCGGCAGTGCGAGATCGACCTGTTCCAGGCCGAGCTGCCCGGGCGGTTCATCCACGGCGGCATGGCCGAGGCCAACATGATGGGCATGGCCGGGACGTTGGCCCGGTGCGGGCACATCCCGTTCGTGCACACCTTCGGGGTGTTCGCCACCCGCCGGCCCTACGACCAGATCGCCAACGCGATCGCCTATCCGAACCTGCCGGTGCGCATCATCGGGTTCATGCCCGGCGTGTCGACCCCTGGCGGGCCGAGTCACCAGGCGATCGACGACGTCGCGCTGATGCGGGCGCTGCCGAACATGACCGTGATCGATGTCGCGGACGCGGTCGAGGTGCGCCAGGTCGTCGAGGCGATCGTGGACGTGCCGGGGCCGGTGTACGTGCGACTGAAGCGCGGGGAGATCCCAGTGATCTTCGACGAGGATCACCTGCTGAACCTCGACCGCGCCGAGGTGCTGACCGAGGGCACCGACGTCGCGTTGTTCGCGAGCGGGATGATGCTCGCCCCCGCGTTGAGTGCGGCGCGGGTGCTGGGCAAGCACGGCGTCTCGGTGTCGGTGGTCAACGTGCCGGTGATCAAACCGCTGGACACGGTGACCGTGCAGGGAGTCGCCGCCGAGGCGAAGGTCGTGCTCACCGCGGAGAACCACTCCGTCATCGGGGGCCTCGGCTCCGCGGTCGCGGAGACGATCGCCGAGGCCGGGCTCGGGCGGCCACTGCGCCGGATCGGGCTTCAGGACACCTTCGCCGAGGGCTCGATGAGCGGGCCCTACCTGTTCGAGAAGTACGGCCTGTCCATCCGGTCGCTGATCGAGGCGGCGTGGGCCGCACTGGGTCGCCCCGGCGCGGCGCCCGCCGTTCCCGTCGCCGTTGTCGAGACCGGCGAGTACTCGCCGGTCTGAACCCCTCACCACGCTGGAGCATCACTGATGACTGCCTTCTACTCGGCCTCCCGACAGGCCACCCCGATCGCCTCGCCCGGTGCCACACAGGGCGTGGACTGGGAGCGGCGGGTCGACTTCGACCGGTTGCGCAACGCCCGCTTCGCCAAGGTCCGCGAGGCACTGGAGCGCTCACACCTCGGCGCGCTGATCCTGTTCGACATGAACAACGTCCGCTACACCACCTCGACGCACATCGGGAACTGGGCGCGGGACAAGTTCTTCCGCTGCGCGCTGGTGATGCGCGGCCAGGACCCGATCCTGTGGGACATCGGCTCGGCGGCGCGCACGCACCAGCAGTTCGCGGACTGGTTCGGCAAGGACTCCTGGCAGGCCGGGCTGTCGAGCTGGCGGGGCTCCATCCCTGAGGAGGTCGGGGTGGAGCGCGGCAATGCCAAACGGCTGGCGAACCTGCTGCGCGAGCACGGCCTGGCCAGCGAGCCGGTCGGCGTCGACGTCGTCGAGCTGCCGGTGCTGCGCGCGCTGGAGCGGGAGGGCCTGCACATCGAGGACGGCCACGGCTTCATGCAGGACGTCCGGGCGATCAAGACCCCGGACGAGGTCGCGTTGCTCGATCACGCCGCCGCGCTCGTCGACGGCGCCTACGACGAGCTGTACCGGTTCCTGCGCCCGGGGGTGCGGGAGAACGACTGCGTCGGGCTGGTGAACCGCTACCTCTACGAGCACGGCTCGGACGAGGTCGAGGCGGTCAACTCGATCTCCGGTGAGCGCTGTAGCCCGCACCCGCACGTGTTCTCCGACCGGCTCATCCGCCCCGGCGACACCGCCTACTTCGACATCATCCACGCCTACAACGGCTACCGGACCTGCTACTACCGCACGCTGAACGTCGGCAACTCCAACGCCGCGCAGCGCGAGGCCTACCGCCGGGCACGGGAGTTCATGGACAACGCGATCTCCGAGATCCGCCCGGGGGCCACCTCGGCCGACGTGGTCAAGCACTTCCCGGCGGCACAGGAGTTCGGCTTCGCGACCGAGGAGGAGGCGTTCGGCCTGCAGTACTGCCACGGGCTGGGCCTGTCGAACTGGGAGCGGCCGCTGATGAGCCGCCTGCACTCCTTCGAGTACCCGGTGGAGCTGGAGGAGGGCATGGTTTTCGCCATCGAGACCTACTGGCCCACCCCGGACGGCACGGCCGCGGCGCGGATCGAGGAGGAAGTGGTGGTCACCCCGGGCGGCTGTGAGCTGCTCACGCGCTTCCCGGCCGACCAGCTCTACGTCGCGGGCACCCAGTACTGGACCGGGGTGGACCTGCCGAGCTCGTCGGTCAACGGAGTCGTCGCACCGGCTCGCGCACGCTGAGAGCGCGCCCCAACAACTTGTCGAGGAGTACGCATGAGTACGCAGAGCGTCAGCCTTGGATGGTTGGGCACCGGCCGAATGGGCGCCGCGATGGCCGGGCGCCTTGTCGACGCGGGCGAGCAGGTGAGCGTGTGGAACCGGACCAGGTCGAAGACCGTGCCGCTGGCCGCGAAGGGGGCGACGGTCGTGGAGACGATCGCCGACCTCGCCCGCTGTCAGGTCGTGTTCGTCATGGTTTCCACCCCGACCGACCTCGAACAGGTCGTCACCGGCGAGCACGGCCTGCTGGCCGGGTCGTCGAAGCCGGCGATCATCGTGGATTGCTCGACGGTGTCGGGCGAGACGTCGGCGAAGGTCCGCGCGGCCGCGACGGCGGCCGACGTGGAGTTCCTGGCCGCGCCGATCAGTGGCAACCCACACGTCGTCGCCGAGGGCGGCGCGTGCATCGTGGCTTCCGGTCCGATCGAGTCGTTCCAGCGGGTCAAGCCCTATCTGGACGAGATTGCCAAGGTCACGGTGCACGCCGGGGAGCAGGAGCAGAGCCGGCTGGTGAAGCTGTGCCACAACCTCTACCTCGGGATGATGGTGCAGGCCCTGGTCGAGGTGACCAGCCTGGTGGAGAAGGGGGGCACCGACCGGGCGGCGTTCCTGGAGTTCCTCAACGGGACGGTGGTGGCCTCGGACTGGGTGCGCAAGCGCACCCCGGATCTGGTCAAGCGGGACTGGACTCCGAAGTTCACCACCGAAGGGCTGCGCAAGGACTTCGACCTCGGTCTCGGGCTGGCGCGCTCGTTGGAGGTGCCGATGCCGGTGGGCTCCGCGACGTATCAGCTCATCCAGTCGGCGATCGGGATCGGGCTGCGCGAGGAGGATTTCCTGTCGCTCTACGACCAGCAGGCCCGAGGCGCCGCCCTCGAGCAGGAAACCGGCGCCTGACCGCGTGCCGCCCTCGCCGCCGGCGCCCGCCCACCCACTCGTCGGCGGGCGCCGCGGCCTCACTCGGCGGGTGATTCGTAGAGTTCCGCGATGCAGGCGAAGTCACGCTCCGCCCAGCCTCGGTCGCTGCACTCGTCGTAGAGCTCGCGGGCCAGCTCGGTGAGCGGCAACGTCAGCTTGGTCCCCTGGCCCGCGTCGAGGGCCAGGTCGAGATCCTTCAGCATCAGCGCGAGGCTGGCCGCGGGTGTGTAGTCCCGCTCGACGAGGGCGGTCGCCTTGGCGGAGACGAACGGTGAGCCCACCGCGCTCTGCTCGACCACGTCGAGGAATCGGCGGCGGTCGATGCCCAGGCTGTCGGCGAGTGCCACGGCCTCGACCAGCGCGGCCAAGCCGATCCCGACGAGCATGTTCACCGCGATCTTGATCGAACGCGCCTCGTCCCCTTCCCCGACATGGGTCCGGGAACGGCCGAGCGCATCGAGCAGGGGGGCGCTCGACTCGTAGAGGTCTCGGGGACCGGAGCAGATGAAGCTGACCTGACGCGCCGCTGCCGCTGCCGCGCTACCGCTGACGGCGACACGCAGATAGCGCGATCCGGCCGCCTCGACGGCCTCGGCGTGGAAGGCGGAGGCCTCGGGGGACAGGGTGCTCAGGTCGAGCACCGCCGAACCCGGAGCCAGGCCGCTGAGCAGGCCGCCCGGTCCGGAGAGCACCTTCTCGAGGTCCGCCGAGGACCGGACGCAAGTGAAGACCACAGTGGATCGGTGGCCCACCTGTTCCGCCGACCCGGCGCCTGCGACGCCGTCGGCGGCGAGGCGGGTCACTGCCTGCTCGTTCACGTCGTGTCCGGTGACCGGGTAACCGGCGGCGGCGAGGTTGCGGGCGAGAGGCGCGCCGAGGCTGCCGAGCCCGATGAAGCCGATGGAGGTGTGGGGATCAGGAGTGGGCATCGTCGCCACCTTCGAGAGTGCGGGTGCCGGCCCGACGACTCGGGCGGTGCGCGGTGGTCCCGCGCCTCATCCAAGCCTTACAGGGAGCCAGCGCTCTGTCAAAGAGTGGTTAAGTGGCTATGCCACATATTGAGGATTGCCTCCGAAGTCGCTAGATTGGCATGGCCACTTACGGTCAGTCGTTCGTCCATTTCGTGCCGAGGGCGGGACCGAGGCGCCAGCAGTGATCGAGGAGGCTCATGATGACGACCGCGACGTTCCATTCCCGCGACCACGGACCTGATCGGGGCGCAAGGCTCGACGGACCGACGGCTGCCGTACGTCAGGACTGGGCGGCGGCCGCGGTCCCGTGGGCGTTCGAGGGGCGTGGCGAGGGCTTCGACCGCCTCACACTCCTGGAGCCGAGCGTCGGCACCACCCACACGGACCTGGGCATCGGGCGTCTCGCCGCCGGGGGGAGCGTCCCACCGCACGTCCGCTCCTACGAGCAGGCGATCTACGTGCTCGAGGGCGAGGTTGCGGTGCAGATCGAGGCCAGGGCCTACCTCCTGCGACCTGGCGACTTCGCCTTCATTCCACTGGGAGCAGTGCACGCCTTCGCGAACCGCGCATCGACCGAAGCTCGCTGGATGGACGTCTACAGCCCCGTCGCGCTGCGTCGCGAGTCCGGGCGCAGAGACACCTTCTTCCCGGTCGCCGCCATTGACGTCACCGCGGCGGCCGCACCGCCGAACCTCGCCGACCCCACCCTGCGGCTCGTCGGCCACTACGAGGGCACGGAACCGGACCACGTCGCAACGGCCACGTCCGAGCCGGCCCGCGGCCGGGAGTCGGCGGGCATGAACACGGCATTGCTGGCGTACAGCGGCATCTCGGTGAAGATGCTGGTTGACCAGCACCGCGGGGCCCACCTGCTGACCATGTTCATGGTCGACTACGAGGTCGGAGGCGCCGCCCAACCGCATGACCACCCCTTCGAGGAGGCCTACTTCTTCCTGAGCGGGGAGACCGACTTCGAACTCGGCGGGCAGACAGTTCACGTCTCGCCGGGTGACGTCGCGTGGGCGGGCGTGGGTGCGACGCACGCCTGCTTCAACGTCGATGGCGGGCGCGTCCGCTGGATCGAGACCCAGGCCCCCGCCCCGCCCCAGCAGCACAGCTACCGGTGGCCGGTCGACTGGGAGCGTTTCGAGTCCGACCACTGCTGACCCGACTGATCCTCACCGAGGAGGGTGATCATGCTTGACCACTACGTCGTGTTCCAGCCGCACCGGGGACGGGAGGAGGACCTCTCCGCGGCCTTACGAGACTTCGCAGCCGACATCACCGCGCTGACCTGCATCAAGGACTTCAGCTGGGGTGAGAACACCAACGCGTCCGGCCTGAAGCACGGATACACCCACGGTTGTTTCGCCCGGCTCACCGGCGAGGCGGCACTCCTCGGCGAGTACTGGAACCATCCCGCCCATCAGAAGCTGCTCGGGAGGCTCGACGAGCTCTGCATCGACCGCTTCGCGCTCGACTATCCGGTGAGCGTCGCCGCCGATGAGCGCTGACCCGACTGTCGGCGGCCCGCTCGTCGACGTCAGCAAAGAGGGAAGCGTCGCGCGGATGACGATGCGCCGGCCTCCTCAGCACAAGCTCGACCTCGTGTTGACCAGGGCCCTCCGTGCGACGCTGGTCGAGCTCGACGCCGCGGACGACGTGCGCGCCATCATCCTCACCGGCTCCGAGGGCATCTTCTGCGGTGGCGCGGATCTTCCCGAGATCACGGCGTCCGGGACACTGCACGAGTTCTCGGACGCCGTCGTCGAGCTCTTCGCCCTCTTTCCGGAACTGCGGACCCCCATCATCGCGGCGGTGAACGGCGACGCGCTGGCCGGGGGCTTCGGGCTGATGTGCTGTGCCGACATCGTGCTCGCGGTCGACGATGCGCTGCTCGGAACCGTCGAGGCCCGGTTCGGTTCCTGGCCCGTCATCGCCCAGGTCGCGGCACTGCAGCGGACCCCATTCCCGGCGCTGCGGCGCAACGTGCTCACCGGGAAGCCGTTCACAGCCGAGCACGCTGAGCGGCTCGGTGTCGTGGACGAGATCGTCTCCGCCGCGGACCTGTATGCCCGGGCGCTGGAAGTCGCCGAGGAGATCACGGTTGCCGGAGACGCGGTGGCGACAGGCCGCCCAGCGCTGTACCGGGCGAGCACCCTCCCGTTCCGGGAGGCCCTGCGCGCTGGCGCCGACGCCTTCGTCGCCCTCGCGGGACGCTGACTCCGTCTCGGGTTCATGTCCACAGGGGACGTTCGGTCAGCCCTCAATGAAGGGCCGGGTCAGTGGCCGTGGACTTTGTGGGGTGGTCGAGCAGCAGGCCAGCAGCGCGGACGAGGACCTGTGCTCGGGTGCGGTCGCCGTGGTCGGCGGCGAGGAAGTGCTCGCCGATCGCTACGCAGAAGGCGAGCAGGCTGCGGGCCTCGACCTCGTCGGCATCGGAGCAGAAGGTGCCGATCATCTCGCGCAGCAGCGCCATGCGCCGGTTGTCCACCCGTCGCAGCCGCTCGGCGACCGCCTCGTCGCGCCGGGCCCAGTCTCGGATCGCGAGGTCGATCGGCAGCAGGCGGTCGCTGGAGAAAGTGAGCACGCCCGCGCGCTGGATTTTGGTCCTCGGATCGCCGCCCTCGCGCTCGACGCGGTCGATCACCTCGTCGGTGCTCTCCCTCTCCCAGGCGTCCAGCATCGCCTCCAGTAGCGCGTCACGGTCGGCGAAGGACCCGTAGAACCCGCCTTTCGTGACGCCAAGCTTCTTCGCCAGCCCCTCGACGCGGACGGCATCCGGGCCGCCGGCGGCCAGCGCCTGCAGCCCCTCCTCGATCCACCTGTCCCGCGGCGTGCGAGTCGCGCCCACGATGTGCCTCACCTCACCTCCCCATATACGCCACCGTATAAATGGGCTAGCTTGGACTTGTACGGCATCGTATACATGAACGGAGACAGTGAGATGACCGTCGGCTTTGTTGACAGTGCCGTGGGGACGCACAACATCCCCGGACCCGTCCGTGCGCTCAGTTCGCTGCCTGACATCGACTACGCCGACCAATTCACCCTCTCCACGGACGCGGACGCAACACCGGAGCAGTGGGCTCGGGCGATGTTTGGTGACGTCCCCAGCGTCGCGGAGCTGCTGATCTGGCGCGGTCTCCTCGGTCTCCGACTCAGCCGAGGACGATCGCCGGCCACCGTGGCCGGATGGCAGATCGGCGAACGTGGCGAAGATTGGATCCGGCTCGAGGCGGCTTCCTGGTTTCTGACCGGCAACCTCCTTGTGCAGACAGCCGATGGGCGGGTGTCGCTGGGGACTTTCCTGCGCTATGACCGGCACCTGGGCCATGGGGTGTGGCCCCCGTTGTCCGCCATCCATCGCCGACTGGTACCCGGGTTGCTCCGCGACGCCGCGGCAAGGATTCGAGCACCCCGATGACTCGGTGAACATGTACCGGGCGCGCTCCTCCGCGCTCACGACGTGGGCGACGCTGCTCGCCCAACCGGATGCCACCGTCGCCCGACGGGCCGACACCGAGGTCGACCGCGACCCGGCTGTCGTCGCGGCGGGTGTCAGACCGGGAAAGTGACGCCGGTCAGCTCCTCGGACACCGCCCACAGTCGACGCTGCAGTTCGGCGTTGTGCGACTGTGCGCTGGACTGTACGAGTTTCGGGTAACCGCGAAGCTCCTGAATTCCGCCAGGCCCGTAGTACTGGCCGCCCAGCACGCCAGGGTCGGTCGCGGCGCGCAGGGTCGGCAGCGCCCCCATGGCGGGGCTCTGCCCGATGAACCGACCGAACAGCCAGCTCACTGCCCGTAGCGGCGCGGGGGAGTTGCGGGCCAACTCGGTGTTCGACCCGCCGGGGTGCGCCGCCACGGCGATGGTCGACGTCTTGCCTTCCAGTCGGCGCTGCATCTCGTAGGTGAACATCAAGTTGGCCAGCTTGGACTGCCCATAGGCGCCGATCCGGCTGTAGCCGCGTTCCCACTGCAGGTCGTCGAAGTGGATCTGGGCGCGGATTCGGTGCGCCGAGCTGCTGACGGTGACCACCCGGGAACCGGCGACGGCCATCATCCGGTCCAGCAGCAGGCCGGTGAGCGCGAAGTGACCGAGGTGGTTGGTGCCGAACTGCAGTTCGAACCCGTCCGCGGTGACGCTCTTGGGCGTGTTCATCACGCCGGCGTTGTTGATCAGGAGGTCGATCTTGTCGTGGTTGGCCCGCAGCTCCTGGGCCGCGTCGCGCACCGAGTTCAATGAGGTCAGATCGAGACATTGGACGGTGACGTCGGCACCGGGCGCGGCCGCGCTGATCCGGCTGGCGGCGTCCTTGCCCTTGTCCAGGTTGCGCACCGCGAGTACGACCGACGCACCGTGCGCGGCCAATGCGCGCGCGGCTTCGAACCCGATGCCGGTGTTGGCGCCGGTGATCACCGCCGTGCGCCCGGCCTGGCTCGGCACGTCGGTCTCGGTCCACTTGCCGTCGGTCATCGGAGCTCCAGAGGTAGCATTCGGGGCGTGCGTTCCGCTTAGAACTATACGGAACGCGCGCCCCGTTTACCCGCTGACCCGGTGAGGTTCACCGCGCATGGCAGACAAGCCCCGGCCGCTGCGCGCCGACGCGGCCCGCAACCGGGCTCGGGTGCTCGAGGTGGCCTACCAGACATTCGCTGAGGAAGGCCTGTCTGTGCCCATCGACGAAATCGCCCGACGGGCCGGCGTCGGCGCTGGAACCGTGTATCGCCACTTCCCGACCAAGGACGCCCTCTTCCGGGCGATCGTGACCAGTCGGCTGCAACGGCTGACCGACTATGCCAAGGAGTTGACCGACGCGGACGATCCGGGCGCGGCGTTCTTCGCGTTCGTAACGTTGCTGGTCGAAGAGGGCAAGGGGGATCAGGGGCTGGTCGAGGCATTTGCCGGGGATGGCTTCGACATCGCGGCGGCGATACCGAGCGCCGAGCGGGACTTCCTGGCGGTGCTCGACAATCTGCTGACCGACGCCCAGCGGGCCCGAGCGGTCCGCGCCGACGTCGACGTCCGCGACATCAAGACGCTGGTGGTCGGCTGCCAGGCGATGCTGCGGCACTGCGGTGACCCAGAGCTGAGCCGACGAATGCTCGCCATAGTCCGAGACGGGCTCAGCCAAACCTGACCGGTCGCCCCGGTAATCCCGACCACCAGCCGCATCACGGCCCCCTTGTCACAGCGCTTCAGAATGTGCCGGAAAGGAAGGCACTGGTGAGCGAGTTGAACGTGTCGGAGGCTTCTATCTGTACCCAGTGCGCGCAGCCCGGAACAACGAATAGGCGGGCGTTCGGGACTTTCCTGACGAACCACTCACTGTTTTCCAGTTTTACGACGGGGTCCTCTCTGCCGTGAATAAAGAGCACGTCGTTGGTAATGCGACGGAGAGCCGTCTCCGGAACGGTCATGCCTGCCGTGCCGGCGGGTGAGAAGGTGAGTTCGTGGGATCGCCGCACCTCTGGTCGGAGCGCCATTTTAAGTCGCTCCGCCGCGATCTCATCCAGTCGTTCGCCGAAAAGCTCGGTGTTCACAACCATGTAGGAAATGAGTTCCTTCATGCTCTCGATCGAAGGATCCGCGTAGAATGTGATCAGCTTCATGAGCTCGGCGGTGAGCGAACCCGAGCCGCTGCCGGCACTGCCCATGGCTATGACCTTGCCTACTCGTTCTGGTGCGCGCGCTACCATGTTAAGTGCGACGGCTCCGCCGAGTGAGTTGCCGACGAGGTGCGCTTTCTCGATCCCTAGCTCGTCGAGCAGCGCCAGGTTGGCGGTGACGATCTGGCGGGCCCGTCCTCCGGATACGTCTTCGGGATGGCTGGAGTCGCCCCAACCGACCTGGTCAATCACCAGGCAGTCGTGTTTCTCGGCGAGGGCATCGAGGTTTCCGGAGAAGTTGGACATACCGGTGGCGCCGGGTCCGGAGCCGTGGAGAAACAGCACAGGCTCGCCGTTGCCTTCGCCCGCCCGGTTGAGTCGGATGATGTGCTCGCCCGCCTTGACCTCGCTCGTGCTAATGGTGCCCATCAGGTAGCCCTCCGAATCCGTCCGTGGCCGTAATCGGCGGCCAAGGAAATCGCTCGCGCCTCGCGCGAGTTGTGATTTTCGGAGATAGTCTCCGGCGGATCGGAGGTGCCGGGCTACCGGGCGGTTCCACGTGCTGGAACCTCTTCCACCAGGTAGGCGTTTAGCCGATGGGCGCGGCAGCGGTCAGATCGTTCTCGACCGGGCATGTTACCGTCACTGCTCGTGCCGCTCGGTGCAACTCCGAAGAGAATCTACGGTAGTTGAATCGTCCCACCGATGAGCTGATAGATAGGGCGCCGACCGGGTAACCGGTCCGTTCATCGAGAAGCGGGACCGCGATGCATGCCAATCCGTTTCGGTATTCTTCTAGCTCTGTGGCGACTCTTTCGTCGCGGGCACGGGATAGTTCCTTCTCCAGATGGTCCGGCGCCACGATGGTGCGTCGTGTGTGGCGGGCTAGCCGATCACCCGCGATAGTATCGAGAACGGACGGTGCCGAGTGCGCCAAGATTGCCTTGCCGAGAGCTGTGCAGTGCACAGGCCTTCGCTGTCCGACCGAGGTGGGGCACGGCATGGAGTCTCGTGCGAACAATTTCTCCAGATACAAGACAGATCCGTTATATAGGACCGCGAGGTGGACGGTCTCTCTGGTCTGCTGAACCAGCTCGATCATGAGGGGCACAACCTGTTCCCGAAGGCCCCCCGGACGGCAGGCCCAGAACTGGTTTCCGAACTCGAAAGCGTGTTCGGAGAGACAATAGCGATCACCGCTTCGCTTGACATACCCGTGCTTGACAAGTACCGCGAGCAATCGGTGTGCCGTTGACTTCGGGATGCCCGCTCTACCAGCCAATTGACTGACGCCAAAAATCCCTCCGGGAGTGGCGAACGCGTCGAGCAACGCAATCGCCCTACTTGCTGAGTTGCGCGGCTGCGGGACCTGTCCTGTATCGAAGTCTACTCGCACGCGGCCCCGGCGCGATGGCGAGGCGACGGCGGCCTGATCGCCCTCCTCAGGTATCTCAACGGCCCTAACCGCGCCTGCCGTCAAGGCGGGTGGTTCCTCCCCAGCCATACCTACCCCACATTCAGTAAATCACGGTTTACCGAGATCGAAGGTAGGGGGCGGGCCTGGTCTGGTCAAATGCGTGCGTAGGGGAGCTCTCAGCGGCCGCGGTTTGCCTCGGTGCGGCATGTGGCGCGCGAATTTCCGGTACGGGGGCGGGCGTGGGCTCAGGGGGAGTCGATGATCGCCTGTACCGCGCGGCCCAGCAGTTGCACCATGCGCTCGATCTCTTCGGGGGCCGGTGGTGGGGTGTCCGGGTCGGTGAGGATGCCCAGCCCGAACATGCCGATGCCCATGAGCTGTGAAGAGATCACTTGAGCGCGCAGCTGGGGGTCGGGGCCGGGCAGGACGGCACAGAGAGGATCGGTGAGCCGCCGGGCTAGCTCCCCGTTGAACAGTGCCTTGCTTTCCTCGAAGTCGAGGGAGCGGATCAGCGCGATCGCCGGATAGTGGAAGTCGGCAGACAGCCAATAGTGGGTCATGGTGCGGGCCAGCCGTTCGCCCAGAGACGAGAGAGGGCCCCGCAGGTCCGCGGTAACGTGGGGTGGATTGCGCTCGTCCCGGGCCACCTCGCGGAACAGCGCTTCCTTGGAGCCGAAGTATCTGAGCACGAGGGGAGCGGTGACGCCGGCGTCGGTGGCGATGTCCTTGAGTCGGACCGAGGCGTAGCCGGTGCGCGCGAAGCGGCGCCCCGCGGCGCGCAGGATGTCGCGGCGGGTCCGCTCGGTTCCGAACGGTTTCTGAGGGCGCCGGTGACCCGATGCGGCGGGGCTGTGGTCGTGACGTGTCGGTACCTCGCCGACAGGTGAGGACATCTGGTCTCGCTTTCCTCTGAACGCTTCGCTGTGCCGCGAGTTTAGGTTGGGCGAGCGCGTGGTGTGCGAGGCAGATCGTGGGGGCGGTTGCTAGATGTCGACGAGCACGTCGTTGTCCTCGATCTTGGTGGCGTATGTCCTCAGGTCCTCGATGGCCGGCTGGCACAAGGCTTGGCCGGTGCGGAGGCAAAACTTGGCGAAATGCCAGGCGCACTCCACTTCGTCATCTTCGACGTAGCCGTCGGCCAGTGAGGAGTCCGCATGGGTACAGGTGTCCGAGGTGGCGAGAAACTCGCCGTGCACGTTGAAGACCGCTACGGGTGGGTTTACGTCGATGCGGATGGCTTCTCCTGGTTTGAGGTCGGCCACCGCGCAGGCGCGTGTCCAGGCCATGTGTCTTTTCCCCTTTCTTAGCCCGGTTGGGGGCCGGTAAGCGTCGGTGTAGGTGGGTTGAGCTGGCGCGGGCGTGTGCGCATGTCGGGAAGACAAGACGATCGCCGGGTCCGCGGGTACGGCGGTGTTCCGCGTGATGAAACCGCGGGACCCTCCTAGCTGGTGCCGTGCGTTCGGTTCCGTGGCGTGGAACGTGGCGCTGGGCCGCGCCGCTGGTCTGCTCGCAGGATGGGCGGTGCTGGCGACTCGTGTGTCTCGCGTGCGCTCGCCTTCCCACCACGTTTCTGACTCGCTAGGGCGGTGGGCCCGCGAGTCGGTTCAGGAGGACATCGTGACCACCGAAAGTGCGACGGACGGGGCGCGGCCGTTGGTGTCGCTGGAGCGCGGGGAGATCGATCGGAGGATTTTCAGCGATCCGGACATTTTCGAGGAGGAGATGCGGCACATCTTCGGGCGCAGCTGGCTGTTCTTGTGTCATGGGAGTCAGATCCCGAAGCGGGGTGACTTTTTCGAGGCGCCGATGGGCCGGGACAACGTGCTGGTGGTGCGGCAACGCGACGGCGGGATCAAAGCGTTGCTCAACACCTGCGCGCACCGGGGTAACGCGGTGTGTCGGGCCGAGGAGGGTAACGCGAAGAACTTCATGTGCACCTACCACGGCTGGACCTACGACATTGCGGGCAAGTTGGTCGGTGTCCCGGGGCTGGATGAGCTGTATCACAACGACTTGGACGTCTCGGCGAACGGGCTGCGGGAGGTCGCCCAGCTGGAGGTCTACAAGGGGTTCGTGTTTGCCACCCTGGACCCACAGGCACCGCCGCTGTTGGAGTTCCTTGGCCGCACCGGTATCACCGGGCTGGAGTTCCTTGCTGGGCAGGGTGAGCTGGAGGTGGTGCCCGGCATCCAGAAGTTCGTCATCCCGTGCAACTGGAAGTTCGCCGTGGACAACATCTTCGACTGGTATCACCCACAGATCACCCACCTGTCGGCGTTCCAGACCGGGCTGGCCGGGTCGGCGGATGTCAGGGGGACGAAGATGAAGACCGCCGGGGTCGCCGGGCCGGACGGCTCGGAGATTCAGTTGCCGGGCGGCGTGGCCTCCGGCGCCGCGAGTGATCAGATGGTGTTCATCGACGCGTTCGGACACGCCATCTCTGGCCCCACCGTCGAGGCGTTGGGCGACTCGGGCGGGAGGATCGACCACTCGTGGCGGGACTCGCCGGAGGCACGGGAGAACCTGGGCCCGATGGCGCGCCGGTCAGCGGGGCACGCGAGCATTTTCCCGACCTGCTGGATCACCCTGTTGTCCAACCAGATCTCGTTGCGGGTGCCGCGCGGGCCGATGGAAACCGAGATCTGGTGGTTCACCTTCGTTCCGAAGCAGGCGCCGCCGGAGCGGAAGACAGCAATCGCCCAGGGCGCGATCCATTCGTTCGGCCCTGCCGGGTTCCTCGAGCAGGAGGACGGCGAGAACTGGGCGCAGAGCACCCTGCAGACCAGGGGAAACGCCAGCGCGAAGATCCCGCAGCTGCTCCAGATGAACCTGCGCCGAGGCAAGGTGGTGCACGACAGCGACGGGCTCGACCCGCCCTACATCGAGTGCTCGATCAACGAGCACGGACAGTTGTGGACCTTCGCCTCCTGGGTGCACTGGCTGTCTGGCTGCGGCTGGCCCGAGCTGCGCGAGCGCACCGCGCCGCCGGACGTGATCTGAAAGCCCCTGAGCCGAGAGCGGGATGACGATGAGCATTGACGAGAACGTCCAGGTGAGCGGAGATCCGTTCACTCAGGTAGTCCGCCAGTACCAGGTGGAGCGCTTCTACTACGACGAGGCAACCCTGCTCGACGAGCACCGCTACGCCGAGTGGGTCCAACTGTTCAGCGACGACACCCACTATTTCATGCCGCTCCGGCGCACCCGGCTGCGTCGTGAGCTGGCCAAGGAATTCACCCGGCCCGGCGAGATCGCCTTCTTCGACGACACCAAGCAGAGCCTGCTCGGGCGAGTGGCCAAGATCGCCACCGGGACGGCGTGGGCCGAGGACCCGCCATCGCGGACCCGTCACCTGGTGACCAACATCCGCATCACCGAGGACCGCGGCGACGAGTTGGACATCGCGTCCAACTTCATCCTCTATCGCACCCGACTCAAGTCCGAGGAAACCACGTGGATCGGCTCCCGCCGCGACGTGCTGCGTTGGGACGGGGAGTCCTTTCTGATCACCAAGCGGCTGATCCTGCTGGAGCAGACGGTGCTGCTCTCGCAGAACCTCAGCAACTTCTTCTAGGGAGCGGTGGGCATGGGTTGGATGGACGGACAGGTCGCGCTGGTCACCGGCGGTGGCTCCGGGCTAGGCCGCGCGGTGGTCGAGCGCTTCATCGCCGAAGGCGCACGTGTCGGGGTCCTGGAGGTGAACCCGGACAAGGCCAAAGAGGTCGGCGCCACGTTCGGGGACGCGGTGCTGGTCACCGAGGGCAGCGCGACCAGCTGGGCGGACAACTTCCGCGCGGTGGCCGACACGGTGGCCGCGTTTAGACGGTTGGATACGTTTGTCGGCAACGCCGGGCTGTGGGACTTCGGCACGTGCCTGGAGGCGGTGCCGGCCGAGTCACTGCCCTCGGCGTTCAGCCAGCTGTTCGAGCTCAACGTGCTGGGCTATCTGCTCGGTGCGAAGGCCTGTATCGAACCGCTGCGTGACTCGAACGGTTCGATGATCTTCACGGTGTCCAACGCCGGTTACTACCCGGGTGGCGGTGGACCGCTCTATACCTCGTCCAAGCACGCAGTGATGGGCCTGGTGAAACAACTCGCCTACGAGTTGGCTCCGGAAATCCGGGTCAACGGCGTCGCGCCTGGCGTCATGCCGACCGACCTGCGCGGGCCGGCGGCGCTCGGGCTGGCCGACACCCCTTTCGGTGGCATGTGGGTGGACACGATCACGCGCATAGGTCCGCTCGAACGGCCTATCTGCGCGGCCGACTACACCGGCACGTACGTGCTGCTCGCGTCGCGGGACAACTCCGCCACCACGACCGGTTCGGTGCACAACTGCGACGGCGGGTTCGGCGTCCGAGGGCGCAAGACCGACGCCGTGCGCATGGCCGAGCTGTTCACCGTTAACGAGGAGACAGCCCGATGAGGATCATGTCGCTGGGCTATCTGCGCCTGGAGTCGCCAGAGGCGAAAGAGTGGGAGTCGTTCGGTCCGGACGTGCTTGGGCTGGCTTTGTCGAACGATCCGCTGGGCCGGCCGGACACCGTGTTGCTGACCAACGACGACCGGCCCGGCCGGTTAGTGATCAATGTGGGCGAGCAGAACCGGCTGCGGTGCGTGGGCTGGGAGCTACCGAACGAGGGGGACCTGGCCGACGCCGCCGAGCAGCTGGAGGACGCCGGGGTGAGCGTGCACCGAGGAACCGCGGAACAGTGCCGGGCGGCGCAGGTCCGCGAGCTGGTCAGCTTCACCGATCCGGCCGGGTTTACCCACGAGCTGTTCTATGGCCAGCTGGTGGTGCCCGGATCGTTCCGGCCGGGCCGGGCGATGTCCGGCTTCGTCACCGCCGGTCAAGGGCTGGGCCACGTCGTGCTGATCGTGCCCGACCTGGCCGCGTCGCTGGATTTCTACCGCCGTGTGCTGGGCATGCGGGTCAGCGACGAGATCGACAGCCACGGCGGCCGGCTGGTGTTCTTCCACGTCAACTCACGCCACCACAGTCTGGCGATCATGGGCATCGCCGGCATGCGTGGGCTGCATCATCTGATGCTGCAGGTGGGCAGCGTGGACGACGTCGGGATGGCCCACGACCTGTGCGCTGATCAGGGGATACCACTGGCCATGACCCTGGGGCGGCACACCAACGACCGGATGTTCAGCTTCTACCTGCGCTCACCCAGCGGCTTCGAGATCGAGTACGGCTGGGGCGCGGACACCGTGGCCGACGAAGAGCAGTGGGTCGTCACGCACATGCGCAGCACCAGCATGTGGGGGCACCGCGCCGGTGATGCGCCACCTCCCGGCTGCCTCGAACCGGTGCCAGGAACCCCCGCCTCGTAAGCCCTCCACTACCACCCATGTGAGAAAGGAAGAGTCGATGGAGGACGAGAGCGACCCATCAGCTATGCCGGTCGAGCCATCGGTCGCCCGGTCGCGGATCGGCCCGACGCCGGTGACCCGGCGCAGCATGTTGGGTGGGCTGGCCGCTGTCGGCGGGATCAGCGTGGTGAACCTCGGCGCCTTCCTCTGGGCAGGTGGCTGGTTCACGCCGGACAATCTCACCACTTCTCGGTTCGTGGACCGTTTCGAGCAGGTGTTCGGCAAGCACGACGGATTCCGCCGCAACCACGCCAAGGGCGTCAGCGCCACCGGGGTCTTCACCAGCAACGGCGCGGGCACATCGCTGTGCAGGGCGGCGGTCTTTGAGCCCGGCGCAACACCTGTCACCGCGCGGTTCTCCATCTCCGGCGGGATGCCGACCGCCGCGGACGCCAACGCCACCGTTCGGGGTCTTGGCGTGCTGTTCCACATGTCCAACGGCGAGCAGTGGCGCACCGCGATGGTGAACACCCCGGTGTTCACCGACAGCGTGCCGCAAGGCTTCTACGAGCGGCTGCTGGCTACCGCGCCGGTGCCCGCTACCGGGCGGCCGGACCCGGTGAAGCTCGCGGCGTTCCTGTCCAAGTACCCGGAGACCGCGCGGGCCATGGCGCTGATCAACCAGACCCCGCCATCGACCGGGCTGTACAACAGCCCGTTCCACGGTCTGAACGCTTTCCGCTTCACCAACTCCGCGGGCACCACGATGCCGGTGCGCTGGACGGTGATGCCCGAAGACCCGTTCCAGCCCGTGATGGGCACAGCGCACCCGCCCGGCCGGGACTACCTGTTCCGCGCGCTGATCAACAAGGTGGCGCAGGGCCCGGTGCGCTGGCGGTTCCTGGTCACGATCGGCCAGCCCGGCGACCCGACGAACGACGCCACGACGCCCTGGCCGGCCAACCGCCGTCAGGTCGAGGTGGGCACGCTCACCATCGACTCGCTACAGACCGAGGCGCCCGGCAACGCGCGGGACATCAACTTCGACCCGCTCGTGCTGCCGGAGGGCATCGCGGCGTCGGACGACCCCCTGCTCGCCGCGCGCTCAGCCGTGTACGCGCAGTCCTACCAGCGCAGGACCGGCGAGCCTCAACAGCCCAGCGAGGTCAACGTCGCAACAGCGGAAGCCGAGGGTGGACGATGAGCAGCAGTCAGCCAACCC
>Ga0193743_1001141_pt1 | contig 20189 bp, 19 predicted proteins | sample L2c2metaG_FD_143038 | JGI IMG/M metagenome (GOLD analysis project Ga0193743, IMG submission 143038) | Soil microbial communities from a riparian zone of the East river system, Colorado, United States - L2c2 | ecosystem: Environmental > Terrestrial > Soil > Riparian zone | place: USA: East River... | reverse complement strand
AGGCCAATATCCTACCGGGCATCGGCCCGTTTTGCCCGGGAGGATATTGGCCTGGCGGATATCGTCCGGGGGGGTACTGACCGGGATATTGAGCTGCTGCCATAGATGCCAGCATGACCGCCGAGACAACGTATTTAATCATGAGAGGTCTAGACGCGGCATTTCGCGCGCGCTCCATTTTAGACGCGGCTCTCTCAGCCGCCGGTTTCCACAACTACCATTTCAGGAGCACAAGTTCCGAACAGAAGCCCGGCCCCATTGCTGCCAGTATGCCCCAAGTTCCAGGTTCCGGACGCCGTTCCTTCATCGTTTCCTCAAGTACAAACAACACGGACGCCGAGGAAAGATTCCCTGTGCGCCGCAGGCATTTCCGTGAAATGTCCAAAGCACCCTGCGGAAGCCGCAATGCCGCTTCGGTTGCGTCCAACACTTTTGGTCCACCGGTGTGTATTACCCAATTTTTGATATCGCTAAGCTCTAATCCATGATCCGACAAAAATCCGTCGGCGTCACGGCCCAGATTTTTCAAGATCACTTCTGGAACGTCACGCGACAGGACGATGCGAAACCCTTTCTCCGAGATGTCCCAACCCATGGTGTCTTCGGTGTTTGGATAGAATGTGGAACGCGTTGCGACGATTTCCGGACCGTCCTGCCCGCCGCACTCGGAGCCTGAAATGACGACGGCTGCCGCCCCATCGCCGAACAATCCTGAACTGACTAAGTTTGCCGGCGAAAGGTCATCCTGCTGGATGGTTAGAGAGCACAATTCCACCGAAAGAAGCAGGCAGGCCTCTTTGGGATACGCCTTCACATAGTCGGCGGCGCGCGCAATCCCAGCCGCGCCGGCGACGCATCCCAGGCCGAAAATGGGCACGCGCTTCATACGCGGGCTCAGGCCCATTTTGTTGATCAAACGGCCTTCGATGGAAGGGCTGGCCAGTCCGGTGATCGAAACGAAGAAGAACGCGCCGATATCTTCCGGACGGACTCCCGCGCGTGTCATTGCCTGGCACACCGCCTGCTCGCCCAATTCGAGCGTCGCCGCAATCCAGTGGTTATTTGCCTCTCCAAACGACTGAAGCGGATAGGATTCGAGTGGCAGCGCCAGGAAGCGTCCATCCACCTGGGTGGCGGCGTGCAGCTTTTCGAGCACGCTAAAGCGATCTAGCCGGTTGCCCCAGTATTTGCGAAAACGGTCTACCAGAATGTGTTGCGGATAGTAATGGGGCGGAAGTGCGGTGGCCGCACTGGAGATTCTCATAAACGGTTGACCGGAGTATTTCACCACTACTCTCTCAGATGAGAAGTAGACTGCTGCCCGCCCACCTATTCTGCGTGCCTCCAGCCACCACCAATCCGGTCAATCCGCAGGTCAACTCTCAGCCCAATCCGGCGGTCAGCCACGAAGATGTTTTGCACTGGCTGGCTTTGCGCATGGTGCCGGGGCTGGGACCGGTGAGCACGCTGAAACTGCTGGGGAAACTGAAATCGCCGCAAGCCATTTTCCGGGCTTCCGCTTCGGAGCTGGAGGCTGCGGGCGTGAGTCCGGCGCAGGCGCGCAATATTGCTTCCGGATGTTCTTTCGACGATGCGGTTGATCAGCAGCAAAGGCTGATCAATGCCGGCGCCCGCCTCATTTCCATCCAGGATGCGGTTTATCCCGGGCGTCTGCGCGAAATCTACGATCCGCCGCTGATTCTGTTTGCCATTGGTAACAGCGCATTGATGACAAGCAACTCCATTGCCGTGGTCGGGACGCGGCGTCCCACGCCGTATGGCATGGCCGCAGCCGAGCGGCTTAGCGGAGACCTGGCGCGCGCTGGTTTGACCATTGTAAGCGGCATGGCTCGCGGAATCGACTCTGCCGCTCACCAAGCGGCATTGAAAGAGGACGGAAACACAATCGCAGTTCTGGGCTGCGGCGTCGACATCCTGTACCCGGCGAACAACCGCAAACTTTATGGAGATATCGCCAAAAAGGGACTACTGATCTCGGAATTTCCCATGGGCGCACCTGCCTTTCCGCAAAACTTTCCCATCCGCAACCGCATTGTCAGCGGCCTGTCGATTGGCGTTGTCGTGGTGGAAGGCGCTCAATATAGTGGATCTGCCATTACGGCCAGGTTGGCGATGGACCAGGGCAGGGACGTGTTTGCCGTTCCCGGGAATATCACGTCCAAAATGAGCTGGGGGCCGAACCTCCTAATCAAAGACGGAGGAGCCAAACTGGTCCAGGAATGGAGCGATGTGACCAACGAATTGCCCGCCGCGGTCCGCCGGGAGCTGGTTTTGAACGCGCAGCAAAAAGTATTGTTGGAGGGCATTGAACCTTCTCCGGAGAGCGCCGAAGCGGGTGCCGAGGAACCTCTCCGGAGGCTGGGCCGGAAGCTTTTGGATGCGCTGCAAGTCGATACGCCTCAACAACTTGACTCACTGCTTGAATCTTTTGAAGAAGTCTCCTCATCTGAGTTGCTCAGCGCCCTGTTCGATTTGGAAATGTCCGGCCTGATCCGTCAGCTCCCCGGAAAAAACTTCGTCAAGGTGTGGTAAAAGGGTAGCGACCACAGGTTAGAAAACGCAAATGGCAAAATCTCTCGTCATCGTTGAATCCCCAGCGAAGGCGAAAACTATAGGGAAGTATCTAGGCAAGGACTTCATCGTGAAGGCCTCTTTGGGCCATGTGAAAGACCTTCCTAAAAAGGATCTCGCGGTCGACGTGGAACACGATTTCACGCCAAAATACGAAATCATCGAGGGTAAGAAAAAGCTCATAGCCGAGTTGAAGCAGGCATCCAAAGGCGTAGATTCGATCTATCTGGCGGCCGATCCTGATCGCGAAGGCGAAGCGATCTGTTTCCACTTGCAGGAAGAACTGGAGCCGAAAAAGCCCGGCAAGCCAGCGATTTTCCGGGTAATGTTCAATGAAATCACGGCCGCGGCCGTGAAAAAGGCATTCGAAAAGCCGCTTGCGGTAAACGTGCATCTGGTTGAAGCGCAGCAGGCGCGCCGGGTGCTCGACCGCTTGGTCGGCTACAAAATTTCCCCGCTGTTGTGGGATAAGGTCCGGCGCGGACTTTCGGCCGGCCGGGTGCAAACCGTGGCAGTCCGCCTGGTGGTCGAGCGGGAGCGTGAAATACGTGCCTTTCAAAAACACGAGTACTGGACCATCGACGTTGCGCTAAACGCCAAAAAGGCGCCGGTTCTCACGGCCCGGCTTAACAAGAAGGCCGACGAATCGGTGGAGATCGGGAATGAAGCCACCGCCAAAGGCATCACGGACGACCTCGAAGGCGCAAAGTACACCGTCAAATCGGTGGCAACCCGCGAGAAGAAGCGCAATCCGGTTCCGCCGTTCATCACCTCCACCCTGCAGCAGGAATCCTCCCGCAAGCTGCGTTTCAGCGTTAAGCGAACCATGATGCTGGCGCAGGGCTTGTACGAAGGTAAGGAAATAGGCGAGGACGGGGCTGTGGGCTTGATCACCTACATGCGTACCGACTCCGTGCGTGTTTCCGATGACGCGCTAAACGAGGTGCGCAGCTTCGTTGCCGAAAAGTACGGCGCGAACTTCTTGCCGGCAACGCCGAACGTTTATAAGACCAAAAAAGACGCACAGGATGCGCACGAAGCTATCCGCCCCACTTCGGTCCTGCGGACGCCCGAATCGCTCGAAAAATACCTTGCCGAAGACGAGTTGAAAGTCTATAGATTGATCTGGATGCGCTTCATGGCTTCGCAAATGAATCCGGCGCTGTTCGACCAGACGACGATCGATATCAGCACAACTGGCTTGAGCAAGGTCCCATACACTTTTCGCGCCACCGGCAGCGTGCTGAAGTTCGAAGGATTTCTCAAGATCTACGAGGAAGGCAAGGATCAGAAGGACGAGGACGACGACGACCTGAAGCATAAGCTGCCCGCCGTGTCCGAAGGCGAGGAACTGCGCTTCAAGGAAATTCTTCCCGAGCAGCACTTTACAGAGCCGCCGCCCCGCTACAACGAAGCGACGCTGGTCAAGAAATTGGAGTCTGATGGCGTAGGCCGGCCTTCTACTTACGCCTCGATTCTTTCGACCATCCAGGACCGCGAGTACGTCAAGAAAGAGGGGGGCAAATTCATCCCCACCGAGCTTGGCATGGTGGTCACCGATCTTCTGCTCGAGAGCTTCAACGATCTCTTCGATGTGACCTACACGGCGCGCATGGAAGCGGAGCTGGACGAAATCGAAGAAGGCAAACTGGAATGGCGCATCGCCATGGCCGACTTCTACGGCAGGTTCCAAAAGGACCTGGAACACGCCGGCCGCACGATGACCGACATCAAACGGATGGAGAAGCCGACCGATCTCATCTGCGATAAATGCGGCAAGCCCATGGTCATCAAATGGGGCAAGCATGGCAGCTTTATCGCCTGTACCGGCTACCCGGACTGCACCAATACGCGCGAGCTGACAGTCGATCTGCCCGACGTCGATAAGGCTGACTTAGGCGAGCAGGACGAGCAGGAATACTGCGAGAATTGCGGCCGCCCGATGGTGCTGAAAAAGGGACGCTTTGGCACATTCTTCGCCTGCTCCGGGTATCCCGAATGTAAAACCACCAAGCAGATAGGCGGCGAGCAGCGTAAAGACGTTCCGCTAGAAGAGAAGTGTCCGAACTGCGGCAATCATCTGGTGCAAAAGTATGGCCGGTATGGGGAATTTGTGGCTTGCAGCAATTACCCCACCTGCAAATTCGTGAAGCAGAAGACGATTGGCGTACCGTGTCCGAACTGCACGGAAGGCGAGATCGTCGAGCGGCGCTCCAAGCGCGGCCGGACTTTCTACGGCTGCAACCGCTACCCGGAATGCGACTTCGTCGCCTGGGGCAAGCCCATCCTGGAAAAGTGCCCCGATTGCGGCAGCAGCTACCTTATTGAAAAGTTCCTAAAGGCCGGACCGACCGCCCAGTGCCCGAACCCGGAGTGCAAACATAAGCACCCAATTGAAGTGCCCGTTGAAGCGGTCGTGGCGTAAGCCACCGCTAGCGGACGCGATACAAGATGCCGTCGTCGACGTAGCGGTCGCGGTGATCGCGAAAACAGCCGCGCCGGGATCGTTTCCGTTCAACTCGCTCGCAATGCCACCATCGGATCGATTCGCGAAGCTCTCCGCGCGGGAACATATCCAGCGACGGCCGCAACCGCGATCAACAGCGTCCCCATTCCGACAAATGTGAGTGGGTCCCCGGACGTTACGCCGAACAACAGGCTTCCCAGCACGCTCGAGAGAGCTCGCGATGCGGCCATTCCCAGCGCCAGCCCCAGGGTAGCCAATCCAAGCGTATGCAGAAGAATACGACTCTGCAGATTAGTCGCGGATGCACCCAGCGCCATTCGAATTCCAATTTCCTGCACCCGCTGACTTACCGAATAGGAAATCACGGCGTAGATCCCGAGCGAGGCGAGTATCAAGGCGAAAGCCGCGAATCCGGCCAGCAATAGCACTAGAAACCGCCGCGGTGAAACCGCTTTGTCGACTAGATCCTGGAACGTCACAAACTCGCGGACCGGCAGATTCGGGTCGATCGGCCGCAGCGCCGTTCGAATCCCTGCCGCCAGACCGTCCGGCGGAAGCGCGGTTCGCACGACCAACTGCATGGCCGCGTAGTCCCCGGTTTGCCGCGTCGGCAGATACATTTCCGACCCGCTCGCCTTTTCCAGAGCTGCATGACGGACGTCTGCGACTACACCGACGACCCGCCGCCCCCCATCAGTCGTGACCATCTGTCCCACTGGGTTCTGGCCCGGCCACAACGTCCGGGCCAGCGTCTCATTGACCACCGCGACGCGTTCGCTGGATGCGCGATCCTTCTCCGTGAATTTTCTACCCAACCGCAACGGAATTCCTGCTGCCTCGAAATACCCGTCGCTTACAACGCGAATGAATGCCTCTGGTTGATGACCCTTCTCGTAAACCTGTCCCTTACCGGATATAGCCCACCCCCGGTCGTCGCGCAGTGGCAAGACGTCGGTAATCCCGGCCGCCACAATGCCAGGGACGGAGCGGGCGCGGTTCAGCACATTGTCGATAAAAGAGTTCTGCTGCGCCAAACCGCAGCCTGTGCGCCCTGCACGGTCGCGCCGGGCTTCAGCCTTCCGACGATCTTCATCGTGTTCCCAGCAGGTTTTGTTTTGTCCGTCAGCGGCCAGGGAACAAAGATATCGATCAGCGTGCCTGGAGCAAAGACGCTCCCGAAATCAAAGGATGCAGGCAGCACGCCCACCACGGTCACCGGCGAATTGTTCAAAGTCAGCTTCCGGCCCACAACGTTGGGATCTGAAGCAAACCGCCGCCGCCAAAAACTGTAGCTCAAGAGCACGGCCGGCGGAGCGGAATACCTCCCCTGGCACTCCTCGGTGGTGAACGATCTTCCGATTGCGGACTGCACACCCAGCACTGCGAAGAAGTTCGCAGTCACGGGAACGCTCGTGAGACGCTGGGGCTCACCGGTTCCGGTTAACTGTCTATCGCCCACACCATAACCGGCGAATCCCGCCAGATCGGAGAACGATCGGTTCAATTCCCCGAGGTCTGAATAGTATTCGGCTTGGGTGGAGGTCCAGTCGTCGCCGTTGGTAATCCATACCAGCCGTCCTGGATCGCGAAACGGGAGCGGGCGCAGTAGCAGTAGCAGCGCATTGACCACACTGAAGACCGTGGAACTGGCTCCGATGCCGAGGCCGGCGATGAGAATCGCAAAGGCGGTGAATCCGGCATCGCGCCGCATTCCGCGAAACGCCTGACGCAGATCCTGCGCGAGATCGCTCATCCAGCGGACGATCCACACGGAGCGGGCCTCTTCTGAGTTTCGTGTCATATTGCCAAACCTTCTGTGCGCCGCCGCACGCGCTTCCTGCTCTGACATACCTCTCCCGACCAAGTCCTGCGCCATCGATTCGATATGGAAATCCATTTCCTCCCACAGCAATTGCTGCCGCTCGCTGTGTCGTGCCAAATACCGCAGGCGCAGCCGAAAGCGCTTCCAACTCGTGCCGAATCTCATACCGTTTCCTCATGCGCTACCGGCCCGGCGGAATGCCACTTGCCAAAGCGTCCTTTTAATTAAGCGAACCCCATAATCCGGGCAACCGCCCCGGTTACCTGCATGTAGCGGGTAGCCTCCGCGTTAAGATGTTTCCGGCCGTCCGACGTAAGCGTGTAGAAGCGAGCCCGGCGATTACTGGCCGACAGACCCCACTCCCCTTCGATCCAGCCTTTAAGTTCCAGCCGCTGGAGAGCAGGGTAGAGAGATCCTTCTTCCACCCGCAGAAGATCGTCGGACAATTGCTGAATAACTTGAGCAATGGCATAACCATGCAGATGGCCCCGGGTCAGTATTTTGAGAACCATCATGTCCAGCGTGCCAGGCAAAAGATCGGCCTTCGGTTTCTCTGTTCCCATAGACCACCTTATTATCAAACGGACGAATTCAGGGCCGGTTAGGCAGAACGAGCGTGTTTTCTATCAGGCAGTCTGAGCGACAATATACAGAGATCCGGCAGTGCCGGCGCGGAGACGCCTCGGGCATGCAGCTTGTATTTGGCATTTGCACTTCAGATCCCGCGATGGTAGCCGAAGTGGATCGCCTCCTGGACAACTACAACTATGCGGAGACGGCTCGAATCCTCAACGAGAAAGGTTTCAGGACGGGTGACGGCTTACCAGTGGCATCAATTCGGCATGAGGAGCCGACGCCGCGCGCGGCATGCTTACTATTGTTGAGATGGAACTTGCACGAGGTCGTCGGAATCGCAGAAGTCTCCGGTTTGAAACAGCGGATCTGTCACGGCGTCAGGATGAGGATTGAGCCTACCGTGCCGCCTCAGAGCATCCCGCTTGGATCGCTTTCCCGGGTCGTTGGGCATCTGCCGATATCTCCCAGATCTCGACTGTTTACCTGTAAACTAATGAGGAAGCACACTCTGAATTCACCGCCGTGGTCTTTGCGGGCGAGAGCTTCAAACTCACGACCGGCGAGCGGGTGAAAGGGATGCGTGTTCCGAAACTCTTGGGGTTCTATTCAACGAGCGCGTGTAGTGCGATGCCGTTTCTGGGAATCGGAAGACCGGGCTTTTATCTTCGATAGCTTTCACTAAGTGAAAATCCGCCCGATTCACATGTGCTTAGTTCACGTGCAACGTCTTCTTCAACCAAGCCACCATCTCTGGCTTCCAGTGCTGCATGTCCGGCGCCTTCCAGTTGTTCATGCCGTGGCCGCCGCCCTCCACCGTAATTAATTCACAATTCACGTTGATGTTTTTCATGGCGGTACACATGTCGGTGGATTGCTCAAACGATACCTGATCGTCCTTCGTCCCATGTATACAGAGGAACGGAGGCATTCCCGGGTGCACCGCGGCAATGGGCGAGATCGCGCGCAATTTGGAGAGACCCGCGCTGTCGAGCTTCTCCGCGCCGAAGAAGCGGATGCCGCCGCCATTTTCCGCGTGCTTATTGATGGTGGCCATGTTGAAGAGTTCGGGATGATCGCGGCGGGCGAGAGCCTGCTTCCCGTAGTCGACCGGCCCGTAAAAATCGACCACCGCGGCAATTTTTGTGGCCGGCGTCTCATGTGTTCCGGCGTAGTTCACCAGAAAGCCTCCCGCCGACTCGCCAATGATGGCGATCTTGGAGACATCCACGCGATACTTCTTGGCATTCGTCTTGACCCACCTGATGGAGCGGTCGACGTCACCCATCGCCTGCGGAAAATGCGCGGCCGGCGCGAGCCGGTAGTCGATACTGAACCAGGCGAACCCGGCATTGGCAAGCACGTCGAACAGGGGCTTTACGTTGGTGTCCTTATGCCCTCCGTCGAAGCCTCCGCCGTGAACCAGAATGGCGGCTGGAAAGGGTCCCGGTCCCTCCGGAACGTGCAGGTCCAGCAGCACCGGCTTGCCGCCGGGCAGCGCGTACTGAACGTCTTTCTGGTCTAAAGGCGCTTGGGCCATGAGGGAATGGGCGAACATTGCCGCGGCTGTAGCGGTTAGGAAAAGAGATCTGCGCATGCTGGGCGATTGTACCAACTCACCTTCCTCTCGCTGCTACCTATTTATTCGGCTTTATTCGGCGAATGGCCGCAGAATCCAGAACGCCACTACCCAGCCGATTACGCCGAGAGTAATCGTTGTCCAGCAAAAAGGGTTCCAGAATCTGGACTTGGTAAGAGGATCAAAAAGGTGCGCTCCCGCTCCGAAACGCAGGAATAAATGCTCAAAACGGGCCCGCCGCAGGCGCTGTTTGTCATTACCCATTAACATTTATCCCATATCCTTTTGAGCGTCGTAGTCTAATTCACTTCAAGCACCGACAGGAGTTGGTTTGCATCTATTCGGGGAATCGGTAACGATTGGAACCGCTATCTTATTATTACTGGCGGTTGGCCTTGCTCTGGCTTTTGAATTCGTAAACGGTTTTCACGATACTGCGAACGCCGAAGCTACTGTAATTTACACCCATAGTCTCAAACCGGTTTACGCCGTTGTATGGTCGGGCTGCTTGAACCTTTTGGGAGTGCTTACTTCTTCCGGCGCGGTTGCCTTTAGCATTGTCGCCTTGCTCCCGGTGGAACTTGTGCTGAACGTTGGATCCGGCGCCGGCTTCGCCATGGTTTTTTCCCTGCTGCTTTCGGCGATCATCTGGAATCTGGGCACTTGGTATCTGGGCCTTCCGGCATCCAGCTCGCACACGCTGGTAGGCTCCATTATGGGCGTTGGACTGGCCAATTCGCTACTCACCCCGGGACATGTTTTCGGCGAAGGCGTGAATTGGTCCAAGGCAAGCGAGGTGTTTTCGTCGCTCATTATTTCTCCTGTAGTCGGTTTCGTTTGTGCCGGTGCCTTGCTACTTCTCGCCAAGGCATTGATTAGAAACCCAGAGTTGTACAAGGCGCCCGAGAAAGATCAACCACCGCCAATTTGGATTCGCGGCCTCCTGATACTAACTTGCAGTGGAGTGAGTTTCTTTCATGGCTCGAACGATGGGCAAAAGGGCATGGGTCTGCTTGTCCTGATCTTAGTGGGTATCTTGCCCGGGACTTACGCCCTGAACCCGGCTGCCCAGCCAGCCGACATCCAGCACATCGTCCAATACTCCCAGCAGGCTAGCCCCATCCTCAAAACTCACAGCGACACGCAGATTGCTGGCCAGGAAGCGGTGGATGCACTGTCCGATTTCCTGAAAACAAAAGGTGTTGCCACGCCGCAAACGTTTGCCGCCTTGGAAGGCAAAAATCAGGATGTCTTTGGCGAGCTAAACGGACGCAGCAGCTACGCAGATCTCACCGTGACGCAGCGGCAGCGATTTCGTACCGATATCTACCTGATGAGCGAATCCATCAACAAGCTCATCAAGACCAAGAAGATCGCCGGTCCGGCTGAGGTGACGGCGTTGACCGCTTACAGTTCCGCGCTTTCAGCCGAAACCAAATTCATTCCGACCTGGGTGAAAATCGCAGTGGCGTTCGCGCTCGGATTAGGGACCATGATCGGTTGGAAGCGTATCGTGGTCACCGTCGGCGAGAAAATCGGTAAGGAACATCTCACCTATGCGCAGGGAGCTTCGGCTGAACTCGTGGCTATGGCGACAATCGGAATTGCCGATAAATTCGGACTTCCGGTAAGCACCACGCACGTGCTGTCCTCGGGTGTGGCCGGAACCATGGCCGCGAACCGCTCGGGACTGCAAATGGAAACCATGCGAAACATCCTGATGGCCTGGGTTCTCACTTTGCCGGTGTGCGTGCTGCTGGGAGCGGGGATTTTCTCCTTCTGCTTCTACATCATCTTCCACGTCCTCGGAGCACACTAGGCGTTAAAGCGCGCGTAGTGTCGAGGTTGGCGGTCCTGGTCTTTGTCGGGACCGCCAATGCTTTTTGTGCCGCTTACTTGCCGGCGGCTGGTTGGGAGAGTTCCACGTCGAGAGTGATGGAAATGTCGTTGCCAACCACCGGTTGACCGGCAGTAATTCCAAAGGCTGTCCGATCCAAGGAGGCTGTAGCGGAAGCTCCCATATGCAGGTTTCCTTTGGCGTCTTTCACGGATGGGGTTGGGCCGTCCACATCAAGCACAACTTCCTTAGTCACTCCGTGCAGGGTGAAGTCGCCGGCAATCTTCAACTTGCCGGCGCCAGCCTGTTCCGTGTGCTTCGACTTGAAAGTCATTTTCGGGAACTTCTGCACGTCGAAGTATTTTTCGCTACGCAGATCTTTGTCTCGCGGCTCGACGCGCGTGTCCACCGAATCGGTGTCGATTGTGACCTCCAAGACGGTCTTGGACACATCGGCCGGGTCGTACTGCACGGTGCCTTCTAGTTTCGTAAATGCCCCGCGAACGGTAGAGATGCCCATGTGGCGTACAGCGAACTGTGCCGCTGAATGAGCCGCGTCTATCTTCCACGTTTCGGATTGAGCATTCGCCGCGCCGGTCAACGTCAGGCAGCTAAACAAAGCGAGAACTGGTCTATTCAAGTCGACTCCTTTGACTCATACGGGTGAGTTGTACGTCCACGGTACGCTAAAGCCGCCGGAACTGTCAATCCACACAGGAGGGCGTTCTGGTGGCAATGGTGTATTTTATAGTTCGTACAATTGATCGAAAGAGGAGACTTCCTTGTCTGTACTAAGCTCGTTCACACGAAGATCCGCTGTCAAAGTGGCCGCAGCCGCGATGCTCGCCACCAACCTTAAGCCCGCCGCGGCGCCGAAAGGCAGGCTCAAGCAGTCGGCCGCGCGCTGGTGTTACGCAAAGATGAGCATTGACGACCTCTGCCGAAACGGCGCGGAAATGGGCCTTAGCGGAATTGACCTGGTCAAGCCGGAAGAGTGGCCTACTCTCGCCAAGTATGGTCTGACCTCGTCAATGGTATACAGCGCGGGCACAATTCCAGATGGCTGGAACCGGAAAGAGAATCACGACCGTCTCGAAAAGGAAATGAAAGAAGGCATCGACCGCGCGGCGGCCGCGAAGCTACCGAACGTGATTACGTTTTCGGGCAATCGGCGCGGCCAAGCGGACGAGGAAGGGAAAGAAAACTGCATCATCGGTCTGCGCAAAGTGAAGAAAATGGCCGAAGACAGCGGCGTCACGATATGCGTGGAACTGCTCAACAGTAAGATTAACCATCACGACTACCAGTGCGACCATACCGCGTGGGGCGTGGACGTCATGAAGGGCGTGGATTCGCCGCGAGTCAAACTGCTCTATGACATTTATCACATGCAGATTATGGAGGGCGATATCATCCACACGATGACCGAAAACATTAAGTATATTGGCCACTTCCACACCGGCGGAGTTCCCGGACGCCACGAGCTGGATGAAACCCAGGAACTGCAGTGGCGAACGATTGCAAAGGCGATTGCCGATCTCAACTACGAGGGCTTTTTTGCGCACGAGTTTGTTCCAACCAAGGACCCCATGACGTCGCTGCGCCAAGCGGTCACTCTCTGCACTGTGTAGTGATGGTCCGGGAGCTACAGTCCGTTCTGCTGCCGGGCGCGAAAGCCGCGACGCCTTCCGAATCGTCTTTGCTATCCGATGAGGTGACGGGTCTCTTTGACCAGCTACGGAATCCGCTGCTTCGCTACCTGCTCACGTTTGGCTTGACTCCGCACGATGGCGAAGAGGTCATTCAAGAGGTATTTCTATCGCTGTTTCAGCATTTGCAGCGTAAAGGGCCGCGAACGAATTTACGCGGTTGGATTTTCCGCGTGGCCCATAACCTGGGCTTAAAACGCTGCAGCAGCAATCGCGCCGAGACGAGGCTATTTTTCGCCTCGGAGAACCCGGAAAGAGAGCTTCAACCGGATCCGGACCCTAACCCGGAAGAGCATTTGATGTACCAGCACAGGCGGGAGCGCCTGCTTGCGGTGGTGGAAGCGCTACCCGAAATGGACCGCCGCTGCCTGTACCTCAGGGCGGAGGGTCTGCGCTATCGCGAGATTGTCGAAGTTCTGGGCGTATCGCTTGGAGCGGTTGCGCTCTCTCTGGAACGTTCGCTCGCGCGCCTACGCCGGGCGGACAGGCATTAACCGATGCAGCCAGAACACGTACATCCCTCGGATCAAGAGCTCCTCATGGCGGCTGATGGTGAGCTGGTAGAGCGCCGGGCCAGCGACGTCCAGGGTCATCTTGCGTCGTGCGAGGCGTGCCGCGGGCGGATGCAGGAGATAGAGAGCGCAATGTCGAGCTTCACCCATCTTCAGCAAGAGATTGGTGTGCGTCTGCCGAATATGGATGGTCCGCGCGCGCTACTGCGAGCCCGCCTGGCGGAGCTTGCCGCCGAACGTCCACGGTCTAACTGGCAAGGCTTATTCGTGCGATCCAGCCTGGCGGCCGCGGGTCTGGTAGTTGTCTTGGCGCTGGGAGCCTCGCTGTTGAGGATCTCGCGCTCGCCGCTGCAGCCGGACCCGGGCGAGGCTCACCTGATTCCGGATTCTCAGCTGACGCCGGGCGCCGTGGTTGCGTTCACGAGAGAAAAGGAAGTTTGTTCTGTCCAGCCGCCCAAGGTGCGGTTCATTTCGGCGGCGTTGGGCGAAAGGGTGTTTCAAGAGTACGGGATCACGCGCCCGCGTCCGCGAGCCTATGAGGTGGATTATCTGATCGACCCCGAACTAGGTGGTTCGAACGATATACAGAACCTTTGGCCCGAGCCTTACTCGACCACCTGGAACGCTCGCGTGAAAGATGCGCTGGAGGATCGCCTGCATGATCTGGTTTGCTCCGGCGACCTTAGTCTCTCCGAGGCGCAGCACGAGATCGCCACGAATTGGATCGCGGCTTATAAAAAGTACTTCAAGACGGATATGCCTCTTCCGGCGCATTTTGCGTTCGCGAAAGATCAGCCCTGGGAATAGGGTTTATAGGCGGTAATCCGCTAAAACTCTGTCAGACTCGGATAGGCGCGAGGCATCTCGGCGGCGATCTCCCGGGCGGTTGTGATCTGGACCAGTTGTCCTTTGCCGATTCCCGGACAAAATGTTCCCTCAAGGGTCCAGTTGGCTTTGCTGACCAGCAAGCTCGGCCAGAATGGGTAGGTCCGGCACTGGGTTGGCTTGACCTCGTGAATCGAGCATCCGTCCGCCTTCAGGAAGCGGCAGTTGTCGTCGCCTCGCGCCGGCTTTCGAAGGCGCAGTACGCGCCGATACCGGACGACATGCTGCGCTTCAAATGCAGCCGGTGTCATTCCCAAGTACTCGGCCGTCCGGAGCAGATCGGATTCCGTCAAATAGACCCAACCGCGGCGGGAGCAGCATTTGGTACAACCCGGTTGGCAAGCGAAGCGCATAACAATTTAAATCTTACGATCCCGAGCTAATTGGTCTTTTGCGCCGCCACCGGCTGCCCGGACAGGAAGCGGGCGATGTTTTCGTTCAGGAATTTGGCGTCGGCCGGATTACTGGCGGCGCCGGCGGTGTGCCCCCAGAGCGAAGGGATCGGCAGGAGCGTGACTTTGGGCATGAACGCCGCCTCATAACGGGCGTCTCCAATCGGGAAGTAAAGGTCGGTTTCGGACGGCATATAAAGCAGCGGAACCTTGATGGACCGAAGGGCGCGCTCCACGTCTCCGTTAAATCCAGGCGTGGTTCCTACGTCGTGCCGTTCCCAGGTGCGCATTTGCAGAATGACGTCGTTCGCGTCGCCGCCGGCAATAAAATGCGTGCGGCGATTGTTGAAAAATTCTTCAAAGGTTGTTCCCGGCTTCGCGTTGGTGCGCCACAATTCGCGCCGCCACCATTCCTGCGAATACAGCCATGCCATCCAAATCGTCCCAAACTCCACTAACCCTTTGGTTGGCGGAGTTGTGTAGTCACCATTCTGGAAGGCCGGGTCCATTGTGATGGCGTCGATCTGGCCCTCTAGCCGCACAATGCCGTGGGGATAACATTTTGCTGTGCCGGAGGTGGCCACAATGCGGTCTGCGAAATCCGGGTAACTGACGCCCCATTGAAAGGCTTGCTGGGCGCCCATGGAGAAGCCGATAACGGCTCGGAGGTGCGTGATTTTCAGATCTTCCGTCAATAGCTTGTGCACCGCCGCCACATTGTCACGGATGCTCATCACGGGGAAGCGGGGACCGTGGAATGGCTCAGGCGTATTGCTGGGGGAAGAGGAACTTCCGTTGCCAAAAAGTTCCGTGGTGACAAGAAACAGCTGCGAAGTGTCCAGAGCGCGTCCCGGCCCGATCAGCCACTCATAGCCGTGGAACTTAGCCATATAGTGGGAGGGCAGCAGGATGGCGTTGTCATGCGCGGCGTTCAAATGGCCATATGTGCCGTACACGATGTGTGCTTCCGGCAGCGTCACGCCGCTCTCCGTGTGGAAGTTCGCGATGACGAACTCATGCCGCTCTCCCTTGTCGGCAGCGGGGCTCTGCGCGAGCAGAGGCTGCGAGACCAGTAATTGTGAAGCGAAGAGCAGAAGAAGTGGTGTTTTCATGTGAAAGCGGGATTACCGCTATATTCGCAAATCGGAAGGTTATGCTGTGTACGGGGGCAACTTGATCCACCAAGTACAATTCGTCCTCATCCTGCTACTGCTCTTCATCATTGGACTCGGGACGCTTGCGCAAAGGCTCAAGACGCCTTATCCGATTGTGTTGGTGGTGGGTGGGTTGCTGCTGAGCTTTGTGCCTGGCCTGCCGCGCATTTCCCTGGATCCCGACCTTATCTTCCTGGCGATACTGCCGCCGCTGCTCTTTTTCGCCGCCGCCGAAACATCGTGGCGCGATTTTCGCTATAACCTCACCACGATCCTGTCCTTGGCGTTCGGTCTGGTTGGATTCACAGTCTTGGGCGTGTCCCTGGCCGCGCACTGGTTGATTCCGGGTTTCGACTGGCGGCTGGGCTTGGTTCTGGGAGCGACTATTGCTCCAACGGACGCCATCGCTGCCACGGCGATCGCCAAGCGCGTCGGTTTGCCGCAGCGTATCGTCCACATTCTGGAAGGCGAGAGTCTGGTCAATGATGCCACTGGACTGCTAGCGCTGGAATTCTCCACTGCCCTGGTGGTGAACTCGCAGATGCCCTCGGCCGGAGGCGGGTTGCTGCGGTTGGTTGTTCTGGTAGTAGGCGGTATCGCCATCGGGCTGTTGACCGGCAAGCTGGTTCGCCTGCTGGAAACGTATATCGATCATTCGCCGATAGAGATCACGGTCAGCATTGTCACTCCTTACGTGGCATACATGGGCGCGGAAGCGCTACACACTTCCGGAGTGCTGGCGGCCGTGACGGTGGGACTGTATCTGGGACGGCAAAGCTCGTCGATCTTTTCCTCGCGCGTGAGGATCGAGTTGCAATCGTTCTGGAGCACGCTTACCTTTCTCCTGAATGCCGTGGTATTCCTGCTGATCGGCCTGCAACTGCCGTATATCTTGCAAGGTATACGCGGCATCACCATTGGCAAACTCCTCACGAGCGCGGCTCAATTGGCAGTCGCTGTAGTGCTGTTGCGTCTGATCTGGGTTTTTCCGGGCGCTTACGTGGCGGATCGCATCAGGCGCGGGGTGTTACACCAACATATGAAGCCGATGTCCAGCCGCGGAGTGTTCGTTGTAGGTTGGACCGGTATGCGCGGAGTTGTGTCGCTTGCGGCGGCAATGGCGTTGCCTGTGACGCTTAGCAACGGCCAGCCTTTTCCTCAAAGAAGCGAGCTTCTCTTTCTTACTTTCGCGGTGATACTCGTTACCCTCGTCTTGCAAGGACTTACGCTGCCCTACCTTATCCGCGCGTTCAAACTTTCCGATGCTGGAACGCCCAATTTAGAGGAACGGGAAGCCCGGCGAGCCATGCTGCAATCGGCTGTTAAGCAGTTGGAAGAGATGCGATTGCGCGACCGGCCGGAGTTTAGCCCGGTTTATGACAACCTGGCGCAGCTTTATGAGCATCGGCTGGCCTCCGTGCCCGGAGACGAGGAGCCGAGGTCCAATAAGGCGCTAACCGAGCGTTATCGCGCTATTTCGAGTAAGCTGCGTGAAGTGGAACGCGCCACGGTGGTCGAAATGCGGAACCGTAGAGAGATCGGCGATCACGTGCTGCGGACCCTCGAGCGGGAATTGGATCTCCTCGACGTGCGCTTTTCGCGCAAATAGGATCAGGCCCGCAGCGTAAAGCGAAAGCGCATGTCTTCGGCAAACCACTGAACGTAATTCGTTCCCCAGGCATTGTTGAATAAGCAGAAGTGGAACCCCTGGGCAAGATCCGGTTGTTCCTTTGAGAAGTTGAGAGGAGATCTCTCTCCCAGGGCAACCAGCGGCGCATCCATTGTGTCGAGGCGCAAGCTGCCCGACTCATCCCGGTAGCTCAGGCCCCCCATGAGCGCGTGCATATGGCGGTTGCCGCCGGCTACGACATCAAAAGGCGACACTGCACGGCCCACTTTGTCCATGGACCAGTTGCGCATTTCGGGCGCATCGGGATGAAAGGTGAGCCACATGGCTTCGGGCAGGCGATTGGCTTGTTTTCTGAACCACGAGAATTGCACGTGTACCGCCGGTTCTGCGCTGGGAAGAAAGATTTCCAGATACAGTTCTTCGGGCCATGCCACCAGACCGGACTGCCGTGCTGCGTCATCATCGATACGCAGACGGACATGGAGTGTGACGCCCTTGTCCTCCTTGCGCAAATGGCATTCGATCGGTTTTGGAGTCCAGCTTTTACTTTGAGCTCCGAAGTGGCCTATATTCGGCTTGCCGAAATCCTTCGGCGCCCAATCAGTCTTCAAGGTGATGTAAGTCGCTAGAAAACGATCGTAGTCGGCGCTGGAGAGTGTTTGATACGTGAAGAGCGCCAGCGGATGTTCGGCGTCCGCCCAGTTCCGGCCATTCGACTTTCTCCGCAGCTGCTGAATTGCCCCGGTTGCCGGATCCAGCTTCATTGTGAAATGCTGGCTCTCGATTGGATCGGAAGCATTATGCGGCGTCATGTGGGAAATAGTAGGGGCGACCGGGCGTAGATTCGAAAGCCGTTGTTGCGCCTGCGTGCGCAAGGGGACGGGAAGCGCGGCCACGGCTTGATCTATATCGCTGCGCTTTTCCACCCAACTGCCCGTCACGGTCTTGTAGCGCGGCTTGTCGAGCATTTCGGAGAGAGCCTTCGGTGTGTAGTGGTCGAAGTCAAGCCAGGTTTTCGTGTCGGTTCCCCAGGTATGCTCCACCGCTAGGGAAAACCGGCGCAGGAAGGCCAGGTCAACTGCATTTCCGGCTTTTAGCGTGCCGCTGGTGATCCAATCGCGCCTGAGTCGAAGCAATTCACGATACCGCGCCACTTTGACTGGATCACTGGCCACTCCGTAGATCCAGGTATCGCCAATCTCTTGTGTAACGGTGGGCAGATTGCCGCGGAACGGGACGACGGCATTTGCAATTTCTGTCAAGCTCGAAGCGATGATCGCCGCGCCCGGAAATTGCCGCTGCAGCTCCGCATAGATCTTATGAATCTCTTCGACCGTATGCGGCCCGCTGTTGTCGTCGCGCACCTCCACGGCGATGGCCAGATCGGATCCAGGTATGGGCGCCACGCCACCATACTCTTTGCGGTGATAGAGCATGATGAGTGAAGCGCCTTCCGGATCCTTCCAAACGAAGATTGGCGGAACGTCCGGAGGCGTGCTGGCGGCATTTACACCGATGTCGAGTAGCGTTACTCCGTTTTCGGCCAGCGGAGCGATCAAACCGCGGGAATGGCCGGGGACGTCTGTCATCTTGGCTCCTGTCGTGGTCCGGCCGAAACGCCGGTCCAGCGACTGCGAAAACGCCAGCGAGCCTGTGATCAACGAACGGTCCATCAATTCGGTTTGCCAGCTGAAGGGAAGCGCGTGCCAGGCAATGTCGCCCGCTTCTATCGCTTTCTCCATGCGCTCGCGTTCGGCCTTGCCGGCCTGTTCCAAATATTCAAACAGAAGCCAGGATCCCGTGGTCCAGACGTAGCGCTGCTCGCCGGACTGCCGCAGTTTCGACGCAATGTCTATCGCCAGCGGATAGTATTGCTTGAAATACTTCGCAATAATGGCGCTTTGAGTATCCACGAAACCCACATCCAGATGGCACTTGAACAAGACCAGCACGCGCTTGACGTTCGCGGCCGCCTCTTGCGCGGGCATCAACCGGGAGCCATACAAGAAACCGCCGGCGGCTCCAGCTACGTTAGTGACAAATCTACGTCTGTTCATCCTGTTCAATAATAATGTCGTCGATGCCGATCATGTACGTTGCGCTGCTAAGGGGAGTAAACGTCGGAGGTAAAAACAAGCTTCCGATGAAAGATCTGGTCGAGCTTTTTACGGAGACCGGCTGCCTGCAAGTGAGCAGCTTCATCCAGAGCGGCAACGTAATTTTCAGCGCGGCTCCAGGCGTCGCGGCGAAGCTCCCCGCGCTGATTCCCGGAAGGATTGCGAAACGGTTTGGGTTCAGCCCGCCGGTGCAAGTGCGTTCTGTCAATGAACTCAGCGAAGTCGTAGCTGAAAATCCTTTTCTCAAGTCGGGACTGGCGGAAGAATCGCTGCATGTTCTGTTTCTGGCGGACAAGCCCAGCCCCGGTGCGATTGCGAAGCTCGATCCTGACCGGTCGCCGCCGGATCACTTCATCGTGCAGCGGCAAGAGGTCTATCTTCACCTTCCCGGAGGCGCCGGGACCACTAAGCTCACAAATGCCTACTTCGATGCAAAGCTTGCTACCGTGAGCACCGGGCGAAACTGGCGAACGGTAAAGAAGCTCCTGGAATTGATGCAAGCTTCCTAAGGATGCGCAATCACCATCAGGGTTCCGGCTCGTTTGAGCGTGCATTGCATCGCGACGCGCAGATTTTCCGGATCGAGGGCGGCAAAGCTTTCGTCGAGAATAACCAATTCGGCATTTTGCAGGAGCGCGCGCGCGATATAGATGCGGCTTTTTTCCCCGTGCGAGAGCTGCCATCCGCCTTCGCCCACCATCTGACGCATTCCCGCGGGCATGCGATCGAGCAACTCGCCCAATCCGAGTTCGCGGCATAGCGCTTCCGCTTGCTTGGAATCCTCGGCGGTAGGCGGCCAGCGGCGTCCCATCAGCACATTAAAGAGCAACGTTTCGGTGAGAATGTGGTTTTCATGAAACTGCGGGGCGGCTGAAACGCAGTGGCGCCAGCCGCTATCGCTTAGCGTGTGGCGGTCCAAT
>Ga0193743_1001140_pt1 | contig 20199 bp, 12 predicted proteins | sample L2c2metaG_FD_143038 | JGI IMG/M metagenome (GOLD analysis project Ga0193743, IMG submission 143038) | Soil microbial communities from a riparian zone of the East river system, Colorado, United States - L2c2 | ecosystem: Environmental > Terrestrial > Soil > Riparian zone | place: USA: East River... | reverse complement strand
GGTGGGGGCGCCTGGTGCTGGTGACGTCCGATCAGGTTGGCGGCGCCCCCACCCTCAAAGTGTTCCGTGAGGTGTTGGGCGCAGCCGCAGTTTGCCTGTTTGACGCCAGTACCGCCGCACTCGAAATGGACGGGACCTCCCAGCTTGGCCTGGGGGAGCGCACCCGCCAGGCGTACGTTGCGGGCGGAGATACGGATGAGCCAGCGCATGGAGTCTCGGTGCGCTGTCTTCGCATCGGCAGCGTGACCATTGGAGCGATTGGATTCGAAGGCTTGCCGCAGCCGGAGGCGCTTCCGGCTGCGTTTTCCGTGCTTGCCGCGGCAGCTTTGGAACGCGCGCAGAACTTCCGGCGGGTGAGCCGTGAAGCTGCCGAGGCTCAGGCCGAGATCTTCCGTACCGCGATCCTGGACGCACTGGCGCATGAGTTTAAAACGCCACTGGCGACCATACTTGCGGTGATCGGGGGGATTCGGTCGCAACGGCTGGAACCTGAGCAGGTGGAAATGGCCGACATGATCGAATTCGAGGTTTCCCGGCTGAGCCGTCTCACCACACGGCTGCTGCGGACAGCGCGGCTCGACCGGGAAGAACTGAAGCCACGTCTCAAACCCGTCGATATCATCCCCCTGGTTGAGCGGGTGGTACATCGGTATGTGAGCCAGTCCCACGAGCGCCGTGTTGCCATCACTTACCACAGCAAGTCGATCGAAGCGCCGGCAGACCGCCCGCTCCTGGATCTGGCACTGACGCAACTGTTGGATAATGCGTTCAAGTATTCGCTGCCTGGTAGCGCCATCACCATCAGTGTTCAGTTGGAGGAAGGCTTCGTAACGATAAGCGTGGGGAATGAGGGGAATTCTATCGCGCCCGATGAGCAGGATCGGATCTTTGAGCGGTTCTATCGTGGAGCCCGGGTGCGAAATCTCATTTCCGGCACTGGACTGGGCTTGCATGTCGCCCGAAAGATAGCGGGAGCGCACGGCGGCAGTCTCGATCTTGTGAAGGAAGGTCCTTCAACGCGTGTCGTTTTTTTTCTCAAGCTGCCGGTTTCAAACCATGGACGTGACAATCCCAACACCGCCGATTAGCATTCTGCTGGTAGATGACGACCCGGCATTCCGGAAGGGACTGGCGGCTTCTCTGAAAGCCAGCGGGTACGCGGTCGACCTTGCCCGGAATGCGGAAGAAGCGCTTCACCATGTTCGGGGGAACCCGGTGGATGTCGTTCTGCTCGACATGAACATGCCCGAGATCGGCGGGGTGGAGGCGTGCCACAGGATCCGCGCTCTCGCTCCGAAATCGGGAATCGTGATGCTTACGGTGCGTGATGCGGAGGACGACAAGGTGCAAGCGCTCGAAGCCGGGGCTGACGACTACGTCACAAAACCATTCCGCCTGCGTGAACTGATCGCGCGCTTGCGGGCGGTTCTTCGAAGAACGGGCGCCGACGGAGTGCTGCAGTCACCCGTGCTTCGTGTCGGTCAATTGGAGCTAGAGGTGGAGCACCGGACGCTCCGGAAGGCCGGAAGGCAAATTCATCTCACGCCCAAAGAGTTTGAATTGCTCGCGTTTCTCATGCAGCACAAAGACTTCCCGGTCACGCATGCAAGACTCTTGCGCGCGGTCTGGGGCCCCGAGTACGGCAATGAACCAGACTATCTCCGATCCTACGTCAAGATGCTTCGCAAAAAAATAGAGGATGACCCCAGCCGGCCCGAGTATATTTTGACCGAGCCATGGGTCGGTTACCGCCTGCGGGATCCGAGTGATCCGGAGTCGCCTGTTGATCCGGAGAATGACGCGGAGGACGAGGAAGACGACTTCTGACAGCATCGGGCACAAGGCAGTTTAACAGCTTAAATTGCCTCCAGCTACAATCGCTTCGAGCATGGCTAAAACTTCCTGGGGCGAGATCCCCGTCAATGATGCGCACGTTCACTTTTTTTCGCACGCTTTCTATGCGGTTTTGGCGCGGCAGAAGAAAACAGAGAACGCCGAGGCGCTCGGACCGCTGTTGAATTGGGAGATACCGCTGATAGATCCGGTAGCGCTGGCGGATCGCTGGGTTGCCGAACTGGACCGGCATAATGTCCAGCGGACAGCACTAATTGCCAGTGTGCCGGGAGATGAAGCGAGCGTGACAGCCGCCGTAGCGGCGCATCCTGGACGGTTTTACGGCTATTTCATGCTGAATCCCACACATGCCGATGCCCTCGATCGCGTGAAGGCTGCGGCGTCCAATCCGAATCTGCATTGCCTGTGCTTGTTTCCTTCCATGCACACTTACGCGATTACAGATCCGCGGCTGGTCCCCATTTTGGAAGTGGCGTCAGATCACCGCCTGGCGGTCTTTGTGCACTGTGGGACGATCAGCGTGGGTGTCCGCAAGAAACTGGGCCTCCCCAGCCAGTTCGATTTGCGGTACTCCAATCCATTAAGCCTTCACCCGGTGGCTCTCCATTTTCCGCAAATTCGCTTCGTGGTACCGCACTTTGGCGCGGGATTTTTCCGCGAGGCCCTTATGCTGGCGGACCTTTGCCCCAATGTTTTTCTTGATACGTCGAGCAGCAACCGTTGGATGAGCTATGAAGGCTTGGATCTGCGTGGAGTTTTCCGAAGGGCGATTGACGTGCTCGGCATAGAACGCCTTATTTTCGGCTCCGACTCCAGTTTCTTTCCACGGGGATGGAATGCACCTATTTTTGACCAGCAGGCGACCGCCTTGTATGAACTCGGCCTCGACGAGCAGCAGGCGTCGCAAATCCTGCGCTTGAACCTGGAGCGTTTGCATTCGGCGCGTCTATCGGAATAACCTGAAGCGAAACTTCAGCCGGCGCACCCTACTCTTGTTTCGAACATGCGCCTTCCGAAGTTTAAGATGAACAGTTTACGGTTGCAGGCGGTCGCCGAAAAACGCATCGTCTTGCCATTTCCGGCGGATCCCAAGGTGCGGATCGCCCAGTTGACGGAAACTCCACCGTTCGAGAGTGTCGAAACCTTTGTCCCGGAGAGATGGCTGGAGTTAGAGAGTTATAGGCCCCAGGTAATTCTTGGCTACGCGGCGGACCTGCAGCGCTTAGCCGAGCAAGTGGATTTGGGCATGGTGGATCTCACCTGCGTAAATCACGCCATCGTGGTCTTGACGCCATGTGGGTCACGGCCCCTTTCGGACGTTTTGCGGGTCATGTTGTGGCAAAGTTTCGGTGTGCCCGTTTTTGAACTATACGTTGGGCCGGACCATCGTCTGCTCGCGTTCGAATGCGAAGCGCACGACGGCTGGCATCTGGAGCCCAGGGTTGAAATCAAGGCCGTTGAAACAGAACTGATCCTGGACAGCCCCGGCAATCGTGGATTGCGCACTGGTCTTGTCGGCCGCGTCGCGGAGGAAGCCTGTCCCTGTGGTCGAGAAACGCCGCGTTTGATGGATGTTGCGGGGATCCGGCAGACCCTCCCTCGGGCGCTTTCCGCGTGAGCCTAAAGCCCATGGCCGCGTAGCTTAGCCTGAGAAGGTGAAGAGCTACCGGAAAGAGCTGTGGTTTGAGCTGAAGTCGCGGCGTGGTTTTGTCAATATCACGCCACAGGTAAAAGAATGCCTGCGGGAAAGCAGAGTCATAGAAGGACTTGTGCTGGTGAACGCCATGCACATTACCGCCTCCGTGTTCATTAACGACGACGAATCCGGTCTTCATCGCGACTACGAGCTTTGGCTGGAGCGGCTCGCGCCGCACGAGCCTGTTTCGGGGTATAGTCACAACCTGACGGGCGAAGACAATGCGGATGCGCATCTGAAGCGCCAAGTAATGGGCAGGGAAGTGGTTGTAGCAGTCACGGACGGGCTGCTGGACTTCGGACCTTGGGAGCAGATTTTTTACGGTGAATTCGATGGACGGCGACGCAAGCGGGTCCTGGTCAAAATAATCGGTGAATGACGCCGAGACTACTCGGCATCCGTTTTCTTTTCAGCGGCCAGCACTCGGGTCAAGCCCCAGACAGCCAGAACCAGTGTGACAAAGAACAGGTAAACCGTTGCCGGCTCGGGAACCGGGTAGGGAACGGCGGGTGTATCTGTCACGGGAATCGTAATCGGGGGCTGAGCGGGAGGGTCGCCCGCGCTCGGGAAAGGCCGGAAAACAGGACCCATCGCGTAGGCGAACGGCGGCGCTCCACCCAGAGGGAAAAGGGTACTACCGGATCCGGGCAGGGCGGGGAGGCTTGCAGCATCTATCTGTGGCGATTCGGTTATCACTACCGGGGCTGCGACCTCAGGCGGAAGAGCGGCAACCAGGCGTGGCGACCAATCAGCCCAAGCCGGCGTTTCATGAGCGAGAGCAGCAACCGGGTCTGTGGTCAAGTCCAAGTGGCTCAAGTCGAGACGGGATAATGACTCCGGACCCATGGGCGGTGGGGAGAGCACTGCGGGTGGCGGTTCGTTCAAGCTAATCTGGTTGCCCGGTAGATCGGAAAGCCGGTTCCCGCACCGGGAGCGGGCGAAATTCGCGCCGTCGGTCAGAAGATATTCGCCTTGCGGGATGCGGAGCTTTTTCGCGGTCCAATAGACTTGATTCTTGATCCGGTACGAGACGTATTGATAGCGGTCCGCAGTTAGCTGCACCATCCGGGCATCCTTCAGATTGAAACCGAAGTAGTGCGCGCGCACGACACTATCTTTCATATCGATGTTGCGCAATTCTGTCGGCGAGTAGGCCCCGCCGGGTATAACGGAGTAGGGATAGTTTGGACGCAAAGACCTCAGATATGCCGGGACCGGCTGCGTCGCGCGAATGGTGCTTTTGGCCAGCGGAGCATACAAATTGCGTGAGGTAGAGGCATTTCGTCTCCGGATAGCTATCGGCGCCAGGAATAAGGCGACTAGACCACAGAATACGAGGACGACAATCCAGCGTGTTTTCATTTTCTTTTCGATTCCAAAGAAACTTATCGGCCTATCCGGGTCTGGTAGGAGAGGGTTGTTATGGTAGGAGCTGGGCAAGTAGTGAGATTCAGTATCACAATATGAGACTTATCCAGATGCCCAAAGGAGATTATTTATGAGTACTTCCACGTCCCAGCTCAACGGTGCTTCGGTTACCGCTTCCGTGCCTGTCGAATGCCAGAAGATCCTCTCTCCGGAAGCGTTGCAGTTCGTTGCCGAACTGCATGCGGCATTCGATGCCAGACGCCGCGAGCTGCTGGAACAGCGCGTCAAGCGGCAGGAGGCCATTGATGCCGGCCAGCTGCCAGATTTCCTGCCGGAAACCGAGTCGATCCGGAAAAGCGACTGGACCGTCGGGCCGATCCCGGAGGATCTATTGGATCGCCGCATCGAGTTGACAGGCCCGGTGGATCGCAAGATGGTGATCAACGCCTTGAATTCCGGAGCCAAAGTCTTCATGGCGGATTTTGAAGATTCCAATTCGCCTACCTGGCTGAACAATATCTGGGGCCAGGTGAATATGTACGACGCCACCCGGGGAGATATCTCCTATACGAGCCCGGAAGGAAAGAGCTATTCGCTGGGTCCAAAGCCCGCGGTGGTCTTCGTGCGCCCCCGCGGCTGGCATCTGGTTGAGCGCCATGTTCTGGTAAATAACCAGCCGGTTTCGGGATCGCTTTTTGATTTCGGCCTGTACTTCTTTCACAATGCGAAGGCGCTGATTGAAAAGGGCTCGGGGCCCTATTTCTACTTGCCGAAGCTGCAAAGCCACCTGGAAGCCCGCCTCTGGAATGATGTATTTGTTTTTGCGCAGAAGTACCTGGGCATTCCCAACGGCACGATTCGGGCGACGGTGCTGATTGAAACCATCCTAGGCGCGTTCGAGATGGACGAGATTCTTTATGAATTGCGCGATCATTCGGCCGGTTTGAACTGCGGGCGCTGGGACTACATGTTCAGCTTCAGCAAGGTATTCCACAATCACCCGCGCTTTGCGCTGCCCGACCGCGCAAAGGTGACGATGGATAAGCACTTCCTCAAGTCCTACGTGGAGCTGTTGATTCAGACCTGCCACAAGCGCGGCATTCATGCCATGGGCGGCATGGCGGCACAGATTCCCATCAAGAACGATCCGGCGGCCAACGCAGCGGCGCTCGAGAAAGTACGGCTGGACAAATTACGCGAGGTAAAAGCGGGACACGACGGGACGTGGGTGGCGCATCCCGGACTCATTCCCGTGGCCAAACAGGTCTTCGATGAATATATGCCCACGCCGAACCAGATCTCGGTCAAGCGGGAAGACGTGCATGTGACGGCCGCGGACTTGTTGGCGGTTCCGGAAGGAGAGATCACCGAAGAGGGACTCCGTCTGAATATCGACGTGGGAATTCAATATCTCGAATCGTGGCTGGGCGGGAATGGTTGTGTGCCGATCTATAACCTGATGGAAGACGCAGCCACTGCGGAGATCTCCCGCGCGCAAGTGTGGCAATGGCTGCACCACGGCGCAAAATTGAAGGACGGCCGGAAGATCACGCCGGAATTAATCCAGGAGACGATTGCCTCGCAACTGGTGCACATTCGCTCGGTTCTGGGAGCGGCCCGCTATGACAAGGGTCAGTTTCCGTTGGCCTCCAAACTGTTCGGGGAGATGATGCTTGACGGCCATTTCCGCGACTTTTTGACACTTGACGCGTATCAATACATTTAGTGGGAGTATGCCCCCTCGCACACACGTTAAAAAACCGCAGGCATACCGGGTCCAGGTGTTGGATCGAGCCTTCCAGATTCTGAATGTCCTGGCCGATGAGAGTGCGGGCATCGGCCTTACGGATATCTCCGCGCGCCTCAAGCTGCACAAGAGCACCGTGCATCGGTTGATCACGGTGCTGGAGAATAGCCGGTTCGTCGAGAAAAACACGGTCACAGCCAAATACCATCTTGGGTCCCGCTTGATGGAGCTGGGATTGTCGGCGGTTTCGCGGCTGGATGTCTATGAAGTTGCCGGGCCATACCTTCGCGAGCTGGTGAAAGAAACCGGTGAAACCGCCCACCTGGCGGTGTTGCGCGAGGGTCAAGTGGTTTCGTTAATCAATGTGGAGAGCAGCCAGACGCTGCGGACGCCGACGACCGTCGGGACGCGCAATCCCGCGCATTGCACATCACTCGGCAAGGCGATGTTGGCATTCACCGCGCAGCAGCAGGTGGAGGATTTCCTGCAGCTAGAGTTGCTGAAATCATACACACGGAAGACGATTACCTCACGTGTTCGATTCAAGGCTGAACTGGCTGAGATTCGCGCGCGGGGTTACGCAGTTGACGATGAAGAACGGGAGCCCGGTTTGCGATGCATCGGGGCTCCCGTTTGGGACAGCTCAGGAGAGGTAGTGGCGGCGATAAGCGTAGCCGGGCCGGTTTTCCGGATCACGCGAAGCCGGATTTCCGCTCTCTCCCGAACTGTCATGAGAATCGCCGCCGGTATCTCGGCCTCGCTCGGTTATCGCAGCCCGCGTGTTCCTCAGAACGATAGTTTTAACTCAAACTGAAGATTTCGATTCCCGGTTTTGCTGGTCACCATCATGAATGTGGAACTGAGTGGATTCGAATTAACCGTTGCCCAGTTGGGGTGATTCAGCAGGTTAAATGACTCTGCTCGAAATTCAACGTTCGAGTGTTCATTGATCGGAATGGCAAATTGCTTGTGAAGCGCCAGGTTCCATTCCCAAAATCCCGGATTGCGGAAAATGTTTCGGTTGTCGCCGCTAGCAAATGTACCTTGCGCCGGGGCGGTGAAAGCATTCCCACAGTACAGAGTAGCGCCTACGTTCGGCACAAATCCGGTGGAACATCCGTCGGGATTACCGGTCACGTTCCAGAACTGGTTGCCGCTTCCGGTTCCTACGCCGGTATAATCGATGTTTGTTCGAACGGAAAAGGGTATTCCTGACTGAAACTGGTTAACGCCCGAAGCTGTCCAGTTGCCGAAAACCCTGCGGACCAGAGTGTCTTGACCGCGGAACGGCAGGTTATAAATGTAGCTGATCGTCAGAGCCTGGGGCACGTCGAAATCGGACCGGCCCCAATACGTTTTGTCGTTGTAGGCATTAGGTAGCAGGTCAGTCAGGAGCGACGTATTGTCGGTGGATTTAGAGTAAGTATAGGAAGCGCTAAAAGTAACCGGTCCGGCGGTTTTGCGAGCTGTCGCCTGGATCGAGTTATAGCGGGAAGACCCTGAATTTTCCGAGATGTCAATGATGCCTGCACCCAGATAGGGACGAAGTGCATTTGTATTCACCTGCGGATTCAGGTAAGTCGTGTTTGTCTGAAGAAGTTGATTGATGTTGCGCTTTCGCTGGAGATGAAGGCCGCGATTGCCGACATAGCCCGCGGATACGTCAAGGCCATGTCCGAACTGATGCTGCAGGGTGACATTGTATTCCCACGCCGTCGGCCACACATTATTCGGCGCGTTGATAGTCATTGTGAACGGAGAGCTAACAGCCGAGGCCGCGTTCAATGAGCCAATGTTTCCGTTTACCAAAGTTGTCTGCGGCATAAAGGGCGGATTTCCACCCAGCGCCGTATCACGATTAATGGCTGTGCGGTCAGCGAAATAGCCGCCGCCTGCCCGTAAGACCGTATTGCTCGCGATTTGGTAAGCGATGCCCAGTCTGGGTTGAACCAAACCCCACTGGGTGGGTGTAAATCCTCCCGGAAGATTGTGGTAAAGGTTCATATACTGCTGTTGGTTGAGGAAAGGATACCGGCGCAGCGCGTCGGCGGTCGGTCCGCTGCCGGGCAGGACGATCCCGTTGTATGGTGAGCCGCTGGTGATGAATCCGGTGCTGGCGCTGACTGTTGCGGCTTGTGCCGGATTGTAAAAGGCGGGATCGAATTGCGCGATAGTTCCGTTCTTTGTGCTCCAGGCCGGCCAGATGGAGTAGCGAAGGCCGTAGTGAATGCTCAACTTCGGTGAGGCTTGCCAGACATCCTGCGCAAACAGATCGAGCGAGTTGGCGACCCACGGAGTATTCGGCTTTGCGCCAATCTCGGAATACGTATTGAAATTGCCCAGCAGCGCGTTGCCAATACCCAGGCCTGTTGTGTTCGCCCCGCCTGTGTCCAGGAATTGAAACGCGCCATTCTGGTTATTGGTCTGAGGAGCACTGGCCGTGGTCAACTGAATCAAGTCGTTCTGGCCGGCATGTTCGAAGGTGCCGCCGAACTTAATGGTGTGATTTCCCGCGACCTTGGTCACGTTGTCCGTGATGTCTTCCACGAAGCCCGCCCAAGAGCCGGGATATGGGCCTGTATCGACCGTGGTTAAACCTGTTATTGCCATGGTCGGTAGCTTTTGCGGGTCAAGCTTTGTTCCCGGATACAGGTAGGGATAGGTAATACCGTATGTACTGCGCTGGCAGAACGCTCCGCAGGCAGGGTTGGATTGGATGGATCCCTTGCCGTCAGAGTTTGCGGAGACCGAAAAATCATTGAGGAGCGTCGGGGAGAAGCTGGTGGTTAAATCGACTATGCCCGTTCTGTTCGGCCGCGACCAAAGCGACTGATACATGCCTAAGGTGCCTTCAAGCGGATTATTGAAGGTCCACGGGATGAATGTTCCGCGCACATACAGATGATTTTTGTCGTTTAGATAGTAGTCTGTCTTAAATGTGGTCTTCTGGACGTTAGAACTGACATGATAGGTCTGAATCCAATTGGCTGCACCCTGCTGAAAGCCCGGAGTGGGCATCGGATAGGCGTTTAGGAGGGCCGCACCTTGCGCACTTATGCGTGAGGCGGGGATCACGTTACCGGAAAATGGTTGACCGTTGAACGGATCGGTAACTAGCCTGGTCTTGCCGAAGAATGTATTTTTCGGATCCAACAGGGCGCTCAGATCGCCGGTCCGCATGGCGGCAGTTGGAACGGTGCCCGTCGTGTCATCGTCGTAACGTCGTCTGACCAATTCCTCGGCAATAAAGAAAAACAGCTTGCTCTTGTCCGTGTTAAATTTGCCGGGAATATAAACCGGACCGCCCAGGTCAAAGCCGAAGTCGTTATAGTTCTGCTTGGGAGGACTGGCGTTCTGCCGCGTCAAGGTGCTGCCGTTGCGCGACCAGCTATTGGCATCAAAGGCGGCATTTCGTATCACTTCGTATGCTTCGCCGTGATACTTCGTGGTTCCGCTTTTCGTCACGAAGCGGATTTGCCCGGCGTTGGACCTTCCGAGTTCCGCATCGAAGTTCCCGGTCAGAACCTGGACCTCCTGCACCGAATTCATATCCTGCGCGCCAAGCATGGAGCCGGATTCGCGAGTACGCGTAGCCATCGCTCCGTCAACATAAACCGTGTAGGCATCCGTTCTTCCGCCGTTCATGCTGAAGCCGCCATTGCTGACGCTGTCGGGATCGAAGGTGGCAATGTCGCTTCCGACAACGCCAGGCTCCAGCAGCGCCAGGTAAATCGGATTGCGGCCGTTTACTTCCAATTGCTGGAACTGCTCTGAAGTTACCGTTCCGCCGGTGGTTGGCTCCATGCTGAGCGCAACGCCCGAGCCCGTATCCGTAACTTGGACGGTTTCCGTGACGTTACCGACGGTCAATTGTACGGCAACATTCAATTGATCCGCAGAGCCGACGTGGATTCCGGTTTGAGAATGTTTCTGAAAGCCCTGGGCTTCTATGTTGATAGTGTACGTTCCCACCATCAGCCCGGGGAATGTGTAATACCCGGAGTTGTTAGTGGTAGCTTCCAGCTTGACCTGGTTACCTTCATTTACGGCGGTCACCTTGGCGCCGGGCACCAGGGCCATGGTATTGTCGGAAACCGTGCCGGATATCTGTCCAATATCAACCTGTGCACCCACTGGAAGCGCTCCCGAGGCAAGAAAACAGGCAATCAGCGTTAAAGACTTCAACTTCATACCATTAGCCTTTCGATAAACAGCAAACGTTGCTCTTTTTGCTTACTCAATAACCAGTACTTCGTGACCGAGCACGGAAGGAATGTCTACTCCGGCCCAGCCGGCAGTGACGACGGGCGCCGCAGTGGTGTTTGCCACGAGCAGTTTGACGCTGCGTCCATGCACCCCGCTGGGCAGCCGCAGACGGATCTTCAGCGGACCTCCCGGAATCAACTCGTCGATCGGCATCCGCCCTGTGGCGGTGAGGTTTACTACGTGCGCAATCACACGGCCGGGCTGGGTGTAAAGGCTGCAATCGAACAAACCGTGGCCGTCGACTCGCAGCGGGATTTCTCCCTTCGCGGCCCAACGCACCACGTTTGCCAGCAGGTCGGCGTAGTCAGGCAAACTATCGCGGGAGTAACGCCGGTCAATGTCCGCGGGCAGGAAGGCCACCCGGCCGTTTATGATTAATCCCGGAGTATCGGTTTTCGGCTGCCGCATCCAAGCCGTTTCAGGGGGATAAATCGGGAACGGTGGTATGTATGTCAAAGGGACGATCAGGCCGCTATCGAGCTTGAGCGGAACCAGCGCGCCTCCGAAAGGGATGATGTCGGTTTCCTCAAAGCCCCGCAGCACCGGATGGCGTTGGCCGCCAGCGCGCGGTTCATCGCCGGCTTTGGGTCCCCATACGCTGCCCCGCAATTCCGGACTGAGACGGAGATACGTATGCTGGTTCTGGGTCGCCCAATTTCTCTCGGCGCCAGGCGTACCCACAAAGTGCGCGCCGAACAAATCCGTAAGTCCGTAGTCGCTGCGCGCGTCGCCGAATTCGTTATACAAACTGGTAGCTCCAGTCGCGATGATTGCGCCGCCAGCCGCGGCAAATTTGCGGACTGAGGCGCACTGCGCGTCCGACATCACGGCCAGATTCGGCAGAATGAGTACCTTGAGATTGCCACTCTCACGCTCTATGTGATCGATATGAACCGGCACATAGGGGATGCGCGCCCTGACCAGCGTGTCGGTAAAGCCGCGGTAGGGCGCGTCCGTGAGTACGGCGGCTTGATCGTGCCCGTAGAAATCGGTGTTGCGCTGGGACCAGACAATGCCGACGTTTGCCAGCGGGCGGCGGTTCACCAGGTAGCGCTGGTTCGCGGCGTACCACCGCATGAGAGGTTCGGCGGTGTGATACATGCGCCGGTCGTCATGGTAAGCGCCCACATGATGCCACCAGGGCTGGATGCCGCCGGCGAAGCCTTCGATCATCCACATGTGCGCTTCAGCGGGTGGTTTGCTCGCCACGCGGAACGATCGGCCGCCATTTTGATACATCGCCATCGACTCCGGGGCCAATTTGTCCCATCCGAGCACGCCGTGCACCAGTTTTCCAGTATCTGCGTTTTCCTCGAAACCCGCCGGCCCGCGCGCTTGATGATCGAGGAAGACCATTTCGGCGCGCTCAAAGATGGCCTTACAGTCGCGGAACGAACGGCTTTGGGAAGATATGGAACCACTGTTCATCCCGAACCAGAGGCAGTCAGGCCCTCCCGCCGCTTTTGTAGCGCGGTTGTTCAGATCCCAGACTTCCAAACGCCGCGCGTAATTCCAATCGATCCAGCGGCGGTATGTGGGATCGTTCCAGTCGTGCTTGAGCGGTAACGCGCTGCCGCCCTTGTCCCGGAATTTGCGCGCGCAGTTTTCGCAGTAGCAGATACTTTCACGGGTGAGCCCGCTCCAACTGTTGTCGGCGAAGCCCTCCGGATGGCTGCGTTCCACAATCTCCGTGAGCACTCCCGGCAAATACTCGTCATAGTAAGGGCTGTTCACGCAGGTGATGTACTTGTCTTCTGCGCGGTACGGCTTACCGGCGTGGTCCCGGGCAAACCAATCCGGGTGCGCCTGGAAGAAATCTTCGCTGGTCCGGTTCGAGTCCATGCGGGCCACTACGACGAGTCCGTCCTGATGCGCGGCTTTGGCAAGATCGCCATACAGATCGCGGTCACCGAGAAACTCCGCGCGATGCTGGAGGGGGAACTTACTCGGATAATAGGCGATGATGCCTCCGGCGTTGATGACGACTCCCTGGACCTGGGTTCGCTTCCAGAATTCGCGCCACCATGGGATGTCGTACCGAACCGGATCCTTCTCGGTGACATTTGTCTGGCCCCAGCGCACCGTACGGCGATACCAGGGTTCCTGATTTGTAGCCGCGGCCGCGGCCGGGACTGCCACCAAAGCCGCTGTTGCGGCAGTAATGAACTCACGCCTTGTATTCATTTGGTATAAAACGACTCAGGAATTTTATCACCAAAAAGAACGTTTCAAGCGGCCGAACAGGGCGCGAACATGTTACCGAACAGTGTGGAACCGGCGCTTTATACGATTAATGGGATAAGTGTAAGCCAAAGGTGAATAAGTTAGTGCCGGATGCCATCGTGACATACTGATGGCCATCCACACTGAAAGTCATCGGCGAGGCATGCAGGTTACTGCCCGTATTGAAGTGCCATAGCGGCTTGCCGGCTTCGGCATCGAATGCCACTAAATCGCCGTCGTCATCCGCGGCGAAGACCAGGCCTCCGGCAGTGGCGACCGTTCCGGCCCACATGGTTGTCGGTCCCGGCATCGGAAATTCCCAGCGAATGTTACCAGTGGCCGCTTCAATCGCCCGCAGGTAAAACTGGCCCGGCTCAGCCGCAATAATGTTATGCCCGGTTCCGCGAAATCCGCTGCTTGCGACAGGCTTCTGGGCGGAGCTATAGTAAATTTCGCACTGTTCCAATGCCGCCACATAAAAGAGCCCCTGCACCGGGTTGAACGAAGGAGCCCACCAATTGGTTGCGCCATGCACCGACGGACAGACCCGCACACCCACGGCCGATGGATCAGTGTTAGGGATTTCGATGGGACGGCCTTTCGCATCAAGCCCCCTCGCCCAGGTTAAATTCTTCACGAACGGTTTGCCCAGGAGAAACTCGCCGGTGATCCGGTCGAGAACATAATAGAACCCATTCCGGTTTGCCTGGATCAACAGCTTTCGCTTCTGTCCTTTGAACTCGGTGTCTACCAGAACAGGCGTTTCATTGGCATCCCAATCGTGCGTATCATGCGGAACAAACTGGAAATACCATTTCATCTTGCCCGTGTCGGCATCCAGAGCTACCACTGAGTCTGTGTACAAGTTATCGCCGGGGCGGTCGCCTCCATAAAAATCGGGCCAGGGATTGCCGATCGGCCAGTAAAGCAGATTTAACTCTGGATCGTAAGTGCCGGGCGTCCAGGTTGGCCCACCGCCTTGACCCAGCGGGAATTTCCCCCAGGTGTAAGAACCAAACTCGCCCTCGCGCGGGACGGACCAAACACGCCAAGCCTCTTTGCCGTCGACGGCCGAGAGCGCGGCGATAAAGCAGGTTTTGCCGGACGAGGTCACGCCAACCATGATTTTGTCTTTCACGACAAGCGGAGGGCTGGAACAACCGTAACCATCAGCAGAGGAAGCATATTCGCGATCCCAAACAACTGCGCCGTTGTTGCGGCGAAGGCTAATGAGATGGCAATTGGCCGTAACAAGGTAAACTTGGTCGCCCAGGATGGCGGCGCCACGGTTCACCCCGCGCCGTTGCGAGTCAAGCGCGCGGTATTGCCAGATCTCGCGGCCAGTTATAGCATCGAGTGCATGCATCTCGTTGCCGTTGGTAGTGTACATCACGCCTTCGTAGACAAGCGGCGTTGTTTCCAGATCGCTTGTTGTGTCGAAATGCCGTACCCACTTGGGAACCAGATCAGGGACGGTATGCGTATCTATTTCCTTCAGCGGGCTGAAGCGCTGCGCCGCGTAGTCTCCCAGATAAGTCAGCCAGTTGCCGCCCAGGCCGCCATGTAACTCTTTTGTAGAGACCTGCGCGTTCAGAACCGTGCCCAATAGCCAAAGGCTCGAGCAGACAATGGTAGCGCCTCTCTTCAATTGATAACTCCCTTTTCCGTTGCAGCAGCTGGTCCCGCGGCACTCACGGCCCGGATGGCTTGACGGCTTAGGAACGCAAGCACGTTCGTTAATTCTTCCGGCGACAGCCGTTGCGGAAGGTCGGAAGGCATCCATGACTTTTCTTGAAATGTCAGATTCTTGATTGCCTCGCCGCGCAGCAGATGCAGCGTTCCATTTTCATCTAGAACCTGCACCGACCACGGCGAAGCGTGTTTGGCAATCGCTCTTACCTGGCGGCCTTGCGTATCCCGCAGCAGTAGAGGTTGAAAGCCCGCGCTGGGGGTTGTACTGGGTTTGAACAGAGCGTCACGCAACTCGTTCAACCGCCGGGCGGCTCCGATGTTTGAGAGATCAGGTCCCAAGTAGCCGCCGCGCCCCTTGATCATGTGGCAGCCGGAACATCCACCTTTACCGAAAAACACGTCACTGCCCACGGAGACGTCACCTTGCGTTGGAACGCTGTTCGCCGGGGCATTCAGACTGCGCACAAAGGCAGCCAGTTCCCAGATGCGTTCCTCCGGGAGAGAAAACGCCGGCATGGCGGTTCCTTTTACACCATTTTTGATGAAGTTGAACAATTCGGGATCTTTGGCACGCCGCACTTCCCAGTTCGTGGCCAGGTTGGGGCCTTGCCCTTCACCTTGACCGCCTTCGCCGGCACGGCCATGACAGCCGGTACAGAGTTGCCGGAAACTAGCCTCGCCCGCGGCGACACGCGCAGTGTCCTGAGCAAGCCGGTTCTGCGTGTTCGGCGAACCGGCGCGGTCGAGTTGCGCGAAGAGCGGGGCTGCCGGCACGCAGGTCAGCATGAACCAATAAATACTTCGTCTCATCGTTAGAAATACAACTTCAACGCAAACTCAAGGATGCGGTTGCTATTCAGCGTGGAACTGACCTGGCCTGCGGACGCCAGGTTAATCGTAGTGGTAGGCGTGCCGAAAACAGCGTGATTGGCCAAATTGAAAAACTCCGAGCGGAACTCGAGGCGCCGGGTTTCGGTGAACGGGAATTCTTTCATCAACGACAGGTCCACTTGAATGAGCCGCTGCGCTAGCAGGATATTGCGGCCGGAATTGCCGTAAGTGTATTGGGCGGGTGTTGCAAACGCATTCGTAGCGTTTGGCTCCAGCGAACGGCAGGTGGGATTTGAGGACACGTAGAACCAGCACGATACGTTCCCGACCAGCATAGGCTGCCCGACCACTTGAGGGCGCTGCGAGCCAACACCAGTGTTGGCGGTATCTGTACTGATGCTGGGAGTAAAGGGCAAGCCGGATTTAGCGGTTACGACGGAGGAAAGATTCCAACCGCCGAGGGTGTACCGAACCCAGCGGGAGTCACTATTCAGGAAAGCTTTGCCGCGGCCGACAGGCAATGCGTAATTGAAACTCGCCGAGGTCGTGTTTTTCTGATTGAAGTCGCACGGTGCGTAATTGGATCCGTAGAGCTGTGTTGCTACCGGCCCGGCCTCGTCCGTCCCGTTATCCATGCACCTGGAATACACATAAGAGCCCATGAGCGTCAGACCGTGCCACTCGCGCACCCGTAATTCTGTTTGCAAAGCGTTGTAACTCGCTTTTCCTCCCCATTCCTGCAGACCGATAGCGCCCCATTGTGGATAGATGCGCCGGCCTTGGATATTTCCCGGACCGGGCGGCGGATCGTTCTCCCGAATTCCTTGCTGAAGATGCGATGTCTTGTTAGCAACATAGGAGACCGTTACGGCGATGCGTGAACCCACCTGCCGTTCAATGGAGAAATTCCATTGTTGCGTGGACTGCTGTTGTAAGTGCACCAATGCAGAGGTAATGGTTGGTGTATCGCAGGAAAGGGCGGCAACGCCGAAGGCGCAAGGCTGCCCCGGATTGGGATTAGCCGCGGCAATCGGCTGTCCTTGAAAGAAGTTGGCCAGCGTTCGCGTTGGCGCGGCGGGCGGCCTGTCGTTGAATACGGTAACGTTATCCACGAACGGCACTGTAACAACGGTGTTGTTGATCAGGTTGGTATCCGGGAAGGTATAGAAAATCCCATAACCACCTCGAACGGCGGTCTTTTGCGATCCGAAGGGACTCCAGGCAAAGCCCACGCGCGGAGCCCAATTGTATGCCGCAGGCGAGACCGAAGGCGGAAGACCCAGTGAGCCCGTGGTCTCAATCCGGTCTGAAAACAAGGCCAGCAATTGAGGCGTAAGCGGTTGAGCGTTCGATGGCAAGTTGCTCGGAACGATAATCTTTCCGGCCTGCGCGTCAAAACCGCTTCTGGTACCTCGAATTCCCTTGTAGAACGGATTGATCTCGAAGCGCAGGCCCACATTCACAGTCAGATTCGACTTGACTCGAACGTTGTCATTGAAATAAAGCGATTGGAAATCGTCGTAAGAGCCTTGCAGGGTCTGAAATGCACTGCGGCTGACGTTATCGGGATAGCCGAGCAGCATGTCAGCAAACGCATCGCCCGTGTACGTTCCTACAAAGCTGAAGTTTCCAACCGAATTTTGGCCAATGCTGAACGCATCGCGGCGATGGAGCCACTCTCCTCCGAATTTCAATTCGTGCCGGCCTAAGTTGTAGGTCATGGAATCGCTGTACTGCCAAGTGTGGATGATGATGGTCTTCGGCCGCTGATCGGAAGGCGAGCCTTGAAAACCCTGGTAGCCCGAAAGGCTGAGGGAGGGGAAGCTCTTCACCGGGTTGACGGTCGCATCTTCGAAGCCGGACACGCCCGCCTGTGATTGTAAGTCAAAGCCAGGCAGCACCGCCCCAAACAGGAATGGCGAGTTGTAATAAGACACCTGCGCCACATTCAGCAGTTTGGGGGTAATGATACGAGTCCAACGTAGAGTCGTGTTCTGGGCCTGGCTGTGAAGGTCAGTGCCGTTTAGCGATGGAAACGGATTTGGATTAAATTCGGCGTTATCCGCAATCGAGTAGCGTGCCATGAGCACATCATTGGCAGTGACGTTGGCGTCGATACGTATATCGCCTTGTTTGGTGCTCAGAGGCGTTTGCGTCGAGAAGGCAGCGCGGCTGGTTGTGCCCTGCAGCAGGTTGGGGGTGGGAATGAGCGACGAGAAGTAGGCGCCTTGGGGCGAAATTTGAGTGGCAGGGATCATATTCCCGGCAAAAGGTTGACGGTTCAGCGGATTCGTGATCGCTTTGGGAAGCAGTTCACTGAAATTGCCCTGGCGCTCAAGAAGGCTCGGCACCACGCTATTAAACGAAGTCCCCTGATGCAGCGATGTGTTCTGCAAGTCGGCAAAGAAAAAGACGCGATTGCGAATAATGGGTCCGCCCGCCGTAAATCCATATTGGTTGCGCTTCAGCGGTATCGGTTTAGCCAAGAAGAAATTTCTAGCGTCTAATTTGTCATTCCGCAAATATTCGAACAAAGTTCCATGGTAGGAATTTGTGCCGCTCTTGAGCGACGCGTTAATCATATTGGGGGTGTGGCCATATTCGGGAGACATATTGCCAGCGGCTACGCTGAATTCCTGAATCGCATCCACGTTGGGTTGGATCAAGGTTCCACCGAGCTCGAAATTCGTAATATTCGCTCCATCCAGAGACCAGCCGGTGAAGATGTAACTCTGGCCGTTTACCGTCACATTTACGTTTCTTGCCCGGATCTCGCTGCCGTTATATTGCGCCGTCTGGCCTCTTGGGATGAACGTCGCGCCAGGAGTTAGTTGCGTCAGCTCCCAGAAATTTCTTCCATTTAGGGGAAGCAGCGCGACCTGAGAGGGAGGAACAAGATGACTAACCTCGGCCGATGTGGTGTTAACCAATGGCACCGCCGCGTCCACGGTTACTTCCTGATTGGTGGCGCCCAACTCCAAAGTCGCGTTGTAAGTGGAATTCTCTCCCGTGTGCAAAGTCAGGCTTCCCACAACGATGGTTTTGAATCCGTTCATCGTGACCGTCAAAGAATAATCCGCGGGCGCCAAGTTCGGAATCGCATATTCGCCCGAAGCGCTGGTTACCGTGGACCGGGATGTGCCAGTGCCCTTGTCTTTCAGTGTGACGGAAGCGCCGGGGACGGAAGCGCCGGTCGGATCCTTGACGCTTCCCTGTAGACTTGCCTGGCTGATTTGGGCATGCAACAAACCACCCCAAATAAGCAAAATCAGAGTTCCTAGCGCAACACGAGCTTGGTGGCGGAACATAATCGACTCCTGACGAACGTTTAGACAATATAAATCCGCCATTGGGGTTACGTAATGGCGATAACCTCGTATTCACCCACCTGTGGTACTGTAAGTACGATTTGCGAACCCTGCGTTTGAAACGGCACTTCCGTTGGGCCGCTCAACAGTGTGGCTTTGCTGGCTTTGAACCCGGCCGGCGCCTGCAGGCGGACTTCCTGCTTACCAACGATTGATATTTCGCGTGCCGGGCCTTTCATAAGAGCCGGCGTTGTGTAGTTGACCAGATGCAGGGCGAGGCCGGGCTCGGTCTGCCAGTAAAATACGTCCAGAAGCCCCGCTCCAACCACCTTTGCATTGAAGGCGTCTTTACCTGCCCAGCGGACCGCGTTGGCCAGAATCGCCCCGAGATCACGATTCCAGCTGCGCCAGAACGTCCGGTCAATGTCGTCCGTAAAGTAAACCGTGCGGCCCTTTCCTTCGGTCAAGACAACGCTTGGACCGGCACTCTGCGTGGAAGCCGGGTAGACAAATTCGGGCGGGTAAGCGGGATAAGGCGGGATTCTTGTGAGCACCGGATTTGCAATGTCGTTGATGGGTACGCGGAAAATAGGGCCTGGAAGAAACGTGGTGTTACCTATTCCGTTCAACAGCGGATGTGGGCGTTCTACTTGTAGATAGGAATTGTGCAGCGGGCCTTCCGCGGGCCCCTTGACCGTTGCGCCAAAGACATCGGCGAGCGCGAAGTCCTTCCGGCGTTCTCCCAACTCGTCGTAGAGAGAAGTTTCGAAGGTCGCAACCACGGAGCCTCCGCCGTTTGCGAAGTTCCGCACTACGCCGCAGGCGGCATCGGATAGAAGAGCCGCGTTAGGCAGCACCAGGACGTTGTACTCGGCCAGACGGTCCGCCGAAAGGTCCTCGTCATGCACGATGTCGAACGGGATACGGGCCTCCATTAAGGCAAAATAGTAGCCTTGCAGCGCTTCGGTGTTCCGCGCGAGTTCGGGATGCCAGGTCTGCGTTCTTTGCGGCCAGACTAGCGCTACCGCCGATAGTGAACGGCGATTGAAGTAATGCTTTTCGTTGGCAGCCAGCCACTCGAAGAAATCGTGCGCCGGCTTTTCCCAACGCGTATCTTTCGGATCGCCCCCGAGCCAGGTTTGCCACGGTACCATTCCGCTCGCGGCGGTCTGGGCCAGCCACATGCGCATTTCTACCGGCGCTTTGCTGGTATG